>OCTW011574680.1_pt1 | contig 11535 bp, 9 predicted proteins | sample 1539671 | NCBI WGS metagenome assembly OCTW01 (sample SAMN02144230, study PRJEB22623) | gut metagenome | biome: sheep rumen | host: Ovis aries | place: New Zealand | reverse complement strand
GAGTTGGCAAGCACCTATCTGGGCGAGCAGGCATCCAACACCAACAACAAGAACGCCGAGATCGCAGGCAAGCAGAAAGATTATGTAGATAATATCTTCGCTGTTTCCGGAGCTGCTGATTGCTCGAAGCTGGATGAGATCTACGCTGCAGTAGTTAGCGAGAACCTGACGAACCTTGATATGCTGACCAAGATTGCGAAACTCTACAAACGTGTTCGTTGCACGGAGAGCGACGTTTATTTCGCAGCATGCGAGGCCGCTCATAAACTGCAACCGACCGACGAGTCCGCAGCCGGTTGTGCTTCGATGGCCGCAAAGAAAGGCGACTACGAGGCAGCTGTGGCTTACTACGATCAGGCCATCAAGTTGGCGATGGTAGAGGACGAACTCGAGGACGTAGCTGATTATCAGTACAACGCTGCTTTCTATTGCTACAACAACCTCAAGAAATACGCAGAGGCACGTAAGTACGCGATGGCATCCATCGCTACGCTGCAAGGTCTGGGTATGAACAAAGGTCAGGGTCGTTGCTACATCATCATCGGAATGTGCTACGCTTCGACGCAGCTCTATCCGCAGGATGCTAAGGGACGGATCTTGAACAAGACCGTTTACTGGGCTGCTGTAGATAAGTTCGTGAAAGCAAAACAGATCGACCCGTCGGTAGAGGCACAGGCTTCCGAGTTCATCTCGTCATACAGCAAATACTATCCGACCAAAGAGGAGCGTTTCGACTTGCCGAACGAGTTCTCGGGCTCCACTTATTACGTAGGAGGCTGGATTGGTGAGACGACGTCTATCCGATAATATCTGCATAGCGAGTGTCTGCATGATGCTCGCTATGTTTTTTTCTGCCTGTCGTCGTAGTGAGGTACAGCAGACCGCTGTCTCTGTGCCCCGTGAGCAGATAGCCGTGCTCATCACCGATACGGTAAGTACCTTGATTTCCGACTCGGGTATCACCCGTTACCGCATTGAGGCACCGCAATGGCTTATCTACGACCAGACAGAACCTCCTTATCAGGAGTTTCCGAAGGGAATATACCTCGAGCAGTTTGATTTCGACCTCTCCGTGCAGGCATCGCTCAAGGCGGACTACGCTTATTATGACGAGAAAGCGCAGCGCTGGCGGCTGACGGGAAACGTCCATGCTCTGAATCGCAAAGGAGAGCAGTTCGATACCCCGGAGCTGAACTGGGACCAGCAGACCCATCGTGTCTACTCAGATTCGACGATTCATATCACGCGGGAGAAGAGTATCATCGAGGGAGTGGGGTTTGATTCCAACGAGGAAATGAGCAAATATACGATTCTTCATCCGACCGGTGTTTTCCCTATCGAGGATGAGTGAAAGGGGTAAATAGCAAAATGGTAAATGACTAAATAGTAAATGTCTTTATGTTACTAGAAGGAAAAACAGCTTTGATCACGGGGGCTGCCCGTGGAATAGGCAAACAGATAGCGTTGGCTTTCGCCCGTGAAGGTGCTAATATCGCGTTCACGGATTTGGAGCTGAACGAAGCATGTATTGAGACCAGTAATGAACTCAAAGCGCTGGGCGTCAAAGTACAGGCTTATGCCTCCGATGCGTCTAATTTTGAGGCTGCGCACGCGGTAGTGGATGACGTCATGAAGGATTTCGGACGCATAGATATTCTGGTCAACAACGCCGGAATCACCCGTGACACGTTGCTCATGCGTATGACGGAGCAACAATGGGATCTGGTGATGCAGGTGAATCTCAAATCCGCCTTTAACTTCACCCATGCTGTAACGCCGGTGATGATGCGCCAACGTAGCGGTTCGATTATCTCGCTTAGTTCTGTGGTAGGTATCAACGGCAACGCCGGTCAAGCGAATTATGCGGCATCGAAGGCAGGTATCATCGCGCTGACCAAATCCGTGGCGAAAGAGTTAGGCAGCCGCGGCGTACGCGCTAATGCCATCGCCCCGGGATTCATTCTGACGGACATGACGAAGGCGCTTAGCGAAGAGACGCTCAAGCAGTTTGTATCGCTCATTCCGATGAGGCGCGGTGGAGAACCGGAAGAGGTTGCCAAGGTGGCGCTCTTTTTGGCATCCGACCTCAGTTCGTATGTCTCCGGACAAGTCATCCAAGTCAACGGAGCGATGGCATAATCGCCCGTCAAAAAAGAAAATCCCGAACAACACGTTCGGGATTTTTTATGGTCGTAATCACGGGATTACGTTATTTCGGGATTACGTAATAACGATTATCTCTCAAAAATCTTAAACTGCCAGGGGGCGAGGGTGAAACTCTGAGCGGTTTCGAGTTTCTCTTTCTTGCCACAGATACATTGATAAGAACCTTCGTATCCGGCGAGATCGAGCGTAACCTCTTGCTCTTTGTCGGACATATTCATCACCGCAATGACGGTGTTGGTATGCCATCGACCTTCTTTCTGGCGCGCGCAAGCGAAGATAGCCTCGTTGTCAGCAGCAAGACGAACCATCGGTGCGCCCACTTCCGGGCTGAATAATGCTTTATTGCGCTCACGCAGACCATTCAGTTGTTTGTACAGATCCGCTTGTGCGTAGTTCTCATCGACATCAATCAGGTCCTTCTCAAAGAATTCCAGACGATGGTGGTTACCGCTCAGCTGACCCGTGTAGATCATCGGCATGCCCGGTACTACATAGCAGAAGGCCTGGAACAAAGGCACTGCATCACCCATGCGCTCTTGCTCCGTTCCGTTCCATGAGTTCTCGTCGTGGTTCGTGATGAAATTCATGCGGATAGCTTCCGGACGGATGGTCGTGTCTGCCTTTGCGAAATAAGCCCAGAGGTCATCTACGCTTTTCTTTCCTTGAGCCACCTCGTTCATGATATGATGGAGCGTCCAACCGTAGTACATGTCGAACGCCGTTTCGGTCAGCTCTTGCGCTTTATCTTCGTCCTCCGCCAAGGTGAACATATCCGGGTGCGTCATACGGAGATCAGCCATCGCCCAGTTCCAGAAATCAGTCGGCACTTCGCCTGCTACGTCGCAGCGGAAACCATCGATACCGATAGAGTCCATCCACCAATGCATGGCTTTGAGCATCTCATTACGCATGTCTTGGTTGTTGTAGTTCAGTTTGGAGATGTCGGTCCAATCGTATTGTACCATCAGGTTACCCAGGCTGTCGCGGTAATGCCATCCGTCATTTTGGGTCCACTCGCTATCCGGCGCCGTGTGGTTAGCTACCCAGTCGAGGATGACCTTGAAGCCCTGTTTGTGGGCAGCAGCCAGGAAATGCTCGAAGTCCTCGCGTGTACCGAACTCCGGATTGATAGCGCAATAATCGATGATCGAGTAGTAGCTGCCGAGTGTACCTTTGCGGGTGATGACGCCGATCGGTTGGCACGGCATGACCCAGATGATGTCGATACCGTTTTGACGCAGGGTGGGCAGCAATGCCTCTGCTGCAGCAAAAGTACCTTCCGGGGTCGCTTGACGGGTGTTTAACTCATAGATGGTAGCATCGTACGCCCATTTCGGGTGACGCAACTCTTGTTTCTCAGCGCAACTCGCCATCAATAAGGATGCGAGTGCAATAAGTAATGTTTTTCTCATGGTAGTTTTATTCATTTATGATTTGATATGTTAAGTCATCACGGTTGATCATGACGGTCACTTTCTGACCGAGGTAAATACGCAGGAAGACGATCTCCTCCGGTCGGTCAATCAGCGGAATAAAATCTCCGTAGAGGAGCGGCATCGAGTGACGGCGGAGCTGAATCAGTTTAGCCACTTCGTTCCGCATCTTTTGCTCGTCCTCATTGAGGTTGTCGAATCGCATCATGTGACGGTTGTCGGGGTCATTACCACCGACCTCCCCGTACTCATCGCCTTGGTAGATACAAGGCACGCCGGGGAGGGTCATGTTGAGTACCTCCATCAGCAGCGCACGTTTGTAAGCGACAGCAGTGTCACCGATACCGACTTCGCGGGTCCATCCTTCTTCTTTGCCTTGGCTGTAGATATCTATAGCACCGCCGGCGATGGAGGCGAAACGTATCTGATCATGGTTTCCTGAGATATTTCCCATGGTGTGGTGGGCACCGTAGGTACTGAGCGAAGTCAATTCGTTCTGCATCACCTGATCCATGCCTTTGAGTCCGCAAAGCGCCTCACGGGCGGTGAAATAGACGTTGAAATCAAATTGCGCATTGAGCATGCCGGACTTGACGTAGCTGCCGATGAGTTCCGGCGAACCGTATGTCTCACCAATCATCCAGATCGGTCTGCCGGGCCAGCGCGCAGCAATCTTCTGCCCCAACATGCGCCAATAACCCTCAGGGATATGCTTGCAGGCATCGTGGCGATAGCCGTCCAGGTCGTAGTTGGCTAACCAATAAAGGGCGCTATCCGTCATCTGCTCGCAGACCTCCTCACGCTCCAGATCCAGCGTCGGGATATGCTTGTCAAACCACGTGGTCAGACGTGCATCGTCCCAGAGCTCGAAATTCCTTCTGCCGTCCGGCAGGATCGAGTCCGTATGCCAATCCGGGTGCTCCTGCAGGGTAGGAGAGTTGATATGCATGTGGTTGGCTACATAATCCAGAATGATATTTATCTCGTGCGCGTGCGCGGTATCTAATAAGGTGCGCAGTTCGTCCGGCGTACCAAAACGTTCATCGAGTTTGGTAGCATATATCGGCCAGTAACCGTGGTAGCCGCTGAACTTGGTATAGGTCTTGGTGCTATCGTATTTATTGCCGTTCGGGAAGGGATAGAGTCCCCATGCGTCCCACGGGTTCTGGGTGATCGGGCTGATCCAGATCGTGTTGACACCCAGATCGTCGAAATAGCCCTCGCTGATTTTCTTCGTGATGCCGGCCAAATCACCGCCTTGATAATCCACGATGTCGAGCACTTCGGGGCTGTTCATCTTCCAATCGTTGGCGGTATTGCCATTGTAGAACCGGTCAATCATTAAGGAGTATAACACCTGTGCTTGCTGGTCATGGCGGTTCAGTTGGGCAGCGTCGGTGACAATCTGTCCATTCTCCAAAGGCAATAGCAGGTCGTTGTAGAGGTATGTCTCATCTTCGGCAAAGACGCGCAGATAACTTCTTCCCTGAAGCGCGGACAACTGATCGCTGATGGCATTCATATCCAAAGCCCAACTGCCGTCTTCCTCTGCTTGCCATAAGGTGTGGTCAATGAGCGTGTTTTGGATATATGCCTCGATAGTAGGATTCGTGACGGTATCGAAGAATGCCACACGCAGTTTGCCCTCCTTGTAGCTGAGCGAATAAAGGCTCTGGCGAACGGGCTTGGCTGGCAATACAGGGATGGCAAAACTGCCGGTCTTGTCATGGAAAGTGATAGCGTGGATAGAATGATCACGGTTGATGATATCCATCTCGCGAACGACTTGCGGAGTACCGATGAGGTTGGTATATTCGATCGCCTCGCCGGTAGTCCATTGCAAGCCCTGCCAATAAGTCGTATCCCCGTATAAAACCGGCACGTAGTCGGTGAGCACGATATGCATCGTATCGCCACTCATGCGAATCGGCATAATCGGAGACTCGACAGCCATCAAGCCGGCTGCATAATGTGGCTTATTACATCCCCAAAAACAGGAAAGAATCGCTAAAAAGAAAATCGTCTTTTTCATAATGGTACGTATTTTGGCGCAAAATTACAAAAAAATTTTGATATGTGCAAAAAAAATAGTAATTTTGCACACAAAATAAAATTTAGTATGGATATTTCTATCATTGTGCCACTTTTTAACGAGGCAGAATCGTTGCCGCATCTCTATGAATGGATTGCCCGGGTAATGAAGGAGAACAAGTTCTCCTATGAGTTGATTTTCGTCAATGACGGGTCAACGGACGAGTCTTGGCAAGTGATTCAATCGCTTCGTGAGAAGAACGAAGTCGTTCGCGGAATCTGTTTCCGCCGCAATTATGGTAAGTCTGCGGCTTTGTATTGCGGATTCAAGGCAGCGCAAGGAGATGTGGTCATCACGATGGACGCCGATCTGCAGGATAGTCCGGACGAGATCCCGGAGCTCTATCGTATGATTACGGAAGAGGGATACGACCTCGTGAGCGGATGGAAGCAAAAACGATATGACAACGCCTTGACGAAGAATCTGCCGTCCAAACTCTTCAATGCCACGGCGCGGAAGGTGACCGGCATTCATTTGCATGACATGAACTGCGGTCTGAAGGCGTATCGGAAGGAGGTGGTGAAGAATATCGAGGTCTTCTCGGAGATGCATCGCTATATCCCGTATCTGGCTAAGAATGCGGGATTTACGAAGATCGGAGAGAAAGTTGTTCAGCATCGTAAGCGGGAGTTCGGTACGTCGAAGTTTGGTATCAACCGCTTCGTAAACGGCTATCTGGACCTTTTGACGCTGTGGTTCCTGAATAAGTTCGGCAAGCAGCCGATGCATTTCTTCGGCCTGGTAGGAAGTTTGATGTTCTTCATCGGATTTATCGCTGTCATTGTGGTCGGCGGCATGAAATTGTACGCGCTGTCGCATGGCGTGCACGCGATGTTAGTAGGCGTAAATCCGTATTTCCACATCGCCATACTGATGATGATCTTGGGATGCATGCTTTTCTTGGCAGGCTTCCTGGCAGAATTAGTGATACGAAACAGTCCTTCGCGTAATGATTATCTGATTCGCGAGGAGTTTTAAGAAGGAAGAGACAGATGGCACAAACTCTGGATGAACAAGTAACGGTAGTCGAGCGGGCGTTAGGCGAATGTATGATTGATACAGCGCTGGTGGTCGTACGTGCGTGGTTGAATGAGTTAGGGGAGAACAACCCCTATGAAGAGGCGTTCACTTCCATCCAGAAGCGCTACCACGAGATCTTCACGCAATGGCTGAATATCGATGTGCCGTCATCGGATGAGGAGTTGAGCAAGATCACCGGCGAGACCTACCAGATGGTGGATGCCGTCTATGCGGATATCCGTCTGTTGCGTGGTCTGTCGCCGGAGATTCATGGTTTCAACCATGACTCCATCACTTCGGTCATGCATTATTTCGAGAATTGCGTCCGTTTTCGGCCGGAAGATCTGGAGTGGTATAAAGAGGTGATGAACGATGAGTCGAAAGCCTCTTTGGCGCTTGCGGCGACGTCTGCGTTGGCGCATAATTTGAGAACGTGTTTCTCGCTCGAAGCCTTCCTGACGATGATCGAGTGCATGAGCGTAGAGAATGAGACGGTGTTGGACCAATGCATCTCGAATGTGGCACTTTTGTTGGTTCAGTACGATATTCGCATCGATTTCTTCCCGCAGATACAAGATGCGGTGGTGAACGTGATTGGCGAGAATGACCTGAGCGAGCATGTGTTTGAGGTGCTTTGTGCGCTGGTGGAGAGTTCGTCGAAAAATTGGATAGAGGAGATAGCGAAAAGCATGTTCGAGGACAATCAGTTTCCTGAGGAGCTGAAGAGGCTGATGGAGATGTCCGGAATGGGGCATGATTCGCAGACCTTTTCACAATTATTCCCGTCGCAAGAGCATAAATATATCACGGAGGTCATCCCGCTTATACCGCAGACCTGGCTCTATGCCTTGATGATTGAGGGCTATCCGAATCGAGAGAAGGCGCTGGCGTATGTCATGATTTCTGCCGGGTTCCGCGATGCGATGTGGGATCATCCGCAGATCGCGGAGAAGATTTATCTGGAGATCTTGCGCGGCGGCACCGAAAAGCCGATGGATTATATCAATTATGCCCATTGCTTGTTGCTGCGCGGCGACCGGATGATGGCGTATGAGAACTATAAGCAAGCGCGGTTGTTATGCAAGACGTCCAAGGAGTTTTTCGCTCTTTTCCGTCCGGATCGGAAGAATCTCATAGACCATGGCATTCCTCTGGAGCACGTCTATGTGATGGAGGATCAGCTGATCAATTCTTAGAAAGCTATACCTAAACCGGCGTCGATAAATTCTGCTCGTGCGCCGTGTGTTTTCAGTCCTAATTGAACGAAGAGGTGGTCGAGTACGTGGTACTTGAGCACAAATTGCATGTAACACCAGCCGTCCTGATAATTGCTGGCGTCGGTAAAGTCGTATTTATAGAAAACACCACGGTTCAGCGGCGTACCGGCTTGATCCATTTCGGCTGCGCCTTGCCCTTTATCCCAGGACTTCTTGCCGATATACGGCTCGAGGTTCTTAATCGGGTCAAAGACGTAGAAACCTATGTGGATACCTGCGGTCAGATGACCGATGATGAACTCCGGCTGAAGGCTGACACCCACGCGGAAGCAGTTCTTGAGGTCGCTCGTTTTGAGGTACGTCTTGCCGAAAAAGGTCTGCGGCGCACCCGGATTGGCGTCTGCAAACTCATCGTTCACGCAGCGGTAGTAGCCGTCGTAAAAGGCATCGACACCGGCTCCGATGCGGAAGATGGAGACGGGGACCCAGTATGCCGCGGCTTTGACGGTAGCGGCGCCGAAAAACTGCATCTTGGGATAGTTGTCGCGGTAGTAGTTCTGCTTCACGCCGCCCGTTGCGCTGATTTCCACCGCCCAGGGCTTGTCCACGCCGTCGTACAGTTTGCGCGGCACGTCGGGCTCGGGAGAGGTGTAGTCTTTCTCATGCGGATGATAGCGCAGCCCGAGTTCTCCGCCGAGCATGTTATAGCCGGCGTTCGGGTGCATGATAGAGCCGTTGGATATATGATGCCAACCGCCATTGAGGGTGATTTCCCAGCCGTCCTTGATCGGAAAATCCATGTATAGTTCCAACGCCAGATAGGCGTTCAGCACCGATCCGATGGACCAGTTGGCACCATCATGGTCTTTATACAGATTCTCTCCTTTGTAGGTGTTGGCGTATGTCTTCGTGACGGCAGCAATGCCGACGGTGGGGCGGGCGCCTATACGAAAATGCGTGCCGTTATAGAAGGGCATATTGATATACCCGTACGCGGCGATGGCGGAACCGAGAATGGCATTATTGCCTAAATTCAGGTACCGCGCCCCGACACCGATAGAGGCATTGTTCCATTGTTGGAGGCTGCTCCATCGTCCTGTCGGCAGAAACTCTACGGTAAAAGCACCGCCCAGGACAATCGGCGTCGGGCCTAAAAACGGAGACACTTTCTCGTCCGGCAACATAAAGAGTGCCGTCCCGCCAAAACGATACGCTAACTCGTAATGAGGTAGCGAAAACGCTTGTAAACAAGCGCAGAGTGATATGACTAAAAGAACTTTTTTCATTTTTCGGCGCAAAATTACGAAAATATTTTGATATATGCAAATTTTTTTGTACCTTTGCGCGGAAATTTGTGAGTAAGTAGAAATGATTCATTCAAAAGATATTAAAAATTTCTTTTTCTTGGGCATCGGAGGCATCGGAATGAGTGCCTTAGCTCGTTATTTTCATCATCAGGGATATCCTGTTTTCGGCTACGATCGTACGCCTTCGCCTCTGACCCGTGAGTTGGAGAAAGAGGGCATTGAGATTACCTATACAGATGCTGAACGTATGCTGTATGGTCTAGGATTGGACCGTAAATATACGCTGATTGTACGCACGCCGGCCGTACCGGAGGATTGCGAGATCTATACGTATTTGCGCAAGGAGGGATTCGATATCCGCAAGCGTGCAGAGGTGTTGGGTATCGTGACACGTGGCGAGGCATCAGGCGAGGGCGGAAAGCGGATGAAGGCGCTTTGTGTCGCCGGGACGCATGGGAAGACGACGACGAGTACGATGATTGCGCATCTGATGCACCCCGTCAACGCGTTTCTGGGCGGGATTAGCGAAAATTACCATACGAATCTGCTGCTGTCGAAAGAGAGCGAGTATGTCGTCGTGGAGGCGGATGAGTACGACCGGTCGTTTCATCATCTGACGCCGTTTATCTCCGTGGTGACGGCGGTGGATGCGGACCATCTGGATATCTACGGCACGCCGGAGGCGTATCGAGAGGCGTTTGCGCATTATACGAGTCTGATTACCGGCGCTTTGGTCATGAAGCACGGGATCGAGTTGGAGCCGAGACTGCGAGAGGGAGTAAAGTGCTATACGTACGGAGTGGAGGAGAGCCGAGAGCTGAGAGTTGAGAGCAGAGAGCTGAGAGCCGAGAGCCAAGAGCCAAGTGGTCCTGATTTTTATGCGGAGAATATCCGCGTGAAGGACGGGCAGATAGTGTTTGATTTCAAGATGCCGGACGGAGAGATTAAGGATGTGCAGTTAGGTGTGCCGGTTTGGGTGAATATAGAGAACGCGGTAGCGGCGATGGCGGTAGCGCATCTTTGCGGCGTAAAAGATGAGGCGATGCGCGAGGCGATGGCTTCTTTCAAGGGCGTACAGCGGCGGTTTAATGTCCATGTGAACACTCCGAAAGTGGCTTATATAGACGATTATGCGCATCACCCGCAAGAGATAGCTACGGCGATTGATTCGATCCGTAAACTCTTCCCGGAGCGCAAACTGATTGGTGTTTTTCAGCCGCATCTATATACCCGTACGCGTGATTTCGCGGAGGGATTCAGGGCGGTGTTGGGCACCTTGGACGAGTGCGTACTGCTGCCGATCTATCCGGCACGCGAAGAGCCGATACCGGGCGTGACGAGTGAGATGTTAGGCGGCGAAGTGGTGGAGAAACCGGCGTTGGTGGCGGAACTCATAAGGCGCGTTCAGCAGAGTCATGAACCGGTGGTCGTACTGACCGTAGGTGCCGGAGATATAGACCGCTTGGTGCCGGACATTACCCGTGCGTTAAAAGAGAAACAGGAGAATGAGTAGTCTTGCGCGAATCATATGGCAGATCATAGGCGTCACGGTGGTAGCCGCGATGCTGGTGGGTGCGGTCGTATCCGGTTACCGGATGCGTCCCTCCGAGGAGCCCTGCGCTTCGCTCGAATACGAGATCCTGGATCAGCAGGAGCGGATGTATATCACCGTGGGGGAGATGAATAACCTGCTGCGCAGCGAGAATCTGTATCCCGTCGGCCGTGCGATAGATATACGGCAGATTCACCGCATCGAGCAGACGATCGGTCACCATCCCATGATCCGCACGGCGGAGTGTTATGTCACGCCGAGAAGCGAGATGCGTATCCGCGTCACCCAACGCGTGCCGCTGCTGCGCGTGCAGGTGCCCGGAGATGCGTATTTCATTGATACCGACAGGCGTGTGATGCAGGCGCGGGCGGTGATTAAAGACAGCGTACTGATTGCTACCGGCGCCGTAGGACCGCAGATAGCGAGCCGGCAGTTGGCGGATTTTGCTCAGTGGCTGCAAGACGAGCCGTATTGGCGGGCACGAATACGGTTTGTACACGTCCAGACGCCACAGAGGATCTATCTCTATATGCGTCAACCCGGACAACCCCGTGTACTGCTGGGAAACATGAACAGATATGCGCAGAAACTCGCCAAGATGCGTACCTTCTTGGAGAACAGCGCAGAGGCGACCAAAGACAAACATTATATTGAATATGACCTCCGTTTTCACGGGCAAGTGATAGGTCGATATTGATTACTAATCCTTAACTACCAAACAACAATGGCAAGAAAACAACCCAAAACA
>OCTW013383404.1_pt1 | contig 11542 bp, 14 predicted proteins | sample 1539671 | NCBI WGS metagenome assembly OCTW01 (sample SAMN02144230, study PRJEB22623) | gut metagenome | biome: sheep rumen | host: Ovis aries | place: New Zealand | reverse complement strand
AGATCTTTGATCACAAAAGCTTTAAGGATATTTATCCAGAGATCTTAGTGATTGATAAATTCAGCCATAATTAAAAGATTAGGGAATGCCTAATCTTTTTTCTTACGCTTCTTTTCTTCTTCTTTTTTCACTTCCGCAATCGTCTTTTCGTTATGAATTGCCTGTTCGACCGAAATTGTATAAACAACTGACATAATGGTTTTGCGAAATAAATTCTGGATTTCCAGTGAGACAGTATAGTCATGCGGTTCATCTACGCCGCTGTAGAGCTCTTCAAAGACATCACAGAACTGATCATAAGCGCTGGCTGTTGGCGCATGGTCAAACTGAACCTTAATTAATTTGGAAATATCTTCTAAAGAATAGACCTTTTTCAAAAGACATATTACAATAAAGTAAGCAACATGGTTACGCACATATTTTTTCTTAATGGGAGCGCTCACTATTTTACTTTTGACATAATTATTGATCATCGTACTCGTTACGATCTTATCGTCATCATCGAGTTTCATAAAAGAGAGACTGCTTTCAACCAGGTTAATGACCTGGTCCATATAAAGAGGAAAGTCCGGGATTTCTTCCCAGCGTAATAAATGTATAGATTTTTCACTCATTAATCATCACCACCATCACCATACATCATAAAAGAATACTTGTCAATTCATCTAGTGTTGAATACTAAATGTATTGACATAAATGTCTATATTTGATAGTTTAGGAATGGAAAGTGTGGATCGGAGGTCTTAACATGAGAATTATTACAGATACGAGTGCAATGTATACACCAGAAGAGGCAAAAGCCCACGACATCGATTTATTACCTTTAAGTGTCACAATCAATGGGAAAACATATAAAGAATATGTCGATATCATGCCCGAGGCATTTATTGAAGAAATCAAGAAAGGCGGGATGCCGTCTTCTTCTCAGCCGCCTATTGGGGAAACGATGGAGACATTTGAAAAATATCCTGATGAAGAGATGATTGTTTTAAATATGGCCGATGGCTTATCAGGCACGTATGCCTCAACCTTAGCTGCTAAAAACAGTATGGATCATGCCGATGCCATCCATGTGATTAATACCATGACCCTGTGTGGACCACATCGTTATTTAGTTGATTTAGCCATTCAGATGCGTGATGCTGGCGCTTCCACGCAGGAGATTATCAACGCCATTCATAAACATATTGCCGATACCAAGTCTTTTCTTATTCCGGCAGATTTTGAATTCTTAAAGAAAGGCGGCCGTTTATCGCCGATGGCGGCGAAAGTCGGGGGCATGTTAAAGATTGTGCCCGTCTTAGAATTAAGCGAAGATGGCAAAACATTAGAAAAGTTTGCGATTAAGAAAACTGAAAAAGGAGCTCTCAAAACCGTTATTAAATTCTTTAGTGAACGCGGGGTTGATGAGCGCTATAAGATTTACATTACTCATGCTGGTGATTTAGAGAAAGCTAAACGTTATGAGGCATTATTAAAAGAAGCATTGCCCCAGACAGAAATGGAAATTATCGAATTATCACCAGTCTTTATTACCCATGGCGGACCGGGCGCAATTGCGATCCAAATGATTGTGAAATAACGTGTTTCTAGGTATAATGCCATCAAGGATGTGAGGATATGAAAAAATTTGTACGTAATATCAAAAGTATTGTCATCACCGTCATTCTGGTGGCTGTCATCTTTCTTGCTGGTGTCATGTATGCGAAAACGCATCATCGCGGTAATGGGATAAAGGTCAGTGATACAACTGTAAAAAATGCTTTGGTTTCTATTTCGGAGTTAGCGACATCAGATTATCATTATACAAAAGTCGGGAAGTTCACCAATTCTTTAAAACTCAATGGCTGGACCATTCCGTTTACGGAAAAATCTTTCTTATTAACCTATGAAGGGGATATAAAAGCCGGCTATGATTTAAGTGATGCGAAAGTATCTGTTAGTAATAAACGGATTACCGTGACTTTACCAAAAGTGAAAGTCCTAGAAAATACGATCAGTGAAAAAAGCATTAAAGTCTATGATGAGAAGAATAATATCTTCAACAGTATCAGTGTCAGTGATTATAAAGCCTTTGCCTTGAAAGAAAAAGGCAAAGCTAAAAAAGAAGCTATTCAAAATGGCCTTTACCAAAGAGCTTATAAACAGGCTTCCCTATTAATCACCACCCATATTCAAGCTTTAAATAACAACTACAAAGTGACCATTAAGCAGGCCTAGCGCCTGTTTTTTTGAGAAAGGAAAGGATTATGGAATTAGAAATCTGTTGCGGGAGCTATGAAGATGCCCTGATTGCCTATCAGGGCGGCGCACGCCGCGTTGAACTCAATAGCGCGCTTTATTTAGGCGGGTTAACGCCAAGTTTAGGATCTCTCATTTTAACGAAAAAACTGCCAGGTTTAAAAGTGATCGCGATGATCCGCTGCCGCGGGGCCGGCTTCTGTTATAGCAGGGAGGAATTTGCTCAAATGATGCTTGATGCGAAGCTCATGTTAGAACACGGCGCTGATGGCTTAGCCTTTGGTTTTTTACAGGCAGATGCTCGTCTGGATCTTCCCAAAATTCGCCAAATGATTACGCTTATTCACAGTTATCATAAAGAAGCCGTCTTTCATCGGGCTATTGATGTCAGTGACAACCTGCTAAAAAACGCGAAAATACTAACGAATTTAGGCGTTGATCGCATTTTAACAAGCGGCGGTTATCCTAAGGCTATTGATGGCCTTGAGACGTTAGCAGCGCTTTTATCTTATGACGTGGAAATCTTAGTCGGATCAGGCATCAGCGCAGAAAATGTCCAGGCCTTTAAAGAGATTGGGATCACGCAGGTACATGCCTCCTGTCGAGCATTCGTGAATGATCCAACGACTTCGGGGCAGTATGTGAGCTTTGCCTATTTAGACAACAATTACGAACGTGTTTCATTATCAAAAGTAGCGGCATTAAGGAGGGCTATTGATGAATAAAACAATCTTTTTTGGCGATTCTATTATTGAATTTTTCCCTTTAGATTACTTTTTCAAAGAGGCGATCAATAGGGGATATGCGGGGTATACAACATTAGAATTAAAAGCGTTTATCCCGGATGTGATCAGGCAAAAGCCTAAACGCCTTGTTTATTTGGCAGGGACTAATGATTTTAACGAATACAATAAACGCTTACCGCTAGCGATTGCGACGACGATTCAGGAAACGCTCGCCATGATTCAAAAAGCGTGCCCGGATTGCGACATCATTCTGTGTTCTCTCTTGCCTTGTGATCACACGCATATTGATATGCATACGATGAATCGAGGCATTCGCACGAATGAAATGATCCAGGCTCTTAATACTCTTTTATCACAGCTGCCTTATCATTATCTGGATTTGTTTTCTTTATTTTATGATGGTCAGGTGGCTCGAAGATATTATGTTGATTCGCTGCATGTCAATGAAGAAGGATACGCCTTGATCGCAGAAAAAATCAAAGAAGCTTTAATCTCGTATTAATATTTGTATAATAGTTAAAAGTTGACATATTCGTGTCGCTTTAGACGAAATGAAGAAAGCCGGAAAAGGCTTTTTATATAATGGAAATTCCTTGCATAAAATGAATGCTTTTTGGACTTTTTGAAGATTTTTCAAGGAGAAAAATTTTTATTGTAATGTCTCTTGATTGTGTTATAATCACAATGGAAAAAAGGAAGGTGCGCAAGATGGAAATTAGAAATGTTGCAATTATCGCCCATGTCGATCACGGGAAAACAACATTAGTCGACCAGTTATTAAAACAGTCTGGTACATTAGATGCTCATGAAGAAATCGCTGACCGAGCAATGGATAGTAATGATCTTGAAAGAGAAAGAGGGATCACAATCTTATCCAAAACAACTGCGATTCATTATAAAAACTATAAAATCAACATCATGGATACACCTGGCCATGCCGATTTCGGTGGCGAAGTAGAACGTATCATGAATATGGTGGATGGTGTTTTATTAGTCGTTGATGCTTATGAAGGGACCATGCCACAGACTCGCTTCGTATTAAAGAAAGCTTTAGAAGCGCATGTCAAACCAATCGTTGTCATCAATAAAGTAGACCGTCCTGTCGTTCGTATTTCAGAAGTAATGGACGAAGTCTTAGAATTATTTATGGAATTAGGAGCTGATGATGATCAGTTAGAATTCCCAACAGTTTACGTTTCTGCGTTAAATGGGACATCTTCATTAGATCCTGATATCAATACTCAGGTCCATAATATGGATTGTTTATTTGACATGATTGTCAAAGAAATCCCTGCCCCAATCGTTGATACCGCTGATGGATTACAGTTCCAGCCATCATTATTAGACTATAATGATTATGTTGGCCGTATTGGGATTGGTCGTGTGGAACGCGGTAAAGTCCATGTCAATGACAATGTTACCTGTGTCCGTGCTGATGGGACATTAACCAAATTCAGAATTCAGAAGTTATTCACATTCTTAGGCTTACATCGTATTGAAGTCGAAGAATTAGATGCTGGTGATATTGGTGCGATCGCTGGTTTAGCGGATATCGGTGTTGGTGAAACCGTATGTGACAATGCCCACATTGATCCATTACCATTATTACATGTTGATGAACCAACTATTCAGATGGTATTTGGTACTAACACATCACCATTTGCTGGTAAAGAAGGAAAATTCGTTACTGCCAGCAAGTTAGAAGCGAGATTACTTCGTGAAACGAACAAAGACGTATCTTTAAAAGTAGAACGTGTCCCTAATAAAGAAGAATGGATTGTCTCAGGTCGTGGGGAATTACATTTATCGATCTTAATTGAAACATTAAGACGTGAAGGTTACGAATTACAGGTTGCTCGTCCTCATGCTATCATTCGTGAAATCAATGGTGTGAAGATGGAACCATTCGAAGATGTTTATATCGAAGCACCTGATGACTGCATCGGTTCCGTCATCGAATCATTAGGTTTAAGACGTGGGATCATGGAAAACATGGACTCAGAAAACGGCATGACAAAAGTCGATTACATCGTTCCTTCAAGAGGTTTAATTGGTTTCATGACGAACTTCTTAACGATGACAAGAGGTTATGGTATTATCAACCATACCTTCCGTGAATATCGTCCAGTTGAAGGAGATACTGTCGGCGAAAGACAGTTAGGTGTCTTAATCTCTATTGATTCAGGTCAGACGACTGCTTACTCATTAGGCGCAGTTGAATCACGTGGGGTTATGTTCGTTGGCCCTGGTGTCGAAGTTTATGAAGGTATGATTGTTGGTGAACACTCTAAAGACAATGACTTAGTGGTTAATGTTACAAAGGGTAAACAGATGACCAACACTCGTTCTTCGACAAAGGATTCTACCGTTGTCTTAAAACGTCCAAGACAGTTCAACTTAGAAGGCTGCTTAGACTATATCAATGAAGATGAATTAGTCGAAGTAACACCTAAGAATGTCCGTTTAAGAAAGAAATACTTAACAGAAATGGATCGTAAACGCGCATACCGTGCGAAAAACGCCGCTGAAAAAGCATAAATGAATGGGGGAGGAAATCCCCCATTTTTCATACAAGGAGAACAGGATGAGAAAAGAATTACTGCCCTTATTTGTAAGTACCCCGGATCACCATTATTACATTTATGAAACAGGGACCCTCAAGTGCATTATTGAAAAGTTATCATTTGGTCGTTTCAGTCTGCTGACAACCCTCCAGGCTGATCGCGAAACAGCTTCTTTTGTCGATCATCTGTTTATTCATCATAGCGATTTTGTCAAACGCTCTTATGTTGATCATCAGGAACTTTGTATTGCTTTTAAAGCTGCCACAACCAAAGAAAACTTTCTTGCAGTTATGAAAGAACTCCATGACTATATTGATGTGCATCATTTACTGCAGGTCTGCAATCACTGTCATGAAGTGAAGCCGCTTTCTTATGTGCATAATGAGGAAACGATCGATCTGCTTTGTGATGACTGTTTCACTTCTTTAACAGAAACATCCTATCCCGTGAAGAGCTTAGGTTTATTAAGCGCTATTGTCCTTTGCATATTTCCAGCTATTGTATGGCCGGTTTTACATGACTTAGGTTATCCCATTATTTTAGATGGCATCCTTTTTGGCATATGCAGTTTTAAAGGTTTTCTTCTGTTAGGGGAGAATATCGATCGCAAGGGTTTAGGCCTTAGTTTTTTGGCGGTCGTTATCACTTTATCGATCGCTCAGTTGTTTGCCTTTGCCTTTGAAATTACGCAGGTTTTTCAAACCAACTTTAAAGTCACGATTTCACTTTCCCAAGGCTTCGCCGCCTTGCCGGATTTCTGGGGTGCAGATCTTTTAGGCGTTGCCTTAACTTATATTATTCCAGCATTGATGTTCACTTTGATCACTTTATTTGTTTTGTATAGAAACTATAAGAAAAGACATAATCATCGTCATGCCTTTGAAAAATTAACAATTGATTACGAAAAATAGCCCTTAAATACAAGTTTATTTAGTTTTCTATATTGAAATCATAAATAAAAGATGGTATATTGACTTCGTTATCTTAATTTCAGGGGGATCGCGTAATGAAAACAAAGATTCAGGTTCAGTTTATGGACAAAGATGTCAATGTAGCTGATATCGAAAAGACAGTGAAAGAAGATTTAAAATCAAGAGAAGTTAAAATTAACTCTCTTGCAAACTTAGATGTTTATTACAAACCAGAAGATGGTTCTATCTACTACGTTGCAACGACTAAAGACAACAAAGTTTACGATGTAGACGATCAGCCATTACACATCTAAAATCCGCCAGCTGCCTGCTGGCATTTTTATTTACGTGAAAAGAGCAAGGTGCATCACCTTGCTCTTGATTATTATTTAACTTTAATGGTGAGGGTATAGTATTTGTTCATTTCATTGGTTACCAGCTTTGCATTAATGGTGGCAGTACCTTTCTTCTTCGCTTTTACAACACCATTTTTCAAAGATACAATCTGTGGATCACTATTTGTATAACGGATCTGTGATAAGGAAAGGGCATATCTTTTCTTGCTCACTTGCGCCTGCGAAATCAGGCGTACACTCTTTCCTTTAGACAGTGTCAAAGTATTCTTTTTCACCTTATTACCATTGACTACAGTTTTGATCATCGCCGGGCTGACGCGTTTTTGAGCTAAACGATAGTAATACTGATAAGCGCCATTTTTAAGTTTGATCAGATTTTTGTCTTTGATGACTTTAGCTTTGCCAAAGGCACCTTTGGCAAAGTAGGTAACACTTGCTGGAACGATCACTTTCGTGGCTTTAGTAAAAGCTTTGGCTTCGACTTTTTTGATTGGCAAGTCAGAGATGTTAAGCGAAGAGAGTTTCACTGTCTTTGATGTGCCCAAGTAACGAGTGATAGAAATCCCTGTTATCGTGACATGTTTTGATGAATCATCTAAGAGAAAACGATACTGGAAGGAACTACGTTGATGTAAACGAGTGAGGTAACGCAAATAATCATGCGCTGCCTGCTTATTGCCTTCACCATTTTTTTCAATATCGTAATCAAAGTCGTCTTCAGTAAGAAGTGACATCTGATCTTCTCTTAATTCCTGATCGGTAAATTCATACGCTTTAATAGGGGCTTGAGATAAAAATAAAGCGACTGTCATTAGTAATAGTGTCTTTTTCATAGGATCATCCTTTCTTCTTAAAATAAGCATAGCAACTCTTTACAGTAATATCAAGAAAACAAAAAAATATTGAAAAAACAGTAAAAATTCAATTATATGAGAGGCTTTGATATAATGAGACTGAAAGGAGCGGTGACTATGAAGAAAGTCAGTTTATTAATGATCCCCATTGTCTTATCAACGTTTTCTTTAACCCCAGTGCAGGCAAAAAAACAAATGAACATTGCCTTATATCAATACGGGCAAGTGAATACTTCAGTAAAAAAGTGGGAGAAAGGGCAGTTACCTACAAGTAAAGTGAAAACAGATCCAACCCAAAAGAATGTCTATACCAATGGCAAATTAGCTAAAATTAAAGGGATCACTTTATCAAAGGATCACAAAACCCTAACCCTTGATCATGTCAACAGACCACACGATGAATTGATGATCTCCCAGCTTTCTGGTGACTTTAAAATTATTTTCAAAGGAACGAATCGTTTACGCAGTTTATTTGTGATTGCCGCAAATAAAAAGGCTGCATTGACAATGGCTGCTAAGCAGAATGGGACATTACTTTGTGATGATCAGCAGGATGTCTTTTTTGGCAGTCGCGCTGCCCGTTTGTATTTAAGAAATATGAAGAGCGTTCATATCGAAAACAATGTCAACATGCATCTTTATCATCATAATCGCGATCTCTCGACATTAATCAGCTATGCCTATCCTAAAACGGGATTTGGTTTACAAATTGATGGAACACTGACCACCTCTGGCAGAGTCTATCGCAAGCTTGATCAAAGCCCTGCGCATACTTCCCAAACCATGCGTTATCTCTCTTATGGCGATGCCTATAATGATGATGATACGGGTTATACCTTACCTTATTCCTTAACAATTGCCCCACATAAAGCATAAGAATGTGTCAGCGTTCGCTGGCATTTTCTTTATTTCTTTTTCATGCTATAATGAGCTTGAGCCTTAAAAGAAAGGAGTACGATTATGATAGCTACATTGTTTGTTTATTTAGCGATTTTTATTGTGATGCTGCTGGTATTTCAGATTATTTTCTTTGAAGTCAGCCGCAGCCGTGCCTTAAAAGTCGGCAATTACGAATGGTTCGCTAACCTCAATAAACCTTTTAATTATACAAGAACCGGAACGATGATTTTTATCTGTTTTATCTGTTACTTATTTGGCGGAAGTGATACTTCTTCGACATTAGAATGGGTCATCTATCTGATCATTTTCTGTGCCTGCGGCGTTATTGCGGATGCCGTGACCCAGTTCTTATTACAAAAATATGGACAGATTCGCTGTAAGAAGCAGTTAGAAACGGCAGATCAACTGGATGTTGAATTTGATAAAATCAAAGAAGGCTTAACGGATGATGAAAATTATGAAGTCTCAATGCCTCGCTATAACGAGACATTGATTGCCAAACAGTATATTAAGCCCGAAGATCATTTGGCTTTTATGAGTGTTGATGGCGGGCAGTATGTGAAGAACTTTGGTGACTATCCAGCCGCTACCTTCGATGTGGAACCTTATGTTGATACCAATCAGGTGGAAGCGACGTTAAGCAGTACGCCCGTGCGTGCCACCACCTTAACGCCAACCCAGCAGCTGCCATTCAAAGATAATCGTATGGATGTCATCTTTGATGAATACGCTAACTATGATAAAAATGAAATTACGAGGGTATTAAAACCTGGCGGCACTTTCATTGTCAATCAGTATGGAACCGATAATCTTAAAGAATTTATCTCGATGTTTATGCCTTTAGGCATGAGCGGTTCATGGGATTTAACGAATTGTAAACAAACACTGGAAAGTGTTGGCTTCAAGATCTTAGAAGGCTATGAAGATTATGGCTATATCAGATTTAGAAATATTTCTCAGCTTCATACTTATATGAAACAGGCGGTGCCTGATGTGGCGGAGAATCCTGATAAATATAAAGCTTTCTATACCAAAGCAATCAACGATATTAAAGAGAAGAACTTCTTCCAGATAACAACTTATCGTTTCTTAGTCGTAGCCAGACATTAGTGACAGGAATTCCTGTCGCTTTTCTTTAGACTGATTTAAGGAAAAGCTGTGCTTTTTCTTAATAAACAGGTCTTATAGTAATCATAAGGAAGTGAAGATATGAAACATAATAAAGTACGTAAAAAAAGAGCGCGCACCATCAATATCAAGCCTTTTCTCGTGGCGGCGATCGTTATTGCCTTAGTTTATGCTTATAGCTATTTTAGTGCTCTCCAGTACCAGTATACGATCACTAATGGCGCTTTAACAATGAACCATTATACAGTGACTCAAAACTATTTAACGAAAAATGCTTATTCCAGACCAGGCATCGCTTTAAGAAAAGTCAATGGGGTGGTTGTCCATTATACTGCTAATAAAAACTCTACAGCTAAAGAGAATCGGGATTACTTTGAATCCTTAGCCACAAATCATAAAACCCATGCTTCAAGTCATTTTATTATTGATAGTGATGGCTCAATTCTTCAATGTATTCCCTTAACAGAAATTTCTTATGCTTCCAATTCAAGAAATGTGGATACCATTTCGATTGAATGCTGCTACGAGGATGATAGCGGCAAGTTCACCAGAGCGACCTATACTTCACTTATTGCATTAGTGAAAGCTTTGATGAATCAGTATCACTTAGATGCTAATGATGTGATTCGTCATTATGATATTACCGGGAAGCTTTGTCCGATCTATTTTGTCCGTAATCCGGATGAATGGTTAGCCTTTAAAAAGCGTCTTGATCAGTGGTCGATATTCGGAATTGTATACTTTTAAGCTTAACTATAAGGATTTTGTATAACAAATGTAAAATAGGAGAAAGTGGAATTATGACCATATTAAGAGTATAAATTTAATTGTTAAATTGTGAACGTGAAAAAACTTGAGAAAGAAGTTGAAAGCGTTTAAAAAAGTGTTGATAGCAAACGAAAATGTGATATAATAAATTCATATTCAAGGAGGAATTATTCAATGGAAAAATTTAGTTTTACAGTTATCGATCCAGTTGGATTACATGCTAGACCAGCAACAATCTTAGTTAACCAGGCAAGCAAATTTGCTTCTAATGTTAAGTTATTATATAACGGAAAAGAAGTTAACTTAAAATCTATCATGGGTGTTATGTCTTTAGGTGTACCAACTAAAGCTACTGTTGAAATTCAGGCTGAAGGCGACGACGAAAAAGATGCAATCGATTCAATCAAGAAAGTCGTTGTTGAACAGAAAGTCGCTGAAGAAGTAGAATAATTTATACAATGACATAATGATAAAAGAGGAGCTTAGGCCCCTCTTTTTTGTTAGAATTCTATTTCTGCTTCCACATCATCAAGTAATGCTAATAAGTTATGAACATAACGATCACGACTGAATGGTTCCTGAGTCGTCATAATATTGATGGATTCCTGGTAGATGACCTTTGCAATCTTTTCTTTTGCTTTCTTTTCATCTAATCCTCTGGCTAATAAAGTTTCATAAACGGTTTTTGCTTCCTTTGGATTCTCAGTCGCAATCTGTTCATTGACCGCTGTTAAGAGTTCATTTAATAATTGTTTATTCATCATTGTTCTCCTCATGTTTTTGAATGTTTTCTAAAAAGTACGTTGCTTCCATATCGGCAGTACTTAAGGCAAAGGCTAATGGATATTTATTAAAGGCCTGACCAACCTGACTGGCTGATTCGGTGGAAGAAAAGCCCATATGATAGCGGATCGCCATCGCTTCGGCAGCGGTTAAAGGAATATAATGCTGGATCATAAAGACACTCTTTTCCCCATGACCATAAGGGAAGGGGTCTTCAAACACATAATAAGGGACCTGTTGCCACGCGCCATTGATCTTCTTGTTTTTCGTATCAGTTTTATACACATTACA
>OCTW011349656.1_pt1 | contig 11546 bp, 3 predicted proteins | sample 1539671 | NCBI WGS metagenome assembly OCTW01 (sample SAMN02144230, study PRJEB22623) | gut metagenome | biome: sheep rumen | host: Ovis aries | place: New Zealand | reverse complement strand
TTCCGTCCTTCGGTTCAGAGAAAGGATTCATCGGGACAATATCTACTGTCTTCGAATCTCCTCTGAAGATAGGTTTCGCATCAAACAACTCACACATCTTAGAAATCAAAGAGAAGGCCCCGGTCTTCTCAGAAGCTACGAGAGAACGGTACTTAACAGTTACACCGTCATCCTCGTAGAACTTCGAGACAACACCTTTCGTCCAGCCAGTGCCTTCGAGGATCACGTCCAGGAAAGTATCTGGGGTTCCGACGTTATTGCCTTCGTCGTCTGAGAATACAAGACCGAGGTTCTTATACTTCAGCTGCTGCGAAACATGTCCGCATATAGCTGTCACTGTTCTGGATTTGTTTGAGTGCGTAATCTTAGGTTCGGAGATTATGTACCATTCAGTCTCGTCTTCGTTAATCAGCCTGACTTTATAGTCGGCCTTCATAAACTGAAGACGGGGATTCTCTTCTTTACCGTTCTCTGTCTCGATAATTGTCGGGAGCGTAAAGGACTATTCTCGCCAGCCGTTACGTGAGAGAGACTCAGTAATACCAGAAGCCTGACCTGAGACATCACTGTTCGAATCATAGAGGTTACAGATCTTGTTGCCGGAGTAATCGAAAATATCGATGATACATAATCGTTTATAATTTATCGCCATAGAATCGCCTCTTAATAGAATGTGGGTTTGTACACAAAATTTAATCTGGTTATGCTCATCGTTGTAACAGGACGGATCGAGAGTTCATTCATTCGGAAGATTACAGCCATACCTTTAAGATCAGCTGAGAGGGAAGAACCTATCGTGATCGTATTCGTGCTTGTGTTAACTGCTGTAATCTTATACCTCGTTCCTCCTGATTGTGCGCAGATATACTGGCCAACCATATCTTCTGAGACTATTTGGTTGTTTACAGATAAGTTATTAGAGTTTTTTGCGCCATTTACGAAGACATTTCGGTAACATGGAAATGCCGGGGAAAGCTGGATAAAGCCGAAATCGTGGTATAAAAACCCATAAGTTACTGTAGAACCATTAGTAACAAACGTCTTACCATTGAGTCCGTCGCACACGATCCACTTTCCGACATTAGTAGTATTCGACTTTGTCCCTCCGATAAACTTCATCTGCTGGCCAGTAGTAAGGTTATCTATAATAACTCCTGTTCCAAAGTTTCCTGCGATCTCAACAGCTACATCTGCCCTGGCTGAGCCTGGGTTGAAGAGCTGGAATGTCTTTTCGGCAGTAATAGGAGAGGAGCTTGTAGCGAAAGAAGTAGGAAGGTTCCACGAGCTTCCTGCCATCAGGGCTGAGTTCAGATAGATATCCTTACTGTCAGGATCTGTCGCTTCGATATACATTTTGTCGCACCGTGCGAAAGGATAATAACAACGGACTGTCATACTCTAGAGACCGTTCTGAGGATTAGGCAGCATCTGAATAGTAGGAGGAGTAATCACTGTCGCCATATAGTAGTTCCACGGTCTGCGTGAGAAAATAAGTTTCGCTGTTTTTCCTGGAGAAAATATCTGGTGGAGTCGGGCCATAAAGCCGTCCTTCACGTTCTGTCTTTCGAATACACAACGGAGATTGAAATCCTTCGGCTGAAAGGTAAAGCCGTAGTAGTAGCCGCCTTCGTGTCCGTCAAACTTCTGCTCGTGCATTATCGCCTGAGCAGGACCCCAGACATAAACGTCAGCGTTCTCAGGCACATATGTTAATCCAAGAGAGGCGATATCAATCCCGTCAAAAGTAAAGCCGCCTTTCATACAATCACCTCTGACAAAAGAATACCCCTGTACTCCTTGTTGAGGGGAGTACAGGGGAGTGTCTGTTAAATGTTAGAGACACTGAGACCATATCTGGAGATCTCTTTCACAAGAGCGTTACCGACATTCCGGGCTACAGTTTCGTAGTCGTCGTCAGTGTTAATCTATGCTTCATTTATCTCAATATGGATGTCTCCGATTGTGACATTCGATTCCGAACCTAAACCAGATACAGCTGCGTTCGTAAGAAGTCTGGGGAGGCTGATATACTTAGCCATCTCCATCATCTTAGCGAGGTCTGCGTCCATATCTGTACTGTTCAGGGTCGAAAGAAGATCCCGTGTTTTCGCAATCCTGTCAGCGAAGTAGTCGACTCTGGCTGTACCGGGAGCATCGATAAAGTCGTCGAGAGACTTCGTAGCGTAAGCATCGAGAATCATCTCTGGATCAGCAGGAGTACCGTCGACACGAATAGCACCCATCCGACTTCTAACCATTTCGGTAGAAGGGATGTAACCGCCTTTAGCCATAGCCGTGTGAGTTACGGAAGCAGGACCCATATAGCCAGTCTTCTGGATAACTCTCTGATTGGCATACATCTCGTAGAGTCTGTCGTACCATTCAGAGTCTATAATGTGAACATCATTGTTGTTCGCATACAGACGACGTTTCCTCAGTTTAGCCTCGTTATATTCAACTGGACCGTAAACAGCCTGATTCGTTTTGTTATCCCAGAGGTAGTAATACATCTTGGAAGGAACAGTCTGAGTCTTCGGATTCGGATAAGTTCTCTTTGTCTGAGTTTGAGTCTTAGGTTTCTGTTCATCCTCGCCAGGTCCAGGTCCTTCGTATGGGATATAATTATCTTCAACAGGCTGATTGTAGGTTGTATCGTCGCCATTACCAGTGCTCCATGTTCCATAGTTACCGCTGTTGTCATCGTAGTGCGTATAAGACGCATCATCCTTCTGACCCTTCAGCCAGCGGTCATACATCTGGGACCACTCATACTCGTACATCTGTTTCTGATATTCAGAAGCATTCTTGTACGTGTCAGTGTTTCTCATGTAGTTCATGAACGTATCGTTACTGGTAAGGATACTGGCTACCTCTGTCCAGTACGTATCTGTGATACCCTTCATCTGTTTGTAGGTATCTTCCCAGCTGCGAAGCATCTGATGCTGTGAATCCTCAAGACTCGTGATGTATTCATCGACGTTATTCTTGAGCCACTCAAACAGTTCTTCCTGAGACAGAGCCATAACCTCGTTTACTTCTTCCGCGAAGTTCTGCTCATTAGAAAGCATCTCCTGCATATACTCGTCGCCATAAGTGATACGATCTTCGTATCCCTGGATCTGGTCTTCGAGAGAAGCTTTCTGAGCAGCTGCCTGTTCGTCCGCAATATTCCACGCAATTTCCTTTTCGAGAGCCGCGATCTTTTCACGGAGAGCTGCAGCATCTTTGGTACGGGTAGAGTCCATAGAGATAGCTGCATACTGCCGCTGAAGTTCTGCGAGTTCTTCATACTTATTGGCTTCATCCTCTGCGTTCTTTCTACGCTGGAGTCGCTCATCAATAAGCTTCGATTCATCAGCTAAAGCCTGCTTCTTCTTATCGAGGTCGCGCTTAATCAGATCCCACTCGTTCTGGTAGCGTTTCTTAATCGCTTCGAGAACGATCTTCTCCATCTGAACGGTAGCGTCAGCCATATCCCGTTCTTTCTGTTTCTGGGCTCTGATCTCCTGGTCAACAAGATTCTCAAGGTCAACACGAAGCTTAATAATAGCCTGTCTGTTTTCTTTGATCTTCCGGTTGTTTGCAGCGATAGCGTTGTTCGCAGATTCGACAGCTTCCTCATAGCTTAGGATTGTCTGGTAGAGATTGAACCAGTCATCTGTACCCTGCTGGGTTACAGCCAGCTGAGCTCTGAGCTGATAGATCATTCCTTCAAGAGAAGCTTTTGTTTTCTCCTGAGCCTGGTTCTCCAGTTCAAGCATACGGTTGTAGTTCGTAATCTCTTCCTGAGTTTCATAATACTGTTCCTGACTCTGGATCATCTTGATTTCGTGGTCAAGGATTTCCTTCTGTCTCTTTACAGATTCTAGGAGTTTCTGAGCGGCAGTCTTTTCCTTCTTTTGAGAAGTAGGTTTATTGTAAGTATACTGTTGGTTCTTCTTACCGCCGCCGAGTTGACTCTTGGATTTGTATATAGAAGTTGTCTGTTGGTTATTATTCTTTTTGTTCTTCTCGGTAACAAGTTGCGTCTTAATGTTTCCGTTCTTGTCCGTAGAGATATCCAGCACGAGACTACCGACAACGCCTTCGTTTTCTGCCAGCTTATCGAGAATTTTCTGCTTGTACTGATCGCAGAATTCCTGAAGGTCAGTCAGGTCGATTGTTCCGTCTGCGTTAACGTGCGCTTGGATCCATTCAGCAAGTTCAAGAGGCTTGTCTTTAAAGACATTCATTAGCGCTTCTTCAAACATCAGCCTTGTAACTTCAGCGTACATTGCATACTTTTCCTGAGCATTCGCCATAGCGGCATCAATAATCTCTTCCAATCCAGCAGCATCTGCGGCTTTAATTCGCTCAATATCAACATTACTGAACTGAGAGATAGCTCCGAAGATCTCGTCGGCGTGAGCCATCTTCGCAACTTGAGCTCCGCTCTTACCTCTCACGTCATCCATCGCAATAATGAGATCTTTGATATGGGTCATATCGTTGCCCATATCTTCAATCGCTTTGTTTACTTCCGTTTCAGAACCATGCAGATTTGTAAACACGCCCACAATGGAATCGGCCATAGCGTTTCCTTGGACTTCTGCGCTAGCCCAGTCAGATATCATTTCCTGATAGAGTTCCTTTTGTTTATCGGCTGTGAATTCAGTCTCTCCGGCGAAGTCACCCATCAGGCTGCTCATAGCTTTGAAAGAACCGTTGAGCTTTGTTACCATAGCGTTCATAGCCGGATCAGACATAGCCTTCTGGAATCGTTCAGCGTTGTCAGCATCATCTGGATTGAAGATACCTTGACTGAGCTGAGACATGATATCAGATCCGAAGATAGAGTTCATCGTATCTACGCCTCTGCCAAGCATAAAGTTTTCACCGCTGATGCTTGACGCTGCGGCTGCTGCGAGATCGCTGTTGTTAACATACTGGGAGCCTTGCCTGAGAGAATCGAGAATAGCAGAGACCATAGAATCGCTGTCCGCTAAACTCTGTATGCCTTCCTACGTCATTCCGTTATTTTGTAGAACGGCCATTGCGTCGTTGTAAGTTCCTGTGCTGTTGAAAGCATTAATCAGGTCAAACATCGAAGTTAACGTAGTGTCTTTGTTTGCCTGGTTGGTGCTGTAATAGTTAGCCACCTGATCGGCGAGTGAAACGGGTGTATACGCGGAAGCTCCAGTTTCGTCGTAAATTGTGTACCTTCTGCGATTCTGATCTAATACACCAGCTTCTCCTTCGGATCCGGCTTCAAGCCTTGGAGGAGGGATCATATCACCGTTATAGTCAACATTGTGCCTTACACCAAAACTATAGTCGCCAGTTCCAGCTAAACTCGTAGCCATAAGACCGAGAGTGGGATCGTTAATTAATCCAGATGTAACCATCTCCTGGATCATCTCAGGAGTGATAATCAGTTTCCCGTTGCTCGCATACTGGCTGGCAATCTTGTTATAAAGAGTAGGATCGGTTTCAAGATCGGCAAGGAACCGCTCACGCATTGTAGCGCCGCCGTAGTTGAGGAATGAATCATCTGCTGACTGATTCAGCATACTCAGAAGATATCCAATTCCTTCGGCATCCATCTTCCTGATTTGGTCTACATCAACATTGGCTTTACCAGCAAGGAAGTCAGCTTCTGCTTTAGTTAACTCTTCGCCGCTCTTACCTTCGGCTGAATGTGTGATGTCGCGAATCTTCTCAACATTAGCCATCTCGGTCATATAATCGCCGAGAGCTGTAATAGCTTCAGCAGCAGAACCAGAGAGTCCTTTGAGTGTCTCGGAAACTTTATCTATAGACTCGTTGAATTCGTTAGCTCCTTTAACGCCGTCGAGAATGAAAGCATTAGCGAGCTTCTTAACTTCGTCCGTAGACAGATTGAGACCTTTGCGTACCTTTTCGAGAATAGGTTCAAGTTCAGGGAACGCTTTCTTTAAAGCTTCGAGCTGATCAGCACCGCCTTCTTCAAGATTGAATGCATTAAGACTAGATTGTCTGTTCTGTTTTCCGAACAAAGAGTTATCGACATTTCCTGTTATCATTTGGCTGAGCCAATTGTGCCCGAATATTTTGGAAAGCCAAACGTTGTAATCGTTGTTTCCGTATTGGTTTGTTCCAAGAACAGCCGAGTTAAATGCTTTGACAAGTTCGTCAACAGTCACACTCTTATCTCCGTTGCTGGCAGCAGTGAGGAGATTAGAGAACGCAGGGTTCTCTTCCAGGAACTTAGTCGCTAACTCGTTGTTGCTGAAATACTTTTGGAAGTATTCAACGATAGCGTCAGTCGTTTTAAGCATTCCACTATTCATGACGCCGAACATACCCTGCGTCATTTTCGTTGTCCTGTTGGTCTCATCCATTGCTTGTTCTCTGGATGTGAATACGTTATCGAGAAGTGATTTACCTTCTCCGAGCGTAATGTCGCCTTCGAGCTGAATAGTGTCTGGCTTGATTACGATATTACCGTTTTCCAAAGCAGTCACGAAAGAGAAATTCCCAGAGTAACCGCGAGCTTGTGCTTCGGCAATTATATTCTGCAGATACTGGTTTCCTGTTGCGCCGGCAAATTGGCTGGCTTGATCAAAAGACATAGTCCCAGTCTTTGCGAAGTTAAGCGAAGTAAGAGTATCCCAGTTCATCAATGAACTCAGATCGGCAATAGTCATCGTATCTTTTTTAATAGCTTGCTTTATTGAAACTTTAAGACTTTCGGCTATTATCTTGCCTACGTTGCTATTAGCCCCAGAAGAAGCCTCGTCAGCGATTCCTGTGAATATCAGTTCGATAACATCAGCGCCGAGTTCTTTAATCTGAGCTTCTTTCATTCCAGTGATTTCTTCGATAAGAGCAAGTCCGTCTGAATCAAGAGCGGAACCAGAACGCCCACGGTTACGAGTGACTATCGAGTTCATATCAGCGTATTTCTGAATATTTCCAAAGACTTCACCCATAGCTGAGAGCTTAGCCTTTGTTGAACTGGAAGTCAGATTCGAAATCGACTCAACGACTTCCTGAATATGCTGATTGTATTTGTCGGCTGAAGTAACACCTTCGGAAATAAATGCCTGAGCTAAGGCTAACTGCTGTTCCTTAGTAACGGTTTCGCCAGCAGAAAGAGCAGTGAGTACTTCGGTTAATCCGGTATACTTACTTTCGAGCTGACCAATAAACTCGATTATCCCTTGATCCTCAGTTACTCTTAAGTAGGAATCTCCGGTATAAGTACCGCTAAGCATCTTGCTTAGCCAGTCTTGTCCGAGTAACTCGTCCATCATTCTGGAGTACTGTTCGTGGCCAAACGTGCTTCGTCCGGTAGCAGCATCGTTCAGCTGACGGACAAAATCGTCGAACGTAAAGAATGTACTTCCGCTTTGTAAAGATCCCCATATATTAAGAAGCGTAGGGTTTTGACCAAGAATAGACTGAAGGTTGTCAACAATGGGGCCGTAATTATCTGTCAGACCTTTGTTGAAAGATTGTATGTCTGAAGAGTTCCTGGCTATTTTTAAATATTCGAGAAGTGTTTTTGTGAATAAAGGACTTTCAGTTTTTCTGTTATTAATAAGTCCGTTCACAGTATCTTCCGGGTTGTAGAAAATCTGGTTATCGCTACCGTCCATAACATCATAAGCAGTTAATCCATTATCCAATGCGAATTGCAGAGCTTCTTCTTTCGTTCTGAACCCATGTGTTTCTGGCTCCTGACCAGGTATTGTTACTTTATAATCAAATAAAGAAGCGTCGGCATTACTGTTAAGGTAGTTGATAGCTTCCTCTGATGACATTTCAAGAAGTTTACGAACAAGATTACTTATTGCGTTCGCAGCAACTTTGTGCGCATTCTCATCGTTTACTTCTGGATTATATTCTCCGTATTCGTCGTAAAGAGCCTTGTTTGCTTCTTTGACTAATACGTCGTTTAAATATTTCGTATTATCTGATCCGAGTGAGTAAGAGAACAGGTTCGATATTTCTCCGATAGTGTTCTTGATAAGCTGTTGTTTCAGAATATCAATCTCTGACTCGAAGTCAGATAACACGCCACCACCAGAACCTATTTGTTCTACGAGGAACTGACCGAATTTAGTAAGCGGATTTTCTCTATCTTTGTTTAATTCGAGGAATCGAGACATAGGACTAGTCGATGTTAAATCTGACCAGAACTCATCAGCATTAGCATAACCTAAAGTAAAACCTAGATCATCACCAGAGCTAGCGCTTCTATACAGAACACGTTCAAAAGCCGCATCGAGAGCGCTCTTCATGTCCGTGTCGCCAGTAGATTGTATATAGTTTGGAATTCTTGTAAGATACCGAAGAAGCCTTTCTTCTTCTGGAATGTAATAATCTGTGCGTCTCAAACCTTCCGATCTGAGAGTTTCAGATATACCAGATTCAGGAACTGTGTAGGTAGTGAACGCGTTAGCATCCTGATACCAAGCGCCGAAATTCGCAAGGGAGGAATAATACTTACCTGCTTTAGTGTTTGCTATATCGGCGTATTTTTCCTGGTATTCTGCATCAAGATTGTTGTAAATCCAACTATCGGCCAAAGCTTTCACTGTCTGGTTTGTTTCGTTTTTCATCCTTGAAACAATAGCCGAAGCCTTATCAACTACATTATTCCACCGTTCAAAAGCGTCTGCTGATGTGTTTATACTCTGTTTCAAATTCGGAAACACAGCAGTAAGATCGGTAAGATTTTTCTCGAGAGCCTTTACATCTGAGTCGTTTAGCTTTCCTGAGAAATCTCCGTATTTCTTTTTTAACTCAGCGGAGTCTGCAAGAACTTTTTCTGCCTTTTCTATATAGCTTTGCCTGGTTGTACGATACTGTTCGATCTCGCCAAGTCTGGTTGTTGAAGCTTGAGTTGCTGTCACTTTAGGATTTTTATTGACGTTATTGCCGAACTGGCTAGCGCCTGCAAGAACGACACCTCCAGCAGCTATACCCGCGATAAGACTAAGAGGCCCACTCACGACCTTCATAGCCAACAAAGCAGCTGTGAGAGTTCCAACTGCTGCGGCAATAGTAAGGAACTTACCAGCTGCGTTATCTCCGATACTGATGAAGTTTTTTAAACCAGTTAAAATTTCTGTTCCTATTTGGACAATTCCTGTAACCGTTCCGTCTTCAACTATTTTTTCAACAAGAGAATCATAAGTCGATCTTAATTCTTTCATTCTTGCGTTTATCGACTCGATCATGATCTCGTATTTTGTTTGAGTAATACCAGAACTGTTTTCAGCGAGACCAAGATATTTCGCGAACGTTTCGCCGCCATCTTCGGATAAACCTTCCATCAACGTATTAAACATGTTGGCGCTTCTCGTCTGAGCAAGAGTAGAAGTAACAGCTGCTTTCTGTACATCAGTCATACTGTTCCACTTTTTAGCAACGTCGAGAAGAATCTCGCTTGCAGACCTGAACTCATTCATGCCAGCGTCTTTAAACATTTTGATTCCGGCTATCTCAAGAGCTTTCTGAACGTTGTTAAGAGTCGTAGTTTCGCCGTTAATCTCTTTAGAATAGCCAGTCATCGTAATGTTTCTCATACGAGAGAAGATCGTGTTCAGAGCTGTACCAACCTGCTGACCGCTAAGCTGAGTCATGGAAGTCATCACGGTGATCATAGAGTTCAGTTCGTTATATGAAACACCTGCGACTTTAGCGGAAGCGGCACACTTCTGCATAGCTTTAGATATCTCTTCTGCTGTGGTAGCTGCAGAGTCGCCTAAAGCAACCAGAGCATCCATAGCTTCCTCTGCACTTCCGACAAGGTTGTTCTGAAGAGCAGTGGTGATAATCTTAGTCGCTGTTGTCGTTTTAATCTGAGCAACAGTTGCGAACTTAACAATAGCATCGGTCTGCGAGTCAACTTCTGCATCAGACAAGCCCTGACGGTAAAGAGCTGCGGTAACATCAGCAACTTCAGAAGTAGAAGCTCTGAGGTTAACAGCTTTATTAACCACGCCACTACGAAGACTTTGCATCTGGTCATTGGTCTTCAATGTGATGGCCTGGATCTCAGTCATCGAGGCGTTGTACTGCATCACGAATTGTCTGGCTTCATTTAAAGCTTGTTGGAAAAGACGTCTTCCAAACTGTTGAGCAACGCGGCTCACACCAGCAACAACAGTATTAAGACTCGCTGAAAGGGCACCGTTGACACCAGATAGCTGCTTAATAGCTTCTTTGTTTTTCTGTACAGCTTCTGTATATTTCTTGATATCCTCTTGAGCTTGGCTATACCGTTCGTCCGTTTCTGCTATGCCTTTGAGTCCTGTGATTTTTTCCTCGAGTCCTACATTTACCTGTTCGAGTTGCTTAGCTTGAGCTTCATATCTGTCAAGAGATTGTCCAAATAAACCAGTACGGCCAGCTGTTTTACCGAATCCAAGTTTACGAAGATTAGCATATTTCTCAAGCTCAGCGTCTACTTGCCTGTCGTGCTCAGTGCTGAGTAATTTCGCATATTGCTCCGAATCTAGTTTATCTATAGCGGATTTCTTCGTAGTATACTCGTCTTTCGAAATGCCGCCTGCTTTGTATAACTTCTCAAGATCTTCGTACTGTTTGTTAACGCTGTCTTTGAAGTTCTTAATAGCCTGTCCGTACTTATGTAACGGGACGTCTGTGCCGTTCTGTTTCGCAAATAGATCAGAGGTTGTTTCATCGAGAGATTCTGCATACTCTTTATAGAACTGCTCCCTCTTCTCTTTCATTTCCTTTTCTTTTTCGACGGCTTTCAGGTAAGCAGCTTGGTCTGACGAGCTCTCCCACTCTTCTTTTCCATTGATCTTTGCGCCGTTCTTCTTGCTAAAGTATTCAAAACTTAACCCAGCCTGCTGTACTGAATTGGTTACAGCCTCAAGCAGAGAACTTCTATTTCTGGCATTAACATTTCCTAGAACACTATTATCAAGGAAGTTCGAGGCGGCTATGAAGTCGCCGCTGATAGCATGGTTAAGAGCTTGTTTGTTTGCGAGTTTCGCGTTAAGGTATTGAGTTTCAAGATCTTTGTAATCCTTTTCGCTAACCTGCTCCTTAAGCCCTTTATAGTTTGTTTTAAACTGTTCCAGCTCGTAATCGTAATGAGAGAACCTGCTGATTTTCTTAGCTTCATCGTCTAAGTTCTTATTTTGTTCCTTATTCATTCGCTCGATGAACGAATAGGATTCCTCCATCGCTCTGTTGTATCTATCCTGAATTACATGAACAGGAAGCCCATCGTAAGAACCAGGACCAGACTGATCAGAAGGAGGATTGTCGCCATCAGACCTTTTGTTCTTCCTTTTTTGTTTACGGCTGGATCCTTTGTTTTTACGCTTACTAGCCTGCGAAGGAGGTGTAGATTCTGCGGGAGCTTCTTCTTCCTCGTCATCGTTCAGTCCTTCGATGCCCTCATATTTAGCGGTCTCTTTTGCGAGAGCTGCGCGAACAGAACTGTAATCTACGGCTTTGCCTTCTTTAATCTGTTCAGTTACGACGTTCAGAATCTTCGCTACTTCATTGTAGTATGCGAGAGCTTTCGCGCCCTGTTCAGC
>OCTW010262413.1_pt1 | contig 11550 bp, 11 predicted proteins | sample 1539671 | NCBI WGS metagenome assembly OCTW01 (sample SAMN02144230, study PRJEB22623) | gut metagenome | biome: sheep rumen | host: Ovis aries | place: New Zealand | reverse complement strand
GTTTTTGACTTTTTGAAACCACTTTGAATATTGTTAAATAATTCAGATAGCTTCTCGTTTCCGGAAACCATTTCTATTATAGTATTTATAACGTCACTGCCGACCCTATAAAACTTAATCATGTAGTTAAATACAGTCCGGAAAATTGGGCCAAAATAATTACTTAAAGCTGATGTAAAGGATATAATTCCATCTACAACACGTTTTATTACTGTAAAGACATCAACAAATATAGGACGTATTTGTTCTGCATCTTCCTCAGTAACGGTCATTGCCTCAGACAATTTTAATAGTACTTCCGATAAATTTAATACTCCGCTACTAGCATCTCCAAGATTAAACACTTCTTTAAATGCCGATACTAATGTTTGAAATATAATTGAAACACTACTAAATACATTTTTAACAGCTTTTCCAACATTAGATAAACTTGTTAATATCTGCATAATTGCAGAATTTTCATCAGTAACTTTACCCGTTTCGGTCAAGTAATTTTTAATAGTATCTATTACACCTTCATAATTGGTAATAAAATATGTTCCGGCATCAGCTGCCTCATTTAAATAGTCAACAAGAGTGTCTAACCAATCCAAATTAACATTTTGTATTAACGTTCGTATCTTATTTGATAAAGCTCCAACAAAGGTGCCAAATGGGCTATTATACCAATCTCCACCAGTTAAAGTTCCGGTAAATTCTGTTAATTTATTCTTAACTTTATCAAATAATTGTCTTAAATCATTTAATGGACCAATCAATCGTTCATATATTGGTCTAGAGAAATTTTCACCAATTCTTGATAATGATGCTTTCATATTAGAAAGAGCACCAGAAAATGTTTCATTGGCTTTTGTTGCATGTTCACCAAATGCGTCATCCATTGCCGAAGAAAATGTGTCAAAATCTATTTCACCGTTTGAAACCATATCTCTGACCGACGCTTCAGTTGTTCCTAAATAATCCGCTAATGTAGCCGCAGCGTTAAGACCTCTAGACTCTAACTGTCTTAATTGCTGTGTCATTAATTTTCCTTGACCTGCGACGGTAGTAAATACATCAGCCATAGTGCTGTAATCACTATTAGTCATTGCAGCAACACCAGAAATACCTCTTAACGCCTGCTTCATATCCTCGCCGGCTTCTATTCCTGATGCAGATAAGGACGATGCCGCTTTTGCAGCTTCATCAATACCATATGCAGTACCGGACACAGCGTAATCCATATCTTCATATAGAGCTTCCCAGTCTTTTCCAAGTCCTTCTATCTGGAATTTTGCATCTGCAATGTTTTTATATCTGGTTGTACCTCCGGATACTATTTGGTTAGTCAGGGTTGATGCTATCTGAGTTCCAAGATTTATTACTTTATCAGTAATGTTTGATATTGCTGACATTCCAACAATACCTAATGTTGAGAAGCGAGACTCTAAAGATGCTACCGAACTTTCTATGTTAGCAAAAGACAGGTTATCCACAGCACTTTGCACATTCTGTAAGCCAGAAGTTGCATTATCTAATTTCAAGCTATTTTTTAAATTGCTTAACGATTGAATAGTTTGACTTATTCCCGATTCAAATTGTGAGTTATTAAACTGCATATTAACAACTCTATTGTCAACATTATTTGAGCTCATGCTGTAGTCACCTCCTCCCATATAGCTTGTGCAAACTCATCAAAAATAGACTGCATTGCGGGATTAATGTAGTCTATTCCTTGTACATATGTTCCATTGGCTGTTCCATGACCATACTGTATTCCGATAGCAACGTTATACCAATCATCAACAACATTACTATTATGCCATGAAATTTTAATGAGTCCGTCTTTCTTTTCAATTTCGTAATACCACGATTCTGAAGTAAGACCTGTATCTTTAGGTGTTGCTTTTGCTAACGCTTCAACTCCCGCTTTCCCAAATGTTTCTAAATAATGATCAAAATTAATCTTTTTATTCTTTTTTAAAAAGTTCTCTATATTATTAAAAGAACCGCTATGTGTAACTGAAATCATAGAAATTTACTTCCATTTTGAATTATTCAACTAAAGAACCATCTTTTCGGAAACTGTAAATTCTACCATCGATAGTTTTGGTTCCGGTTACCATGTAGCCTTTTTTGTCAAAGTAATACCATTTGCTATCTATGAAACACCATTCCTCTTTTGGATACCAAACGCCTTTAAATTGCGTTAGCCACCATCCTTTTTCATCTTTCTCCCATTTGTATACCTTACCATCCCATTTTCCTTTTTCATCGACATAGTAAAGTTTTCCATTTGTTGAGTATGAATCAGATTTAACGTATTCTTTGGTAGCTATGTAACCACTAGCTTTGAAGTAGTAATCAGCTCCATTAATTGTCTTCCAACAATTCTTTAGATAAGACCCATCAGAGTACTGATACCACCGTCCTTTTGAATCCTGTTTCCATCCTTCTGTATATACTGTAGCAGTCTTCTTATCGAACAGTGCCTTCTCGGCTTTTCTTCTCGTTGTAAGTCCTGATAACACCTTTCCACCAGCTTTATTATAGGAAAGAATTTTAGAACTTATCTCTGAAATGGAACGTTTACCATTATTAGTTAAACCGTCAATACTTCCAATATTGTAAGCAAAAGACGTTAATGCATCTAACTGATTCTGATTCCATTTATAGATTGAGTTGTATTTCATAACTTTAGGAACGTACTTACTATTGACCGATTGCTCTAGCCAGCTATCCGCTTTAGCCTGAGAAATGGTTAAACCGGCTGTAATTGTTGTGCTAGTTATTGCTTTATCGGCATTTGTTGTTCCCCATCCGATAGTCCAAACACCAACGCTATCTTTATATGCGGTTAATTTACAACCTTCAAACTTTTTAATTAAATCTAATCCGTTTTTAGAAATATTCATAAATCTACCCCCTTGATCTCATTCTAGCTCTACGTTGAGCATTAAGGGCTTTGTTTTGTCTTAATATCTCATTTCTGTTCATTTTCTTTGGCGGTTGATCCTTAACGCCATATATTTTAATAAGGGTAAGTAAACGATTAATATGCCATTTTTCACATTCTTTTGGTATTCCCAATTTAAACATCCAATAATATATAAGTTCTGATGTTATGGTTTCGTTAATTACACGTCTTCCATTAACATCTCTTATTACTGTAGCTGTCATTGGATCATTTATGTATGAATTTATTTCGTTTATTACCACTGGGGGTAGGCAATCAAAAATATAATCTTTTACGTTCTGCGTAATTACCATGCATTTTATATAACTTATAATTTCTTCATCTGTTTTTTCATTTTCGCTCAAATATGCTTTGTGCCATTTGGATTCCCATTTAGAAATAGAAACTAATGAATGCTCAATCGCTATTTTAGTTTCTGGAATATCTATAAACAGATTTTCTTTTTCGTTATATAACTCGTTAGATGGTATTATTATTGTTTTCATTAGCCATACCCAAATCTGACTCCGAAAATCCTGTTTCTTCAAAGAATTTCTTTTTCATAACTTCAGCATCTTTAGCATTTCCTTCAGGCATATTCTTAGGCATTATGCCGTTTATGAACTTGCTAGCATACTCGTCTTCGGTAGTCAATCTATAAAATAATTCGTCATATGCTGCCGAACATTTAAATTTATCTGTAAGCTCTTTTGACTTAATGAAGTGATTTCCATCATCAGTCTTTACACCATATGACATGTCTATAATTTTCTCGAAATAATTAGCAATCTCTTCCTGATCTTTTGTTGCTATAATTCTTGTAAGGTAGTTTAATAAACCACCCTTGGTGTGCATATTCTGCTTCTGAAGTTCTGTTCTAGTTATGTTAAAGTAAAATCTTTCTTTAACTGTTTCGCCGTTAAAATTTTCATATGTTATAAGTTCTGAATACATAGTTTGGTCTCCTTTATTATTAAAAAATTAAGGCCAGAGAGCCGCGAATTAACGCGACCCCCCAGCCAGGGATGGTTTTATTAGCCCTGTGCTGCAGCAGCAACTGTAGCGGAGCATGTATCTGTATAAGTCTGTTCGTCAACAGTGATTGTAGCTGTGATTGTAGCTGAACCAGCAGCAACACCTGTAACAACACCAGCATCAGAAACTGTAGCCTTAGAATCATCAGATGTTGTCCATGTAATTGTTGTTCCAGCAGGTACAACCTGAGTTGTAAGCGAATATGTATCACCAGCTGTAATCTCAATTCTTGAAGGAATTACTGTTACAGAAGGAACTGATGAACCACCAAGAAGCTCGATAACTTCATCAGGTGTAGGAAGCTTAGGATCAGCTCCACCCTCAACACCATAAAGAACCTGCTCAAGCTCTGCCATCTTATCAGCAGGAACAAGAGTAGAATCAATTGTCATATTAGCAATTGGCTTATATCCACTGATACCTGTAGGTGTTGTAGCCAGCTCATATGAGAACTCAATAGCTTCTGGTGAGTCGTTAACTGTTGCATAAGCTCTCTCTGATGGAGAAGCTGTTGCATTCCAGATAATGTGAAGCTTGTAACCATACTCTGTACCCTGAATATCATTACCGATAAGTGTTCTATAGCACATACCGAAAGCTCTTCTAGCCTGCTGACCAATCTTAACACCTGTAACAGGTGATCTAGAACCGTCACACTCTTCCCACTCATCAGGATATGTGTAACATGTAACTGTAGCACCGAAATCTTCGGCTGATCTAAGAGTCAGATACTTGATATTATCCGCATAAATATCATTCTTATCTGCTCCTGAAGGTGACTCTGTAACGCCTGTAAGACCGTTCCAAGCCACACCCTTTGGGTAAGAACCATCATTATTCTGTGGATAAAGTACACCATGATCCACACCAGTCTCGTAGAACTTCTTACCTGTATCGTCCCATGATAATTTGTAAGACATAGTTTTAGTCCTCCTTAATAATATAAGATAACGACCTCATGATTTAGATTATCGTAGACAAAGTGCCTACCCCATTTACAGTATTTGAAATGGTTTCTAATCTCATCAATGACGTCGTTATCGGGATCTTTTGTTATGAATGTTATTTGATACGCCTGAGTGAACTGATAGTTACCGTTATCGGCGTACTTTGTATCACCAGTATCTTTTTTGTAAACGATACATGGATACGTTAATTTAACTGACTCTGGGGGCTGAAAATAAATATTGACTTTACCCAGAGTCTTCTGCAAAATTGCTCGAAGCTCCCTATCGAGTTCAAGTCTTCTATCTTTACTCGTTTTCATTATACAAACCCCCAATCGTCAGTCTTATACGTGGTCGATTGAGCTCAATGTAATTAACCTTCCATTTAACTCCATCTAAAACTACATACTTTATAAAAGCGTAGTTTGATAAAAGGTATTTATCGGCAACGATGGTTATCTCATTGCTCACAGTTATGTTATCGTTTACTTCCGTTGGCTTGTCCCATCGTCTGGCGTCACGTACGATATCGCCTTTATATCGTTTCTCTTCGCAAACCTCTTGCCAGACGCTGCCTTCGGTTTCGACGGTTCTAACAAAACCTATCTTACCAGCAAATCTCATAGTTGCCTCCTAAATATAAATTAACCTTCTGTTCCGTCATCCTCACCGTCGTTGCTTCCAACAGCCTCGTCGATAAGAACAGTCATTGCTGAATATGGCTTAACAAGTGCACCAGATCTTCTTGTCTCGATCAGATACTTGTACTGGTTGTAGTCGATATCGAAATCATCGAACAGAGTCTTCTCTCCGCCCTTATCAGCACCTACATTGTAGTCTGTTAGGTTAACGATAATACCAACAAGTGGCTTGTTATCAATCTCAACACCTTCCATAACTTCAACAGTAACGATCTTGCTTACGCGAAGTGCTGTAGCAAGCTCAGCCTCTGTCTTGTAAAGTCTATGACCGATACCATCCTTAAGAAGGAGCATCTCTGTAAGCCAATCCTCTGTTGTGAAGAGTGTTGGGTTACCTGATCCCTTATACTGCTTACGTGATCTAAGAACGGAATCGATAACTGCATCAGCCTTCTCAGCGCCTGTAGCTCCAGCAGGAACTGCAACATTAACCTTAACGTTGAAGAGTGGAACATCCTTAGCGATTGGTCTGATGTGTGATTCCTGAATCTTATCCTCTGAATCTGTTGGACGTCCATCGCCAATCAGATAAGCTCTTGCGAGTTCTTCATCAAGCATCATGTCCATCTCGCCTCTGATCCAACTTACAACGTTGAAGTCTGTAATATCAATGATGTCATCTCTATCAAGCTTCTGCTTTTTGTAAACTGTCTGAGGATCTGTTGTTCTCTTAAGAGTTGTGAACACTTCCTCTTTCTTCTCATGTCCCTTGATGTAACCCTTAGCTCTTGCTTCATCCTCTGTGATGTTAGCATATGTAGAACGAATTCTGCTGAAAGGTGTCTTATGAACACCGTTGATAACTATTGAAACCCAACCAGTATCTCTCTTAATCCATTCTGGTGTGTTGTTAAGGTTCTTGTACTCTGGAAGAAGCATGGAAGCGTCGTTGAAACCATACTCCTGTGTTCCAGTAGCTACTTCCATACCAGTTGTATCGATTGAATGCTCGAGCATGTAATCTCTAAGAGAACTTACCTTCTCTCTTCTAGCTCCAGCAAAAAGTTCTGTGATCTCAGCATGAGTGAGAACTTCACCCTGATCGTATTCTTCGTTTTCAAATGCGTTATGCTTCACGTCATCATCCTCCTTATTACCGTTTTCTTTATCGTACTCTTCAAGAGCGATAGCCAGCGTTGCTGCTACAGCATCTTTCTGTTTATCAGTTAATGTATTCATTACATCACCGATTGTTTCATCTTTATTTTCATCAGTTTTAGTAGCAGTCTTCTGCTCATCTGCCATGTTTTTATCCTCCTTGGATTCTTCTGCATGTTCGATGACTTCCTCTTCCTTCTCCTCGGAATTCTCAACTACTTTTTCTGGCTCTTTTTCGTCATCAAAAGAAGGAACCTCACCATGTTCAAGTGAAAGTTCCTCATAGTAACGAACAATAGCTTCATCATAGTTAACTTCATATTCGTCTTCTCCATGCTGAAGAACTGGGAAGTCAATTGTGGCTCCAGGATTTGCACCTGCGAGAACAAGACTTACTTCTCGAATAACTCCATGAAGCACGTCTCTATTTTTGTTTTGTTTTAACTGATTTGCGTGTATGGACAATGAACCAATATCTCCATGACGAAGAAGTTCTTTAGCATCTTGCGCTTTTTCTGTATTATTGAAAGAGCAGTATGCATAAACTCCATCTTCACGATTCTCAAGAATGGCATGACCCAGCACATTATCAGGTCCACTGTGATCATGATTCCAAACCAAAGGAACTTTAGCACCATTCTGGTCCTTAAACGCGTCCTTCATGATTGTTCTACCATCGGAGCATTTAATATTGTTCTTGGTTGCCCAGCCACTAAAATCGTAAGTTTTAGCTGCCATTTTGAATTTCTCCTTTGTTTAGTTTTTGTTCATTAGGTTTCTCTTCTTCCTTGACCTCTTCCTCTGTTTGATTCAAGTTGCTGTTAATAAGTTCATCAGCTTTAGGGTCTTCCGCAGGCTTAAAGCCAATAATTCCCCTAAGCTCATTAGAAGTAAGAATACAGTTTCTAGTGAACTTATCAGCAATGTCTGCAATTTGATTAATTGGAACAAGTTTGAATGGATCTCTAAAGAACATTATTGATTGATGCTGAGTTCTAGCCGTCTTGGTTAAGAACTTGCGTTTGAATTCGTCAGTAATAGCTGTAAGAATTGGTTCTATTGTAGAATTGTAATAGTTCAGCATTGCTTGCTCATCAGCGGTACCATTAAAGATTTCTTCAGATAGACCTAACTGGCTATATAGCATGCTCGTTAAATACGTAACCTGATTCATCAGATTGTTTTCCACTGGTCTATTGAGCTGAGTAATGTGTTCTGTTGCATCAGCATAGGCAATTCCATACTTTGAACCGGCGAGCTGAGATTCTATGTTCTGTCGTCTCTCTTCTGCCTGTTTCTTTCTTGCTTCTGTACGAATTGTATATGGTAACTGAATAATTAAATCCAGTTTTCCTGCACTAGATTGTTCGTCAACTGCATCAAGGAGATTTAATTTTCTTATAAGTCGACGAAGTATTGAGTTTGGCTCATTCATTATTGTGTAGAATGGGTTCTCTATGATAGCAACATTTTTCTTAAGCATTGAAATAATTTGCTTCTTACCCGTATTCTCGTTATATACCTCAAGTTTTACGGACTGCGGGAACCATTCAACAATTTTGCCAACTCTCATTGTTAAGATGTCAAATGAATCTGTGTTATTAGGATTTATTGATGTATCAGTAGGCACAACTGCTATACAACCCTCATCAAACATCGATAAGATGACATCTTGCATAAAAGCTGTTCTTGTCTGATCTAGATTTGGATCTAAAGTTAGACAGTTATTAAGCTTTGAATCTTTTTGCGATAAGTAACGTCCATTCTCATCAGTAACAACATGCTGTATTATTACCTGAGAACAGTCGACAGCAATCTTACAATACATTGCTGCTATTATTGAACGTTCATTACCATAATTCATACGATGTCTATCGGGTCTATCCGAATTGACACCATACCATCCACCTTCTAGGAATCTGTTAGTTGGATCTCTTCCAAGGAAAGCATTCCAAGCATTTTGGAATCTTGTAAAAAATTCTGCCATTTTGAAATTTCTCCTATTTACTCCGTTTCAGTCGCTGGTTCAAGATCAAGTCCAGACAGATCAAAGACCTGAGTATGCTCTACACCATCAACAGTCTTGAATACATACAGCTTCTGATTGTATTTGTCTGTGACTTTTCCAGCAGCATCATCTGGAGGTGTGAATTCAACGAATCCAGAACTTTCTGATGGGTAATGTCCGATCTTGTATGTTGCTGTATCACCACTTTCATCAGCTAAGTCAATAGCTAAGAAATGTCCAGCGCCCCAACGATCTGGAAGTGCGCCCTCTGTAACATACTTAAGCTTTCCATAGAACTTTCCATCTCTGATAACAACATTCTCCTGGAGATCAGAAACTGTGTGCTCATATATTGTGTCGTCTGGATCTTTAGGTGAGACTTTAACAGATGCTATACTGTTAACAGCCAGATCATTTTCTGCTTTAACCATTCCAGCTATTGTCTGAGAATCATTTGTGAGATTCTCATTTAATCCACCCTGCTGTGCATAGAGTGCTTTCTGCATACTGCGAATAGTATGATCGTTAGGAACATCTGCCTGAGATCCTCCAGCAGCCAGAAACTTGTCTTTAAGCTCGTCTCTAATAGTTTTTGCCATTGTAAGATTCCTCCTTTAGTTATTCAAAAGCATCAGGATTCTGTCTGAACGACACATAAGCATCCATCATAGCTGCTACGTTATCGATCTTCGCATCATGACGCATTTTTAACAATTTACGGTTACCATTTGTATCTTCAACGGTTATACAGTTACCCATGGCGAACTGCATTAGCAATTCATCGAATAATAGAACTCGATCTTCAGCCAGTATCTTCAATTCACCCAAAGGTACCGACTCGGTCTTTGCTCCTTGTATAACTTTGACTATTCCATATGGTCCGTTCTCTTGTTCCCAACGTTCAACAAATTCTTTAGCGTTATATGGGTCGTATCCGAATGACCGTACATCATAGTCGCATGAATCGATATGCATTTGGAGATCGTCATAAACCTCCATCATATCTAAGACAGTACCCTCCATAATAATGAGGCTACCTTCTTTAATAAAATCCTCGTATTTTACTCTCATAGCCAAAGATAAGTTATTAAGAGTACGTCTAGTTATGTAACTTCGAGTTTTAACGCCGAAGCAACCATCCGAAAGAGGAAATAAGAACGTGAATGCACAGAAGTCGTCACCTTGTGAAAGGTCTGCTCCTAATGCACATGGTAAAGATTCAAAACTTCGGTATTTATGTGGCACTGTGTCTTCATAAGTAAAGAAGTATGTGTATCCTTCCATAGGAATTCCAAATCTTTTAGCTAAAATATCATTCCTATTCGCTGGAGCTTTTTCCGCTTTCTCTACATCGCGCTGATAAGTTTCATAACTTACTGTTTGACCAATATTAGGGTTCGCTTTAATCCACATATCGGGATCTGCTACCTCTTCCACGTTATCGAGTCTGTAATACCAGATAGAAACATGTGGATTATAGTAACCATCATCGTCTGGAGTAGGGGCTTTTAATATGTCCATTAATTCCATTTTTATTGTGTCACCCGAACCGTTTCTAACAGTACCTTCTGATGATGCTGCTATAATTAAATAGTCCGGTAACTTGGATGCACCCTGCTCTATAGCGCCTATTGGGTCTTCTCGTAAGTCTCCAGATAGCCACTCATCAACTGTAGCTATCTTTACTCTCAGACCTTGTAATTTGTTTATCGCCAAAGGCCTAATTTCTAAAAGCGATCCAGTTAAGAAGTTCTCAATACCTTTTTTAGTGGCTGCTAACTTTGGTCTATTAGCTCTAGATCCATTTGTGCTATTGATAGAGCCTTCAGTTAGAAACTGAAATAATGGTCCTCGCGCACGCGTGATAGCAGTTCTTAGTGGTGATAGAACTTCTTCTGACAGCTTCATAGTTGGAGCTGTTGTAATTTGATGAGTTGTTTGAAAGTCACAATTTAAAAAGTAGCCTTGAACGCAAGCTAAGTACATTGACTTAGCAGCACCTCTGGCTACTATTAAATACTGTTTGTTTACCAAACGTCTTTTGACTTTTATTGTTTCGTAATGGCCTTTGTAATGGGGTTTTGATTTGAAATAAATTCTTTTCTCTTCAAAGTAATACCAACTTAGGGCACCTTCTGCCCATAGTTTAAATGAATCAAGGAGTTCTAGGTCTTCTCCGTTTGTTAACGTTAATTCCTTTTCACAGAATTGTATAAAGCCGTCAATAGCGTGATCATCGTAATAGAAGTCTGGATTATCTATCATCGCATCTATACGATTCATCTCCATTGAAATTTCCCTACATACTGGAATTTCGCCACGTATTACACGTTCTCGAAATTGCCCATAGTATTTAGGAGTGGCTTTATTTGATAACATGGGTTACTCCTTATTTTATATTGTATTCTTTTTTAAAGTTTTTATTGCTTTTATTAAGTTCTATTAATTCCTTATCGTCTATATCATTTGCACTTAAGCCCACTTTATTGACCCTTTCTTGTGTAGATAATCCTCTAATACTAGATTTTAATAAATATTTATCATTCATTATTTTTTGTGCTTTTTGATAGCTTTCAGTTTTTTTTATCGACGGGTCATTTACAGATTTCATTTCTAATTGATATGCTTTTTCTGTATTTTTTATTAATCTATTTACTGCCGTTTTTGTATATTTATTATTATATCCCGTCTCTTTACTAACACTATCTGCTGCTTTTTGTATTTTTTTTATATGCTTTTGTTGTTTTTTATAAATCTTTTTCTGTTTCCTTAAGCTGGAACCTTTTGCATCCAATGGATATGGCGGGCCATTACGCTCTCCCCCTT
>OCTW011582751.1_pt1 | contig 11551 bp, 7 predicted proteins | sample 1539671 | NCBI WGS metagenome assembly OCTW01 (sample SAMN02144230, study PRJEB22623) | gut metagenome | biome: sheep rumen | host: Ovis aries | place: New Zealand | reverse complement strand
TGAAACGAAATCTAAGAGCCTTGAAAATGACGGCTCCAGGCTCTTAGATTTTTTTTCCACGGAGTTAGTTTATTTTTCCACGGAGTTAAATTCTTTTTTAAGGCTCTCAGATAAAAATATAAGAATAACGTTACGTTTTTAGGCGTAACATTCGTAACATTTTTTGTTACGTTTTTGTTACGAATGTTACGAATGTTACGAATGTTACGTATGTTACATGTAACATTATAGAAAGAAATATTTTCCCTAAATTAAAATTTTTATCTCTTTGAAAATCAAAGAGATGTCTTTCTTTCAAATTATATATTATATATTTAATATAATATATAATTCTATAAGATACCCTACGGCAAGTTTAAGGATATGTTACGTTTTTAGGCGTAACATTCGTAACATTCGTAACATTTTTATTCTACATCGTCGGGTTGGTCGCCCTTGGGGTTGATGAGTGACTGGATGAATTGCCATATTAATGCCAACTGCTATATCATTGCCATGTTTTATGAATGCACAGATAGCAAATCTAATCGCGCCGAGCCATAGGGTCTGTGCGCGATTAGTTTTGGGCTTTGCGTGATTAAAAATTTTCTTTACGCTATTATTTTCTTCTTTTAATCTACATAATTGGAAAAGTTTGCCTAAATTTGCAGTGCGTTGCCATTGTGTCGCACAGTTCTGATGCGCGGGCATCTGCTCAACAACTCCAAAAACATGGACAAGATAATTCATATAGCCTTGCCAGACGGCATGCCGACGGTAAGCCGCAGGCTGTCATTCTATCTGGCCATGGAGGATTATGTGGCCCAGAAACTGAGCGAGCAAGGCAAACCGGAGGAATGCTTCTTCCTCTGGAGGGTGGCTCCCACTGTGATTATTGGGCGCAACCAGGTGCTGGAGAACGAAGTGAACCTGCCCTACTGCCGCCAGCACGGCATAGACATAGTGAGGCGCAAGAGCGGCGGCGGCGCCGTGTATGCCGACAGAGACAACGTGATGTTCAGTTTCATATGCCGACGCACCCACCAGCCCACGCCAGAGGTGTTTGCCCACTATCTCGACTTGACGGTGGAACTGCTGCGCTCGCTGGGCGTGGAGGCATGCACCACCGACCACAACGACGTGCTGATAGGCACTCGCAAAGTAAGCGGATGGGCTGTCCATCAGATGCAGGACAGCATCATTGTTCACGGCACCATGCTCTACGACACCTGCATGGACCACATGCTGGCCTCCATCACCCCGCCGACAGAGAAACTGGCACGCAAGGGCGTGGAGAGCGTGAGGCAGCGCATCTGCCTATTGAAGGACTTCATTGGCAACAGAATGACTGTTGACGAGTTTGCCGACTATGCTGTCAGCCACCTGTGCGAAGGACGCAAGATTGTGCTGACAGACGATGACATGAGACGCATTGAAGAACTCTCTGGCGAATACAAAATGTAACGGACAAAGAAAAAAAATCACACTAAACATTATTAATAAAAATGGCAGAAAACAAAAGAACTTGTCTCTATGACAAACACGTGGCTCTGGGAGCCATGATCAGTCCCTTCGGCGGTTTCGACATGCCGATTCAGTATTCCAACATCAAGGACGAGCACCTGGCCGTAAGGCAGAAGGTGGGCATCTTCGACGTAAGCCATATGGGCGAGGTGGAAATCACCGGCCCCGAGGCAGAGAAGTTTGTGCAGCACATCTTCACCAACGATGTGGCAGGCGCTGAGCCAGGCAAGATTTTCTACGGCATGATGCTCTACCCCACCGGAGGCTGCGTTGACGACCTGCTGGTTTACTGCGAGGGCGACGGCAAATTCTTCCTGGTAATCAATGCCGCCAACATCGACAAGGATGTAGCATGGATTGAGGAGCAGGCCAAGGACTACGATGTAAAGGTTGACCATCAGAGCGACTACTACGGCCAGATTGCCGTGCAGGGTCCCGAGGCCGAGCAGAAGGTGGTAGAGGTGCTGGGACTGGATGTCAAGGACCTGGTATTCTACACCTTTAAGAAAATAAATGTGGACGGCGAGACCATCATAGCCAGCCGAACCGGCTACACGGGCGAGGACGGATTTGAGATCTACGGCTCCCACAAGTATATTCAGCAGGCATGGGACAAGCTGATTGCTGCCGGCGTAACCCCCTGCGGCCTGGGCTGCCGCGACACCCTGCGCTTTGAGGTAGGACTGCCCCTCTATGGCGATGAACTCAGTGCCGACATCAGTCCCATTATGGCCGGCCTTGGCATGTTTGCCAAGCTCGACAAGGAGGAGTTTATCGGCAAGGACGCGCTGGTGGAGCAGAAGGCCAACGGCGTGCAGAAGAAACTGGTGGGCATTGCCCTTCAGGACGGCGACAAGGCTATCCCCCGCCACGGCTATGAGGTGGTAGGACAGAACGACGAGGTAATTGGCGAGGTGACCACCGGCTACCGCACCATCATGACCGACAAGTCAGTATGCTTCGCACTGGTTGACGCAGCCTATATGAAGCTCGGCACCGAACTCAACGTGCGCATCCACCGTAAGCTCCACCCGGGCACCGTGGTCAAGAAGCGCTTCTACGACAAGAGCTATAAGAAGTAAAAAGCTATAAACAATAATCATTTAAACACATAACATTATGGCAAAAGTAATTGAAGGTCTCTTTTATGCAGAGAGCCACGAGTATGTAAAGGTTGAAGGCGACTTCGGCTATGTAGGTATCACCGACTATGCTCAGGAGCAACTGGGTAACGTGGTATATGTTGATGCTCCCGAGGTTGACGACGAGGTTAGCCAGGGCGAGGAGTTTGGCGCTGTTGAGAGCGTCAAGGCCGCTTCTGACCTTATGTCACCCGTAAGCGGCACCGTTGTAGAGGTAAACGAGGCACTGGCCGACAGCCCCGAGCTCATCAACGAGGACGCTTACGCCAACTGGATTATCAAGGTGCAGCTCAGCGACAAGAGCGAGCTCGACAACCTGATGGATGCCGCTGCATACACTAACCTCTGCGCAGAATAAGCACTTTAACAGAATGGCATACAAATATTTTCCTCAAACAGAAGAGGATATACAGCAAATGCTAAAGGTGGCAGGCGTACAGACGCTTGCCGACCTTTATGCTGAGGTGCCTGCCGAGCTGAAGCTCAACCGCGACTACAACATCCCCTCGGAGATGTCGGAGCTTGAGATTCGCAACCACTTCCAGGCACTGGGCGACAAAAACAAGCAGCTGGTATGCTTTGCCGGCGGCGGCGTGTATGACCACTACACCCCCTCCGTCATCAACTATATCACTCAGCGCAGCGAGTTTCTCACCAGCTACACTCCCTATCAGGCAGAGATTTCGCAGGGCACCCTGCAATACATCTTTGAGTACCAGACCCTGATGGCCGACCTCACTGGCATGGACATAAGCAACGCCAGCATGTATGACGGTGCCACCGCCACCGCCGAAGCCATGATGATGGCCGTGGCCAACGCCAAGAAGAAAAACAAGGTGCTGGTAAGCGCAGCCCTCAACCCCGCAGTGATTCGCGTGGTAGAGACCTACGCCAAGTATCACGGCGTAGACATTCAGCTCATACCCACCCTCAACGGTGCTACCGACAAAGCCGCACTGGAGGCTGAGCTGCAAAAGGGCGAGAGTGCCGGCGTAATAATCGGCCAGCCCAACTACTACGGCATCGTGGAGGACCTCACAGGCGTGGCCGATATGTGCCATGCCCAGAAGGTCCTGTTTATCGTCAACGCTCCGGCCAGCACCCTTGCCGCCCTCAAGACTCCGGGAGAATGGGGAGCCGACATAGCCGTAGGCGACGCCCAGTCGCTGGGTCTGCCGCTAAGCTTTGGCGGACCATACCTGGGTTATTTCTGTGCCAAGGAGGCCCTGGTCCGCAAGATGCCTGGCCGCATAGTGGGCGGCACCACCGACCATGACGGCAAGCGCACCTTCGTGCTGACGATGCAAGCTCGCGAGCAGCATATCCGCCGTCAGAAGGCCACCTCCAACATCTGCTCCAATCAGGGCATCATGACGCTGATGGTCACCATATATATGTCGCTGATGGGCCCGCAGGGACTCAAGGAAGTCAACGAGCAGAGCTATGCCGGCGCACACTACCTTTACGACGAACTGCTGAAGACTGGCAAGTTTACCCCCGCCTATGAGGGTCAGACATTCTTCAACGAGTTTGTGGTAAAGACCACCCTCGACGTAGATAAACTGCAGGAAAAACTGCTACAGAACGGCATACTCGGCGGACTGAAGCCCGAAGCATTGGTCAACGGCCAATGGTCAACGGCCGACGGCCAGATAATGTTTGCCGTTACCGAGCAGCGCTCCAAGGCAGAGATAGACAAACTTGTTGAACTGATTAAAGAAGCCTGAAGATTATGAACAACACATTCTACGGAACACTGATTTTTGAGCTCTCTAAGAAGGGACGCAAGGGCTACTCCCTGCCCGCCAATGAGTTTGAGCAGTACAGCATCCCCGCCGAGATAAGCCGCCAAAGCCCCACCCTGCTGCCCGAGGCTGACGAGCAGACCGTGGTACGCCACTACACCAACATGAGCAACAACAACTTTGGTGTTGACACGGGCTTCTATCCGCTCGGTTCCTGCACCATGAAGTATAATCCCAAAATCAACGAAGAGAGCGCCAGCCATCCCGCCTTCAGGGGCCTACATCCCCTGGCCCCCGCATGCGCAGTGCAGGGCGCACTGGAGGTTTACTACAACACGCAGAAGATTCTTTCCGAACTCGGAGGCATGAGCGAGTTTACGCTCAACCCCTTTGCCGGTGCCCATGGTGAACTTACAGGCCTGATGGTCATACGCAACTACCACATTAAGCGCGGCGACCTCAAGCGTACCAAAATCATCATTCCCGACTCAGCCCACGGCACCAACCCCGCTTCGGCAGCCGTTTGCGGCCTTGAGGTAGTAGAGGTGAAGTCCACCGCTGACGGCACCGTCGATGTGGAAGACCTCAAGCCCCTGCTGGGCGACGACATTGCCGGCATGATGATGACCAACCCCAACACCCTCGGCATCTTTGAGACCAAGATTCCCGAGATTGCCAAGCTGGTGCATGAGTGCGGTGGCCTGATGTACTATGACGGAGCCAACCTCAACCCGCTGCTCGGCGTTTGCCGCCCGGGCGACATGGGCTTCGACGTGATGCACATCAATCTACACAAGACCTTCTCCACACCCCATGGCGGCGGTGGTCCCGGTGCAGGCCCCATCGGCGTAAGAGCCGGACTGGAAGCCTACCTGCCCAACCCGCAGGTCAAGAAGGCCGACGACGGCACATTCTACGTTCATTGCGACAAGGACAGCCTCGGCTCAATCAGCGCTTTCTTCGGCAATTACGCCGTAGTGCTCAGGGCGTACACCTTCCTGCTCTCCGCAGGCAAGGAGAACTTCGCCAAGATGGGCTCCATGGCCGTGCTTAACGCCAACTATATCAAGGAAAGCCTTAAGGATTGTTACGAGCTGCCCATCCAGGGACTGTGCAAGCACGAGTTCGTGTTCAACGGCCTCATCGACAAGAGCCAGCACGTAACCACCCTCGACGTGGCCAAGCGCCTGCTTGACTACGGCTTCCATGCCCCCACCATCTACTTCCCGCTGCTCTTCCACGAGGCACTGATGATTGAGCCTACCGAGACCGAGAGCAAGGACACCATCGATGCCTTCATCGAGGTAATGAAGAAGATTGCCAAAGAGGCTGCCGAAGACCCCGAGATGGTCAAGACCGCTCCCCACTGCACGCCCATCACCCGCGTTGACGACGTGAAGGCCGTGAAGGAGCCCAAGCTGACCTACAAGGCTTACCTATAATGATTAAATAAGGTATAAACAAAGTTCGGGAGTCCGAAAGAGTCAACACTACTTTCGAACTCTCGAACTTTACAACTTTACAACTCTCGAACTTTTACTATGCAACAAGCAGATTTAATAATCATCGGCGCAGGCCCCGGTGGCTATGAAACGGCCGTCAAGGCCGCGCAGGCCGGACTAAAGACCGTCATCGTAGAGCAGGGCCGCCTCGGCGGCACGTGCCTCAACGTAGGCTGCATACCCACCAAATGCTTCTGCAAAAACGCTGAACTGCTCAGCGAATTGAGCGAAGCCGAGCAACTGGGAATCAATGGCCTGTCACATAGCGGCATCAACATGCAGAAAGTTGTTGAGCGCAAAAACGAGGTGGTCAATACCCTGGTCAGCGGCATTGAGGCCCTGCTGAAAAGCCCTAATATCACTCGCATCAGCGGCAAGGCCAAGTTCGTCAACGCCAAGACCATTGAGGTGCCCGAAGCCAAAAACGCCAAAGGCGAGCCGACCGAGACACAGTACACTGCCCCCAACATCATCATTGCAACAGGCAGCGTAACCAAATTCCTGCCCATTGAGGGTAAAGACCTGCCCAAGGTGCTAACATCCACCGAGATGCTTGACCTCACCGAAGTACCCCGTCGCCTCGCCGTCATTGGCGGCGGAGTAATCGGCATGGAGTTCGCCTCCATCTTCAACGCTTTCGGCTCCGAAGTCACCGTGCTGGAGTACTGCAAGGAAATACTGCCCAACTTCGATTCCGACATATCCAAGCGACTCAAGGCATCACTCAAGGCCAAAGGCATCAACATCATCAACAACGCCGCCGTCAACGGCATCAGGGACAATGGTGACAGCTACAGCGTCAGCTATCAGCTCAAGGAGCAGCCTGAGAGTGTTGAGGCCGACATCGTGCTGATGGCCGTTGGCCGCGCCGCCAACACCCAGTCACTCAACCTGGCTGACATAGGCATAGAGACCGACCGTCGCGGCATCATCACCGATGACCACTTCCGCACCAACGTGGAGGGCATCTACGCCATTGGCGACGTCAACGGCAAGTGCCAGCTCGCCCACGCTGCCAGCTTCCAGGGACAGCACGTGCTCAACGTCATCCTGGGCAAGACTGACAACATACGCCTCGACATCATGCCAGCCGCCGTCTTCACCAATCCCGAAGCAGCAACCGTTGGCCTCACCGCCGACTACTGCAAGGCCAACGGCATCAACGTCAAGGCCCACAAGTCCTTCTTCCGAGCCAACGGCAAGGCCCTAGCCATGAATGAGAGCGACGGCATGGTAAAGATACTTACCGACGACCTCGGCCGCATCATCGGCTGCCATCTCTACGGCCCCCACTCTGCCGACCTAATCCAGGAAGTGGCTGCTCTTATGAACAAGGATGCCACCATCGCCGATTTGGCTGACATCGTGCACGCCCACCCCACCCTCGGCGAAGTGATACTCAATGCTGCCCACGCATAAGCCAACGCAGACATACACCAACCCAAAGCCCCACGCCCTTACGTGGGGCTTTTCTTTTCTTCCTCACCCTTTCCAACAGGGAAACCCATCCCTCAATGCTGTAGCGTTTTCCTTCATATTCACTTATCCCGGTAATTTATCAATCTACGCCATTTTCGCTTCGACGCAATTAAATTTTACGTCCACACGATTGAAAAGACGCTTTTAGTATTCAAAAATTTGGGCAGAAACAAAATTATCCGTATTTTTGTACGCATTATTGATGCCATGAAAACTAAACTTCTAATTAATATGAAAAAATTATTTACACTTCTGGCGGTGATGCTGCTCACGGCAGCCACCTCCCCCGTGCAAGCCCTCGTTGAGGACCTCAACCCAAATCACGCCGTGTCAGTTGACCCTGTGTCACGCTTTACCGTACCTACAGGTAAATGGTATGTGATGTACAATGTGGGGCGAAAGGTCTATCTCTATGCCAACGGCGGCCACCGATCCACCACTCTCGTTGACTGCAGCAGCGTAAGGGAAAGCGCCCCATACCTCTATAGGCTTGTTGAGACCGGTGTCGAGGGCAAGTTTTACATCCAGAATGCAGAGGGCTACTATTTCAAAGACCTCGTAACATGGAACGCTGCTCCGGGCGTAACCACCAATATCAGCGAAGCTGGCAAGTTCACCTTTGAAGAAATCAACGGCAACGCAGGTCACTGGTGCATCAAGGGCTCCACATATATCATGGACAGCAACGGCACCAACATGGTAGCCTACGGCACCACCGCCACCCTTAACGGCAATAGCGACTGGACCATCTACGAGGCCCGCATCCTCAACCCCGACGAGCTCACAGGCGGTGCCCTGGCCAGCTTCCAGCTGGCACGCGGCGGACTGTTCAGGATTCAGAGCCGCGGCAATACCAATCAGTATATCAACGAGGTTGCCACCACCCGCAAGGCTTCCACCCGCACCAAGTCAACGGCAGAGAACCTGCGTCTGGCTCAGATGTGGATTATAGAGCACAACGATGATGGCTTCAGCCTGCGCAATGCCCAGACTGGAGACTATATGCAGGCTGACTACACCTGCTCGACCAGCAAGTATTTCTGGAAGATACAGCTGAGTCCCAACAACAGCTCCGACAGCGACCCATACATCATCATCTGCCACGGCGATGTAGGCTCCCACAAGCGCAACTGCGCCAACCTGAATGGCGGCAGTTCAGGACTGACCGACTGGTACTACGATAACGACCGCAACTCAGAGTGGGTTCTTAAGCCTGTAGAGAGCAGCGAGGTTGACACCGCCACCGTAAGGGCTAACCTCAACTCGATATGCAATGTAGGCCAACTGGACCTCACAGCCGGAGCCTACTACAGATTTACCAATATCGACGACAACCAAGTAATGGGAGAGCGCATGAGCGACCACCGCATAGTGACCAACAAGGCCGCCGATGAGGCTTGGGAGCAGTATTGGAAAGTAGTAAAGAATGACGATGACACCTACACGCTCCAGAATGTCTTCTCTGGCCGATATATCAATCGTAAGGCCAGCACCCCCTCCAGCGCAGCAGGAGGTTTCTACACCACCACCAACACCGGCACCACCACCCACAACTGGATTATCAAGGAGAGCTCCTATGCATGGCTCAGTTCCTATAATATCATTGAGCCGCTCAAGCCCGAAACAGGACTTGCCACAAAAGACATGCAGGGCGTAAATGCCGACATCAACTCCACAGCTGCCCAGTGGACCCTCCAGCGTGTGGACCTTACCGAAGAGCAACTGCAAAAGGCCGCCGATGCATACGATGAATACGACCTCATCTACAACACCAGCACGTCAGTACTCAACTCACGCCTGCAGACATTCTTCTCCGACTACGCCTGCACCACCCTCAAGGAAGAGTACCAGTCGATGAGCGACGACGAGCTCGTAAGCGCCATGAAAGAGCAGGGACTGCCTCGCACCATCAGCAATATAGCCCTGAAGGTCAAGAACGACAGCTGGGGACACCGCGAGAAGGAATTCCGCATCTATGCCTACGGCCCCTATAGCGATCCCTTCCAGTGGAATGCAACCAAGCTGATGGCAACAGGCTACAAATACTCTCCGCAGAGCGGTCCCACCGGCATCACCGTCAAGCAGGGCGACATCATCCTGTTCTTTGTGGACAGCAATGCACCCACCAGCACCACCCTCACCTTCAGCAGCAACAAGGACTACACCATCGACCCCACAGAGACAACCCTCAAACGCGGTATCAATGTCTTTGTGCCTAACGACGACGGATTCCTCTTTGTTCACTACACCATAACCAATACCAACAAGAAAATAGCAGACTTCGAGCCCATAACCATCCACATTGAGGGTGGCCGCGTGCAAGGCTACTTCGATATTACCCGCGGCCATACCAATGCCGACTGGAAAGACTTCACCGCCAACCTGTTCCAGGATAGGATAGTACACCTAAAGTCCAAATATTACCAATATAATATGGACTACAAGGAACTGCTCAAGCAGATCACCACTGCCGAACTCGACCAGGTTGACACCGACGGCATCGCCAAAGGCATCGAAGGCACACTGCATCGCTGGGACCAGCTCGTAGAGGTGGAGCGCGGCATTAATGGCGCAAGCCAGTTTGAGGGACGTTTCAACTGCATACTCTCTGCATCCAGCTCCTCCGACGGCAATCCCTACTGCACCAACTACGGCACCTACTATCCCGGCGTCGGTACCATTATGAACTACACCAAAATGACCCACGGCGAGGCTTACGACAACGGCGCCAACTACTGGTGTATCGCCCATGAGACCGGACACCACCACCAGAGCCCCATCAACATTGCAGGCTGCACAGAAATCACCGTCAACCTCTTCTCGCAGGTTGCCACATGGATGCAGGGCTCCAACGTAGGACGCTATGCTCCCTGGAGCCAGGTACGCGACTTCTTCCACAAAAACACATTCTGGAATGAATACGAACTGGGCCAGCGCTCAAGAATGTTCTTCCAGCTATGGCTCTACTTCCACCTGATGGAGCACGACACCACATTCTATCCCCGCCTGTTCGACATGTTCCGCAACAGCCCCATCGTACAGTCAAACGATGCCTCCAACCCCGGCAGTGGCACCACCGACTACCTCAAGTTTGCCAAGTTCTGCTGCGACGTAGCACAGGCCGACCTCTCCGAGTTCTTCCAGTTCTGGGGCTTCTTCGTGCCCATCAAGAACTATGACTTCAACGACTATAGCCATAAGTACATGACCACCACCCAGGCTGAAATTGATGCCGCCATTGCCTATATGCAGAAATATCCTAAGAAGCTTGGCAACATCCTCTTCATCGACGAACGAATCAAGGAATACCCCGCCGACTATCCAGGTATGCCCGAAGGCGCTGTACGCCTGGCCACCACCTCCGGTGCAACTCCGGGCAAGGCTTCTGAGGTTGGAGAGCTCGGCATGTTTACCGACTTTGTGGACGGTGCCCCCTATCGCAAGTACTCTTGCACCTATCGCGCCAAGACCAAAGAGATGCTGATTTCCTCATCCAGCGGCAAGGGTGCTGTAGGTTTCAAGCTCTACAATGCCAACCACCAGATGATTTACGCCTCCAACACCTACACCTTTACCCTGCCCGAGGATATCATCAACACCGAGTACTACATCGTGGCAGCACTGGGAGACGGCTCCGACCTCATCATCTACGACCCGCGTAACCTCACCGCCATCAATGATGCCACGGTAGCCGAAGAGTCCAACGCTACCTTCGACCCAACCAAGCCCGCCTACGATCTCAGCGGTCGCAGTGTCAGCAAGCCGCAGCGTGGCAACATCTACCTGCAGAATGGCCTGAAGATTAGATACTAAACAGCCGCAGGAGACCAATCCCCTACACGGATAAAACATTCAGGGCCGACACCAAACAAGGTGCTGGCCCTGATTATTTCATTAATATTGGCAACAATATAGCAGTTGGCACAGATTGCAGTCTCTGCGAAATAGTCATGCTCTCTCTATGCCAGCATCTGTGTCATTGCCTATAAAAAAATAAAATATTTTTTGCATACATTCCTGCCTTATTTCGGTTAAAGAATTGAAAAACAGACGGTTTAATATGCAGGGTATTTTTGTCCTGTGGAAATCAAAACTAAGAGCCTTGAAAAAAAATCTAAGAGCCTTGAAACGAAATCTAAGAGCCTTGAAAATGACAGCTCGAGGCTCTTAGATTTTTTTT
>OCTW013393428.1_pt1 | contig 11556 bp, 15 predicted proteins | sample 1539671 | NCBI WGS metagenome assembly OCTW01 (sample SAMN02144230, study PRJEB22623) | gut metagenome | biome: sheep rumen | host: Ovis aries | place: New Zealand | reverse complement strand
CACAACATATTGCGGGGTGGAGCAGTTGGTAGCTCGCCGGGCTCATAACCCGGAGGTCGGTGGTTCAAGTCCGCCCCCCGCGACCAAAAGTCCGCAGCTCAGGGAATCAATTCCCTGAGCTGTTTTCATTTGCAGATTCTTTCTGGGTCAGATTTTGGGTCAAATTATTTAAATGGATTTTCGTGAAGTAAAGCAAGCAGATAATCTTATATGTAGCTACATGTTTGGACGCTGGAATGCGTCTGCAGTTTATGTCTCCAAGAGACATTCAAAACATATGCTGCTATTGATGTTCCGCTGAGTCTAAATCTCGAGAAAAGCTTTTCCTATCGGCGTTCTTCCGGGTCTGTCTCCCGATTGCTTAGGCGTGATCATATAACCATACTGGGATAATCGATATTAGTTAGGACTCGAAGTGCAACATCGATAAATAACTCAGACAATCGGCGCTAAGTACATGACTGCAAATATCGAAGAGGATGAATGGTCTTATGCTAAGGAAACACTGAATAAATGGTGCCGATGGAGCGGGCTTCCCGCTTACGACAGCGTGCGCGAGATGGTTGCTAGCTGTGGAAGGCGTGCACCTCAAGCGTCATGCATACATGTATGGGGCACTGAGCAGGGGGTTGTCGTCGGCGAGTCCGTCCCCCGCTGTGGGAAGCTGAGCCACGACGCAAGCGGGCATACGGCTTTCAGCGGCCGCTCTCTTCGGATGGTAGAATCTGTTACATATTGATTCTTTTCGCCGCATATGGTTGTGGGCTAGGTTGTAGCCCATGGACCAAGCATTCGACTTTGGCAATGCAAACGACGAGCAGCGCCGTGCCATCACCACGACCGAAGGGCCGGTGCTCATCACGGCCGGACTCGGCACGGGTAAGACCTTCACGCTCGTCAAGCGTGTGGCATACCTCATCCTCAAGAAGCACGTGAAGCCTTCGACTATCCTCGTAGCGATCTTCACGGAGAAGGCCGCCAAGGAGCTTGCCACGCGCATCTCTACCCAGCATGAGGAGGGCCCCAACCATACCCGTGCCACGATGATTTGCATGGGCAGCCTCAAGTACACCATGCGCCCCTACGAGCGCGACACCCTGTATGACCTGGACCTTGACCCGCATGAGCAGGTCAACCGCATTAATGACCCGGCCTACGCCGAGAAGGTCGCACAGATGCGTGAGCGCCTGCTCACCTGGTACCAGGAGACCGCCGACTGGGTACCCAACCGCAAGGACATGCGCTAACCTGCGCCTTTGTGCACCTGCTTGGGCTTTTCGCCAGCGGGTGCACACTTCTCCTTGAAAGAGGCTTTCCATGCTCAATCTCATCTATGCCTTGGTCATCATTGTGGCAACCTCGCTTGAGGCGGTGGCGGGCCTCGACGGCGGTGTCATCATCAAGCCTCTGCTCGATTTGGCTGGCGCTCATGATGCGGCTACCATCAACATCAACAGAAGCGTGGCCGTCTTCGTGATGTGCTGCGTGAGTTGAACCAAGCAGCTGCGTGCGGGGTTTGAGTTCGACAAGAAAATGGTGCTTTCCGTCTCGGTCGGCTCGCTTCTGGGCGGCATCGCCGGCGACAAGGTCTTCTCGGCGCTGACGGGCTCCTTCGACAACCATCTGGTCAAGGCCGTGCTGGCGGGCGTTCTGGCCGCGGTCTACAGTCTGGCCATCATCTTCCTCAGCAAGCTTTCCAAGCTCATGCTCTCTGCCACGTGTGGTGCGCTTTGGGCCGTTGACCTCACCGTTGTTCCGTTCATAGTGATCCCGGCCATTGCGGACGGCTTCATCGGCACCCACTCCAACCGCAAGCTTTCGAGGAAGGCGTGCGCAAGATCTACGTCTTCGTGATGGCACTTTTGCCCCTCATCTCGCTCTATAACTGCGTGGCCAACGTGCTCGCGCTGTAGCCATATCAAGAATCGAAGCACGGGACCAGAGGGTCGGACCTTCTGATCCCGCCTGGTCCCGTGCTACGCTTCTGTGCTCAGCCCGTCGAGACGCACCTTAGCATGCCAGCTATAGATGCAGCCTGTGACAAGAACGACTGTCGCCACTGCCATGATGAGCCAGCCCAGGGTGATGAGCGCCGCGGAGGTCTGCAGGATGATGAGGCCCATGCCCGAGGCATAGAGGCCGAGCGCCGTTCGGGCGATGGCGAGGAAGGTGCGGATGAGCGCGAACTTGGTGCGATCGTAGGCCAGGTGGTCGCGCAAGATCATGTCGTCGTGGTAGTTGGCATACAGGTACTGCATGGTTGGCCCTCCCATGGGCACTAACGAAATGCTGTTTACGAGCATTGAAGCATGCGGGGCCCGTCCGAGATGATGCCGGGGGCACACCTCGAACACCGTTGCGCCACAGCGGCACGTGCAGGCCGCTGTGGCGCAACGGTGTTTCGCGCTTTTGGGCTGCTTGCTGTCTCAGGTTGAAGAGAGAATCTGCCTTAAGATGTATCTACCGTGTTCTTCCTGATATAGGAGATGTGTATGCTTGTTGAACAGCTGCGTGAACAGGCGGGCTTCTCTCCGATTGAATGCTCAATCGCCGACTACTTCCTTGAAGTGGGAGATGCGCTTCATGACCAGAGCGCTCGCTCCATTGCCGCCAGGCTGCATACAGCACCTTCCACGGTGTCGCGCCTGTGCAAGCGGCTTGGCTATGAAGGCTACACGGACTTTCGGGATGCCTATCTTGACGAGCTGCGCTATCTCTCCTCTGCCTTCATCTCCATCGACGCCAATCAGCCCTTCCGAAAAAGTGACGACGCACGTACTATCGCGGCCAAGATCGGAACGCTGTATCGCGAGACGGTAGACGACACGCTGCAGCTCACTGAGACCGAAGCGCTTGGTCGTGCAGTAGAGCTTGTGGCAAACGCCCGAACTGTCTTTGTGCATTCAGCAGGGCCCCAGTCCTATCTTGCCGAGGACTTCGTGGATAAGATGGCCCGCATCGGGCGTCGCGTCGTCGTGGCGTACAAGGGTGACACCTCGTACTTCTTAGCTTCGGGGGTACGCCCTGATGAGGTCTTCATCGAGCTTTCGTACTCCGGTGAGACCGGTAATGCCTTAAGAGTTGCCAAGAGGGTTAAGGAGGCAGGCGGAAAGCTCATTGCCATCACCTCCTACGGGCGCAATACCCTGTCCGAATTGGCGGACGTCACACTGCGCGTATCCACGCGCGAGAAGCTAGTGGAGAAGCTTGGGTGCTATGGCATGAGCATCTCCACCATGCTCTTGCTTGACGTGCTCTACTCCTGCGTGCTTGCACGCGACTATGACCGTAACGTGGTTCGCCGTGTCAAAATCACGCGCTCATATGAGCAGTTTCGCGATTCGAACAACCCCATCCTGCATGACCGACGCGAGTAGTCCGTAGCGCCCATCCCACCTCAGAAGAGGTTCTTCGGCAACAGCGTTGCGCGTCTCAGGGCGTTTTCCAAACCAAACCGCGCAACGCTATTCGAAACGCGCGCTTCATGTGCAGCAATACCTTTCACCTGCGGTTTACTAGCCTCAGCAAGCAAGTCGGCAGAGGCAAGACCAACGGAAGGAAGGCAGTCGTGGCTGACTACAAAGCACTGGCAGAAACCATCCTCGAGCTCGTGGGCGGCGAGGAGAACGTGACCTCCGTGGGCCACTGCGCCACGCGTCTGCGCCTTGTACTCAAGGATGAAGCCAAGGCCAAGACCGCAGAGCTCAAGTCCACCAAGGGCGTCATCGATGTGGTGCAGGCAGGCGGGCAATACCAGGTCGTGATCGGTCCTGCGGTCGCAGACGTGTGCATCGCGGTGCAGGGTCTGGGGCACTTCGGCGTCGTTGAGGTCGTCGAGGACGAGGATGAGCAGAAGAAGGGCATCGCCGCGGTGCTCGACGTGATTGCCGGCATCTTCTTCCCCGTGGTCCCCGCCATGGTGGGCGGCGGCATGCTCAAGGCCATCATGGCCATCCTCGTGGCGGTTGGCGTGCTCACTAGGGAGATGAGCACCTTCCAGATGCTCAACTTTATGGGTGATGCCTGCTTCTACTTCATGCCCGTGCTCATTGGTGTCTCTGCTGCCGAGAAGTTCAAGGTCAACAAGTACGTGGCGGGCGCCCTCGGCGGCATGCTCATCTCGCCCACGTTCATCTCCATGGTCGCGGCAGCCAAGGAGGCGGGCACCGGCATTGCGCTCTTTGGCATACCTGTGCAGCTCGTGAGCTACGCTAGCTCCGTCATTCCCATCATCCTTACGGTGTGGCTGCAGAGCTACGTGGAGCCCTTCGTGCGCAAGCACTGCTTTGAGGCAGGCAGGATGATCTTTGTTCCCATGATTACCACGCTTGTCTGCGGTATCGCGGCCTTCTGCGCGCTTGGACCCATCGGCATGTGGGTCGGCAACGGCCTTGGCGCCTTCTTCGATCTGCTCAACAACTATGTGCCCTGGCTTGTTCCGACGCTTATGGGCGCCTTCACTCCGCTGCTGGTCATGTGTGGCATGCACTACGGCATCATCCCCATGGGCATCCAGCAGCTTGCTGCCACCGGTGTCGATACCATCGCCGGCCCCGGCATGCTCGTCTCCAACGTGGCTCAGGGCGGCTCCTCGCTGGCCGTCGCCCTCAAGGCCAAGGGTGCCGACCTTAAGTCGCTCGCTGCCTCCTGCTCACTCACGGCAGTCCTGGGCATCACCGAGCCTGCGCTCTACGGCGTCAATATGCCCTATAAGACTCCGCTCATCGGCGCTATGGTTGGTGGTGGTGTGGCAGGTCTCTTCCTTGGCATCATGAAGGTCGGGCGCTTCGCTCAGGTGGCTCCCGGACTTCTCGCCCTCCCCAGCTACATCAATCCCGAGGATCCCACCAACATGCATGCGCTCATCTGCGCCTGCATCGCCTGCGCCATCGCCTTCGCCATCGCCTTTGCCGTGACCTTCGTGATGGGCATCGAGGAGAAGGACAAGTAGGCCTCTTCGCCTATAGAGCGCTGGGAGAACCCGTCTCCCAGCGGCTCTTACGAGACCTATGGGACGAAGGCTTTGGAAAGGGACATTATGGCATTTCCGCAGGGATTTCTCTGGGGCGGCGCCACCGCCGCGAACCAGTGCGAGGGCGCTTACGACGTTGATGGCAAGGGCCTCTCCACAGCTGACGTCATGACGGTTGGGGGACGCGGCAAGGCACGGCAGGTCACCAAGGACGGCATCAATCCCGAGCTGTACTATCCCAGTCACGTTGCCATCGACCACTACCACCACATGGCCGAGGACATCGCGCTCTTTGGGCAGATGGGCTGGAAGTGCTACCGCTTCTCCATCAACTGGACGCGCATCTTCCCAGAAGGCGACGAGCTGGAGCCCAACGAGGTAGGCCTGGCCTTCTACGATCGCCTTTTTGACGAGCTCGAGCGCTGGGGCATTGAGCCACTCGTAACCATCAGCCACTTCGAGACGCCGCTCGGCGTAATCAGGAAGTTCGGCGGCTGGGAGAGCCGGCAGATGGTGGACTGCTATGTGCGCTATGCGCGCACGCTCTTCGCGCGCTATCGGGGCCGCTGCCACCTCTGGCTCACCTTCAACGAGATCAACAACATGAGCACCAACTCCTGGGTGGCTGCCGGCGTGGACTCCACCGACGAGGGCGTACACGCCCGTGCCGCGTACCACGAGTTTCTCGCGAGCGCGCTTGCCGTGAAGGCAGCCCACGAGATTGACCCTGCCAACCGCGTGGGCCTCATGTACAACGGCCACCTCACCTATGCGGCTACCTGCGACCCATCGGACGCCATCGGCACGATGAAGTTCGAGCACCTGATGATGTACTACTGCGACGTCATGTGCCATGGGCGCTACCCCGGCTACAAGCTGCGCCAGTTTGAGCGCGAGGGTATCGAGCTGCCGGTTGAGGCTGGTGACGACGCCATCCTGCGCGAGGGCACAGTGGACTTTGTGAGCTTTAGCTACTACCTCTCCCACGTGACCGGCCAGAAGACGCGTGGCATCTTCAAGGGGCTGCAGGGCATCCAGACGGGCTACGACAACCCGTACCTCGAGAAGAGCGCGTGGGGATGGGGCGTCGACCCGCAGGGATTGCGCTTCATCTGCAACCAGCTCTATGACCGCTACCAGCTGCCCGTGATGGTGGTGGAAAATGGCTTGGGTGCCGTGGACGAAGTTGTGGTGGAGGACGGCGTGGAGCGCATCCACGATCCGTATCGGGTTGACTACTTACGCAAGCACCTTGAGCAGCTGCGCCTTGCCATCGAGGAGGACGGCGTGGACGTGATGGGCTATACCTGCTGGGGACCCATCGACATCGTCGCTGCCTCCACGGGCGAGATGACCAAGCGCTACGGCTTCATCTATGTGGACATGGACGATGCGGGCAAAGGCACACTGCGCCGCATCAAGAAGGATTCGTACGAGTGGTACAAGAGGGTCTGCGAGACTAACGGCGCAAGCCTAGAGGAGGAATAGAGATGGCAGAGGACATTCACAAGATAGCCAACCCTGAGGGCATTGTCGAGTTCGAACGCGGCTACGTGGTGCCCGACTGCGTGGTGCTGGACAGCGCCTACTGCTCGATGGGCCGCATGGTGGCCCTGCGCGCCTGCGATGCCGCTGGGTGGGCCATGCATGACAGCAACACTCTGCTGGCCTTGGTGCCCGAGTGCGGCGTGACGATGGATGACGTGGAGGCATTCGAGAACGAGGCGACGGCCGAGGGTGCCGACCTTGCGGCCCTGCGCGAAAGCGACGAGTACAAGCGCATCTCTGGCGCTTTCCGCCTGGCAGCTGAACGTGCCCTCAATCAGGGACCCTGCCTCATCCATGACCGAGTGACCAAAGCCTTCGTGGAGAGCCTCGGGAAGACCTGCGTGTCGGCCATGACCTACGCGAGCGACAGGCCCGCCATGCGTGTGCGTGCGCAGTACTCACCCGTGTACGCGCACCTTACCGACCCGGACGAGCTTGACGCCGCCATCGCCCATGAGGACGCGCGCCGCCGCACGTGGCATGCGCTCGGCGGCGACGACACCCGTTGGGGCGATCCTGCGACCTATGACCTCATGCTATGCACCGACACCATCGGCCGCGACTTTGCGGCAGAGCTCCTCGCTCGGCTCATGCAGGGATAGGTGATCTGCCACTCGTTAGGGGAGTAGCCGTCACGCTCAGCCTCATATCTGCGCGGCCGACGTAATGGGGCGGTAGCAGCGGGTAGGAAGTGGTCGCCCAGGAAGGACCCTGTCGCCTGATATCTCGCCTAGCGTCCTGTGCCGAAGGGGAGTGAGTCGAGAGCAAGGCCTTCCGCATACGCCACACTGACAGCAAGGACACCTAGGGAAGCGGTGATTAATCGGGTGGCCGCAGGCGGGCCTCCCTGTCACCAGTCGCCGCGGCCGTCCGGCTGACCGCATTCGGGGCTACGGCTGCGGGCGCGCCGCTCCCCGGGGCCAAGTCTCGGGGCTAGCCCTGCCCCGCACCCGCCTACGCGGCCGCGATGGCCACCCTCCTGCGCCCGAGCATCAGCAGGTTCGCGATCGCGAAGCACATGCAGAGCATCTGGTCGTTCTTGCGCAGGCCCCGGTAGCGGGTCCTGCGGGTGCGCATCACGTCCTTCACGTAGTGGAAGGGGTGCTCGACGACGCTGCACACCTGCGATATCGCGTGCTCGCGGAAGTGGTCCTCATCGGTCTTGACCCTGGACCTCCTCAAGGCTCTGAACAGGCGCTTGCCGAAAGATGAACTGCCTCCCATTTCTTGGACATGGAAATAGAAGTCCGAGAGATGGGAGGCTTTTCCATGTCCATTGACCTGCGATGCAGGCACGACCGATCGGTCAGGGAGCTGGCTGCCGGGATGTTCGACGAGGGCCGGGAGTACGAGTCCGTCGCCAGAAGTCTGGGCATCCCTGCCAGAGCCGTGCGAAAATGGCAGCAGACGTACCGGGCCGTCGGGAGGGACGGGCTGCTGAACATGGGCAGGACGCACGCAAGATACGACTATGTGACCAAGGTGGCTGCAGCCAGGGCCGTGGTCGACGACGGGATGGCCAAGCCCGAGGCGATGGAGCGCTTCGGAATCGCGGGCTCCAGCCCGCTGGACCGATGGCGCCGGCTGTACCGCGAGGGAGGCGCCGAGGCGCTCAGGCCCAAGCCGAAGGGCAGGCCGAGGGGGTCGGGCGCGAAGGCCGCGCCGATGACCCGCGAGCGGGAGCTCGAGCGCGAGGTCAGGCGGCTCGAGGCGTAGGTGGCGTACCCAAGAAAATCGATAGCCCTGAAGTGTGTTTGATAGCCTCGGAGTTGCGGGTTTGAGCGCCGAAAGATTTCGGGTCTGAGCACGAATAACTTTCAGGTCTGAGCATGGGCACGCCTTCCGTCAACGTCACGCTGGGCGGCACTGCTTCCGCAAGGACGTTCGCCTTCCACAACCTTAAGGGCGAGACGGGCGCGACGGGTCCGACCGGGCCGCAAGGGCCGGCGGGGACGACGCCCGACCTATCGGCCTACGCCACCAAACAGTACGTGGACGACGCCATCGCCACGCTCGCCAACCTCGAAGAGGAGGAGTTCTGATGGCCGTTGGCACCGTTTCCACGAGCATACTCACCGACATCGCCAACGCGATCCGCTACCAGGCGGGCGTGGCCACGCTGTACAAGCCGCGCAAGATGGCTGCTACGGTGGCAGAACTCGACGGCACGGACGCCGGGAGCTACCAGGAGCAGCCGTACATGGCGCTTGAGAGCGGCGTGCTGCCAGAGTCTGTCTTCTCGGACATCGCCGCCGCCATACGCGGTCAGAACGGCGAGAGCACGCTCTACGTGCCGGGTGACATGGCGGCCGCCATCCTGGCGCTTGAGTGGGACGTGGGATACAAGATCCGCGCTGTTGCTCGACGACGGGACCCTGGAGATCAACTACTACGAGCGGCGCATGTCGGTCACCGGCGGTTGCATCGTGCAGGCCTTCGAGATCGACCCGGCGGGCTACTCTTCCGCGAGCGCGAGGTCGTACGACTCCATCAAGCTGCTGGTGAAGAAGGTCTACATCGACTCGTCCATCGCGGGCCTGGGCATCACTAATTGCAACTACTGGTTCAACGCGTTCTCCAACTGCACCGAGGTGCGCAGCTTCGAGAACCTTTCCGGCATAACCAGCGCCAACCAGATGCTCACGAGCTGCACGAGCCTGGAGACCATCTGCGCCACGAGCTTCAGCAACTCGGAGCTCTCGGGCTCGCTCATGTTCAACAGCTGCAACCGCCTCGTGGGTGGGACGGACGGATTCGTGCCCTCCACGATGAACGGCGCGAGCGTGTGCAAGCTGGGTGCGGGCGGCGTGCTGACGGCTTCGTCCACGCCGGACTCAACGCGTGAGCTCGTAACGTCCAACAGGATCTGCGCCATCGGCAAGTACGTGGGACTTGGGTTCACGCCCTGGGACGGCGTCACCGGGCCGACGCACCGCCAGCACCTCACGAGCGCGAGCTTCGCGGCGGACATGGCCACGTTCTCGTACCTGAACCTGAACTACCTGTTCTACTCGTGCACGAACCTGGCCAGCGTGAGCGGGCTGGGTAACCTCTCGGATGTGCGCTCGAGAGGTTACACGTTTAGCTCCTGCGCCTTCGCGACGATTGACTTCCGGGGCTTCGACCCGTCGACGCTGACGGACCTGTTCTACACGTTCTCGGGGTGCGGCAGGCTCACGACCATCCTGGCTGATGCGAGCTGGACGCTGCCTTCGAGCGGGATCACGGGCTCGCAATGCTTCTACTCGTGCTCGACTTCGCTGGTAGGTGGTAACGGCACCGCATGGACCAGCAACAAGACTGCGTACACGTACTTCCGCATCGACACAGCAAGCACACCTGGGTACATCACGGTGGCGTGATCGATGCTATTCGCCGCTGTTGAGGATCGTACTAATAATGTTGCCGAACGTATTCATGTCGTTCATGCGGTCGGCAAGTGCATCTTCAAGGGTCATATCTCCATAGACGCGCTGCACGTCTTCGGGCTCCCACACATCACCGATCTCCTCCATTCGTTCGATGAAGGTGCTGATTTCGATATCCGATAGTGCCATCACTACTCCTCCTCTTTGCCTGAAGCCTGTTCAGTCTGATCTTGAGATGCCTCGACAGATTGGCCATCAGGCTCAACTTGACTATCCGTTTCTTGCACGCGGCCGCCCATGGTCTTTGCGTCGGAATGCTCAGCATCGTACTCGTTGATGCCTGTCACTAGCGCGGTCTTCGCATCAGCCGCGAGTTGCTTGCGTTTCGTGTACTGGCTATATATCAACGCCCCGCCAGTTAGCACCGCTCCAGCTACCAGCGCCCCAATACCGGCACCTTCAATCCTCCCTTGGCTGCGTGCCGCCGACTCAAGCGTGCTCAGAAGGAGGTCGGGGCCTCCAGCCTCTTTTGCCATGTGGGAGAGTTCTGCATAATCCCAAGACATCATCAAACTCCTTTCAATCGTCTAATTGCCCAGTTCTCCGATTGCCTTCTTGCGCTCTTCCGTCAACTCAAGAGTGTCAACGAACGTTAATACTGCCTTTGCCATGTATATCTGCATCGATTCGATTTCGCGCTGAGTGTCCTCGTCCATCTTCGCCAAAAGCGAGGGGGGAGTTAGCTCGCCAGTTCCGTAGTACGTACCGACGAGATAGAGGGACGCGAACGGGTCCTCGTCATATGCCTCGTCAAGTGTGCGGTACGCATCGGCGACACACTTCGTGGCCTGATCTGAATCCGGCGATATCCCCGCATCTCTTAGTTCGGCAAGCTGGTTGGTGAGGTTAGCAAACACCTGCGAGGAGATGCCGAACTCCTTCGATTCGTCGAGCATTTGACGATAGTTGTCGCTCAGCTCATCCAGTCCGCTCTCTCCGATACGCTCATAGCTATCATTAAGCCACCTGAAATATGCATACGCCTCGTTTGCGTCCTCATCATCCGAGCTTGACAGCAGCCAAGCGTATTCGGGGTGCCTAAAAAGCGCGCAGATGGCTTCGCCCGTATTTGGGCCATCGTCGCCCGATGCAAGATGACTTACTTCCTTCGCAAGCATGATCTGGCATTCAAGCTCCCGCTTCTTTTGTTCCAGCATTTTGATTTGCGCGTCGAGCGATGCCTGAACATCGAAGTCAGGACTCTCCATGATTTGCTTGATTTCCTTTAGCTTGTAGCCAAGCTGCTTGAGGAGTTTGATGAGGAAGAGCACCACGAGGTCATCGTCGGAATAGAGGCGGTACTCTGAATCTGTGCGCGACGGCACGAGAAGGCCTTGCTCATCGTATATCTGCAGTGCACGCTTGCTAATGCCGGTCAGCTTGCTTACTTCGCCAATGGTTCGCCTGGTTATCACTTCCTGACGCATAGGCTAAACCATCACGTTACGTGATGGTCAAGGACAATTTCGAAGAAGTGAACAAATGAACGCCCCCCAGTATAGCTGGAGGGCGTTTTGTCTAAAGGCTTTAGCCTGTGCCGCGCGGCACGCGCGGCACAGAAAGCCACCCGCTGTGCGGGTGGATGGCAACGATGCTATGCAACGAAAC
>OCTW011575592.1_pt1 | contig 11560 bp, 7 predicted proteins | sample 1539671 | NCBI WGS metagenome assembly OCTW01 (sample SAMN02144230, study PRJEB22623) | gut metagenome | biome: sheep rumen | host: Ovis aries | place: New Zealand | reverse complement strand
ATCATCGGTAAAGCTGTTTTTATCCGATAACCACTCAAAATTATAGTCGTTCGTGGGGTTAAACTCCCAGCGACTACCTACTATGTCTCCTATAATCGCACCTAGCATATTACCAAACTATTCATCATCTGAATCTACTACTTTATCTGCTAATGGTGTAAGCTCAAATTCAAGGACACTTGGCGAAACACCTAATCCTTTAAAAAGATATGTTAAGATGCTGCGCTTAGTATTAGTACTACATGATGAGTATACATAGCAATTATCAGCAACTTTGCTCCTTTCCTTGTGATCCGTATCAAACACCCAATAGTTTCTTGAAGCCAGATACGTCATTGTTGAAGGATTTTCATTGTACATCAATTTGCACACTTGTTCCAACATTTCTTTCCATGTAACTACAGGATGGCGAACATCTCTGTAACGGAAGCCTTGAATATATCTTCCAGTAAGTTCGAATTCATCATCATCAAACGAAACGAGCTCATACTCTTTTTCAAGTGGTACATACTCTGTCGAAATCATCGGCCATAAATAGAGGAAGTTGCCAAGAAGGATTTCTTGTCGTTCCTTTATTTCATCAAGTGTCCATTTTGTACAATGCTTCAGATAGTTAGAAAGACGGAAAGCAGAATTATCAAATCCATCAATCTTATTACCCTTGCGATCGATATAGCCTTCTTTCTTCTCCATAAACGAATGGTTGCTATAAGACACATTGAATCCCGTTAACGTTAGGTTGGCAAATGTATGTAAATAGGTAGTATAGATATTCTCCCAATCATCACCCAACTCCAGCTTCCATTGTGGAGTAAGGGTTTGCGGCATAATATGCTCTATAGTAAATTCACCAGACTGCATCTTTTCAACGATTGTATCGTTAGCCTCTGGACTGTTCTCGTTTTCCATTCTTTCAAACAAGAAGCATCGATAGCTACTGGGGATACGGTAAATTTGCCTAGTAGGAAACTGCTCCTTAACCTCTGAATCGGCAGGGAAAGAAACGGTACCCTGCTTTTTAAGAAGCATATATTTAAGAATTTGAGAATATGGAAGTGTTAAATCCATACCTCTTTTTTTATGACGCTTGTATATCTTCAAAATATCTGCATGTAGTATTGCAAACATTTTCTGAAGAGCATTTGCAGGATAATTGCAGATAATACGACGAGCCCAATAATTCTCTACGACATCTAAAACCTCGTAAACTTCATCCTCGTCTAAATTGTTCACTTTTGCGTAATCGAAGAATGACATTAAGAAAGGCAGATGTACAGTAGTGCCGATATATGCTATCTGCTTCAACTTTCTATCTATACGCTTATTATCAGTTTCGCCCTTGGTTATTTGCCTGTAATAACGTGCAAATTTCAGCATATTCTCCAAGAGCTCTTTTCTGTCTAATTGGCGCTCTTCGTCATACTTTTTAAAATCAAAATACAGGTCTTCAATATTACTGATGATACCTTCTTCAATAGTCAGATAATCACGGATAAACATCGTAGGTTCACCTTCTGTCATCTTCTCTATTTTACTCCAGTAAGAACGGTAGTATTCTTCCTGTTCTGAAGGAGTAAGCGACATCAGTAAGTAGTTTCTAACTTTATCAGCCTCCTCCAAATCCTTACCACAAGAGTTTAGTGATTCAAATATCAGCTGAGGATTATCCTTAGAATCAAGACGGATATCAATAACTGTTAGCCTCTCTATAGCCCCAATCAAATCCTTAAAACTAAGGTCGCTTGCCTTTATCATCTGGTAGAACAGCTGGTAATTTGACGTTATACCTGAGTTCTTCACAAACTCTTCTGGATTATTTGTGAACAGTGCATCGTAGGCCTCCAAGTCGCCCTCGATAGGCTTTAGTTTTATCTTACGCTCTACCCTTCTGCGCACAGCATAAAGATAATTCTTGCGAACTTCCTCAATATCTTCATCTCCTTTCTCCATATCACCATTGGCCACCGCATTAAGGCCTGCAAGAATCAAAAGCGATAATGTTGTAATTCGCTGTTGACCGTCGATGATAAGCAGATCATCATCTACTTCATTCACTCTTGTAGCCACAATACTTCCAAAGAAGTGACTATATATGCCTTGACGATGAATCTTTTTTAGATCTTCAAACAACCTCGAACAGTGTTTTTGCTGCCAGGCATACTTACGCTGATATAAAGGAATAATGAACAGAGTCATTGCTCCATAGAAATAATCGCAAATTCTAGTTGCGTCACGCATATTCTTATAATTAAATTATTAATCTTTTCCGTATGATTTAGCCGATTCGGCTGCTTGCGATAGAGGCTCTTCGTAATCGGGATATCTGTTCTCTTCGGTCTCAACGAGATCTACATGCTGTTTCTTTATCTTGTGCAGCTGGATGTCGTATGCTCCTGTTGAGTCGCTTACCATTCTGATAATTAGGTCGCGGAAATTAACCTTGAAGCCCTCGTTCTGCTGATACTCTTTATAAAGAGACATATCACCCTTACGCTTCTGGCGAATAACACTATCGATGATCTTAGCCATCAAGTCATCCACAGCCTGCTGGTCGGGATTTCCTACAACAAGATTCTGATAGTCCTCGTTCTCTGCAACAGCCTTCGAGATACTCAGTATCTTTGCCTTCTGGTCTTCAGGTGTGGCCGACCATCCTTTAAACCATCTCTCATTGAATTCCTCCAATATCTTATCCAACGGGGCTTTGTCCTCGTCATCGTTACCTGCATTCACCATTACAGGCTTATTGGGGTTCAAAGTAGCTTCGCCTGCATCCAAACCTATTGTTTCATTCAATACTGTTCGGCGCAAACCATAGGTATTCAGGTCAACGTTGTCAAGCAAATCTTTGATTTCCTCGCCATTGCTATCCACATGCAAATCTGGAATCAGATAACGCAGATACCAGAAGAGTTTTTCCCAGTCCAACACTTCGAAATCGATGATAGCAGCCACACGAGAATATACTCTTACAAACTGCTTACACTTCATCTTAAAATCAGCCTTACCATTCTCAGGCCAATCTATTTCCTGGTCGAATCGCTGAACTGCAGTATCCAAGATGGGTGCCCATTGGTCGGCCTCAGCACCTTGGAAGTAGAGATTTGCAAACTCGTTCACCTCCTCCATATCAAATACACCCATCTGCAAAAGCGTTGTCTTCAGCTGGTGCAGAATGTTCACATCAGTTGGTCCGGCAAGCGTCGTTTCGGTAAAGAATGGATCGAATGACTCTTTGATGCCCTCTATACTATTGTAGAAGTCGATAATAAAGAGGTCTTCGCTTACTTTCTTCAACTCAGGAGCCGAACGATTCAAACGCGATAATGCCTGTACAGCCAAAACGCCATCAAGCGGTTTATCGATATACATTGCACAAAGCTTAGGTTGGTCAAAACCAGTCAAGTATTTGTTGGCTACAACCAAAATACGGTTCTCTTCCTTTTCAAACTCCTCAGCAGTCTTCGACTCTGGGAATCCGTTCAAATCAGTTTCCGTATAATCCTTACCATTGATAGTTTTTGTACCCGAGAAAGCTATCAGTATGCCATAAGGCAATTTCTTCTCATTGGCAATCTCCTTCAAAGCCTGATAATAGGTGATGGCGCATTCAATATCTTTTGTTACCACCATCGCCTTAGCCAGCCCCATCAGTTTGTGATTACGGAAAATCTTAGCATCAAAATGATCCAGCATCACCTCGGCTTTCGCTCTGATAGTCTTTGGTTCGCGCTCCACTTTCCAACGAAGCATTTTCTGAGCTTTCTCGTTGTTATATTGTGGGTTTTCCTCAATACTCTTAGTCAGCTCATAATAGCTTTTATAGGTCGTATAGTTGGCTAGGACATTCAGGATGAATCCTTCCTCGATAGCCTGCTTCATACTGTAGAGATGCCAAGGATAGAATTTTCCATCGCTGTGCTGAGTACCAAATTTTTCAAGTGTTTCTTTCTTTGGAGTAGCTGTAAAGGCAAAGTACGAGCAGTTGGTGCTCATCTTTCTCTCCTTCATCAACTTAAATATCAGATCGTCTGTCTCCTCAGCATTGTCCTCATTCTTCTGAGTGGCCTTATTCACACTGTCAGCAGCAATTCCGCTTTGAGAGCTATGCGCCTCATCAATGATGATGGCAAAGTTCTTATCACTCACGTCGCTGATGGCATTACACATAAACGGGAACTTCTGTATCGTTGTGATAATGATACGCTTTCCCTGCTCAATAGCCTGTTTCAGTCCTGTCTTGTTAGAATTACTACCCGAATCTGCACAATCAGCATGAGCGACTATCTTATCACTCTGACCGAAAGCCTTGATATTATCTGTAATCTGCTTGTCAAGCAGTTTGCGGTCGGTTACCACAATCACAGAATCAAACAAAGCCAGGTTCGTAGCCTTTGCCCTCAGGGCATCCATCGACTTAGGACAGGTCTTGATCAGCTTAAAAGCCAACCATGTCAGCGAGTTCGACTTACCAGAGCCGGCAGAGTGTTCTATCAGATAGGTCTTGCCAACGCCAACCTCAGCCACATCTTGCTCCAACTTGGTTACTACATCCAGCTGATGATAACGAGGGAATATCAGCTTTTTGGCATTCTTCATGATATGTGGCACTTTTTTCTGGATCTTAGCCTCGCCATAGTCAAAGAGCACATAGTTCATGATGATGTCGGCCACAGTATCCTTCTGCAACACATGTTCCCACATATACGATGTTTTATAACCGCCATTAGGGTTCACTGGGTTTCCTGCTCCCTGACCATCAGGTAGTCCTTTATTAAAAGGCATAAAGTAGGTGTTACCAAGTGCCAGTTTGGTAGTAAACAGTACTTCATTCTTATCTAAAGTAAAGTGTGCCAGGCATCTACCAAAGTTCAACAGCGTGTCTTTAGGATTCCTGTCTTTTTCATATTGTTTCTTTCCGTTGTATTTTGCCGTCTGTCCAGTCCAAGGGTTCTTCAGTTCAAACGTAAACAGAGGCAAACCATTCACGTAAAGCACCATATCAATCTCTTCGCCAGGCTTTAATACCGAATATGTCTGCTGGCGAGTTATCGAGAACTGGTTCAGTTGATACTTAATGTGCGAAGCCTCGCTATCAGCAGCTGATGGCTTTGGGAAGAAAAGCTTCAGCTTCAGATCGTTATACTCAAAGCCCTCACGCAGCACTTTTATCACGCCAAAGGTTTCTATCTCCTTCGAAAGAGCCTTTGTGATATCCGTTTTTATGTCGGCTCCGGTATATTTCGTGAGCTCATCTTTCTGTGTTGTTTCCAAGAACGACCAAAGTCTGCGCATATCTACAGCCCACTTCTTATCCAAATCCTTAGGCTCACCCCAATAGTATTGGTGTGCAGCAGGCTGCTGAGCATCTACATTTGTTTGCCCAGCCTCTTGGCGTTCTTCCTTTGTTGTGCCCACGAGTGCTTTTTCTATCAACCACTCAAAGGCCTGTTCGTTCGTTTTGCTTGTAGTCATAGTTCGTAATATTTAAACGAATATTTGGTCATGTATAATAAATCTCCTATTGATTATTTAAAATCTTTATTCTAGGAACTGTTTTTTGATTTCCATTTGTAGTTACATATCTATACGTTCCATTCATCCGAACAGATTGATTATTCGCAACATTAATTATCTGGTCATCATAAAAAGTTGTCCCCTCCTCACCTATCAAGAAGTATACTATTCCATTATAAAAACCATAATCATCCTTACCAATCACCAAAGCTTGATGATCCATGAGAACATCAATCACTTTGAACGATTTTTCATTCACAATTTCTCCTGTTTTAAACAGCATTTCCTCCCTCTCACGTTCAAGTGCATATCTTTCAGAATAATCTACACTATCCTCAGCTGCATCAGTCTGATCAGTTGAGCTACCGTCAAAACTATAACTATTGAGAAATTGCAAACCCAATACCAGTATAACGCCGGTAATAACACCGCATAGATAAACTAACCACTTCTTCATACCCCTTTCACTTTCTTAATTAACTATTATTCGCTAGTATCACATTTACCAACAAGGAGTACAGGCATATAAGCCATATTGTTTTGAGCTTGTATAGTCGTACCTATTACATATCTTCCCGATGCGGAATTAAACTTCTCTTTCAACCAAAATACATAATTATCATTATAAAAATATCCATTCTGCTTATAGCTACCGTTGGTCAACCAAAATTTTGCACCATTTCTTAGACTGATGAATTCCGTTACAGCTTTCCCGCCTTTTTCAGTAATCAACTGCTCTGTATTTTCCAAAAGTTCCTGAAATTGTTTTATTGTTGGAAGATTGAAGTTCCTTGCATTAACGAATTGGAGGAGTTCCATATCTCCATTTGTTTTTGTAAGGTACCCTGTAGCCCATTTTGTACCGCTTGGTAAAGCCAAATCAATATACGATACCTTATTGTACTTTAACTGTGTATCAGGCTTTTCTCGATTTGCATAACCATCAGCATAGCCTTCTTGATAACCAGTTGCATACGCTTCTTCTATAGCTGAGGTAATAGCGCATAGCGCTTTACCTTCAGCATACTCCTTTGCCTTTTCCTTTATATCCATAACCTACTATATTACTTTTACTTTACCTGTTACTACATCATTAATTATTATTTGCTTACGCTCCTGGAGGAGAGAAATACATCTGCAATAATTGCAAATACATGAATCTATTTTCTCAATCTTCTTATCTAAAAATAAAGCGATACTTCGTTGTTCTACTAAAGGTGGTAATAAGATTGGCAGACCTTTCAGTAGCTGTTGACTCAATGATGCACGTATCACAAGATTCATTTCCTTTACAAAATACGATCTATGAATATGTGCCCTGAAGTAATACTTTGAAAAGAACGGATCCAGATAGCCTTTTATTGGCCTAAATCTAATTAAGAACCCTGCAAACACAGCATTATCAATTGTTTCCAAACAGGTACTTGAGAAGCCTATTTCCTCAGCAGTTTCTGAAGTGCGAGTAAAGAACACATCTCCTTTCTCTACTGAAAATAGTAGCCTTTCCTGATTGGAAGATTTTGCTAGACCAAGCACGGTCTTAGGTAAAGAAATATTTTTATAGGCATCTGAATAACTAACAAAAGGATAGCCTTCGCCAAAATATGTTGAGTCATGACTTACCCCATTAATTGTCGAACCAATTGATCCGAGTTTCCTTACTTCCCAATGCTCAGGGATGTCGCCTATCCAGTCGATGCCACTGGGTTTCATTTTGACGTTGGGATTGAGGCCTTTGGTAACGGCATTGTTGATGATAATCTGTTTACGCTCGTTCAACAGATCTATCATCTTTTGCTGCTGAGCTATCGCTTCGTCTATTTTTGATGTGGAAGCATCGAGATAAGCCACAATTCTATCTTGTTCCTTTAATGATGGAACAGGAATCTTGTAAGACATAAAAGAATCAAAAGGAATAGTTTTTCTTAATCCTTTATAAAGGGGCTTGAATCTTTTCGCATCATCAATATATAGAAAATAATAAATTAAAAACTTATCCGTCAATTTGTTGCTTTTACGATATAGAACATCATAAGCACCTGTTATCATACCTTTGTAAGACGACAACCCGACAGCCCTAGGAGTTTCTTCATTATCAAAGTTACAGAAGATAAAATCATTTGGCTCCACCACTTGGTATGTATCAAAAGATGCAGGGAACTTGCCTTCAGGATTATCCATATCCCTTTTAATAACACCTTTAAGTGTTAAAGAAAGCAAGTCATATTGAGAAGCCCGTTTACCTACAAATTCTTTCTTCTGCTTTAAAATATGTTTTATAGCAAGCATCTCCCAATGACTCGGTATATCCCCTAGCCATTTTACGCCGCTGTCTTTATATGATTCGTATCTTTTCATTTCAGTCCTTCTATTCACTTTTTTTCATCAATCGCCTTGTGGCCTGCATCTCCTTCCGTAGCAGTTCCATACGTTCTTTCAGCTGCTCTTGCGTAGGCAGCATGTCCTTGATGCGGATATTGTTATAGGTAGCCACACCCATAGGGGTGCTGATGCCCTTGAACGACCATTGCACATCTGCTTTGTTCATATCCGAACAAATCAGCAGTCCAATAGTAGGATTGTCTTCAGGTAGCTTCACCAACTCATCAACAGCATTGACGTAAAAGTTCAATTTGCCTGCATATTCTGGCTCAAAAGGCCTTGCCTTGAGTTCGCAAACTATATAGCATTTCAATCGGACATGGTAAAACAGCAAATCTATTCTCCTGGAACGTCCACCCACAATGATTTCTCTCTGCTTTCCCATAAAAGCAAATCCATTACCCATTTCAAGCAGCAAGCTTGTGACATTCTCTGTAAGAGCATCCTCCAACTCTTTTTCCTCGTATAGTTCATGGTCAACGGTAGCAAAGCCAAAATCATAATTCTCTTTCAAAACCTCCTGCACCAACTTGCTCTGCATGTCGGGCAAATGGTCGGGAAAGTTATTGGCGATCTTTCCCTGATGCTCATAGAGATTAGCCTTGAAGGAGTTGATGAGGGCTGTTCTGCTGAGTCCCTTATCTATAACTTGATGAATATAAAAGAAGGCTTCCTCTACGCTTTCACTTCTTGTTATAATCTCAATATGCTGTCCCCAAGGAACGAGGGCAAATGGCAATGGAAAATCTCCAACGGGTCGTTGGATAATATCTCGCACGCCCCATGCGAGTTTTGTTTCTTCCTGATTTTCTTTACTTTGCAATTCTCGCACGCCCTGTGCGAGTTTTTCCGGCTCTGAAGTATAGAAGAGGAACCACTGCTTCATACGCCACAGATTGGATGCTGAAAAACCATCAACATTGGGGAATTCCTTCTGCAAATCTAGGCTTACCTGCTCTACTACGCCTGCGCCCCAGCGCTCCTCGGCCTTCTTCTGCACAAGGTCGCGCCCCATCAGCCAGTTCCAAAGCAGTTTCTCTGCATTCACCTTCACTGCGGCTTTTACCTGAGCAGAGCGATAACGATGCTTTACCTCGGCTATCCATTCAGCGTAGTCGGTATCCAGGTGTATGTCGTGAGAGTTTACCATCATAGGTTGCTGCATATCTTTATCTTTTGCCATGTTACACTAAATCAAAGAGTGACTGAATAAAGCCCTGGCTCTGCTTGTCGAGTTCGCGGATGTCACGCTCGTTTTCTTCGAGAGAACGAAGTGGAGCTGGCTTGTAGAAATACTTGTTGAAGGAGATCTCGCAGCCAATTTTCGTGGGTGGCAGGTTGATCCAAGCATCATCGACATAGGGGCGCACCTCGCGCTGGAAGTATTCGTAGATATCCTCCTTTACCGGAATCTTCTCCGTATCGCGCAGGTCGCTGTCTGACTCATACTCTACGTAGCCCTTACCAGCGGGGCTGTAGCCATAGTCGCAGATGCAATCCTCAGGGATGCCAAAGATATCCATCAGTTCCTGAATGTCCTTGCTATTTGCCTTATGGGCTTTCTTCACGACGGGAGCTGCCTCTGGATCAGTCTCGCTCATGGCTCGGGCGATGGTCTTCAACTGAGCTGCCGATGGCTTTTGGGTTATCTGTTTGGCGGCCTTTTCTATCTTCTCTGCAAAGACGTTGTAATCCATATACACATCGCCGCCAACGGTCTTCATCAGGCTGTGGGCTATCTGCGTCAACTCACGACGAGCCTTCCACTCCTTGGCGTTGATGAGTTTGGCTATCTTCTTGTCTGTCATCTTGATCTCATTGTCGTTGAGATATTCTTTGATGGCAGGTATTTCTTCATCAAGCCCCTCGAACACTCTATCATGATAGGTCTCATAGAGCCATTTCGACATGTCGAGGTCGCTCTTGTCGAAAAGCAGTTCGTCGATCTTCAGCGCATTAAACTGGCTACGCAGGCGCAAGGGGCGCTCGATGGTGACGTTATAGTAACGGAAATCATCGTTATCAAAGAGTTTTGAACTAACCTTCTCGTCCTCTTGCTCTACAAAGTCCATGTAGGTTTTCAGGATATCATCCTGATATTTTGGTGTAATGGTACAGTTACGTGAACCTTGATTCTTGCGCAGCTTTTCGAAAGCCTGCGAGGCATCGATAAGCTGTACCTTACCCTTACGGTTGGCAGGCTTCTTGTTGGTTAGAATCCAAATATAGGTGGTGATACCTGTATTGTAGAAGATATTATTAGGCAACTGGATGATGGCATCAACCAAATCGTTCTCGATAACATAACGGCGAATATTACTCTCGCCACTACCGGCATCGCCAGTAAACAAGCTTGAACCATTATGAATCGAGGCAATACGTGCTCCCTGTGGCTGCTGGTCGAGTGGTTTCATCTTATCTACCATCTCGAGCATGAACAACAACTGGCCATCTGATGTACGAGGTGTACAATCAAGCACCTCCGCCTCACCGGCAAAGTTTGTAAGGCTTAATTCGTATCTTGAATCCAGCAGTGTCTTCTCGTGATACAGCTTCTCCTTATCGGTCTTCCACGATTTACCATAAGGCGGATTGGTAATCTGATAACCAAAAGTCTGCCCTTGGAAATGGTCTTCGGTAATCGTGTTACCCAAATGCATGCCGCTGGGGTCAACACCCTTGATAATCAAATCTGACTTACAGATAGCATAAGTCTCAGGGTTTATTTCGGTACCGGAAAGCAGAATGGCACTATCGCGAACGCCCAAATCGAGCAAGAATTCGCGGCCCTCTGTAAGCATACCACCAGAGCCCTCTGCTGGATCGTGGAGCGAGATGATTTTGGGAAGATTATCCTTGATGGGTTCGAAGATTAAGCGAGCCAACAATCGGATAGCATCACGTGGCGTGAAGTGTTCTCCCGCTTCCTCGTTATTTTCCTCATTAAACCTACGGAGCAATTCCTCGAATACGGTACCCATACCATGATTGGTAAGAGCTGGCAGAATCAAACCATCAGGGTCTTTCTGGTCCTGATCGGTCAGATTAATTCTTGGATCGGTAACGCGCTCAATTATCGACAACAGACGGTCGTTATCAGCCAATTTGCGTGCCTTATTATAGTAATCAAAGTTTCTCAGCACATCACGCACGTTCTCGCTATAACCATTCAGGTACTCTACGAAATTATCATAGAGAAGGTCGTTATTATCCGAAGCTTGTGACTTCAGACGATTCAGCGTCCAGCGGCTGGTATTAAAGTAGCTGAGTTTAGTGATGTCCTTCAGGGCATCCTCATCTGTATCCTCCAATCCCATTTCTTTCTGCTCCTTCAGCTCCTGCTCTACAGCCTCTTTGGTAGGTTCAAGCAAGGCATCCAAACGGCGCAGCACAACCATTGGCAGGATTACATCGCGATACTGTCCGCGAAGAAACACATCACGCAGAACATCATCCGCAATATTCCAGATAAGAGAAACTATTTGGTTATGATTTAATTCCATATATTTTATATTCTTAATTATTCAACTGCAAAGATAGCACAAATCCTTGATTTGACCAAATTTTGGAGAGGGAAATGTATTCAGTATTCAGTTATTCAGTTTTTTAGGGCGAGGGGTATAGAAAAGTGATAAAATGTAAATAGTTATTACTCTATATA
>OCTW011396758.1_pt1 | contig 11562 bp, 9 predicted proteins | sample 1539671 | NCBI WGS metagenome assembly OCTW01 (sample SAMN02144230, study PRJEB22623) | gut metagenome | biome: sheep rumen | host: Ovis aries | place: New Zealand | reverse complement strand
TTTTGCTTATTTAAAAATATCATCCGATATTTTTTTTGATTTTTAAGATGTTCTGTCCGTTTTTGTACTCGTATTCAACCAGATCCATTGTTTTTTTGACAAGGAAGATTCCCAAGCCGCCGATTGGTCTTTCCTCAGCCGAAAGGCTTGTGTCCGGATTGGATTTTTCAAGCGGATTAAACGGAACTCCGTTGTCGATAAAAGTAATTGTGACCTCGAGCGGATCTTCCTCCACCGCAAACCGTACCGTCGCCTTGCCGACATCCGGCGAATAGGCGTAGCGCGCGATATTGCCGAACAGCTCGTCAATGGCAACGTCAATCTGCCGCCGTGCCTTAACGGGACAGCCGAGCTTTTCGAGCTCCTCATTGACAAAATCGGTCACAACCTCAATATTTTCGACAGCCGCATTAACTGTCAGTTCCTTCATCGGATTCCTCCTTCCCTTTACCTGTATAATGCACACAGAGCATAGTCAGGTCATCAAATTGAATATAATCCTGCACAAACTCCTTAACGCTTTTCCTTGTGGCGTCAAGCAGTTCCTCAGGCGTGCCGTCCTTTTTGCTGTTAAGTGCTTTAAGGAAACGCTCATAGCCGTACTGTTCCTCGTTTTGGTTTTCCGCCTCGGGAACGCCGTCGGTGTATAAAAACAGCTTTGAGCCGGGTTCAAGCACCATCTCGCTCTCGCGGAACTTCATGCCGGGCATACCGCCTATGACGAAGCTGTGCTTGCTCTTGACAAGCTCAAAATCACCGTCCGGGGTTTTCAGCACGGGATACTCATGACCGGCGTTGGCACTGACCAACGTGCCGTCGCGCAAATCCAAAATTCCCAGCCAGACCGTTACGAACATTTCCTCTCGGTTATTCTCGCAAATCTTATTATTTACCTCGCGGAGCACCTTTCCGGGCGATTCCCCGGTCATCGCGTGGTTTTTGATTAAGATTTTTGACGACATCATAAACAACGCCGCCGGAATCCCCTTGCCCGCTACGTCCGCCATAACCAGGGCTAAATGATTATCGTCAATCATAAAGAAGTCGTAAAAATCGCCGCCGACCTCCTTGGCAGGTGTCATAGACGCGAATAAATCGAACTCGCCGCGCTCGGGCAAAAACGGAAATTCGTTCGGCAGCATATCCGCCTGAATCCGCTTGGCAACACCCAGCTCCGTTTCGGTTGAGGAAATCTTCTTTTCCCGGTCGGCAAACAGCACTCCGTAAATCAGCACAATAGCCACGAGCATAGCGGCGTATTGAGTTGAAAAATCAAACCGCAGACCCGTTAAAATTTGATTCAAAAGCGGAATCGCGATAAACGAAACAGCCACAAACCTGTCGCGCTTTGAAGCCTGCGACATCAAAAGCTCCAAAATTACAATCAGCAGCGAAAAGCAGATATAAACCTGACTTATGTACCATTTGTCGGTACGTGAGGTAAAGCCGTTTGCGTCTATCTTAAAATACAGCGGATAGAAAAAGTTTACCGCGCAAAGCAGAAACGACGGAATTAAAAGCAGATTCAAAATACCGTCAGCGGTTTCCATCAGGTTGTTTTCCATTTTAAGTACGCGGCGGATGTAATTCCAGAATAGATAAACCAGCACCACGCCGAACACATAATGCAGCACGTTTACCGTTAAGCTGACGTTTCTCAGCGCGGCGTTCCCCTGAAGCAGCCAGGCCGCTTCATCAATAAACAGAGCAAGCGCGCTGACTGTCAGCAAAATAACGAATATACGCGTATGTTCATTGCGGTTTTTATAATCGAGCACACAGCTGAACGAAAGCATTACGCTGACCGCCATACAGAACAAATCGGCACCGATGCTGAAAATCCAGCCGTTTTCCATATGATCAAAGCCTCTTAACAACAGCAGCACAACGCCTGCCGTCAACATAGCACATGAAATTCCGAATCCGGTGGGAATCAGCCAGCTGAAATCAATTTTATTTATTTTTTGCTGTATTCTGTCGACTGTATTCACAATTCCCTCCGCAAAAATACGTATATACTTTATTATACCAAAATACACTATAAAATCAAGTGCAATAACGAAATATCTGTAAATTTTGCATTGACAAACATCTTTTTTTAACTTAGAATTAAAATAGAATACCGTAAGGAGTTTTTTATGACTTTCCCTAACACCTTTAAAAGTATAAAAAAATTTATCGCCGCGGAAGCTCTGACGCTTTTAAGCGATATTATGACGATTGTTCTTTCAATCCTCTCAATACTAATCGTCAAAAACAATATTCCGTTAGACGATATTTCATCCATGCTTGTAATAGCCTTGTATTCCGCAACGCTTCTGTTTTTGGCGGCAAGGTTATGCTGCTACATCGTATATGTGGTCGCGCTGCGCAGAGCAGGCAAGGACGACGCAAACTTCAAAATTGCCTTTTACTCAACCATAATAACCCTTGTTTTATCGGCAGGAGGCTTTGTTCTCGCGTTTAATAAGGAGGCGGAAAACATCGCCGAGCTGCTTATTATTCTGACGTCCATGCTTACTAAAATATATATTTTAGAGGGAATCCGCAGTCTGAGCAAAAAACTCGGACACCTTGAAATGGACAAAACAGGAGCTGTAATTTACGCGATTATCTTCACCGTTTTCATCATCAGAACCTGCGTATGCATATTGATTCTGATTGTCGGCAGCGACTACGGAAGCACTCAGTCAGCCCTGCTCGGAATTACAAACAGCATAATAAGTATGTTTGAAAGCACACTGCTTTTGTTCTACTTTATAAAGGCACTGAAGATTTTTTCAAAAGAATAAATTTAACAAATGCATATACAAAGACAATGCTGTTTGTTTTGTCCGACGGCGAACAGAACAGGGGCTACAGCCTTGACCGTATTGCTCCGATTGTAGGCGGTCTTAAAATCCCGGTTTACACTATCGGATACAATATAAAGGACAATTCAAAGGAATCAGACGAGCTGGCAAGGCTGTCAAACATCAACGAAGCCGCAATGATTAACTCCGACTCGGAAGGACTGATTAACCAGCTTCGCAACCTGTTTAATACTCAGCTTTAACACTCTTAAACTTAAAGAGAATATTAAATAAAAAAGAGAGGGTACAAATTGTACCTTCTCTATTTATTTGGCGACGTAAGCGTGCTGCCGTATCGCGCTAAAGCCATTATAATATCCTTCAAGTCCATATACTTCTGCAACGGCTGCTTATCCTGAAAGGAAGCAAGCGTCTTCTTTCCCTTTCGTATTTCCACCGTCATCGAGTCGCCTCCAACTATAGAATAAAATGTCTCATTTTTCATCTTGACAGCTGCTAAAATCTGCTCCTCTAAATACGCCGCCGGTCGCTTCACGCAAACTTTGCAAAAATAATAAGTACTGTAAATCAAATCCCATAATTCTTCCTCCTTAATTGTATCACGGATTTATTGATTGCCTATAGTATAACACCCCCACTACAACAAAACTATCACACATATTTAAGTTTTTTAAATTTCCGCCGGAAAAACTCTTATCGATGTACTCCCATCAATTCAGATTGTGAATACCCAAATCATTGCAAAAGTTTCTTGCAAAGCGTTCTGAGCAGGAAGATATCAGCGTGAATCGATTATACATTTTTCTGCTTTCTCATTAGGGCTAAAACAAACACGCCGTACCCAAAAGTGCGGCGTGAATTTCTTTTTGTGTCGATATCTGCTTTATTGAATTACCCGTGTCAATTCATCCAACTGCTCCCGAATCTCATCAAATCCGCAATTCAAATCAAGCGTTTTCACGCTGATTTGGTTGCCGCTCATTTGATAAGTGTTGTCGGGGACAATTTGTTCGTCTGTTTTGGCGTAGAGCAGCATTCCCGAAATGGTCATTTGTCTGTCCTTTAATTCCTCTTGTTTGTTTTTGACGTAGGTAAAAATCTGGTACAGGTTTGCCGAGTGGACTGTTGCCTTATTAAACCGCTGCTGTGTGGAATGGGCGTAATATTTTGCGTCGATAATCAGAATATTATCGCCCTTTTCGAGCACGATATCCGATTTCATAACCGGCAGCATATCGCTGAAATCGTCGTCGAGCTGCCACGGGATTTGCGGTGCGCCGACGGTCAGTTCCGTATGTTCCTTGCGGAAATATTCCAGAATAAACTTCTCATACAAGCGGTGCATACGCTGTTCGTCGAGGAAATCCATCAGCTTGGTTGTGCCGTCCGACTGCGTTTGCAGCAAGCCCTTCAAAACCAGATAACAAATCGAAACCAACATACGGTAGGTCTGATTGTTGCGGTCATAGCGTAGATTCCAGTTGATACTGTAAATCGGCAGCGGTTCGACATTATCCAAGAACACCAACAACTTTTTCATTTCCTTTTTGCGGTGCTTGTCAACGTCCGCAACCATCAGGCGCAGCATTGTCGTCTTGATGATACGGTTCATATAGGCGTTTTCGGAAAACTCGTCGTAGGAGCAGACAACCTGCCGCTTGATAACGGAATTTGTTTTCAGTGTTTCCGATATTTCCATTTTACCACGCAGTGCCGTCAGCGGTTCACACTTCGGGATATAGTCCTTCATCAGACCGCGCTTGAGCTGTTTTGACAAGCCTTTGATCAGGATGGCGGCGCATAAATCCGCCACATTCTCAAAATGCTCTGTCGCCACACTTTTATATCCTTGCTCATTCAGCACTTGAAATGCGTAGGAGAGCATATAGTAGATATTTTGAATCGGAATCACTTGACAGCACTCCTCAAACGGTCAGACCATTCTTTTACTTTTGAAGGCTCGTCAAACCAATACTCTTTGAGTAAGGGGATAATCTCAAACTCCACAATATCGGTCAGCGTGTTCTCCTTAATCTCCTCAATATCGCAGAAATAGCTGTGACCGATACAGAAGCCCTCACCGAGAGAATCATCGTCGGCAATCTTCTGATTCAGGCTGATAACGCAGTCAATCAGTTTATTGAATTTATCATTTTCCAATCCGTACTGATATTCTCTAAAGCCCTCGGATTCAAACGCAGGCTTCATTTCAAAGAACGCAAAACGCCTGCGGAGCGCGTAGTCAATCATCGCTAAGCTCCTGTCAGCTGTATTCATCATACCGATAATATAGACGTTTTTGGGTACGGAAAACTTGTCCGAAGAGTAGAGCAACTGAATATCATTGCCACGCTTATCGGCTTCAATCAGCATAAATAGCTCGCCGAAAATCTTACTGAGATTGCCACGGTTGATTTAGTCAATGATAAAGAAATACTCGTTTTCTTTATCATCGGACGCTTTTTTGCAGAAGTTGTAAAATGCGCCCTTCTTAATTTCAAAATTCATTCCTGTGCTTGACGGACGGAAGCCCTCGACAAAATCCTCATAGGAATAGCTTTGATGAAATTGAACAAGCTGCACACGTTCGGGATCCTTAACGCCCATCATTGAATAGGCAAGACGCTTTGCGGCGTATGTTTTACCGACACCCGGAGCACCCTGCAAAATAACATTCAGTTTCTTTTTGAGCAGTCCTTCTAAAGTATCATACTGTTTTTCGCTAATATATACGTCTGCAAGGAAGTTCTCTTTGGAATAGGTGTTCAGCGGTTCTTCCTCGATGTCAATATCATCGTCATAATCTTCTGTATCAAACATCGCATTGAGCTTTTCAACATATTCCGTATATTGGGTAATATCGGTCAGCATTTTCGTAACTGCCTGACCGGGATGCTCCCATTCACCGATGTCTGTCCACTTTACTTTACGGGTGTTGTTATAATCATCTTCACTGCTGTCATCAAATATATAACCAGATTCAACAACACCGCGACCGATTATTTTATACTTACCTTGCTTTGCAAAAACAATATCGCCCGGTTTCATCTCATAGACAAATTGCCAAGTGGCAAGTGCTGCATTGCGGTATGACATATTATCATCGTAGGTGTCCTGCATAGCAGCTTTCATCTCCGATTTTGAAGTGAAGCGTGTCAAATCACCGATTTTACCCCAATCGATGAGCATAATTCCTTTCTCGGTACATTCACTCCACTTTGAAGCATTATTGCCGGGCGAGTAAATCCAATAACGCTTTGTGTTTACATCTTCGTCGGCAAGAGCTGAGCCTTTATCATTACTTGATTTTTTGTTTTCTTCACCAACTTTTCGATATATCGCATCAACCGCTTCGTCGGTCAAATCTATTGTCCAACCTAATTCAGTAAGTGTCCATTGCCCTCTATTGCCTTTTGCAATATATCCAGCTTTATCTAAATAGAATTTTGCCCATGAAACATCGTTATCAAATAAGCGCATATTACTATTTGGGCGCAATTTTGTTATCTCTTCTTCGGATAATTTTTCGTTTTTAATTATCTTTTCTCTTACTTCTTTAGGTTTAGCTGAACCACCTAATTCTCTCAATGCTTCTACTATCGGACGACACCAATTCAAGAACTGTGCTTTTAATATAGGAGAGTTGTTTTCATATATCTTTTCATATTCGTCGTCCTGCTTGGATACAAGCCAAGCATTATAGGATAAATTGGAAAGCGAATCGTATGGAGAGTTATCGGAATGAATATAGGAAAGGCACTCGTCACAGATAGCAAGATACGCTTCTGCTTCGGGCATAGATTTCAAATTCTTCACCCTTGCAACAACAGACTCAGGCAAGCTGTCGTTGTTTATGATAAACCATCTGTTTCGAGAATCCAAATTCAAAAATCTGTTGGGACGAATCCAGTATAAGCCCATAGACAAATTCCACTTTACGCCCTTCTGGGAAAGGGAAGTATTAAATGAATCGGAAAACTTATCTCTGAGTTCAGCAGTATCTGTATTTGAAAGTGCTAAAGCATAAGCGAAAACGTCCCAAAGATTATCTATATCGTGTTCACCGCGACCGCTGCCAAACCAATAGAATGTAGCCATCTGATTATTCAACACGGGGATACCGTCAAAGCTAGTGGGTACATCAGAGTTGATAGAAAACAATTCTTTGATTTCTTTGATTATCCTTATTCTGTTTACATCTGTGATTTGTTTATTAAAAAGACCAAATACAGTGAAAGGATCTATGTCTACAATCTCGTTATCACCATTTTCGTTGCGTTCAAGTGTCGGCAGTTTTATCCCTGTAACATCATAAACCTGCTTTATTTTTTCAATCAGCTCCTGCCGATTGTCCTTATATGCAAGCAGCTTGTCTGCAAACTCCTCATAAAATGCTATCCAGTCAAATTGATTCTTGCTCATAGTACGACCTCCGAGTGATTTCTGTTTTTATTCTATCACACTTTATCAGGAATGAACAGATAAAAAACAAAATATTTCTACTATCTTTAGTAAATCAATCCTTATTATTAACAACTTATCACACACCGAAAAATCCGCATAATGACCAAAATAAAGACCTGAACCGAAAACAGACGGTTCAGGCAAGCGAAAAAGCTCCGAGAATGGATGACCAAAGCCATTCTCGGAGCCTAAAACGATGGTGGAGATAACGGGGCTCGAACCCGTGACCTCTTGACTGCCAGTCTAATCTGATTTTGGAAATTGTTAAACGGTGAAAATACTATGGAATTTTTGGATTGTATGCACAAACTACCAGTGCTTTAATTGTGCAATAAATACATAAAATGCAGATGTTTACGTGCCACTTCAATTTTTTTCGTTTTTTATTCTACTTCGATTCTTTTAGAAATTTCACTCGAGGTATATGATTTCTGTGTACAATTATCAGTATATATTTTATGATGAATTTAAAATGTGCACAAAATACGAGTTTTTAAAATTTTTTACTATTACTATTTAAAAGTTTTTCCCCACCGCTATAAATAACGATGGGGATGGTTTTGTTTATCCTCATATAATCCATGCCGGAACATACCAATTCTTGCGGTCGATTGGAATATTCTCCAGTAGGGTGAATGTTCCGACCTGTCACGGTCCGGTCAAGAGAAGCACCGAAAAAGTTTAACTGATATTCTGCACGGTCTTTTCAATCGTTCTATCATAATAACATAATAGATCACCTCGATTTATGCAAATCAAAATCACTACTTTAGCTTTTACTAAAAGGTTTCTTTTGAACAAAAAATCCGTAAGCATGCAAAAATCTTTAAAACCAACACTTAATATCTTATATTTGACATAGTAAACATATTATGATATTATAATATTGCAATTATGATATGTTATCAGAAGGTGATAGTATGAAAATAACTGGAAACGAAAACGAAAAGACTATTCTCATGGAATTAGGGTCGCGAATCAGGCAGCAGCGTTTGTCGCTTGATCTGACACAGGCCGAACTTGCCGATCGTTGCGGCATTTCACTCAGCACGGAAATCAGGATCGAAAACGGCGATGACTCAAAGATGACTAACTACATCAAAATACTCAGCACGTTAAATATGTCCGGTAACTTTGATGTACTCGTCCCCGAGGCTCAGCCTGACTATAAATCCCTTTTTAAAGAAAAACCAAAACGTAAAAGGGCAAAATCCAAAAAAACAAAGACAAGCTCAACTTGGACTTGGGGTGAGGATAAGGAGGAATAAAAGATGGCAGTACAAACTGTAAAAGTATCTCTTTGGGGATCCCCGATCGGTTATCTTCATCAGCAGGAAAACGGTTTAATTGGCTTTCAATATGATACAGATTTTATTGGCAGCGGGATCGAGGTATCTCCTATCAGAATGCCGCTTTCAAAAATGACATACACCTTCCCGGCTCTGCCGGAAGAAACTTACAGCGGCTTGCCGGGAATGGTTGCTGATTCTCTGCCTGATAAGTTCGGTAACATTGTTATAAAGCGGTATCTCGACAGCATCGGCAGAAGTGATGATACTCTCACGCCGCTCGAAAAGCTTTGTTATACCGGCAAGCGAGGAATGGGCGCACTGGAATATGAGCCCGCTCGCGAACTTGTTGATATCAATGAAAAGGTCGACATCGACACGCTGACTAAGCTCGCCGCTGAAATCTTATCAAACAAAGAAAACCTGCATGTTGCTGATAACGATCATATGATCGCGCAGTTAATGCAGTGCAGCTCCTCAGTCGGCGGCGCGAGAGCGAAAACTCTTATCGCTTGGAACAAAGAAAAAAACGATATCCGCTCGGGACAGATCAACGCTGGCGATGGTTATGAATACTGGCTGCTGAAGTTCGACGATATCGGCAACAACAAGGATAAGGACAACGAGCCCGACAGCGGCGAATACACCAAAATCGAGTACGCTTATTATCTTATGGCGCAGGTGTGCGGGATCGAAATGAGTGAATGCCGACTTTATCACGAGAACGGCAGATCTCACTTCATCACAAAACGCTTTGACCGAATCGGAAACAAGGGTGAAAAGCAGCATATGCAAAGCCTGTGCGCTATGGCGCATATGGACTTCAACTCGCCGAGGATATACTCATACGAGGACGCTTTTCAGGTAATGCGACAATTAAAGTTGCCTCACGGAGATTTTGTCCAGCTATACAAGCGAATGCTGTTCAATGAATTTGCAAAGAACTACGATGACCACACAAAAAATATCGCCTTCCTAATGAACAAGAAAGGCGAATGGTCGCTGGCTCCGGCGTATGATATGACGTTTTCTTACCGCAAAGGCAGCCCGTGGGTAAGCGCGCATCAAATGCTGATAAACGGCAAGGCGGATGATATTACAAGTGCCGATCTGCTCGCCGTCGCTGAAAAAGCAGGAATCAAGCTAAGCAATGCCAAAAGCTATATAGAGCAGGTACAGACCGCTGTATCGAAATGGACTCACTTTGCCGAGGAAGCAGAGCTGTCTGACGGTCAAATGGAGTTTGTGAAGAAGAATATAACTCTATAAAAAACGAACACTGAAGATTAAATTCCCAAACTGGGAAAAAAGCGTGTAAGTAGTGGAAAAACCACAGCTTGCACGCTTTTTTTAGAATGGTAAAATGTAATAGTTAATGTAACTTCTGTCAGGGCTTTCGGAGTGAGCGACATTGATATGGACAGGCGATTTTATAATAGATAAAAAAACAGTCGAATTATCATTGAAATAGCTATGATGGTTTGATATAATAAAATGTGTAAATGATCTCTAAAGATATTGCCGGAGGAAAGTATGACTGATAAAGAATTAAAGCAGCTAAAAGATAATTTATGGCACTCAGCGGACGTGCTTCGTGCCGGAGCTCATCTTGCTGCTAACAAATATGGACAGCCGATTCTCGGATTGATTTTTCTGCGCTATGCAGATATCCTTTTTAAGCAACACAAGGCTGACATCGAAGCGGAATATAATGAATTCAAGGGCAGCCGCATAGAGAAAACCATGAAGGAGATTGCCATTGAGCATTGCGGATTTTATCTTCCCGAGTGTGCTTATTATGACTATATCAATGACGCGCCTGACGACGCCAACAAAGCAACTCTTGTCAAAAATGCTATGGAAGCTATTGAGAATGAGAATCCCTCTATGCTCGGCGTACTGCCAAAAGAGGTTTACGCTCAGCTTGTTCCCGAAGAAGAACCCGAGCTGCTCTCCAACATTGTCAGAATCTTCAAGGATATTCCCGAAAACTGCACGGTAGATATCTTCGGCGAAATCTATGAATATTTCCTCGGCAACTTCGCGCTGGCAGAAGGTAAGGACGGCGGAACATTCTATACGCCCGCTACGGTTGTTCGTTATATGGTAGAGGTGCTCAATCCCGAGCCCGGCGACAAGAAGTTTTTAGACCCTGCCTGCGGTTCGGGCGGTATGTTTGTTCAGGCGGCACGTTATATGCACAGGCACAACGCGTCCGAAACCGATCAAATGAAATTCCGCTGCTATGGTGTTGAGAAGGAGCCCGACACGGTGAAGCTCGCCAAGATGAATTTGCTGCTCAATAATGTTCGCGGTGAAATCACGGAGGCAAACACCTTCTATTCTGACCCGTACAACGCAGTTGGAAACTTTGATTATGTAATGGCGAATCCTCCGTTTAACGTAGATGAGGTTGATTACAGCCGTGTTGCCGATGATGCGCGTTTTAATACATACGGTGTGCCGCGCAATAAGACCAAATCTTCCAAAAAGAAGTCAGACAAGAAAGAAACCGTACCCAATGCAAACTATCTGTGGATCGGGCATTTTGCCACTGCTCTGAATGAGAACGGCAAGGCAGCGCTGGTTATGGCGAACTCCGCCTCCGACGCGGGCAAAAGCGAATATGAAATCCGCAAAAAGCTGATAGAAGCTGGCATTATCAGTCAAATGGTAACGCTGCCGTCAAATATGTTTTCTTCGGTGACCCTCCCTGCGACGCTTTGGTTTTTTGATAAGCACAAGGCGCAGACCGACAAGAAGGATGAAGTCCTGTTTATCGACGCGCGCAATATCTTTACACAGGTTGACCGCGCACACCGCAAATTCAGCGACGAGCAGATCAAAAATCTCGGTATCATCACGCGCCTGTATAACGGCGATACCGAGGCGTTTGCCGCGCTGTTGTCGGAGTATCAAAGCGAGCTGAACAACGCGCCCGAAGAATCGGACGACAAGGAAGTAAAGACAAAAGCTTATTGGCAAAGTCAGCTTGA
>OCTW013417033.1_pt1 | contig 11569 bp, 2 predicted proteins | sample 1539671 | NCBI WGS metagenome assembly OCTW01 (sample SAMN02144230, study PRJEB22623) | gut metagenome | biome: sheep rumen | host: Ovis aries | place: New Zealand | reverse complement strand
TGTGCAGCCTTCGGCTACCTTCCATCCCCTGCTCTCCCAACCGACGCGCTTCGATGCCTCGAAACCCTATAACGGCTACGTCCGCGGAGCGCTCGGCCATCCGAACACGCTCTTTGATTTCGGCTACCATCTGGACGACGGCAAGAAATCCATCCTCGATGTGTACGCCCATCATAAGGCGGAATGGGGTCTCGCGACGCTGAGTAAGACGAAAGTGGGATTGAATTTCACCCATCCTTTCTCTACCTGCGACCTCTATTTCGGTGTGAACGGCGGAAACGTGTACTACCATAAGTACGGCCATTTCTACGACTACGCAGCGTACGGAGTGAACAACCGCGATTTCGGGATGTGGGAGAAGAACAAAGTGGCATATGCTAACCGTCAGCCTCTGACCGACCGCGACAAGACTGCTCTCTGGACCGCAGAAGTGTTTGTAGGCGTGAAGTCGAATCCCAAACAGGATGTCCAGTACCGCGTGCAGACCGGCTATGCAATCTTCGCCAAACCCGGCGCAGTAGCAGAGCACCAGTTGCGGACTCATGGTTCCTTCGACTGGCACGGAGAGGAGTACCATGTAGGGACAAACATCTACATGCAGAATAATTTCCTGCAGCTCAAAGGCAACCTGACAACTATCCCTGATTCGCTCTATCGCAGCCGGCATAGTTTCCGCATTGAGCCCTATTATCAATATGAAGGAAAGCGCGTGCGCGTACATGTGGGCGTGAACCTGGACGTCAACCTCGGTCACGGCCAGATGCTCTCCGGCGCAAAGAACGTCTCTTTCGCTCCCTCGCCGCATATCAACCTCGAGGCGCAGATCGCTAAACAATGGCTGACCGTCTACGCCGACATCGAGGGACACCATGGCTTAGGTAGCCTGCAGGAGTACATGGAGGAGAACCGCTACCGCATCATTCACGCGGGTATCATCGAGCCGCATTGCGCGGCATATACGCCGGTGGACGCAGAGGTAGGATTCCACATCCGCCCGTACCGCGACCTGTTGCTCGAGATCCACGGCGGATACGCCTATATGATGCACCAAGACGTATGGATTGCTTCGACTACAGACTCCGTCGTTTTCGCCCCTCTCAACCTCAAGTTGATGCAGGGTGATTTCACGTACTTCCATGCTGATTACCAGCGCGGCAAGATCGGTGGTCAGATCAACTACCATCTTCAGGACGCAGTGCGTATCAACCTCTCCGGAGACTACTACTTCTGGTCCGGCGACACGACGGTTTACGACCGCCCGAACTGGGAAGTAGCGCTGCGTATCGACGGACGGATCAACAAGCATTGGTCAGTTTATTCGGATAACTATTTTGCCGGCAACCGCCTTGCGCTCTCGTACGATGGTACGAACTACACGGAGCACCATATGAAGCCGACAATCGAGCTCAACGCCGGAGTGGAATATAACATGTGGGTAGGAAAAGCTGCGAAGAAAGCAAAAGGCGACGGCATGACCCTTCGTCCGGAGCCCAAGCCGAACCTGACGCTCTTCTGCCAGCTCAATAACTGGCTCCACCGGAAGAACGATATCTATTACGGCTACCGCTCGCAGGGTATTAACTTCCTGCTCGGAGCAACCTTCCGCTTCTAACGAAAAAAGACTCGCTCACGCAGCGAGTCTTTTTCTTCTATATACCATATATCCGATAGCCAGGAGGAGTAACGGCAGGACGGCATCGCCTATCGGGTGCTCCACCAACTGTTGCCCTCCGGGCAGCGGTCCCGGAGGGTTAGGCGGTCCAGGAGCACGTTTGGGCGAAGCCATACGCGCCATCTGCGGCGCTTCCTGTGCTTCCGGCTGCGATACCTGACGAGTCGATGCTACGGCTACGAAACTCGTCATCGGCATCGTGGCGCCCGTACTCTGCGTATAGACAATCCCGCGCGAAGAACCCGAACCGGACGAACCCGCAGCAGCCCAAGCGCCATTGCCTCCGCTGCCTACCGAACGCACCTCTGCGCTGGAATGCAGATACAGCCCTTTGCCGGTACCCGTAAAAGAGTTGGTCTCCGGCGAATGGTAGGTATAGCTGTACGACGTGTGATGGAACAGCGATTGCGGGGCTGAGCCTCCACGCGGCGCCATAGGTGCCACAGGCTCGGCTACCGGAGAAGGTTGGGTCACGACGATGCCGGGGTTGATATACACTTCGGGCTTGTTGAACACGAGATATACCATTCCCATCAGCGACACACCGCAAATCAGTACGATGAGCGCCCACACTAATTGGATTCGGAATCGTTTCATTTCGCACCCTCCTTTCCTATCATTACGCGCGCGCCTTGCGCATCGTAAACCGCTCCGTGGTAGAGGATCATCAGCTTATTCTCATGGATGATCTTCTCTGCTTTCTCGCTTCTGGGCTCAGCGCCGACAGTCTCTACCTGAGTCGGCGTCCGCGGAGGCGTTGCCGTGATCAGGAACCGCTCCGCCGCGGTCTTGTTCGTCGCGCGGAAGGTGTAGGTGTTTCCTGTCCGGATCTCCACAGCCTCGTCCGCCAGACGGTCATAGAGATAGATCGTCTCGCCCTCGTAGTCGAACGTGAAGGTATAGATACTATCTTCTCCCGCGCGGAACGACAGGTACTGCCCCTCCGGCGTCTCTATCGCCGCTACGGCGAGTAGTTTGTTACCTTGGACGTACGCGAGCATCGGCACATTCTCATCGCCTTCTTGCTTCGTACCGTCCCATCCTAAGTCAAAGGCCTCGCTGAACTCCGGATGCGAGAGGATATACACGCGGTCGCCGAAGCGAGCGGAACTAACATCTACCCGCATCACTTCCGGTACTATCTGCTCCTCCGCGGCTTCTTTTGTTGCGCGACGCGGAGCACGCATCGTCTCTGCGGTGGTCGTATAGTCGGTCGAATTGAAGCATATCCGATCGTAATCGAGCGTCAGCGTACCCGCTTTGCTCGCCTTGACGAAGAAACCCTGCATCGTCGGGATCTTCGTAAGAGCGCCTGACAGATATGGCGCGGAGTTAACCGGCACGGCGTTGAACTGGCCGGCTCCGATGTTTGTACCATCCGTGCTGGGGAGACCGCCACCATTGTATTGCTCGCGCGAGCCTGTGTTATAAACATAGATAGTAGGCTCCGCACCATCGAAATCCTCAGCTTTCATCTTCGCGATATCTATCGGAGCCACCCAGGAATTGGCGAACATATTGAATCCGGGGCCATCCTCACTGGTGAAATAGTAAAGCGGGAACTCTTTCTTATCAGGCGCACAAAGCGCGCCGACGTGGATGTATTTCTTGGATGCCTGCTGGGTGATACAATAGCCCTTGAACGGCACTATACGATCCTCGTTCTCCACCCAAACCCAGTTGCTCGACACGTTTCCTTCCGACTCCCAACTGCACATCCATGCCGCGTGGTATGCATCAATAGCCTGTGGCCTGTCGGTAATAGGAATTCCGATATACTGCCATACGGGTTTCTTGCCCGACACGTTCGCATCTTTCGCGAGGCTGTAGTACTCTACCGTAGCCTGCAACTCATCTTCACTGTTACCGAAGGCCAACGAACCATTCTGACTCGTTGTGTTGGCTTGGATAACCAAGTCGCTTGCGGCACTCGGGTAAGTTGTCATATAGTTCTTTCCGCGAACCTCCTTGATTCCGTCCGTCACAGTTAGACTTGCATCTGAGTTAATGGTCAAGTTTCCGTTCCATCCACGAACGGCATCCTTGCGCAGACGGATACTCGAGCAGTGGGCATTCGTCACATCCACCTCGCAGGGTTTATCGACACGCACCGCCTGCAGAGGTTTCGGTACTGCGTTGTATGCCGGATGCCAGTTAGCCGCCGTACTCCAAAGACCATCACCCCTCGTTCCGGAGCCTGTATAGGTGCCCGGATCAAACGATGTGTTTCCTATACCATTATCAAATACCAACGCGCAATCTGCCATCTCTTCGAACTGCAACAGATACTCGATAATCTGCTTTATTACCAGTTTGCCGTCCCCGGTCAGGTTACCCATATCGTTGTGGTTCAGACCCATGATCATCATACGAGCCTCAATGATCTTCTGTCGCTCGCAGCATACGACCAGCGTTCCGCCGTTGCTCTCCTTATTTTCAATGGTCGCAATATTTAACATTCCCGGAGGTGCATCCAGACCCGTGAATCCTTGCAGACCGTTGCCCGATATAGAAGAAAGCATCCCTATTTTATCATTGACATCTATGGTCGTTCCGGCGAAGATACTATGTGCTGCGCAAAGCAAGGTCATATCTTTTTGTGTTGGAGCCGGCGTCTTCGGATTACTGTTAATGCCCCAGTTCGGGCAGTCCGCCACAAAGGCCTCGAAGCTCAGCAGCGGTAACTCGTCCATCAGACAGCCATATGCGTTCGAGTACGATTTCTCTTTCCCTCCGCTTGCTCCATCCGGTTTGACGTTCGTATCCGGATAGTCGGTCAGGAGCACCAGATCGAACTGCGAGCAGTAGTCGCTGATCTTCTTGGTATCCGTCGTACAATACGCGTTGACCGCCGTCATGTCAAAATAGGTTTGCAGATACGTATAGAGCGCATGGCTTGTACTCTCTGACGCAGTCGGAGTTCCCGGCAAGGTCTCTGCCTTTGCTCCGGTAGCAATCCATGCGATTTTTTTCTTAGCCGTCGGTTCCAAGGTACGCAGCTCCAGCGTCGCGGACGCATTCGCGAACCCGCAGTCATTGACGGTCGTTACGGTTAAACTGTATGTCGAGGCGGCCAGAGAAGCCAAAGGAGTACCCACCAGATAAACTATTCCGTCCTCGCGCAACTCGTAACTGCAGCCCGCGGGAGCAGGATGGTTCATCGTGAACGACGACGGGTCGATCTTCACGTTCGTCAACTGGAATAATGGGATAGCCGGACGCGGACGACCTGCTTTGATATAGTAGTACTCATGTAGCGCCACTGCCGTCGGAGCGGCAAGGTCCTCCACCTCTATCGTGTTGGACACTTGCAGACACACTTTGGTAGCGGTAGCATAGTATTCACCGGCAGCCGTTGTAGTAAGCGTCGATCCCGTCTCTCCCGGGATAGCCGCCCCATCTTTGTACCACTGGATAGCCGCACCCGCAGCAGCCGTTGCCGTCAGGGTCACGTTCTCGCCGGCACACTTACGCGCACTGCCGGACGTCACCGCTATCGTACATTTCGGATCGCCGCAGTTCTTCGAGACAATCATATAAGTAGCCGTTGCCTCTTTAAAGCAGCCAAAGGCACTCAACTTCGCCGTGATAGTCGTTCTACCGGGAGCCAGGACAGTCACTTCGCCCGTTGTCGGATTGACGGTAGCCACACTCTCGTCAGAGGACTTGTACGTTATGCTTCCGCCCGAAGGAATCGGAGTGGTGGTCTGCGTAGCGGTCTTGATAAACGGCGCGTCACCCGGATATTTCTCTACCTCTGTCTCTCCGCTAAACGCCACACTCGTCACTTCATCCCCTCCGGCGCTATATAGCTTCACGCCATAGAGTGAAGAACTTCCGCTGAATCTTGTATATACAAAATCATTGGGGGCGAGAGGTTCTGCCAAAGTAACCTCTACCGTCTGCTGTTTATCTTTCTCTAAACCGGTATTAGACGGATCACCATTATATATAATAGTCGCGCCGGTTAATCCGTTTGTACCTTGACTATCACTGGAGATATACGAATCACGTATCCTGAGTTTTGAGATAGTAACATTACTTGAGCCTGCCTTGACATAATACACGATTTTGAATACATCTTTTTTATAGGTTTGCAACAAGTGTCCTTCGGTTTTATTGTATTTGGATATCCAACTTTCTCCAGACCACGTTTCTGCGCTACCGCCATTTCCGCTACCGCCGAAATCTTTTGTAATACGTCCAACTCCTGTTGTCTCATGATAATATCTCGGAGTAGCAGAGCTACCGGCATCTGTATATCCTACTCCGTATGCCAGATTATCGCTTTTCACGCATCTGACAATCGTTACCGTCTGTGTTTCGCTCTTGGCCTTGAAGGCAGACGTCTCCGGACTGCTCGCGCGGAAGGTAAAGGTCTCCGCCGCCGGATAATTGCCGAGCGTCAAGGTGCCCGTAGCAGGATTGCCTGCCGTGAAACTGCCGCTCACGCCGGTAATCGTCTCCACTATCTCTATCGTCACATCCGCATCGCCGGTCGAGATTACGCTGATTGGGTAGATTCCACCGGCATTAACCGTGCTCGCATAATCCCATGTGAACACCGGTTCCGGTTTGCCGGCTACCCAATTAGCCCAATACTCTTTATTGCCGCAGTCGGTTGTGGTGATTGCCGTTACCGGAGAACCCGTACAGCCGGGGTTATCATACCACCCCGTGAAGTCCTTCCCCGTATAACTGATATCTGTCGGTAGCGTAGCTCCAACACCGTGTGTATAGGTTGTTACGTCTCCTGAATTAATTGTACCTCCATTGGAATTCAATGTTACCGAGTATGTGTCATCTTCAAAGGTCGCTGCAATGGTAGCATCGGCATCCAAGATATGTGTACTTCCGCTGGTAAAATCAACTCCATTCACCTGCAACGTCTTAATTTTGTATCCGCAATCCGGCACTGCAGTGATCGTCAGTTTGCAGGTGTGCGCCAAATCATTGATAGCGCGCGCCCCCGCTCCTAATGATTCTTGTGATACATTATTCACATCCGTCCAGTTGATTCGCAGCTGTCCATGCGACGTGGCTCCGACAGAGACATCGTGCGTCAGCATGCCATCCGAATGGGTGTAAGTATAGAAATCACAGTTATCGTTCACGCCTGAATCTTCGCCCTTATGACTGGTTCCCAAATAAATTGTCATGCCATCGCCGGTAACCTCATCGCCTGAGAAAACGGTAGATTTGGTTATCTCGTATCCTGTACTATAGGTCTTATAGATAGAGTAATTTCCATTCTCATCCCCTTTATTGTTACCTATATGCCATGCCCAGAAATCTTCGTCCCAATCAGGAGTTTTCGTTTGGTAGAAACGATCTGTACCGGGAACCAAGGTCATCATCTGCGCCGACGTCCAGTTTTTATCATCGCCATCGCTATACTTACCTTTTCCTATACGGTAGTACAACGAACTCCAGCCGGCAGTCTTTTCCATATAGATAGGAATATCCTTGGTTTGTTTGAAGTGAGGATAAGTGATAGTGACATTATAGTACGTAAAGGCAGTATTGCTGAACGTTACGGTAAACGTATAGGTTCCCTCCTTATCCGTATTCCATTTACACCAGTTGCTATTGATCTTATCCATATTCCAGCCGGTATGTGTCCTATCCATCGTACCGGAATTTCCATAGCGCTCCGCGAAATCGGATATCGTAAATTCATACCCCCATGCCACACCCGGATAGACGGTACAGGTAGCGACCTCGGCACTTTCACTAACCCGCGTCAGCATTACTTTTTTATTATCAGTTCCGACACCCGGTGTCTGATACTCCAAGTATGGAACTTTCACACCCCACGCTCCGCTCGTTACTTCCGATCCGGCTACAGCCCAAGCCTTACAATAGTAATAATCGCCATCTTCTATCGCACATCCGGTTTTAGTAAAAGTAGCAGAAGTCGCGCCATCGATCTTGTTGCTCTCTGCCGTACCGCCTTTGTACCACTGGAAATTAGTCGCTCCCTCGCAAGTGGCATTCAGTGTGATTGTCTCGCCTACAAACCGCAACCAGGTTCCCGTCACGCAAACTTTGAACGGAGTATTGTTCCAGTTACATCCGGCTTTCACATCTCCACCTCCTGCACTCGTTATGGTGCAATACATACCGTTGGCTACTATCAGGTCATTTGTCTGATTCAATCTGTTGCCCCAGATATTTTCCGTGGTACCGCCATTCATGCGGCAGAAAATGCACTTGTCATACCCTGCCGGAATTTCTGCTTGGTACATTTCAAGGCATCCGCTGCTACCCGTAGCGCTCATATCTACCCAACCTTCGTTGGACGTATTGGCGCTCTCGAAATAATAGACCGCATACCGCTCATTGCCTTGTTTCCAGTCGCTTATATGCGGATCGAGATAGACTGTTTTGGTTCCTACTGCGGCGTCACAAATCTTCACTGCCACAACGCCCAACCGCACATTACTGCTTCCTTCACGCTGGATAGAATACGTACCTTCCGGCAGTTCCTCACTCTCGATACGTTTGTACGAAGTGCTACCTCCGGCTACGGGGAGCTCGTAGGTGTTCGGACCGCAAACGAGATTGATTTGCCTGTCGCCGCTACCCGAAGAAACAGCCAGCGCGTAGAAAACACCCGTCTTGCCGCTCGGGATGGTGAACGAACCGAAAGTGGCATTATCGCCTGAACGACCGGTGACGCTATACGACGTACCGTCGATGGTCAGGTTTCCTTCCAGCCCACTGCTATTACCCACCATGCCGCTGAAGACGGTTCCGTCATTGGTCTTGCCGTTAGTGGTTGCATCGTCCGCTTTTATGAACCAGAAATGCAGATCGCAACCCGTCGGATCAGGAGTCGAACCGGCTACCCAATAAGCATACAGGGTAGTCGCGGCAGCCGTGGTCCAGTTGTTCGTACTACTTCCGTTCTCGTCGTAGTACTGCGTTCCGGTACCGTTTGCGCCGGTGAAATAACCCTGGAAGATATTACCCGTCTTGCTCGGCACGGTGATAGCCGGCATAGCCGCATCGAAGGTCGCGCTCACGCTTGCGCTACCTCCTATACCGCCATCTGCATCCAGCGTCACGGTATAGTTCTGCGGCGTCCAGATAGCATACAGCGTCATGTCCTCAGTCAGCATGATCACATCACCTGCAGTCTTCGTTACTCCGCCGCCGTTCATGTCGGTATTCCATTCCTCAAACGCATAGCCCGTCGGTGCAGTGAAGCCATTCGCCTTTACTGTCACGTTTGTCCCCGTCTGTTCGTCATCCTCCATCGTACCCGAACCACCGTTCTCGTCATACGAGAGCACGAAAGTCGGAGGCGTCGGAGTAGAACCTGCATCGCATAATTTCAGGCAAAGGAATGGAACTGATGCGGTACCATCGGTGGTTAATGTGTAACTGCCGGCAGGCATCTCTGTATAGGTTATCGCTACTGCCGAACCGCTGGTATTAGAAGACGACTGTGTTCTCGAGTAACTGCCGCCATCGCTCAAAGTAAGCGTTCGAACGGTAGATCCGTTGGAATTGGCTAATCCGTATAAAGTTCCCTCTTTTCCGCTTGGTACGGTGAAGGAAATAGAGAAAGACGAGTTACTTGCGCGTTTGGTTATATTATAGGTTGTACCATCGATGGTGATACTTCCTGTGCAGCTATTACTACCGGTTGTGAATCCGCTAAACGCACCGGTATTATTCGTCACGCCGGCAGTCGTTGCGTCTGCTGCGTACGCAAATGCAAAAGTATAGGTGCATTCACCTCCGCCACCGCCGGAACCGCTTTCCTCTGTGAATTGGGCATAGTATTTCGTGTTGGAAGAAACCGTTGTCGCGGCCGTGATTTGTGTTCCTCCTGTCGCGTCGGTGAACCATCCGTCAAACGTGTAACCGCTTCTGGTGGCTACCGGCAACGAACCTAACGCGCTACCCGACACTACGAGCGAAGAAGCGGGCGAACAGGTTCCCCCATTGGTGGCTGCGTCCCATGTGACCGTAACCATCGCCGGTGCGCTGCCGTCGCAGGTGCTGGAGACTACTCCGCTGGTCGTCACCGTCAGCGTTGCACCGGCGCCGCAAGTGGTATTCGTCACCGCCGTCTTGGCCTCAGCAGCCGTGAGGGCTGTATAACTGTACCCCGGCGTGACCACCGTGCGGTTCGACACATTCGACGGCAGACCTTTGGCAGCCGTACAATTGATGAATTTCGCACCGTTGCTACCGCCGTAGTTCTGATAGAAAATCTTCGCCGTCTTGGGAGCTCCCTCGAAAGTACAACCCTCAATGTAGCAGTCCGCATTCTCCGGACCAATATAATAATTGGCGACCGAGCTGTTCCAGTAGCAGTTCAGAAAATGCAGACTTGCATTCCTGCAACGCAGCATTCGCTCCCTGCATCCTTCATCCCACCAGCAATAAGCCCAAGTCAAATTATACGTCCCGTCACCCGGTTTATCCGAAGAAGAGGAACCGAGCAGGTTCGTATAACGGTGATCGTCCGACCCGCCGGGACCGTCTGGCGTCGGGGTTTTCAAGTACCGGAAACGACACCAGCTGACGGTTACGTTATCCGTCCCGTTCTTGTTATCGAAATTGCCGTCACAACCGTCCTGAAAATCGCAATGGTCCACCCATGCGTTCGTCACGTCCTGAAAACACAGCAGGTCATTTCCGTCGCAGTCATACGCGCCGGGACCTACAAAGGTGAGGTTACGAATAATGAGGTTGTTGAAACGCTTTACATACAATATACCTGAATTCGATTTGTCCTGCTGCAGACTCGTCAGCGTCACGCCCGGAAGGCCCAACAGCGTCACGTTCGACCCGTCCTGCACGCTCATCATTTTGGTGAACGTCAGGTTCTGGGTAATGATAATCACTTTATTCTTGCCTTTGTTCAGCGCAGACTGCAACTCGCTGACGCTCGACACCAACACCGGTGTCGCACTGCCGCCACCGTCAGCACTGCCGCCATAACCAAACGCCGAGGAACTACAATACGTCACTGCCGCAGAGGCAGAAACACTGCTAAAAATAATTAAAAACGATAGGAAAAAACAATAAACCCAACTTTTAGATTTAAGAATATTGTACTTCATTTTTCAGGTATATTTAAAATTTGGCGCAAAGTTAATCAATTTTATTGATTTATGCAAATAAAAAAAGTAAAGTGCGCCGTTATTTGCGCACTTTACACAATTTTCGTCAATTTGTCCACCCTTCTACAGCCGCTCGTACTCTGCGGCGGCCATCAGGAAGGCGCCGAGAACCTTGCCTTCCGTGTTATCCTGGATGGGTACGTCCTTGCCGATGAGGTAGTAGGCGGCATTGCCCCAACGGTCTTTACTCAACCCCGCAGACTGGCACGAACCGGTGATGGTCAACACACCGTTCTCTTCTTTCACAAACTGCTTAAGGATCCCCTCGTAGCCTTTCTTTCCTGCTTCCATCTGGTCAATCAGCCCCAACCGGCTACCCTTCAGCAACGCTGCGGTGATGAGGCACGAAGCCGAGGACTCGAGATAATTACATTGCGTACCGCCTTCGCCGACGTTCGTAAACTTCGCCGAACCGGTCTCATCGATACCCTGCGTCGCGCATTTCTCCGGCCCGTATTGCAGCAACTGGTACCAGCATCCCGTCTCAGCGTCCTGACGCGCCACCAGACCGTCCGCCAATTGATTCAGCATCTCCCGTAACTCATCGAAATTCTGTGCCGAAGGCAGCGGATCGCCCTCTGACCACTCACCGCTAATCTCTAACCCCTGCAAATACGCCTCCAGCACGTCCACCAGCGCTAAGATATACCATCCTGCCGCACGGCCCCAGTACTCCTCCGAGTGATAAATGGTAAATGGTAAATGACCAAATGGTAAATTATCCCGACAGGGATATAGGTGCCCGGCCTCGTAG
>OCTW011593473.1_pt1 | contig 11569 bp, 9 predicted proteins | sample 1539671 | NCBI WGS metagenome assembly OCTW01 (sample SAMN02144230, study PRJEB22623) | gut metagenome | biome: sheep rumen | host: Ovis aries | place: New Zealand | reverse complement strand
CGCGCGAGGGCGTAGCGCGGGGACATGGCGCGGGGAAGTGTAGCCCGTACCTTCATCGGCTTCACTCTCTCAACGGTACTTCGGCAGGGGTGGCAAACAAATCGCTGAGGCAGAGCCACTTACGCAAAATCCTCTGCGCAAAAAGTGCAGAGGATTATATGTAAAGAACTGACGGATAGCAGCTTACGTGTCACACTGGAATGTTGTCCGCCGATGCTGTTCGGGAAAATCACAGGCTGCACAGTATAGGGTGACAGATAAGTATCTGATTATTTGCTGCTTATACATAAGGAGATGACTCAAAAGATTCTTCACTTCGCCCTTTGGCAAGCTCGGGCAAATTTCAGAATGACAGTCCGGTGTCGAATGTTCGTCCACTGTCATTCTGAGGCAGGTTCTCCCTTACGCATCCGGGGGAGAGCGATCTGCCGTCTCCGCGCATGAAAAAAGCCGGAAGGCCCCGAGAATTTGTGTGAAGAAATTCGTATCTTAGCAAAATAAACACAATCCAATTATGAAAAGAGCCTTGATAAGCATTTTTGCATCCCTGTTTGTTGCGTCGGCCCTGTTCGCACAAACCCCGGAAGAGATCATTGCCAGAATGGATCAGGAGACCAACCGTTTCGACAAGGAGGGTGTCTCAATGGTGATGGATATGAAAATCCCCATCCTGGGCACGTTTTCGACAACGATGTACACGCTGGGGGAAAAATACAAGGGCGTTATCGATGTCAAAGGGAATGTGACCCAGATCTGGTCCGACGGCATCACGACATGGAGCCATGACGCGGCGAAAAACGAACTCACCATAACAAACGCCACCCCGTCTGAAGACAACAAGGCGGAAAGCAACGTCAAGACACTCAATGGCATTACGGAAGGATATGACGTCAAAATGAAGAAGGAAACGGATGAAGCCTGGTATTTCATCTGTACAAAATCCAAGGGCAACACCAAAAAGGACGACCCCAAAAAGATGGACCTGGTCATATCAAAAAGCACGTACCTTCCTCTCAGCACAAGCATAAAGGAGAAAGGAATCACCATTACGATGCGGGACTTTTCCATCGGCGTTACGGAGGAAGAAGTAACCTTCGATCCCTCCCGATATGCTGATGCCACCATTATTGACAAAAGATAGCAGACAATGATGCACCGACGGAAGTATCTCCTCCAGGCCCTGTTCGCTGCCGTCCTGGGAGGCTGCTCCTCAAATACACCAGTTATGGGAACCTATGCTTATGACATCGCCTTTCTGAACGGGAAGGGCATCGAAACGATAGAACTGTTTTCCCGGGACGGGCTTTCACGCATCGCAACCGTCCCTGCGTGGCAAGGACGCGTCGCTACATCCTCCTCGAAAGGCGGGGACGGAGAAAGTTATGGATGGTTGAACCATGCTTTCATCGCCGCCGGGAAAAAAAGCCTCCAGTTCAACAATTACGGAGGTGAAGAGCGCTTCTGGCTGGGGCCTGAAGGCGGAGCCGGAAGCTGGTTCTTCGCCCCGGGCGCAGAACAGGTTTTTTCCAACTGGGTCGTTCCCTCCCCCTTCGACACGGACAGCTTCCGGGTAACAGAGCGTACACAGACAAGTGTCAGCTACCTGGGGAATGCCCGGCTTCGGAACGCAAAAGACAAGCTTTTTTCCATCCGCATGCAACGGACAGTGACTCTCCTGGAAAAAGATGCGCTGGAGTCCCTTATCGGCCCCGTCCCGGACGGCGTATCACAGGTGGCTTATTCCAGCCGGAACGCCATCACCAATGACGGGAATTTCGCCTGGGACGAGGAGAGCGGAATGCCGTCGGTATGGATGCTGGGGATGTTCTCCCCTTCCGAAACGACCACCGTATTCATCCCGTATAACCGGGAGGGAGACGGGGCTGTCGTGAAAGACGACTATTTCGGGCCGATGCCCGCCGGCCGACTGCGGACAGAGAAAGGCTTCGTCCTGTTCACCATTGACGGGAAATACCGGTCCAAGATCGGGCTGTCGGCCCAGCGGTCCCTTGGCCTCATCGGCGCGTTCGACCCGGTAAAAGGCCTTCTCACCATCTTGAAAACCGATCTTCCGGCCCCCGGCGAACGCTATGTAAATTCCCAGTGGGGAACGCAGGAGGACGCTTTCGGCGGTGACGCCCTCAACGCCTATAACGACGGCCCGACGGAAGACGGAACCATCATGGGACCCTTCTTTGAGATGGAATCCTCCTCTCCCGCCGCTGCCCTCGCACCCGGCCAAACCCTCACCCATACCCAGACAACCATCCACTTGGCAGGCAGCAATGACCTCCTGAAAAAGGTCATCGTGCAAGTTTTTGGAGACTGTCCCGATTTTTAAAAAGGTATGTGCTTCCCGGGCTGGTCTCCAATTGGAGGACCGGTCCGCCGGCCAGTTGCTTTTTCCCGCCGGATTCCGTAATTTCCACATCCTGTCCCGGCCAGGGATTCAGCATCGTGAGCGGGGATCCCTGTTCGCTCAAAAGGGTCACCTCCCCGATTTCGCCGTCCCTGAGGGTGGCCGATACCAGAAAAGCCCCTTCAACCCTCAGCTGATGAAAGGACGCGTCCAACGCCCTGGGCCAGACCGGGAAAAGGCGGACCATTCCCCGGTGTCCCATGCACAGCATCTCGTTGACGGTGCACGGGACGGTACTCCAGTTCTCCGGGCCGTGGGGATTGTCCTGCTGGAAGCCGTTCGGATAAGTGTGCAAGGCATACGCATGGAGACGGGTGAGGATGCTGTCGGCCGGATAACCGACCCGAACAGCCGCAGGATAGAAGCTGTTGGTCCCGTTGAAATCCATCCACCGGTGCATTTCCTCAATGGTATTGCGGGCAATTTCCAGCAATGCGGGGTCACTGTCCAGGCCAATCTGGCCGGCAGGATAGATATGCTGGATGCCGAGCGTGTTGTCGTTCCACCAGGCCACCCCTTCTTCCGTATAACGGAAAACGGTTTTTCCGCCGCGCTCCTGCGTGGGATAATCGGCCAGGCGGCTTTGCCGGTCTTTCCACGCTTCCCGACGCTCGGAATCCACGCCCAGAAATTCGCTCATGTCGCAGGCTGTCTCCATCACCAGACGCACCAGGCCCAGCGAACAGATGGGATTCTTGGTGCCGATGGTCCCTTCGTGGATGGCATCGTCCAGAATGACATAGCGGCCATCCTCCAGGACCAGGTAGTTTTCCCAGAAAGTGGCCACCCCCTTCACGAAAGGATAGACCCGCTCCGTGAAGTCCCTGTCCAGGGTGCGGTAGAACTGCATGGCAAGATTGCAGACAGCATAGGCCGAATTGCTCTTTTGCCCAAAGAACATGCCGTCATCCTGGATGTATCCGCGCTCTTTCCAGTCAGGATGCGCCCGCTCCATGGATGCGGACCAACGGGTGGTCTCCACTCCCAGCGGACCAATCCCGACCGGCAGGAGGATTCCCTCCGGAATGCCGCAGACCGACGCCGAATAATACCGGCCGCGCGGAATGGCGGCCAGAAGTGGCGCAGAATACGGGTCGGCCTGTTCCAGGCGGTTAGACGAATACAGGCCATAGTAGGGCGCCATGTGATTGTAATTGAGATGGTAATCGCCCATCCAGCCGGGGATTTCTTTCGTAATCCAGCTGCCGAAAAGTGACGGCGGGAAGTCCTTGTCCCGGCTGCAGGATGCCATACCATACAACGAGAGGTAATACTGTTTCTCGATGACTTGGTCTGCGATGCGCACCCAGGACTTGTTCCAATAGGAAGCCCACCAGTTCTCATGCTCCTTCCGTATCACGGAAATACGGCGCTTCCCGCAGGAAGCCGCCATCCTGCCGGCTTCCCGCAGGCAGTCATCGGCCTTGAAACTGCCTGCGGTGGCACAGACCATCGTAAGGCTTTCGCCGGGAGCCAGCGAAAATGAGCCTTCGGGACTTCCCGGGACCCGCAAAGCGGAGGCCGATGCTGAAGGGATCTCTACGGAATCGGCAAAAGCGCGATAAATATACTGGATGCCGTCGGGAGCAATGCCCTGCTCCCGTTTTTCCGGGAAGGCACTCTTATCAGGAAGGGCCAGGAAAGCCTGTCCGGACAGGCGCTCCCGGCCATCATTCTTGATTCTGAGCACGAGAACATCCTCCGTAGCAGCCACATACGCCTCTATGGACGCCGAAATTCCGTCCTGGGAGAAGCGCCCGTATGTCGTCGCATTCCGCAGATGCTGCTCTACCCGGTAGGACGCCCCTTTCAGCGCGGGAACGGACAGCTCCACCCGGCCCGCGATCGCCGGGAAAGACTCGTTATGGGCCGATACCAGCCGCCAGAAATCGTTTCGGTTCAGGTGAAACGTCAGCTGTTCGGGTGGCCCGGACAAGGCGACACCCATGCTGCCGTTTCCAAGAAGCGGCGCATCAACGGAGTAATGTGAGGGAATCCGCTGCGGGGGCGCCTCGAAGATCGCCACGTGGCCGGGAAGGAAATCCTGCTCCCGGGGGCCACAGGAAACGCTCGACAAAAGAAGGAGAGCCGGTATGGCAAGAAGCAGTCTTTTCATGGTCGGGAACAGAAGACACTACTCCTTGGCAAAGAACTTCCAGTGGAAAAGGATGAGATAAGTGGCGCCCACGGTCACGCAACTGTCGGCAAAATTGAAGACGGGTTCAAAGAAAATGTGTCCGCCCAGGCCGGGAATCCAGTCCGGCCAGGTCCAGAGCGGGAAATAGAACATATCCACCACCTTGCCCTGCATCAAAGGGGCATAGGAGCCCAGGGTGGCCACTGTATTGTACGTGGATTCCGAAAAGATGAGGCCGTAACACAGGCAGTCGATGATATTGCCGAAAGCCCCGGCCGTGATAAGGGTAAGCCCCACCAGGACACCTGAGGGAACCGGGGGTTCCCGCTTCATCAGACGGGAAATCCACCAGCACAAAACCCCGAATAGAACCAAGCGGAACAGCGTAAGGATATACTTCCCCACGACACCGCCGAAAGCCATGCCGAAAGCCATGCCTTTGTTCTCCACAAAAAGCAGCTGGAACCAGTCTCCGAGCACGGGGATGCTCTCGCCCAAAGACATATTGGTCTTGACCAGGACCTTGATGACCTGGTCAATGACCACCAACAGGATTCCGAGCAGCAGCAGTCGCGTCCCTTTGGAAGACTTGGCCATTACTTACGGCCGGTCTTTTCCAGAATAGCCTTGCCTTCCACGGTGGTGGTGGCATGCGGCACCAGACGCAGACGCTCCTTGGGAATGAGCTTGCCGGTGACACGGCAGATCCCGTAAGTCTTGTTTTCGATACGGACAAGGGCGGCCTCCAGGTTCTGGATAAACTTGTACTGACGCTGGGCCAGGGCGCCAGCCTCTTCCTTGGAAAGCTGGAAGGCGCCGTCGTCCTCCACGGTCTTGAAGGTGGGAGCCGTATCCAGGATATCGTTGCCACCGGCGTGGGTCATGGCTTCCCGAAGGGTATTGTACTCCGAGCGTGCCTTTTCCAACATTTCGTTGATAATGGCACGGAATTCTTCAAGTTCCTCGTCAGAATAGCGGGTTTTATTGTTCTCTACCATATTTTGTTAACGTTTTACAATCAGTTTTATCGTCCCTTCCGTCCATTCCACTTCCGTGGCCGAGGCGGGGGCGTCGGCAAATCCGTTGAGGCCGATGCGCAGAGACAGGGTTTGCGCTTTCACATACTCCCCGAAAGCGGATAGGGCGTCGGCCAGGTCCTCATCATCGGAATAAATCTCCGTGACGATACGGTCGGTAACGTCAAAACCGGAACTCTTTCTCAGGTTCTGTATGCGGTTCACCAATTCGCGGGACAGGCCCTCGCGGCGCAATTCAGGAGTTACTTCAATGTCCAGCGCCACCGTGAGGGCGCCTTCGGAAGCCACCAGCGTGCCGGGCATATCCTCGGAAGAAACGGTATAGTCTCCGGGGTTCAGCACCACGTCGCCGCCGGGGAGGGCCAGCGTGTAGGCTTCCCCTGCGGTATCGGCCTTCCGGATGGCGGCAATCACCGGCTGCTCCAAGGAACCGAAGGCGGCGGCGATTTCCTTCATCCGTGCACCGTATGTCTTGCCAAGCACTTTGAAATTAGGCTTGATGCGGAGCGTCATGATCCCGGTGGTATCGGAGATGAATTCCATCTCCTTCACGTTCACCTCGGCCAGGATAATCTCCTTCACGGATTCCAGCCGGGTGCGGACTTTTTCCGAAATAACGGGAATCATCACTTTCAGCAGCGGCTGACGCACCGGGATGTTCACCTTCTTGCGAAGGGCCAGCACCAAGGAGGTGGCCTGCTGCGCCAGGGCCATGCGCTCCTCCAGTTCGCGGTCCACAACGGAGGCATCGGCCTCCGGCATGCGCACGAAGTGGACAGATTCTTCGCTGCGCTCAGAATGACAGGAGGAATCGGAATGACAGGAGGAATCAGAATGACAAGCCGTCAGGTCCAGATAGAGCTGATCCATGAAGAACGGAGCAATGGGGGCGGCCAGGACGGCGACATCCACCAGCACCCTGTATAGCGTTCCGTAGGCGGCCTGCTTGTCCGGAGTCATCTCACCGGCCCAGAAACGGGCGCGGTTCAGACGGACATACCAGTTGGACACGTCGTCGCAGACGAAGGTCTCCAGGAGGCGGCCGGCGGTTTTAACATCATAGTCTTCATACGCGGCGCGGACGTCGCGGATGACCGTGTTCAGGCGGGAGATAATCCAGCGGTCCAGCTCGGTGAGAGATTCTTCGCTACGCTCAGAATGACAGCTGCGCTCAGCATGACAGGAAGGCGCCCACTTGTCGATATTGGCATAGCGGGCAAAGAAAGCGTAGGTGTTGTACAGCGTGCCGAAGAACTTGCGCCGCACATCGGCCACGCCGCTCTCATCGAACTTGAGGTTGTCCCACGGCTCGGCATTGGTGAGCATGTACCAGCGGAGAGCGTCTGCACCATAGGTATCAAGGGCCTGGAACGGATCCACGGCGTTGCCCAGGCGCTTGCTCATTTTGTTGCCGTTCTTATCCAGCACCAGGCCGTTGGAAATCACCCTCTTGAAAGCGGGCGTACCGGAAATCATGGTGTGGATGGCATGCAGGGTATAGAACCAGCCCCGGGTCTGGTCCACGCCTTCGGCAATGAAATCGGCCGTGGCGCCAAAAGCGGGAGTATCCAGGCCCCGCAGCCCCTCCTGGGCATAAGGCATGGCACCCGAATCGAACCAGACGTCGATCAGATCGCTCTCGCGGACCATCTTCCGGCCGGAAGGCGATACCAGGTAAATTCCGTCCACATACGGACGGTGAAGGTCTATCTTGTTGTAGTTCTCCAGGCTCATGTCGGCCGGATCGAAGCCTTTGTCCTTGAGCGGATGGGAAGGCATGATGCCGGCGGCGACAGCCTTTTCGATCTCTTCATACAGTTCTTTCACCGAGCCGATGCACTTCTCCTCCTTTCCGTCTTCCGTGCGCCAGATGGGCAGCGGCGTGCCCCAGTAGCGGCTGCGGGAAAGATTCCAATCCTGGATGTTCTCCAGCCACTGGCCGAAACGGCCGGTTCCCGTGGAGGCGGGCTTCCAGGTGATTTCCCTGTTCAGGGCCACCATCTGCTCTTTTACGGCCGATGCCTTGATGAACCAGCTGTCCAGCGGATAGTACAGGACCGGAAGGTCTGTACGCCAGCTGTGCGGATAGCTGTGCACGTGTTTCTGCACCTTGAAGGCGCGGCCGTCGGCCTTCATCATGACGCAAAGGTCGATATCCAGCGTGCCTTCTTCATCGGCATGCTCGAAATACTGCTTGTAGCCGGCTTTCACATAACGGCCGGAATATTCCTTGTAGGACGGATCCACCGTGGCGGCATAGGCCGGGTCCATATCTTCCAGGCGCATGAAGCGGCCCTGGCGGTCCACCTGGGCCTGCGGGTTTCCATCCTTGTCAACCGGCATCACCGCGCCGATACCGGCCGCGGCGGCCACCCGCTTGTCATCCGCACCGAAGGTGGGAGCGATATGGACGATGCCCGTACCCTCATCCGTGGTCACATAATCCCCGGAAATCACGCGGAATGCGTCCCCGTTCGGACGGAACCACGGGATGAGCTGCCTGTAGCGCAGTCCGACAAGTTCACTGCCCTTGATGCGGCCCGGGAGCAGCTCATGTTCCACCTTGGGCCCGAAGAGAGCGTCCACGCGGGCTTCGGCCACGATATACGTTGCCTGCGCCCCGGTATAAGGATTGGCCGACCTCACCTTCACATAGTCGATGTTGGGCCCCACGCACAGCGCCGTATTGGAAGGAAGGGTCCAGGGCGTGGTGGTCCAGGCCAGGAAGTAGAGATACTCCTCCCCTTCCACCCGGAACTGAACGGTGGCCGTAGTGTCGCTCACGTCCTTGTAGCAGCCGGGCTGATTGAGTTCGTGGGAACTGAGGCCGGTGCCGTCCGTGGGAGAATACGGCTGAATGGTGTATCCCTTGTACAGGAGACCCTTGTCATAGATTTTCCTGAGAAGGTACCACAGCGTCTCGATGTAACGGTTGTCGTAGGTGACGTAAGGGTCGTTCATATCCACCCAGTATCCTACCCGCTCCGTCATGTTCACCCACTCCTTGGTGTATTTCATCACCTCCTTGCGGCAGGTGGCGTTATATTCCTCCACCGACACCTTCGTGCCGATGTCGGCCTTGGTGATACCCAGTTTCTTTTCGACGCCCAGTTCCACGGGAAGTCCGTGGGTGTCCCATCCGGCGCGACGGGCTACCCGGTAGCCGGTCTGCGTCTTGTACCGGCAGATGGCATCCTTGATGGATCGGGCCATCACATGATGGATGCCCGGCATGCCGTTGGCGGACGGAGGGCCTTCGAAAAAAATGAACGAAGGGGCTCCTTCACGTATTTCCAGCGATTTCTCAAACGCATGAATCCGTTTCCATCTGTCCAGGACCTCTTTTCCGGTCTCGGTCAAATCCAGCCCCTTATATTCTTTGAAAGTCATATTTTTTATCTAATTTTGCACTCGATTTTAAGGTCACAAAGATAAGCATTTTAACTGGGATTCACAATATGAACACACTGGACATTGTTATCCTTCTGCTCTTCATCCCCGGCATCATCCGCGGTTTGTCAAAAGGCTTCCTGGAGCAGGCCATTTCCCTGGCAGGCGTCGTGCTGAGCGTATATCTGGCCTACCGGTTCTCCGGCTTCGCCTGCGACATCCTCAAGAATTACATCACCGTTTCCGAGACCGTGCTTCATGTAATCGGATTTGCCGCCGTGCTGGTGGTGGTTCTCCTGGGAGTGATGCTTCTTTCGAAACTGGTGACAAAAGTCATCGAGATGGCCTCGCTCGGCTGGCTGAACAAAGTGCTGGGACTGGCTTTCGCCCTGTGCACCACCGCCCTTGTCATTGCCATCGTCATCATCCTCTTCGACACGGTCAACGTCAAATTCGAACTGGTAAAAAGTTCCATCCTCCAGGATTCCGTGCTATACGGTCACCTGAAGGATTTCGGATACTTCGTCTTCCCTTACCTGAAGCAACTTCTGATGAAGGCTTCCTAAGCTTTTACCATAACTGCTTTTTGGAAACCGTGGCCACGAAATCCTTCAGATAGAAGGGTTCGAAATAAGCCACATTCTGGAATTTTCCGGCGCAGAAAGCGTCAAAGGCCAGCGGAACCATATTCCGGGCCAGCGGAGAAGACGCCCGGAAACGGGCGTTCGGATGGGTAATCACCTCCCGGCATTTTCCGGCGCCGTCCCCCACAAAAAGGACCGGGCCCCTGTCCAGATATTCGGCAAAGGATTCCGGGCCGATGATTTTGGCCTCTACCGGCGTAAGACGAGCGCCCGCAGTGTTATAGACTGCCGCATAGACTTCCATTCTGCGGGCATCGATCATCGGGACGATGAAAGATTCTTCACTGCGTTCAGAATGACAGCCGGCACCCTGGGGAGCCGAAGGATCATCTTTCTGGCGAGCCCCCGCGACCAGGATATCCAGCGTGCCCACGGCCAGGAGCGGAATACCGGCCCCAAAAGCCAGGCCCTTGGCCGTGGATACGCCCACGCGAAGACCCGTATAAGAGCCGGGACCGGCACTCACGCACACGGCATCACAGTCCCGAATCCCAAGACCGGACTCGTCCAGCACTTCTTTTACCAGCGGAGCCGTGAGAGCCGCCTGCTGCCGGGCCTCGGTACAGACCCGCTCACTGACAACAGTCCTGTCCTCAGACAATGCCACGGACAGGACTGCGGTAGAAGTTTCGATGGAAAGGATGCGCACCATTATAGTTGCCGGCGAATATATTCACGGAGCGAAGCGGCGTCGCGCACCTTCGCATTCTGGTCGATGGTGCCGTCCACAATGAACCAGGCCATGGGAAGACTGCCAATCCCGTAGGAAGCGATATAGGGAGACTGCACCCCGCGCGTGTCGCAAACATTCACCCAGGGAAGGGCCTGGTTGCGAACGACCGAAGCCCAGGCCGCCTTGTCGGAGTCCAGGGAAACGGCGTAAATCTGGAATCCCTTTCCATGGAAAGCCTCGTAAATGGGAATCAGGGAATCCATATTGAACAGCTTCTGCTCTGCGGTGGCCGACCAGAAATAAACCATGGTCACCTTGCCCAGGTTCCGGCTCAACTGCACTTCCTTTCCGTCCATGCCGGGAAGGCTGATGTCAATGTATCCCACCTCCGATGCCTCCTGCAGACGCGTGTCCACGTCCAGGGCGCTCATGCGCCGGGCCGCTTCCTTCTCCAGCGCCTTCACATAACGGGATTCCGGATACACGGTTTTGAGGGAATCGCAGATATTCCGCATAAGGATGCCGTCCGTAGGCTGGCTGAAGACCGGGAACGAAGGATTCACCTGCTGGAACAGCACGGGAACCACGGTAAGGGAGTGGGAATTGCCCACGACATAGGCCACGCGGTCGCGATAATAGGAGACATAGCGGCGGGAAACGTCGGCCGAACTGCCGTTACGGTCCAGGATGTGCTTCATATCGCGCTGGAAAGCAGAATACACGCTTTCCACCTCCTGGAGCTTGGCCGATTCTTCAGAACCTTCCACGGTATAAACCCCCAACGTATCGGTCATTACTTTTACCTTGTCACCCTTTTTCAGAAGAAGGGAGGCCACCTGGCGGTCTCCGTAGAAAAGGTAGATGAACTCGGGCTTCCCTTCCGCAAGATTCAGGCTGTAGGAAAAATCCCCGGAAGGGCCTGCCTTCACGGTGTCAAGAACCTGGAAACGGTTCACGTCCAGAAGTTTGACGATGACGCTGCGGCCGGCTCCTTCATGCAGGTTGCCGCTGATCTGCGTATTTTTACCGCAAGAGACCGCCAAGGCCAGAACGGCCACGGCGGCGAGCATGTGCTTAAAGCTTCTCATATTCGGCAAAGATTTTATCGGCGATGGCTTGCATCTCACCGGATTCCAGCTGGAGCTTGGCCTTACGGAAATCCATGTCGCCCTCGGTCTGAAGAGGCACCAGATGGATGTGCGTGTGAGGCACCTCCATGCCCAGCACGGCGACGCCGACCCGCTTGCAGGGAACGGCAGCCTTCAGGGC
>OCTW013369469.1_pt1 | contig 11575 bp, 10 predicted proteins | sample 1539671 | NCBI WGS metagenome assembly OCTW01 (sample SAMN02144230, study PRJEB22623) | gut metagenome | biome: sheep rumen | host: Ovis aries | place: New Zealand | reverse complement strand
GTCCGCCGCCAATCTTGATGGCCAGATAGCACACCAGCAGCAGTGGCGAGAAAATGATGAGGCACAAAGCCGATAATATGAAGTCAATGGTTCGTTTCATTCAGTAGTTTTTATTTTAAAGTTAACCCCTATGCTCACTCCGCAATAGATGATGATGTCGCAGAGGATGATGAGCATGGATGACAGGGTGGGGTATAACAGACTGTTCACCACGATGATGCCGATGGCAAGACACAAGATGAACAAGAGCGCTTGTCCCTGACTCAGTCCTGCTTGCAGCAGCTTGTGGTGAATATGATTCTTGTCGGCTTTAAACAATGGCTGTCGGTGAAACAGACGATAGAACGTTACTCTGACGACATCGGCAACAGGAACAAAGAGCAGCGTGAGGGGAATCAGTAGCGCCTCGGGACGATAAGGCCAGATGAAATCAACATGCATCGAACTCTTGATAGCCAAGAAACCTAACGTATAGCCTAAAGACAGCGATCCGCTGTCGCCCATGAAAATCTTGTTGCCCTTCTCCGGTTTGCCGAAAAGGTTGAAATAGAGGAATGTAACGAGAGCTCCCATCATGCCTGCCGCCAAGATGGCATAAGTATTCATAAACACATCGTAGTGGACAAAGTAGGCCAAGAAACCGCCTAACGCCTGCAGCGACAGGCAGCCTGCCAAACCATCAATGCCGTCAATAAGGTTGATGGCATTGTCAATGAATACGATGATAAAAACAGTCAAGGGAATACCAACATAAGCAGGAATCTCATAGATGCCGAACAGCCCGTAGAGATTGTTCAGATAGAGACCGCCCAAAGGCAAAAGACTGGCAGCGACAATCTGAGCAATAAACTTTGTAGTGGCATTCAGGCCTATCAGGTCATCAACGATACCCGTGATATAGATGATGCCAAGACCTACCAGAAAGCTGGCACTCCAAATACTGAAGGGATGGTCTATCCCACCATTTGTCGAGATGACAATCAGACATGCAGCAAAAGCGAGCACCATGCTGGGGAAGAAAGAGATGCCCCCCAGTCGTGGTATGGCATAGTGGTGTACCTTCCGACTGTTGGGCAGGTCATAAAGGTTCTTCCGTTTGCAATAATCAAGGATGGCTGGCGTAAAGACAGCCCCGCAGGCCAGACTGAGTATAAAAGCACCAAGTAGATATATTGTCATGAGCAACCCTTTTCGATAGACAGTGTTGTATTTTTAAAATAATAACGCACGCGAATATACTTTTATTGTATATCCTTGTCAGAAAATTGCCGCAAACAGCGAGCTGTGTCTTATAATAATTATCCAAATTAGGATAATCCTATTTAGGATAATTTATCATTTAGGCCCAATGTCTCCGCCTTTTATAGTCCTTCAGGCAATCCTTTTGCCATGAATTTCAGGAAGAACTATCGTCCGTTCATGAGAACGGTACTTTGTAGTCTTTAAAGAAAAAGTCACACGCGTACAATATAAATAAGAAAATAACGTTACTTTTATAAATCGAATATTGTGAAAGTCTCAATCATTACAGCTACATATAATAGTGTAAAGACACTTGAAGGTACCATAAAATCGGTATTGGCACAAACCTATGCCGATATTGAATACATTATTATTGACGGTGCCTCTACAGATGGAACCCAGCAGCTTATCCGTCAATACGAACTGCAGTTTGGCGAACGCCTGAAATGGTTGTCGGAAAAAGACAGTGGCATCTATGATGCTATGAATAAGGGAATTAAAATGGCAACGGGCGAAATTGTAGGTATTCTGAATTCTGACGACTATTTTACAAATAATAATGTCATTGAACTGATGATGGCTGCGTTTAAAGATTCCAATCTTGACGCAGTCTACGGTGACATTCATTTTATTCGCGAGGGTCAGCCCGACAAGATATTTCGCTATTACAGTTCCAAACCTTTCCGTCCTCTATGGCTCCGTTTTGGTTTTATGCCGGCTCATCCCTCTTTCTATTGCCGCAAAGAGGTGTTTGAGAAAGCAGGCCTATACAAAACAGATTATAAGATAGGTTCAGACTACGAGATGATGGTTCGTCTGTTTATGGTACACAAAATTAAAGCCAAATACCTTCCCTTAGATTTTGTGACTATGCGAACAGGCGGTGCCAGCACTCGTAATGTCAAGAGCCGCTTGCAACTTATCAAAGACGACGTACGTGGCTGTCGTGAGAATGGTATCTATACTAATCCTTTGATGATCAGTATGAAGTTTCTGTACAAGATTTTCGAATACAAGAAGTTTTAGTGCTGTTCCATCCACACCAGTGTTCGTTGGATGCCCGTTATCTTGTCGACAGGTGGATTGGGAGCTATCTTCATTGTATTTTGTAGTGGGATTATATTGTCTGTAGTCATATTTTTCAGCCTGAATGATGTCATGGGGAAGTGAATTCCCACCATTTTTAGTAAGTCGCCTCCCCATGCAGCCACACGAATGAGCCAGAATGGAACACGCGGCACTTTCCGTCCTAAAGCTGCGGCTATTTGATTTGCCCATTCTTCAATGAAAATTGCAGGTTCATCGCCAAGATAGAAAACTTTATTATCCTTATCTGAAGTATCATTGGTTAAAATACTATCTATTTGATAAATAGCATTTTCAATGTATCCGTAGGTCTTGGTACAAGAACGATGACCTATATGGAAATACATTCCTGCCTTCACAGTGTCGAAGAAGTTACGGTAGGGTACACCAAACCAAGGCCCCCACATGGATGTCGGTCGCAGGATAGCCCAATCGCATTGCGGCTTGTTCGCCCATGTCAGTTTTTCGGTTATAACCTTACTCTCGCCATAGAAGGTTGAGGGCGCATAGTCTAGCTGGTCTTTTGGTATATAGCCAGTATGGCATACCAGCATGGAGGAGGTAATAAGGATTTTTTTCAGTTCTTTTACTGTTGTTGCTACTTTTAGAATATTTTCTACGCCTATGGTATTTGCACTATAGTCGTCTACTGAATTGCCGTCAAGGTCTGTACGCGCTGCGAGATGGACAATGTAGTCGGGTTGAAAGTTTTGAACGCAGGCATGGAGTGCTTCGTAGTCTGTAATGTCACAACGTTCCCAAACAACGTTAGCTTGTGGATTCTTGGGAGTTTTGATGTCAATGTTCTTTACCGTCCATCCTTGTTTGATATAGTAGTCGACGAGATTTGTGCCTATAAAGCCAGAACCTCCTGTAATAAGTATCTTGCTCATATTTTCTTTTCTATTGCTTATAAATCTTAATCATATCTTCTGCAATCTTCTTCCATGACAATTCCCCTGTGTCATAACTTTTTTTGATCTCATCGGAATAGCTCTTTACTCTTTCTGGGTGTTTCCATAGCAAAGTGATAGCATTTGCCAAAGAGTTGATATCTTTTTCCTTAATAACGAGTCCGTAATGATCATGGCGAACCATTTCAGGCAAGCCGCCAACATTGGTGGCAATAACAGGCTTGAATATTCATATATTTTGCATAATGGCACCTTAGGTATTTCTCTGTTGCATCTTCGTACTGCACCCAAAGTTTTAAGGCTTTCTCGGATTTCTGCTCCACTTCCTCTCTTTTTAATTGGGATATCAGTTCGATAAGGCTGTTCAATGATTCATCAATGCAAAATCCAAAACCATTCCTTTTGACTTTTTCAGCGGTGATGATCCCATTGGTAGTAATGATGGGCTTGCCGACAAACATGGCCTCATAGAACTTGTTGGGTGCTGCATATAGATGGTTGGGGTTCTGTTTGGAGTACATGGCATAGATAATTTCTGAATTAAAGATTATACGCAGACCATGAGTGTATTCCACTTTTCCATAATACTTGATATATGGGCAGTCTTTAAGAGATTCAAGTCTTGAGACAATGTCTTTATTTCCATACCCAGCAATGTTTAGGTTATAGCAACCTTTCACAGCTCCATCGATAAGTTCAGACAAGCACCTGTCCAGGGTGAATCCTCCAACATACACTAAGGTGAAGAGATTGTTTCCAAAATGGAAGCTCTTGTCCTCAAAAAGAAAATCCCTCGTTGCAAATGACGGAATGTTTTGTAACACACTATAGCGTCCCTCAATATTATAAGGTATCTGTCGAATGCGCTCTGGTTCGCAGATTATGATGTGATCAGCCTGACGAATACTCACCCATTCCATGAATTTGAAAGCTATTAAGACAATTCGCCCTTGGTTATAGAGCGTGTCAGAAATCCAGTCGAACACATCAAATAGAACATAGTTTTCTCTCCTGCTAATTATTTTGTAAATAGCAGCAGGAAAGGCTGCGTCCAGATCACAGGCATGAATCCTAAGGTCGTCATGAAATGAGAACAAGGTTTTGAGAATAAACCACATCCATTTCAGCCGATCAATAATAGCAGCTATGCCTCCTTGATTGTATTTACTCTTTGCAGGGCAGTAAACAGCATTGGGCAATGGCTGAGAACTCCCTAAACGATCCCATGCAATGATTTTAAAGTCAACTTTACTTCTCGTCAGGAAGTCAATATACTTCATGGCGCGTGAGTCAGATATGATATCGTTGCAACGTATGAATACAATCATGATTTCAGGAAGTTTACTATTCGTTCACAGGCATGTCCGTCACCATATGGATTGACAGCCTTGCTCATTTTTTCATATTCCGTTGAGTCTTCCAACAAAACACTGGCCTCACGTACAATCTTATTGTAGTCTGTGCCAACCAGTTTGACAGTGCCTGCTGTCACAGCCTCTGGACGTTCTGTCGTATCACGCATAACCAGTACAGGTTTACCCAATCCAGGGGCCTCTTCTTGAATACCACCGCTATCTGTAAGTACAATATGTGACTTCTCCATCAGATATACAAATTCCAGATACTGAAGGGGTTCGATAAAAAAGAAGTTAGGAAAGACGGATAAGTCATCGCCAAATACCTTGTGAATAGATTTGCGTACATTAGGGTTCAAATGCATGGGATAGACAAAATCTACTTCAGGATACTTCTCTGACAAATCCTTCATCGCTGTCACCATACGAATGAATCCATCGCCAAAATTCTCCCTGCGGTGTCCAGTAATCAGCACCAGTTTCTTTCCTTCATTCAGACGTCTGATGTCATAGCCCGCCTGGGCGAGTATCTTGACTTGTTCTTTTGCCAAGGTGTCATCAGTATTCAGTTTGTTTACCACCATGTGAAGAGCGTCAATAACCGTATTGCCTGTTACAGTGATTTTCTGTTCATCTACGGCTTCCTTAAGAAGGTTCTCTTTGCTTAATGGGGTGGGGGCGAAGTTAAAGGTGGCGATGCGTCCCGTTATCTGTCGATTCATTTCTTCAGGCCAGGGACTGTAAATGTTGTGTGTACGAAGACCTGCTTCTACATGACCGACAGGAATTTGTTGGTAGAAGGCTGCCAGGGCAGCGGCTGTTGATGTTGTCGTGTCTCCATGGACGAGGACGACGTCAGGCTTGACGTCCTGCAGAATATCGCGCATTCCTAACAGCACACGTGAGGTTACATCGTACAAGTCTTGTCCCTGCTTCATGATGTTCAAGTCGTAGTCAGGCTTTATGTTGAATATCTGTAGCACTTGATCCAGCATCTCGCGATGCTGGCCAGTAACACATACAATTGTTTTAAATATATCAGATTTTTCTTGAAGGCATTTAACTAACGGACACATTTTTATCGCTTCCGGTCGTGTGCCAAAAACAAGCATGATCTTTCTTTTCATGAGTTCAATCATATAATATTTTTTGCAAAAGTATAAAAAAAATAATATTATGTAGAATAAAGCAAAAAGCTATTATATTTATTTAACAGTACGACAATAATGTACGGCTTCCCTAAAAAGCGCAATTTTTGTAGAAGCATTTGCTTCTCCCATAAATTTCTTGAGTAATGTTATGAAGAGCCTGCTGCGATAATAACGAGCACAATTGAGATAGGTCTTTTCTTTGGGAATTCCTTTTATCTCATAAGAAAGGGCAATAGATTCCACCATTTTCTTTTCTGTGTCTAACGACATGGGACGATCAAGTGTTTGGTGAATATATCTCAGACGGGAATTGTAAACGAAATGTGAACCAAAACTTTTCCTAAAACGATCGTGGATGTCATCTTCTTCTCCATACATGAAAATGTCTTCGTTGAATAGTCCAATTGATTCGAATTTTTCTTTGTTTACGAAAAAGCAGGCACCAGCGACGTACATAAGTGAAGGGATAAAAAAGTCATATTTATTGCAAAACGAAGCGATAAAGGGTATCAAATAGCCATTCATTCTACGCGAACAGTCAAATGATAACGGACTTTTTATTCTTTCAGAAAGCATCTGCTTGAGGCCATAGATACACAACTCTTTGTTATTAGTAAAGCTTTCAAGGGCTGTTTTGAATATTGGCTCACACATTCGGACGTCAGGGTTCATAATCATGATAATGGGAGACGAGGCTTGTCTTATTCCTACGTTGTTTCCCTGACCGTATCCCCCATTGTGAGTATTGTGAATCAGAATAATTTCATTGCCATATTGCTGTTTTATTTTTTTAAACATAGGTTCATATTCTGGGCTGTTTTCCACAATAATAATTTCCAGTTCTTCATGGGGAATATCACAATATTCCCTTATGGACTGCAAACAATCGAAGATGTCGTGTTCGGAATGGTAAGTAACAATAATAACTGATAATCTTTTCATGACGATTTCTTTTTATTTGAGTAGGAAAAATAGCGCATCACCTGCAGATATAGTATATGAGGTCTTCATATTTTCTTCTTGCAATAGTTTGTTGAGATGGCGTGGTTTTTCATTAAGAGGCTTGATAAGCAGTTTTATGCTGTGTTCATGGTCTTTGTTGACTATGACAAGATAATAATGTCCGTCTTTCTCCAATTGAGAAATAACGGTTCCTTTACTGCTAACTACTTTAAGTGATTGGAGATTCAGTGGCATCTTGGTGAGTCGAGTCGTACCTTGGGGGAGTGTGCCGCCTAAATGGTGAACAGATGTGACTTTTGCATCATAAAACAATTTAGACACCACCTTTAATTCACGATTCATCCGTTGAACTAAGTAGTAAGTTTTTGTTTTTTTACCATCAAGTCCGATAGGGCCGTCATGGAAATGAAAACTATTTGAACCATCTGGGGTCCAATAGGTGAAATATTGGATACCTTGAGCTCCATAGGCTAAATTTGAATAGATTTGTAAACGGAGTGATGCCAATGTAGGAGTTGGATAATAATTGCCCTTGTCATAAGGCACATCATGAGGTGTGCAGAGTACAAATCCCCAAAAAGGTCTGCCACTAATGTTGCTCTCATTCCGAATCATCTCTAGATTATAATACCATGATGGTCTGACACCTTTGGTGGTAATAGGGTAAAAATCAAAGGAAATATGTTGACAGGGCGTTTTTGATGCAGCACGTAGGTATTCTGGATAACTATTGGCTCGCAAAGATGATTTTACAAGATTGGAATTGTAATAAGGGAACAGATTGATGTAGAAGAAATGCTCATTATCTATAACCATCAATTTTTTTATCCTCTCCTTAAGTTCTTCAATTTCTATAGCATTGGGTTCGTCACGTATAAGGTATCCTCCAAAACCTTTGTTTGTTCTAAGAATTTTTGCCATTTGACGTGGCGATGTCGTCAATTCAGGGCAGTTGCCAATAATTTTAATCCCAAATTTCTTAGCTAATTCACAGGCGGTCTCTAGAGAAGAGAGTGAGGAATAAGGAAATATGCTGAAAGTGAATCCGCATGCACGAAAATTATCGAAAGCATCTTCGTTCATGTCCTTCTCTGTAACACCCCAGTATGCAATGATGGGCATCTCGCTTTTGAGGTTATTTGCGGATGTTACAAAAGTATGTAATATGAAAAGTAATAGTAAAATATAATAATGGATTTTCATGTAATTATATTATTATGTATATTTTAGCATTTGCCTTACAATGCTGTTTTTAAGGATAAAAACTTCAGTTATAAAAGTATATGCTATGGTAAGTACAAATAGAGAACAAAGGAATGTGTATTTGTTGTCTATATTATAATGAATTATTATAGATATTAGTAGTAATGGAATGTAGGAAATACAGTAAGCAAATAACTTGTTGAATGGTATCAAAAAGTGATATTTGTGATAAATATAAATGATAGAACTAATCATGATGACGCTTTCTGCTATTACCCAAACAATGGCAGCCCCTATAGCCCCCATGTTAGCAGTTAACAGGATATTAAATACCACTGCACTAAAAGCACCAATTAACGAGTTGCGCAAAACAATTTTGTCTTGATGCATTGCCATGAGAATCTGAATGACAAGTATTTGCTCTATACCTATAATGAGTATTAATGGTGCAATGATGCGCAGTGGAACATAGGATCCCTCAAATCCATCTCCTACAAAGATGTGTAATAATTCTGGACCTCCAGTTAACATAAAAATGATGGTTGGGAAGGCAAAAAGAAATATGGCCTCGAATGACGTGTTGATTTTTTTCCAATACTCATCAATTTTGCCTTCGGATAATAAGTTGGAAACACGAGGAAATAGAATATTGCTGAAAGATATGAGAATCGCAATGATAATTGTGTGTAATTTTGTGGCGGTAGTGTAATAACCCACTTGGTCCGTATTCGTGACAAACCCTAGCCAAACAACATTCATTGAAGTGTATACGTTAGTAAGTAAAATATAGATACCCATGATGAGATAAGGTTTATAGTATGGGCAAAGGTCTATTGCTTTTATCGAAAAGGATACAAATTTTCGACTATAAATCATATTGATGAGGGCATTCGCAATGACCATTGATACCATAAGTAGATACAAAATCTTATAGTCTGAGGGCTCTTTGATGAAGACAAAAACACAAATAACAAACAATAATCTAACAATAATGGTTCGTCGGGTAATATACTCGAAATTCTCCATGCCAATGAAGAACCATTCCATCAAAAATAGATTAAACAATAATTTGACTATTCCAATGTATAATAAGTCCTGATGTGGGATAAGTGTTGGCACTGTATACATTGCAATCCAAAGGACAATGACTGCTAATAGCGTAGAACAGCCTGTTAAACTGAGTAAAGATGAGAATGCTGTTGAAAGTTTCTCTGCGTTATTCCTGGTTGCTGCAATTTCACGGACTCCTATAGTTGTAATACCCATCATTGAAAAAAATACAAAATAGTTGACTAAGTTGTCTATGAAATTGACAATCCCAATGTTGGATAAACCTAATGTCCTTGACAAATAAGGATATGTTACCAAAGAGACCAAATAGGTTGATGTGGTAAGAATACTACTGTATATAAAGTTCTTTCGTAGATTCATTTTGTGATATGTAGTGTTTTATAAAGATAATAATGAGAGGGCGTATATAAGCACACTCGCGACAAAACGAGTAGAGGAAACAAAATTGCTGATTGCCTTACCCATTATTTGGGGGTAGAATGCGTATACTGAAGCCGTCCATAGGATGATAGAAGCAATAGAAAAGTAATCATTTAAACGATTACCTACAACCATACTGAAACCTTTAAGAAAAAACAAACAACAGAATCCAATAGCCTGTAGCTTTATAGCTATAGGAACATATTTACAGTGTTTAGTTAGATGTTCTCGGAAAAAGATACAAGCGTAATACAGTATTATGTTTAACCAGATAATTGGGTTCCTTTCAAATCTAATTCCTGCCATTTCATCTTCATTGCCCATATCCCTCATCTTTCGGTATATAGTCAACCTGTCTCCTCCAAATTCGTCAGGTACGATATATGATATATCTATATTGGCAAAATAGGCTATGATGCCGATAGGTACGATTAGATACAAGATATACTTTTGCCAATTGGATATGTTATCGTTAAGTAGGAAAATAAACAGTCCTACGGCTGCTGAGTAGTGAAATAGGATGCCGATGAGTATACAAGATAAAGAAGCCATTTTTTTTTGATTAGCATAGTAGTAAATGGCCCATAGAAATAATCCCGCGGCAACGCCAGCACGTATCTGCACCATTTCATGCATCATAAAATAATATGATATGTAAACAGTTAGAATTGTGAAAGGAAACTCTTTAGATAGTTTCCAAAGTATAGAAAGATGAATTGATATTGAGATTGCGGCATAAGTGAGAAATAATGCATTAACTCCTAATGAAAGTGAATTGATAATAGAACATATTAGTGAAAAAGAAGGCTCTCTTGCTTCCTCTAAAATATCATTGGTATTTCCTTGTAACATCATTTCATATTCGTTTGAATCTGGGGTAGAACCAGGTTCACGCAGTCCTGCTATCAGCACCATTGCTATTCCATACAATACATATAAAATAATCTTGTCTTTTTGAAGAAATCGCTCTTCGAAAAAAGACGAGACAAGACATGTGATGAATAGCAATACTAATGATATTACCATGTTATTGGTGCTTGACTAACAGCCATCCAGACAAAACAAAGAATGATAGAATCATTATAGCAATAGAGATAATCATTCGTTTGGGACCAGCGGGCTTGTTGGGGATAGAGGCACTTTGGATAACCGTAAATGCTGGAGTGGTTTCCTGAAGCTTGGCTGCAGCAGCCTGCATTTGAGTACTCATGGACGTGTAGATATTATACTTCAGTTGCATCTCGTTTTCCAAATCTTCTTCCTTAGCTTTATAACTTGCCAGTATAACATCTTGGTTGGCATCGGCATATCTCATGTATTGTTGGCGTATCTTGACATAAGCATCTTTGGCCTCTACAGTCAGTTTCTTGTAATATTCGTAATCGATACGAGCTTTGTTGGTTCGATATGAGATAATGAAATCCTGTAATTTCTTGCAGGTAGCATTTGCCATTGTTGCACAGACAAGGGGATCTTGGTCTTGTACTGTTATAGATACAATTTCAGTCTTTTTGTCGTAGCTGCATTTTATCTTACTTCCGGCAGCTGCCAAGATATCATCTTGTCGTTTTGTAAGGTTAAAAACGTTGAGCTTTTCTTTGCCATTATATGTGTCTTTGGGTGAAGGCTTAATCCACTCAGAAATAGTTCCCTTTATTGCATTCCACCATGCGGTCTTTTGCTTGTCCCTTAAATACGTATAGTAATTACATTTGACTTCCTTGTCTTTTGTCTCGACCTCAATGTTCATGAGATCTACTATGAAGTCTTTGGATTCGATGACGTTGGGATATATTTCGGCATAAAGTGCATCGTTATTACCCATTTTTGCCAAAGAACCCATTCCGAAGGATGAGGCCAGAGATCCCAATGATCCAGACACGGAGGCTCCTGTAGGCTCTGGTGCCAAGCTGACGGTACATCTATAGTATCTGGGTATGCAGACAGTGATGAGATATGTGATAATCAGTGTGGCGGGCAGCACCTTATAATACGTCTTGCGGTGTGGCCATAGCTTCTTGAAGATTGCCACAAAATCAATCGGTGCTATATTTTTCTTCTCTTCCATTGTATGTCCTTTTATTACTTCAACAAGTTACCGATGGTGGCGCCCATGGTGGCGATGGCGGCAGCGGTGCTACCGATGGCCAGGTACTCAGAGACACCCATC
>OCTW011368979.1_pt1 | contig 11575 bp, 12 predicted proteins | sample 1539671 | NCBI WGS metagenome assembly OCTW01 (sample SAMN02144230, study PRJEB22623) | gut metagenome | biome: sheep rumen | host: Ovis aries | place: New Zealand | reverse complement strand
CGTTCACAGATTGTTGGCCGTTCCTGCCCACTTTTTCTTGCGCTTTGATATAATTGCCTCATATGTTGATGAGACAACCAAAACCAATTCAGCAAGGGGATACGATCTACATGGTCGCGCCTTCTTTCGGCGTCACCATCGATCCCTATATGACCCGTTATGAAGAATCCATCAAACGATTCAAAAAAGCCGGGTATCGCGTCGAGGAAGGGCCGAACGTTCATTTGGATGAAGGAATCGCCGCAAGTGCATCTCCACAAGCAAGAGCGAAAGAGATCAATGACGCGTTTGCTTCTGATGCTTCTTTGATCCTCTCCGTCGGTGGAGGGGAAGTGATGGTGGAGATGCTGCCTTATGTCGACTTCGCCGCCATCAAAAAACAAGAACCGAAATGGTTCATGGGGTTCTCAGATAATACCAATCTCACATTGCCCCTTGTCTTGCTTACCGACACCATGTCCATCTATGGGCCGTGCACGCCGAGTTTCTATCAAAAGAAGTGGCGGTTATCAGAAGAAGATAGCTTCAAACTTCTCAAAGGCGAGCGGGTTTTGCAGGGATATCCAAAATACTCCATCACCAAATCCAACAAGGACCACCCATTATGGGCTTACCGTTTGACCCAAGAGAAAGTCATTACGCCTGTCGGATATAAAGCTCCAATTGAAGGGAGACTCCTTGGTGGTTGCCTCGATTGCGTCCTCGGACTTGTCGGCACCCCATATGGAGATATCGCTGGATTTAGAAAGCGTCACCCTGAAGGTATCATCTGGTTCTTGGAAGCCTGCGATTTGAATCCACTTGGCATTCGAAGAGGACTCTTCCAACTGAAACAAGCCGGCTGGTTTGAAGGGGCGAAAGGATTCTTGCTTGGGCGTCATCTTTGCCGCGACCAAGAAATCTTCGAGGTCAACAAATACAACGCGGTGACCGATATTTTAGGAGATTTGGGCTTACCCATTCTCATGGATATCGATCTGGGGCATATTCCACCTTCGATGCCGATCAAAGTCGGCGCGATGGCGGAAGTCGCTTATGAAAACGGTAATATCATATTTCAATATAAAGAATAGAAAGGAACCTCTATGATTATTCTCACTATCAAAGATTTCGGCGATATCAAAATCGAACTCGACCGCGATAATGCGCCGATTAGCTGCAACAACTTCGCCTATCTTGTAGGAACAGGCTACTATAACGGCCTCACCTTCCATCGTATCATCCGTCATTTTATGATCCAAGGCGGCTGCCCATTAGGCAACGGCACCGGCGGACCTGGGTATTCCATCAAAGGCGAATTCGGCGCCAATGGAGTTAAAAACGAATTGAAGCATGCACGCGGTGTTATTTCCATGGCTCGTTCGATGATGCCAAATTCGGCCGGAAGCCAATTCTTCATCTGCGATACCGATGACTTCTTCCTCGATGGCAACTATGCTGCCTTTGGCAAAGTCGTCGAAGGCATGGATGTGGTGGACCGCATCGCCAAAGTCCCAACTGGACCTAATGACCGCCCAAGAACCCCGGTCGTCATCGAAAAAGCCGTCGCGATCGATGAACCGTACGAAGATCCAAGGAAATAAATCATCGCAACCTAAGTCATCTCAAACGGGATGGCTTTTTATTTCTAGATAAGGCGCATACAATATCCCCATGCAAGAAAAAGCGGTGTTTTGCGAAGAGAATCGTGGCAGAAAGGCGCTTTTTCTTTATTCAGAGAAAAGCGGCAGGGCCAATATCCGTAAGCATCTGCCTGAAATGATTGAAGAGCTTAGAGACTGCTTTTTAACTTTAGATGTCTTCAATAGCCCTTCGGCAGAAGAAGGTGCAAAAAAAGCCAAAGAAGCCTGCGGAATCTACGATGTTTTGATTGTCTTCGGTGGTGATGGGACGATGCGTAACATCATCAACGCCCTCGCCCCAATGGATAATGCACCGATTCTAGGCTATATCAATGGCGGAACCATCTCGGATATCGGGGTGAATTTCGGCATCAAAGGTTCGCACCGTCACGCGGTCAACATCATCAAGGCTGGGAATATCGCTTCCTTTGATGTTGGCAAGATCAATGACGAGTACTTTGGCTATGTTGCAGCGGTTGGCGCATTTGCCGATATCCCATACATGGTCCGCCGCAATCAGAAAAAACGCATCGGAAGACTCGCCTATTATCTAAAAGCAGTGCAGGAAGCCTTCGTTCCTGACAAAGTAAAAGGCGTTTTGCGGGTAAACGGGCAAGAGATTCCTTTCAAAACCCCGTTCCTTCTTTGCTTATCCGGCCGGAATATGGCGGGGTTCTTGGTTTCTAGAAAATCGCGTTTTGACGATGGCAAATTTGAGTTATATGTAACCAAACCAGGGCTATTCAATGGGCTTTTGCATTACTTTTTCTTTAAAATGCGAACCGATTGCTATATTTCGGATCATTTCGAGATCGAAATTGATTATTCGGAGCCTTGGGACCTTGATGGAGAAAAAGGCCCTGTAGGGGCAGTGACCATCTCTTGCCTGCCTAGAAAGCTTAAAATATTCTGCGCTGAAAAATACAAAAATTAACAAACAACCCCCTTTTCAGATTGGGGAAAAACGCATAATAAAACAAAAAATAGTGGGGATTTGCAAAGATTGCTTTCCTTTTTTGAAACACTCATTTATTATTAGGTAAATCTTTTTGCGGAGGGAAAAAGCAAAATGAAAAAGAAGATTGTCGTCTTAAATGTCGTCGGCCTTATTCTTATGGCCCTCGGCGTAGCGGGCTTCATGCTTGGTCCATGGTTCTTTGGACTTAGAAATGGAACACCGTTCTACACCTACACAGAGATCTTCGCCAACATCCCTGCACTATTCACTGGTCTGTTCAACTTCAATGTCCAGAACCAGGGCTTCATCATGCAGATTGTTGTCCTGTCCATCTCTGCCATCGCGATCATCCTACTGATCGTTCACCTCATCGTGCTCATTGTTAAGAAGTGCGGTAAATCTGTCCTCGCATGGTTTGCCTTCTTGCTTGGCGTCGCGATCCTCATCTTCATGATGTTGTGGATCCTCATCCCAGGCAACGCTGGTTACTATGCCGCAGGCGCCTCCCTTACTGGCAAATACGCATTAACCGGTTGGTTTGGCGTTGGCTTCGCCACCTTTAGAGGCATTATCCTTGGCTATGGCCCACTTCGCAAAGCCTTTGCCTTGGCACTCATCATCGGCGTCGTCGCGTTGATTGCCGTCGGTGTTATCCTCATGTTCATCGCCTACATCCTCGAACTCGTCAAACTCGGCAGAATCCGCAAGGAAAAGAAAGCCGCTGCTGACGAAGAGGCTGAAGAAATCGAAGTCGCCGAAGATGGCGACGTCGTGGCCGAAGAAGTTGATGAAGAAGAGAAAAAGGAAGATGCCGAAGCCGAAGACGATGGCCGTTATCGCCCACGTCCAGCCGAAGCGCAACCAATGCCAGCTGGCATCCAAGGACCTCTCCTTGTTCAATACATCAACACGTATGCACCAGAGCCAGGCAAGAAGAACGCTGTTCCTGTCTCTGAAATCCAAGACGTTGTCAACGGTGAGAAGCCATTGACCGCGGATGAAGTCCGCAAGATCATCAAGGAAGAGCTCGCCTCCAAAGAAGAGGCCCCAGCTCAGCCAGTGATCGTCTCCGTCCCAGCCCCAAAGAAAGAAGAAGAACCAGCTTTGACTGCTGAAGACGTTCGCAAGATCTTCGAAGAAGAACTTCGCAAAGCACAACCAGACGAAGGCGATGTCGTCGTCGAAGAAGAACCTGTCCCAGGTTTGACCGCTGACGAAGTCCGCGCCATCATCGACGAAGCTTTGGCCGAAAAGCCAGAAGAAAAGCCAGTCGAAGAAGAAACCAAAGAAGAACAAGACGTCCGCGCCATCATCCGCGAAGAACTTGCTACCTTCTATGGTGAGAAAGACGCCGCCGAAGCCGCTCGCAAAGCCGCCGAAGAAGAGGAAGCTCGCAAGGCTGCCGAAGAAGAAGCCGCTCGCAAAGCCGCCGAGGAAGAAGAAGCTGCCCGCAAGGCCGCCGAAGAAGAAGCTCGTCGCCAAGAAATAGAAGAAGCTCGCCGCCAGGCCGCTGAAGAAGCCCGCAAGGCTGCCGAAGAAGAAGCCGCTCGCAAAGCCGCCGAAGAAGAGGAAGCCCGTAAGGCCGCCGAAGAAGCGAAGAAGGAAGAAGAAGCGTTGTCTGCTGAAGAAATCCGCAAGATCATCGCTGATGCCCTTGCCGCTGAAAAGCCAGAAGAAAAGCCAGCCGAACCTGCACCTGAAGGTTTGACCGCTGACGATATCCGCGACATCATCCGCGAAGAACTCGCCGGTCTTGTCAAAGAAGAACCAGCACCAGAGCCGGTTGTCGTCGAGGAAAAGCCAGCTGAGCCAGCCCCAGCCCCAACGGTTACCGTCGTTGTCCAGGCACCTGAAGCTAAGCCAGAAGAAAAGCCAGAAGAGCCGGAAGAAAAAGGACCAGCCCCAGAGCGCATCCCATTCCCAACCCGCTTGCTCTCCTCTGACGAAGACGTTCAAGAGAACTACAACATCTTGAAGTCTGAAATCCTTGCTTATGGCGTCAAGAGCCGTGTTTCCAACACCGGCGATACCTTCCGCCTCCACAAGATTACTTACGTCAAGATTACCGTCGCAGGTAAGGGCCTCAAGCTCTACTTCGCCCTCGATCCAAAGGATTATGCGGATTCCAAGATCCCTGTCTCCGATGCCGGACACAAGGGTGCTTACCAGGATATCCCGCTCGTCTTCAAGGTTAAGAGCGATCTCTCCTTGCGCCGCGCGAAACAGCTCATTGCTGATGTCATGGCCAAGTTTGGCAACGAAAAAGGCGAAATCGAAGAACGCGATTGGGCCTATGCGTTGAAAGACTATGGTCTTGCCGCAGATGACGATGACTGATCTTCACTGATATCTAACGAACACCGCCTTAGGGTAAAACCTAGGGCGGTTTTCGATTGGGCGGTCTTTCTATTCATACTTGTTTGGCATATAATAACCACGTTGCGCAGGCAATAAAGGAGGTGGTGGTCTTTGGTAGACATACCTAGTTACATAGGAATCCCATTGCTCGTTTTATTCATCTTGATGAGCGCGTTCTATAACGCTACTGAAACCGCCTATACCTGCCTGAATCAGTATAAATTCAAAGTCGAGGCCGAAAACGGCTCTAGAACCGCCAAATTGGTTCTTCGTCTCCATGACCATTTCGATGCTACGTTGATTTCCGTTTTGATCGGAAACAATGTTTTTGCTGTTTTAATCTCGTTTGTATCGACCATCTTGTTCATGGGTTGGTTTGGGAAATACATCGATGATTCTGTCGTATCTCTTATCGCCTCCATCACGATGGCTATCTTTACGTTCCTTTTTGGCGATACCATCCCGAAGTTAATTGGTAAGAAGATGCCGGATAAAACCGCGCGCTTCACCGCCTATCCGATGGTGTTCTTCGTTGTTTTGTTCTATCCGGTTGGTTTGATTTTCCGCGGCTTATCTTGGCTTGTCCGCAAAGCATTCCACGCGGATAAGATGGTGGAAGTCACCGAAGAGGATTTCACATCCGCGGTTGAAGAAAGCGAAGAGGCCGGGCTACTTGAAGAAAACGAATCGGATATCATCCAAGCGACCCTCGATTTCGATGATACCTCGGTCAAGGAAGTCTTAACTCCAAGACGCAGAATGCAGATGCTCGATATTTCTGGTCTTACCAATGAAAAGCTTCTCTCTTTCATTTCCAAAACCAACTATTCCCGTATTCCCTTATACGCGAAAAGCCCGGATAAAATCGTCGGGGTTTTGGTGGTGAAAAACTTCTTAAACGCTTATTTCATTTCTCCGAAGACCACGAACTATTTGGATTTCGTTCAGAAGCCTTATTTTGTTACTCCATCGGTTAAGATCGATGATCTTTTGGATGGCTTCAAAAAGCATCACACCCATATTGCTTTGGTCCGTAAAGAAGGCAAACTCGTTGGCATGGTCACGATGGAAGACGTCTTAGAAGAACTTGTCGGCGGCATCAAAGAAACGGCGAAGAACGTCGGGGAGGTGAAACAATGAGCGTACGTGCGATTGTTTACATCGTCCTCATTGGTCTCTTGCTGGTTCTTAGCGCCTTCTTTTCGATGTCAGAAATGGCCTTCTCCGCGGTAAACGTGCACCGCTTGGAGAAAGAGGTGGCCAAACGAAAGAAAGGTTCTAGCGCCGCGGTAGCGCTTCATATCACCCAGCATTATGATGATGCCTTAGCCACCATCCTCTTTGGCAACGCGGTAGTGAACATCTTAGCCTCTTCTTTAGGTGCGGCTTTGGCATTGCAGCCTCCGTTCTCCTCCAATAGCGAGCTATCGGCAACCCTTATCGAAATCGTTGTTTTGGTTTTGATTTTGATCTTCGGCGAGATCCTCCCGAAAGTCATCGGAAAGGTGTATGCCTTCAATATCTGTTTGGTGGTCTCTCGTTTTGTTCGTGGCGCGGAATTTGTCTTCTTCCCCTTCGTCAAGGCTTCTTTAGCCATCGCGGGAGTCCTTACTCGTCCGATCGTGGCAAAGAATAACGAAGAAGAAAACGTCTTATCCGATGAAGAACTTGCCCAGATGGTCAACACGATTGAAGAAGAGGGCATCATCGATGAGGATCAAAAAGAATTGATCCACAATTCCATTGAATTTATCGATACACGCGCCTATCACGTTTTGACCCCACGCGTGAAAATCGAAGGCATCGATTATGCGACCAATTTGAATCGTTATATCGAATCCTATGGCATGTTCCATCATTCGCGCATCATCGTTTATAAGAAGTCTTTAGACGATATCGTTGGCTATATCCCCATCAAATTGCTGCATAAGGCGATGTTAATGGGCAAGAGTTTATCGCTCGACCTTTTGATGCTTCCGATTGAATCGGTTCCAAGAACGATGGAAATCTCCTCGATTTTGGAGTTGATGAAAAAGACGCATCACCATATCGTCGTCGTCAAAGACGAATATGGTGGCACCGAAGGTATTTTGACATTGGAAGACATCTTAGAAGAGCTTGTTGGAGACCTTTGGGATGAATCTGAACCAATCTCGCCAGACATCCAGAAAACGGATAAGAGAAACCAATATATCGTCAAAGGCTCGATGAACATCGAAGAGTTCTTCACCTATTTCAAAATGGATGAAGAAGAAATCGATGAAGGCTATGAGACCGTGTCAGGCTGGATCAATGATCAGTTAGGTGAGTTTGGCAAAGTCGGCGATAGTTTTGAATATGCAAAGCTCACGGTCAAAGTAAAGAAAAACGCTCCGTTCTCAATTGACGAAGCGTTAGTAATCTATCATCCAAGAAGACGAGTTAATTGAGTTTTGCAAGGATTTTGCGATATTGATCGACGATGAAATCCCCGATTTCCGCTACAGATTGAGTCGAAACGGGAACGACCACGTCGGTCTTTTCTTTTACCTCTTCATTGAAGCAGATGCGGTCATTCTCGATACGCTTTTCCACGTCTTCCATCCGATCGCCGCGACCAATCATGCGTCGGATACGTAAGTCCTCATCCGCATCCAAATAGAAGGCGATGACGCGGGAAGAACCTAACGCCATGAAATGATCAAGACCAGCAGGATCTAAGACGATGCATTTATCATCGGCGACCTGGGCTTTGGAGCATCCATATAAATTGCCATTATAGAATGTCGATTCGACAAGCAATCCATTTTCTTCCATGCGGAGGAATTCTGGTTTGCTGACGAAGAAATAATCCACGCCGTTTTGCTCGCCTTCGCGCATTGGGCGAGTCGTGTGCGTGATGGCCTTGGTAATCCCATAGGCTTTGGCGAGATATTTCGCGACTTCCGTTTTGCCGCTGGCGGAAGCGCCAATCAATAAAATCATGGACAAATTATAGCAATGATATTTTGGCTTGAGGAAACTTTTTTATGCGCAAAAAGGGCCGTTCAAATTATTACAACCGAAATTTTGTGCAATTTTCTTCTTCGATTGAATCTAAGCAATTCGGAAACTTAAGAAACTTTTACGTTCAAATTGACGTTTTTTGCGTATAGATAGATATGAAAGAGCTATCGCGAAACCCTAAATTTGCCCCCAAAAACGTCATCGACTCGATTGTGATCTTCCGTGATAAATACCGGAAGTCGTTGATGGATGTCGGCAAGTCACCTGACTGCCATATCTATGATCTGAATAAGGAATCCCTCTGGTTTGTTAAAAGCGGAAAAGGACGGCGATTTATCACCTCCGTCATCACTTTTTATAAGGAGTTAGATGATGAACTCGACCAGAAGATATTCATCACTGAGTTTTTAGAACGCGGCCGTCATTACCCATTTTGGCATTATGGGGTGCTGGAGACCCCGATGTACCGTCAACGGCTTGCGACCATTTATAAGAAACTCGATGAACGATTCCACTTGGAGGTATCCGCATGAGACATCCTATCATGCTCAAAAGCCTGCCATGTTTTTTGGCGTTATCCGGCGTCAGCGCCTCCATTGATCGACCGTTTGGCAGATTTGCCTATGAACTCGATGATTTAATTCGCAACCATGACGTACGTTTGGATTGGCATTTCAAAGATGAGAATCGCCTTCAATTTAAGTTCTTTTGCTATGTTACCGATGAAAACAACACAACTTCCTATTATGGCTATGAGCAAGCCTATGATTTGCGCTATAGCGGGACCAAATCATATGATGGAACTTTCACCATCCCAAAGAAATATACGAATGTTGAGAAATTGCATCTATATTTCGGGCTTGCATCGACGACAACTGACAACTGGTCGGATATCGTCTACGAGCATCGTGACCTCGGTTCGTCTTTGATCAAACACGGCGTTTCAGGGACCAAACGAATCCTCACCAATCGCTATCGCGTCGAATCAGGCTTAACGGACGTAAAAACCTATAACTATCGATATGACGTGAAATATAACGCGCCAAGCGAAGATAATTTCAGCTTAGGCATTGAACGATGGACGATTCGCTATCGGGATACCAACGCTAAGAGTTATCCAATGCGCTGCAACGCCGAACTACGAATCCTCGATCATATCAAAGACTTTGGAATCGGGAAAAATGTCGGAGGGGATTACGGGTATTTAAGCATCCCTTTGGTGCTTGAAGATAACGAAAACGACGGCACCTATTCCATCTATACGAAAGCTTATTACGTCTATTGCAAGATCACCGGTGAGATGTCGCATTACTCGACCAAGCCTAATACGACTTATATTAAAACCAGAAACGTATTTGCCAACGAACTTGCCTGTGCAGGCGAAACAATCGAATACCAAATCTGGCTAACCGATATCAACGGCATCGATGAAATCGTTTTGGAACGCTCGGTTTCTTTTAGCGAAAGTCAATTTGGCAATTGCCGCGAAGCCGATTACTGCGTGGTGATAGGGGAGGAATGAGATGTTTCACTTCTTAGTCGGCGGGCTCATGCTCGTTTTGATGGTCTCGACCTTCACTCAACAATACCAGTATCGTGGGGCGATCAATGCTTACTATGGCTTATATAAAGGCATCGTAGAGACATCGGTTCTGGCCTTTGACGATGATGGAAATCGCATCTATCCCTATTTTGATGTCGATTTCCTTTCCGATCGATTGCTGACCTACTTTGAAGACAACCTCAAACCCTATTGCAAGACCTATACGACCAATATCCGTTTTGGCAATTACTACACCCCCAAGTATCCAAGCAAAGTCACCATCTCCATTGATGCGAAGATGCATGACTTCAGCACATTTGCCAAGAAGGCTATTTTCGAAGTGAGGGAGAATGAAATATGAACCATTATGAACGCGTCACATCCTACGTGGAGGAAAGCTTCCTCAAGCCTCTTTTAGAGGATCCAAACATCACCGATATCTCTTTTAACGGGGTGGATATCTTCTATGAAAATCGGGGAAAAGGAAGAAGAAAATGGACGGAAAAAGTCACAGTTGAGCAAATTGGAGACTTTTTGAGGCAAATCGCAAACTTCTCCGAAAAGCAATTCTCATACCTTGAACCGATTTTGGACGTCAGTTTTTCAAGGTATCGACTCAACGCGATGTTCCTTTCCGTAGGGAGAGTTCGTGATCATAAGGTTTGCACTTTCTCGCTAAGAATCGGGCATGATGGCACCGCGGTCAGCGATGACGATAAGTTCTTTGGAGGGAAGTCTAGGAAGATTCTTTTAAAGGCGCTGGCCAACCATGAATCCATCGTCATCGCCGGAGAGACCGGAGCGGGCAAAACCGAACTTCAAAAATACCTGCTCTTACATTTGCCTCCTGCAACCCGTGTCATCGTCATCGACAACGTAGAAGAGCTCGAACTATCTCGCGGCGATGGTGATTTGGATTTAACTAGCTGGTTGGTTGACGAGAAAAACAAAGCGACCACTTTCTCCTCCTTGATCAAGAACGCACTTCGTAATAACCCAGACTATCTTCTGGTAGCGGAAAGCCGTGGGGCTGAGATGCTAGATGCTTTAAGCTGCGTGATGTCTGGACACCCCATCATCACGACGCTGCATGCGAAAGATTTATCCGCGATGCCATACCGCATGGCAAGGATGGCCATGATGGCCAATGATTCCCTTCGTTTTGAAGATCTGCTTGGCGATATTTATCACCATTTCTCCTTGATGGTGTATCTAACCAAGCGATTCGTCGATGGGGAAATCGTCCGGCGCATCGAGATGATTGGCAAGCTCAATGAGCAAACCCAAGAGATCGACGTCGTTTATTCCGCCAAAAGGGGAGCCCCGTTATGCAACAATTAATCATTCTCTTCGTTGTTGTTTCCCTAGGGCTAGGAGGTGTCGCATATTTCGTTTCGATGAACCTCTTCCTCGCCATCGGGGTTGGTTTGTTGTTTCTATTGCTATTTGTTCTCGTGGTGAATCCGGCGATTGGAAAATACCAGAAAATCCAGCAAAAACGGCATGAGTGCTACACGTTTGTCAATTCGTTCCTAATCACGATGTCGGTTTGCGAGTCGCTGCAAAAGAGTTTTGAACTTGCGACCCAATCGGCCCAAAAGGATTTTAAGGCAACGCTTGATGCGATTGCCCTTTATGAGACGAAAGAGCGAATTGAGTACCTCTCGAATTATTTCGAGACCCCAATCTACGATATGTTCCTCTCGTTGCTTGATATCTATATGGAGCGGGGCGGAGACATCTTGAAACTTTCAAAAAGTCTCATGGAGGAGCTCACACGTATGGAAGAAACCGCGATTAGTCTTTCCAAACACGCGGCTTCCGTCTTAATTCAATGGATCGTGCTTTGGGCGATGTCTCTTGCGATCTTGGTCTTTGTTCGTTTCGGATTAGATTCCTTCTATACCTATCTAAGTTCTTCCATCAGCTATGTCGCGATGATCATGGTCTACTTCTTGTTGCTGCTTGTTTCGATTGTCATCTTCACCCAGAAGTACACCGGCATCAATGTATTCGCCCGGAAAAAGCAAAAGGAAATAAAGGGGGTTAAAAATGGGAAAAATTAAAAAATCCATGCAATTCCTGGGTAAAAACCCGAAAAAAGAATTC
>OCTW011543965.1_pt1 | contig 11578 bp, 10 predicted proteins | sample 1539671 | NCBI WGS metagenome assembly OCTW01 (sample SAMN02144230, study PRJEB22623) | gut metagenome | biome: sheep rumen | host: Ovis aries | place: New Zealand | reverse complement strand
CCCGCCTCTCCCGTGACTACTCCGACGACGCACATGCCCAGCCCGACGATCATCAGCAGCACCGGGATGCGCCCTGTGATTTCTTTTTTCATCTGTTTTCCTCTCGTATGCCTGCTGTGGGTCTGATACAGCTACTATTGTACCATGGATATGCCATGGATATTTCTCTATACTTTTCCAATCAGAACTCTTTTTCATGTATAATAGAAGCAGGAAATCCATTCGGGGAAACAGGCAGAAGGGAGGCGTACTATGGCAATGAACTATAAATACGTCAGGATCCAGGGAAAGGAACTGGCGGAAAACACGATGTATGCAAAGGGCGTCTTCAGCATGTGCTGGCAGCTGATCCAGAATGATGCGATGGAAGAGGAAGACGCGGACCTGTACCGGGAGATCGACAAGTGGTTTGCGGAGGTCCTTCCCTTTCCTGATCCATGCAGGAGGCAGGAATCGGTCGTCTGCTGGTTCAAAACGGAGAACGCCGACGAGATGATGAAGATGATCCGGCCGGCCCTCTGGCTGCTCGAAAAGTACAACCACCCCTATTATCTGGTGTATACCAATACACCCGGCGAGATCATCTACGAAGACCAATACCAGATCGTGGTCAAGACAGATGGCTTCTTCCAGATCGAACCCGTCCAGCCGTCCTTTTCACCGGCGGAAGACGCTGACTCGGAAGACAGTATTGGTTGACTAAGGGGACCACGGGGACGGTTCTCTGGTCCCTTTCAGGGGACTGTGTGCGAAACCGGGGCATGACAGATTCTTCGTTTCGGCACCAAAGCCGGTCAGACATATTGGTACTACAGCCGGTCAGACAGTATTGGTACTACAGCCGGTCAGACAATATCGGTTGACTTGACAACAGGAAAAGTGTACAATCCAGTTTGTCTTACAGCGCGGGATATCATCCTCTCCGGGAGGAGGGTTGATCCGGGCAGACTGAAAAACAATTGAATGACAGATGGGGGCTGGGTCATCCCGGCTGAGACAGAGTAAACGAGCTCTGATACCATGGAACCTGATCCGGATAATGCCGGCGTAGGAAGCAGGACATCATTTGCCATTATCTGAGATACGGACGGGAAAAACCCCGCCGCAGACCGATGCCAGGGCATTTGTGCAGTTATCATCAGGACAGGTTCCATCAGGACCTGTCCTTTTATGTTGCAATTGATCTTGCATACAACAGACTGGACTGTATTCCTGGAACAGCAGACCGGGCCGCATGCCGGCTCAGACCAGGCCCGGTCACCTGACATAAATGACCGGCCTGTATGAATAAAAAATGCCGGCAGCATCGCATACCGGCCAGATGGAGGAAATCATGAATCTAGATAAAAAAACACCTGCAGCGGCTCTTCCAGAATACTTCGCCGGGGCCGGAGCAGTGACTGCCCGTTTTTTACAGCGCACAGCCGGTCTCTGGGACGCTTACCTGGACCACCCCTTTGTACAGGGGATCGCGGACGGAACGCTCGATCAGGAGAAGTTCCGCTTCTACATGATCCAGGACTATCTCTACCTGGTCGATTACGCCAGGGTTTTTGCCCTGGGCGTCGCCAAGGCGAAGGACATGGAGAGCATGCGTCTCTTTGCCGCCTATGTCAAACAGATCATGGACGGCGAGATGGACATCCACCGCGGCTACATGGCCCGTCTGGGGATCCGGCTGGAGGACGCGGAGCAGGCCAAAGCCGCGCTCGACAACCGCTCGTATACCGCCTATATGCTGCAGGTCGGCTATGAGGAGGGCGCTCCGGAGATCGCCGTGTCGATCCTGTCCTGCGCGCTGAGCTACGAGCACATTGCAAGGAGGATCCTTGAGCTTCATCCCGGCGCCGACCGGCATCCTTTTTACGGAGAATGGGTCGACGGATACGCCTGCCCGGAATACCATGAGGCAAACCAGGAGCTGATCAGACTGACAGAGCGCCTCTGCGCCGGCATGAACGAGACGCAGCTGGCCCATCTGGAGGATATTTTTGAGACCTGCTCCCGCTACGAGATGTCCTTCTGGGACATGGCCTGGGAGATGCGGGACTGAGGCCGGTGCCTGGTGCCTGTGGAGCGGTCTTAATACGTCTTCGGAAGACACGCAAGCGATGAGCCGGTGCCTGGTGCCTGTGGAGCGGTCGCGGATAAGAAAGGGACAGATACAGGAAAGGAACAATATGCTGGATTTTGAACAGGTGGTCTACCAGTATCCGGTCGAAAAAAGCCCCATCATCGACCATCTGAGTTTTCATATAGACCGCGGAGAATTTGTCTCCATCATCGGCGCCTCCGGCTGCGGCAAGAGCACCATCTTCCGCCTGATCAACCGCCTCCTGAAACCGGAGAGCGGGACCATCCGGGTGGACGGAAGAATCGTCGCGGGTGACGGGGGAGAAACGGCCCCGGGCCGCGCGGTCTGCGGCTACATGCCCCAGCAGGACCTGCTTTTCCCCTGGCGCACCGTCGAGGAAAACCTCTGTCTGCCCATGGAACTGCAGGGCGGAATCCCCAAAGAGGAGCAGCGCCGCCGCGCGCAGGCCGCCCTGGCGGAAGTCGGCCTGGCGGGAAAAGGGGACAAGCGTCCCTCCGAGCTCTCGGGCGGCATGCGGCAGCGGGCGGCCTTTGCCCGCACCCTGCTGACAGGCTCGGACATCCTGCTCCTGGACGAGCCTTTCTCAGCCCTGGACTACCTGACCCGCATCGAAATGCGCGAATGGCTCCTGCGGCAGTGGGAGAGGGATAAAAAGACTGTCCTCTTCATCACCCACGATGTCGAGGAGGCCATCTTTCTGTCCGGCCGCGTCCTCGTCGCTGAGAAGTGTCCCATCACATCCCTGACCTCCGTGGACATTCCCCTCGGCATGCCCCGCACGATCGAGAGCCTGGGACGGCCCGAGATCCAGGAGCTCAAGGAGACCCTGATCCACAAGCTGCGCAGCAATCCCGTGCCACAGCTGTGAGGGAGCCTCTTTTTACGAATTATTTCGGATGATCATATTTGAGGATTTTAAAAAAAAAGCCTGATGAAAACTTATGAAAACTTATAAAAACAGGAACCTGTCTGTAGACGCAGACCTGCCTGAAAACCGGAATAAGTATTCATAGGTACGGGCATGTCTGAAAATTACAACCGGAGACTACAATGACTTCTGAAAATACAAACCGGGCCAACCTGCCCGCGGCCATCCTGGTATTTGCCCTGCTCATGCTGTGGCAGATGGCGGCCATGGGTATGAATGCCGCCTACATCCTGCCTTCGCCTGTCCAGGTCGTACAGAAACTCTGGGAACTGCGGGGCCCCCTCTTTACGGCCCACCTGCCGGCCACCATGTCCGTCGTTGCCATCGGACTGATCATTTCCATCGTGCTCGGCCTGGCCCTTGCCATCCTCATGGACATGAGCCCCGTCGCCGAAAAGGCTCTCTACCCCCTGGTGATCGCCTCTCAGACCATCCCGACGACGGCACTGGCGCCCCTCTTTGTCCTCTGGTTCGGATACACCATCTGGAGCAAGGTCCTCGTCACCGTCCTGATGACCTTTTTCCCGGTCACCATCACGGTCTTTGACGGCTTCCGCTCCATCAGGACCGAGATGAAGGAGCTCATGTTCTGTATGGGCGCAGACACCCGCCAGATGTTTTTCAAGCTCAAGCTGCCCGCCGTCCTGCCCTTCTTTTTCTCGGCACTCAAGATGGCGGTCCCGCTCTCTGTCATCGGCGCGGCCATCGGCGAGTGGCTCGGCGCCCAGAGCGGCCTCGGCTATTTCAGCCGCCGCATGATGACCCAGCTGGACGGCGCCGGCGTCTTCGCCCCCATCCTGCTGCTCTCCATCGCCGCCATGCTCCTCACCTCGATCGTCACGATCCTCGAGCGCCGCATCGTCACCTGGCGCGCTGAATAGGGACCATGGGGAGGGACCACGGGGACGGTTCTCCGGCTCATGTACCGAGGTGTACCGAGGGGACGGTTCTCCGGCCCCTTCCATCCGGCTCAGATCCGGCCTTTGACGCAGAAGAGTACCTGCCAAAAGGGCCAGAGAACCGTCCCCTTGGCTCCTTATGCGAACAAATATTACAAAACAATCTCAGGAGGATAAATCTATGAAAAAGAAACCCGCAACGAAAAAAAGGCTGCTGAGCCTGATCCTGGCCGCTGCCCTGTGCCTGGCCCTCTGCACCGGCTGCGGCAATTCCGGAAGCGCACAGAAAGATGCACAGGAGACCGCGGAGAGCGGCGAAGAAACCGGAGCAGGAGAGGATTCCGCCTCCGCCGCAGGGACCGGCGCCGCCGCGGCACCCGCCGGTGACCTGCGCAAGATGGACGTGGTCCTTGATTGGTACCCCAACGCCCTTCACGCCTTCCTTTACACCGCCATTGAGCGGGGCTACTTCGCCGAGGAAGGGCTGGATGTCAACATCCGCTTCCCGGCCAATGAAAACGATGCCATTGCCCTTGTATCCGCGGGCAAGGCGGACATCGGCCTCTACTATGAGCACGACGCCATCCAGGCGGTCGCCGACCAGGGTGTCCACATCAAGTCCATCGGCGCCGTCGTCCAGTCCCCCCTCAATGTCATCCTGTCCCTGGCGGACAAGAACATCAAGGAGCCCAGGGATATGGCCGGCAAAAAGATCGGCTACGCAGGGACAGCCCTCAGCGAGGCCCTGGTCCGCACCATGCTCAAGGCCAACGGAGAGGACCCTGACAACGTGGACCTGATCAACGTCGGATTCGAGCTGATGAGCGCCATGACCACCGACCAGGTCGACGCCACCATCGGCTGCCTGGTCAACCACGAGGTGCCCCAGCTGGAGGAAGAGGGCTTCGACGTCAACTACTTCCTCGTCAACGAGTACGGCATCCCCAACTACTACGAGGCTGTCTTCCTGGCAAACGACGAGACCATCGAAAACGAGCCCGAGGTCCTCGCCGGCTTCCTGCGCGCCTGCGCGAAGGGCTTTGACGACTTCCAGGAGGATCCCGACGCCTGCCTGCAGATCCTGCTCGACAACCAGAGCGCTGAGAACTTCCCCTTGTCCCCCACCGTGGAGAAAAAGTCCTGCGAGACCCTTCTCCCCCTCATGGAGACAGCAGACGCGCCCTTCCTGACCCAGACAGAGGAGAACTGGCAGGAGAACATCGACTGGATGTATGAGGAAGGCCTCATCACACGGAAGATCACTCCTGCCGACGTCATTGCGGATATTCCTTACTGACAAAACCACCAGGGACGTATCTCGCCGGTTTTTTTGGAAGAACGCAAGGGACGTAAAACTGTAAGGGACGGTTCTGAAGATACAAAAACTGCAATCGAATCATCATGACAAAAAACTGCTGCAGGCCCCTGACGAAGAAGATCAGAGCACCCGCAGCAGTTTTTACTTTTCGGGATATTCCAGATTTCAGTTTTGCTTTCCCTGCATCTTCTCCCACACTCTTTCAGCTGCGTGGAGGATGAGGTCTGCGGCATCGACGGAATCGAAGATGACCGCATAGCCGCGCAGGGTCAGGGCCTTGGAATAGAGGCTGGTGGCGTGGCGGTTGATGAAGATCCCGGCCTTGTGCTTGCCGTTGCGGGCCGCCTGAATGACGTTGGTGCCCGCGGAATTGCCGTCCAGGGCCAAGACCACGGAGGAACGGCGGTTGAAGATCTCGTAGGCGTAGCTCTTGTAGAGACCCAGACCGACCGGCTCGATGGAGATCCGGATCCCCGCGCCGCTCTTCAGGAGTCGGCCCGCCTCCTGTTCCGTCAGCCGGGTCGGCACCATGGCAAAGATCTCAAACCTCCCGCCGCAGAGCCGGATCAGCTCCCGCTCATAGGCCAGCATCCTGTAGCCGATGACAAAAAATACCCTGTCCGGATCCGCCTCTTCCACGATCCGGCGCAGCATTTCGACGGCCCAACCCTGCATCCGGGTCGGCCTACGGTCGGTGTTAAAGCTCCCGCCCAGCAGAATGACGGGAACCTTATCCGTCGGCATCTCCCGCACGAGGCCGCTCAGACACTTTGCACTCTCCAGGCTGCCCCGGCCGATCATGAGTGTCTCGTCCGGCACAGGCTCCCTCTGGATCCGCTCATCGAGAAAAGCCTCCACAGCCTGAGGATCATACAGAAGGGCAGGGGTCTCCGGCGCGGCCTGAGGACTTTTCGAGCCGGCAAGGGCCTCCGGCGCGGCCTGCTGCCCGCACATGCCGGCGAAGGCCGCCTGCTTGCGGGCAAAGGTGTCCAAGCTCGCCGCCAGGACCCGGTCCTCGGCCTGCCGCATGGCCAGCATATCCCCGTGGGACAGGTGTAGCATGCGCTCCAGGGCCAGCTCCTCATCGATCGAGTCCGTCCCGTAGAGGGCGCCGCCGTCGGTGCCCTGGACACAGGAGATCCCGTTTGCCAGATACTGCTTGAGGGGGTGGCGGCGCAGGATGCTGAGATTGTTCAGGCGGACATTGGAGGTCAGCTGGAACTCCAGGACCGCCCCCGCCTCGCGCAGCTCCTCCATCAGCTGCCGGCCGGCCCGGGAGCTCAGCGGGGTCGTGTAGAGGCCGTGGCCGATCCGCAGGGGCGGCATGGCCTGCCCGGGCGCCAGAGACTCCTTCACACAGTGCAGGCTCTCCGCCACGTTGTTTTTAAGAGAATCGTTCTCGCCCGCGTGGATCCGGATGACAAAGCCCGGATTGGCGCCTGCGACGGCGACCAGCTCCCGGATCAGGGGCTGCAGGTCCCGGATATCGTTGATCTCCTCCCCGATGATATCGGATCCTGCCACATAGGGGTCGCAGGCAATGGCCCGAAGGGTGCGGACCTGATCCTGGACGACCCGGTCGGGCTCCACCTGATCGCGGATGATCGTCAGCGGGATCCGGCGGAAGGAGGCCAGGAAGCGCAGGACAACGCCTGTCTCACTGGTGATCGCCGGCATGGCCGCATGGATCTGCCCCAGGAGGGCTGCCGCGGATTCAGACTTGACGAGACCGGTGTCGGAGATCTCCATATAGCAGATGCCCCTGCTGGCGCAGCCGCGCGCGATCCAGAGCAGCTTGTTCTGTAACAGGGAAAAAGATGCATAGACCGGATCCTCCCGGTCTTTTTCCATCTGTACCAGCGCAGCCGCGATATCTTCGTCCGGTACAGGCCCGTAGGACTTTAGATCGACCGGGTCCTCCACGGCCTCCCCCTTGGTGAAGACATAGCGGTAGAGGTAGACCTTCTCCAGATTGGAAAAGACCGCCTGCCCGTCCTTCAGAATGGTCAGGGAGGCCCGGATCCTGGGGATGTTGTAGGCGGCGTTCTCCGGATCTGCCAGGATGAAATCCGCAAAATTGATAAAGGTGTTGTCGTTGATCCTCCGCGTCAGGTACTTGCCCTGCAGGGGGGAGTCGGCAAACCGCTCCGCCGTCACGGCCCGGCGCCCGGCCAGAAGCTCCTCCTGCGCCGGCGTGCAGCGCAGCTGCAGCTTGCGGATATAGTAGAGGGGATAGCGGATCTGGTGGTGAATGCCCAGCGCGATCAGGATGTCCGGATCCAGGTTGGCGTTCATGTGCGTGTGCAGGTCCGTCCGGAACTTGTATTCCCGGGGAATATAGGTCTTGACCAGGGTCTCCCAGGTGCCCAGCCCGTACTTTCTGGTCTGGCTCATCAGCGTCTTGGCGATGGCGGGGATGGAGGCCTTGCGCTCGATCGTTCCGTCCGGATAGATGTTGGCGACCTTGGTGTCGCCCAGCCGGAGAATATAGACGGCCTTATTGGCCCCGTCGATATAGCAGGGGATCTCCCCCCGGACCACCTTGAGCCCCTTTTCGTCAAAACTCAGCGGCAGGCCGCACAGACCTGCCAGGTTGGTGATCAGGTTGCCGGACTTGTGGTTGGGCGTCCGCAGCACATAGGACAGCGTCTCCCTCTCCATCAGCAGATCTACAATAATATCCTTCTCTTTATCCAGATAAAAATGCCCGAAATTCGTCATGCCTGCAGTGATGACCTCCTGTAAAGTGTGCGCTGCCTGTTCCGGAAGCAAAAAAGTAATCTCCATTATAGCAGATATCAGAAAAGAGTGTGCGCATTCTTTCCGACCGTGCCGCTTGCCGGAGTGGCAGCCGGAGGCGTTTTCGCGGAGGCAGCACATGCTTCGCAAGAGCCGGACGGTGAAGGATCAGCGGAGCTTCAGGCCGCTTCGCGGCATAAACATGCGGAAAGTTACGCAAAAATAATACCGGCGAAATAACCTTTTTGGCAGTGCGTGGTATAATAATAGGTGTGAAAAGAGAGAAAAGCAGTCCAAAAGTGGACAAAAAGACATGGAGCGCAGAAAAATGAATGATCAAATGAATGTAAAAACGGAACCGGAACCAGACAGCAGAGAAAAGACAACTGAGAACCTGGAATACGTGAAGAGTGTGCTCGGTGAGGCGGAACAGTACGACCACGCCGCGAGGGTACTGATGTTTGATCAGGAGACCATCTGCCCCGCAGATGCCATGGAGGAACAGGGCCGGGTCATGGCCTTCCTCAGCAACCAGTCCTACAAGCTGATCAAGGATCCGGCCTTTGTCGAGGCGGCGGAGAACCTGTATGAGCACCGGGACCGGCTGGGAGAGCGCGACAGCGCCCTGGCAGGGCTTCTCCACAGAGCCTACCTGCAGAACAAAAACATTACACCCGCCATGCAGCACGAGTTTTCTCTGGTTTTCAACCGTGCCTTCGTCAAGTGGAGCGAGGCGCGCCGGGCCTCCGACTACAGCCTTTTCGCCCCCTCCCTGGAGGAGGTCGTGGGGGCCAACCGGCAGATGATCGACCTGCGCGGCGCGGACGCCGCCGGACAGACGCCCTACGACTGCCTGCTCGACGACTACGAGCAGGGCATGACCTCCGGCGTCCTGGATGAAGCCTTCGGGACCTGCAAGGAGCGCCTCATCCCCCTCCTGGAAAAAATTGTGAAGAGCCCTCGGAAGATCCGCACGGATTTCCTCCGCAGGCCGGTCACGGACGACCAGCAGGCCCGCATGGCCCGCTGGCTCCTCACGCAGATGGGCTTTAACTTTGCCCGCGGGACCTTCACCACCTCCGAGCATCCGTTTACGGAGAGCATGGGCAGGTACGACGCACGCGTGACGACCCACTACTACCCGGACCAGTTCGCCTCCAGCATGTATTCCATCATCCACGAGGGCGGCCACGCCCTGTTTGAGCAGAATCAGCCCCAGGCGGACCACGACTATTTCCTCACGGACGGCAAGACCCTGGGCATGCACGAGTCCGTCTCCCGCTTCTACGAGAACCGCATCGGGCGGTCCCGCAGCTTTGTCCACTTCATCTATCCCCAGGTCTGCGAGGCCTTCCCCCAGGTCATGGCGGATGTGACGGAGGAGGAATTCTACGCGGCCCTCAACGTCGTGGAGCCCTCCCTGATCCGGACGGAGGCAGATGAATTCACCTACACCTTCCACATCATCATCCGCTACGAGATCGAAAAGGCCCTCTTCAGCGGACAGGCCGGCGTGGAGGACATCCGTGACCTGTGGAACAGTAAATATGAGCAGTACCTCGGCATCCGGCCCACATCGGACAGGGACGGCGTCCTGCAGGATGTCCACTGGACCTCCGGCTTCGGCTATTTCCCCACCTACGCGGTCGGCAACTTCTACAATGCCATGTACTACAACCGCATGAAAGAGGAGATCCCCGTGGAAAAATCCATTGCCGCCGGCGATTTCGGCCCCGTCAACCGCTGGATGACGGACCACGTCTTTGCAAAGGCAGACCTTCTGCCGCCCCAGGAATGGATCCGCGACATCACCGGCAGAGATTTCACACCGGATGACTTCCTCGACTACCTGGAGGACAAATACGCCGCCATCTACCAGCTCTGACGGAAACCACCTGAAAGAACCGCATGGGACCACCCGGGAAGGATCCGGCCGGTACAATTTCCGCCCGTAAGCGCAAATGCCCGGTTGGTTCCGGAGCGATCAGAATTCAAAACGATTACGTAAAAAAATAAAGATGAAATAAGAAAAATGGAGAACCAAATGAAGAAAATGAAAAGAATCAGGACGATCTGCCTTGTGCTGCTGACTGTCGCCGTTCTGCTGGCAGCCTGCGGAGGATTTTCCTTCTCGATCACGACCATGGGCGATAAGACGACGATCGATGTCAACAGCAAAAAGGACGGCGATTTCATGGAATCTGATCCCCTCGAGATCGGTAGGGGCAGAACAACGGTCGTGGAGTCATCGCTGGAAAAAGGAGAGCTGCAGATAGAATTTCTGGAGGCATCGGTCTTTTTCAATGATGACGGACCGGATGATTATATAGCGGGGGATGTGGTCGACAGCGTGACAGTCGGCCCCGGCTCTCAGGAGAAGCTCAACCTGGAGAGCGGCAACTATGTCCTGCATATCACAACGATCGGGGAGACCAAGGGCAGCGTGGAGATTCGTTTCGAGAAGGAATAGGCCGGATACTGCCTTCGGCTTCTAAATCTCCCGGGACATTTCTATTATGAATGTATGAATAAACAAAGCCGTCGTACCGGCCTCAAGGGTCCGGTGCGGCGGCTTTTGCCGATCATGATACAAAACAGATCATCCTTCAATATGAAGAGCTTGATGCTCATCCTGCGGCGCTTCGTCTCAGCGGCGGGTCACGATCCCGGACTGCATCTTACTTCTTGGTGATGATCGCCCTCTTGTGGGTGCCCTTTCCGATCGGTCCGTTCTCGTCGGACGCAGCCACGTTGAAGAGGATCTTCTTGCCGTCGATCTCCGCGATCTCAACCTCGCAGGTGACCTTTCCGCCTTCAGGAGTTGCGGCGAAATGCTTGATATCCACTGCCATGCCAACAGAGCCCTTGCCCTCCTCCAGGTTCGCTGCCAGAAGAGCTGCACAGGTGAGCTCCATCAGATTGATCATGCTGGGGGTGGAGAAAACATGCGGCAGATCGATCTGCGGGAGCTGACTGTCAAGGTGATCCGCGCACATCTCAGGTGTGACCTGGAGGGACACGGTGTTCTTCATTCCGACCTTTAATTCCATAGCTTAATTCCTTTCATAACTCTGTAACATTATAGCTTCATAACATCAAAATATCATAATATTTCATGACGATATCCGGGCCCTGCATAGCGATGTTATCGCGGCATGACAGGCCCCTGCATGATTCAGTATTATAGCACATGCCCGATGGAAGGACACGCACGATTTGGAGTGTGCCGGGAAACATACCCTCTTATGCAGCAGGGGCAAGCTCCTCTTCCGGTGCGGGTTCTTCCGCCGGTGTCTGATTCGCGGGGACTGCGGTCTCACTTGTCGCGGCTTCCTCTGCGGGAGCATTCTCTGGAACAGCGGTTTCTATATCTTCCGCCTCTTCCGCGGGCTCTGCCTGGTCTGCCGGCTGAAAACCCGTCTTCTTGACATTTTCACCGTAGATCGTCTCGAATTCGTTCTTCATGGATACAGTCTCAAATTCGAGTTCCTCACATTTCTTCTTGAAGGATCAAAAAAACACCGGGACCAGACTGTTGGACCAGTCTGCTCCTGGTGTTTTTTCGTGCGTCCTGCCGCCCCCGGCTCAGGAGTGAGGCG
>OCTW013407500.1_pt1 | contig 11585 bp, 11 predicted proteins | sample 1539671 | NCBI WGS metagenome assembly OCTW01 (sample SAMN02144230, study PRJEB22623) | gut metagenome | biome: sheep rumen | host: Ovis aries | place: New Zealand | reverse complement strand
TACTATCACCCCTTAGCCCCTATAATTTATCACATTCATTCTAGGGAGTCAAATATCTTTTGTCTTTTTGTTGCTGGAAAAATCTACCATTTTTTGATTTTTCCGTTGTTTATATTCACGATACTGTTTTTCCACCCGATAGATAATATTGTAAATATTGCCCGGACTAAAATGTGTCCTTTTCGCAATTTCATCGGTCGTAAAACCTTCATTATGGAGCTTAATCACCATTTGATGATCAGGGTTCACATATTTCTCTAAAAACTTCTGAAATGCTTCCTCATCGGCGATCTTGCTGATATGAGCAAGCGGATTATAAGTGGTTTTCTCTTCCGCCACAATATCGATCATCCGCTTTGACTCATCATCATTCACCGGCTGCTCCAAGGAGATTTCAGCCTGCTTATGCATCCGGTTGTACAACTGAAGCGCCCGATGTTTTAAACAGGTGAAAGCATACGTTGAAAAACTGCTTTGCGAGTATCCTTCATATTGTGATAAGACATACTCAAAACTGCTTAACAAATGATTATAAACATCGATATTCCCCTCCGTATACGTCCGGGTCACTTTATAGGCCAGAATGCGATAATAATGAAATACTTCATCATAAGCATCGGCATCGCCGCAGCGGGCTAAATAGATATATTCACGAATATTTTGAATGTACATACGTCCTCCTAAAGAGGATGACGTGAATTATAGACCTGATATAACAAAACGGCTGTCGCCACTGAGGCATTCAGGGAAGTGACATGCCCCACCATTGGTAAGACCACATTCAAATCGCAATGTGATTTTAATAAACGGGAAATGCCAAAGCCTTCCGAGCCGATGACTAAAACCAAAGGCATATTGTAATCAACCTGACGGTAATCCTGAGAATTTTCATTCTCACAGGCAACCGCCCAGAATCCCTGCTTCTTTAAAGCATCCAAGGTGCGGGTTAAGTTCGTCACCTGAGCGACCTTGACATGATCGATTGCCCCGGTGGAAACTTTTGCGACCGTTGCATTTAAAGAGACCGAACGTTTCTTGCCGATAATCACTCCATCAACGCCAACGGCATCACAGGTTCTTAAAATTGCCCCTAAGTTATGGGGATCTTCTAAGCCATCTAACATTAACAGACAAGGCTGTTTGCCCTTAGGAACGCTGCTTAAGATCTCTTCAATAGTCGCATAGTCATACCCTTCGGTTTCACAGGCTACACCCTGATGAGCCACATTGCCAACTAAGCTGATCATTTCTTTCTTCTCGCCAATCCTCATTTTCACATGATTATCTTTACAAAGCTTGATCAGATCATCATTGGTGTTGCGGACAATAAATACCTGACTGGCTTTATGATTTTTAATTAATTCTCTGACCGTATTGCGGCCGTAGATCCACTGTTTCATAAATTTTCCTGCTCTTCTTTTGATTCAATAACTTGTTTGTAATAGGTCACAATTTCATCAATACGCTGCTGATTGCCAATCAGGTAAAGATGCCCAATTAAGGCTTCAAAACCTGATGACTGGTTATGCGTTAAGGTCCGGCTATGCGATTTATTATGCGCTTTGGTATTGCGGCCACGCTTATAAATAGCGAGTTCTTCCGGAGTCAGAAAGCCGCTTTCTCGTGCGACTTTCATAAAGTAGGCCTGCGCCACCGCCGAAACATAAGAGACGGAGGCTTTCTGCAGGTCATTAGGTTTCGTGATGCCTTTTTCTAATATCAGATATTCTCGGATATAAACTTCAAATAAAGCATCACCTAAGTAAGCTAACGTTAAGGCGTTAAGCAGTTCTGGACGCATTATAAAATGCCTCTTTCAGTTAATGTAGCACGCAGTTTATCGGCTTCTTCAAAGTTCTTTTCTTTCTTTAAAGCCTGCCATTTGTTGTAAAGATCGATATCTTCATCGCTCATTTCAACACCTTTGAAGGCAAAGCCCATGACATCCTGCATCTTCATTAACGTTGCATAAGCCGTTGCGATTTTCGCATCATCTTTATCTTTGACACGCATCACTGAGTTAACGACTTTTACCTGATCTAAGATTTCTGTTAAAGCTAAGGAAGTATTTAAGTCATCACTTAATGCATCCACCATATGATCCACCGTTGCTTTATCATAATCAGCGGCTGGGACTTTATGTGTTACTAAGTAAAGAGAAGCCTGACGGACCACGTTTTCCACTTTGCTGACTTCTTTCTTCACATTGGCTAAAACATCATCGGTAAAGTTTAAAGGATTACGATAATGTGTTGATAACATTAACCACTTATACACATTCGTGCCTAACTGCGCTAATAAATCTTTTGCCCATAAGACATTGCCTAAAGATTTAGACATCTTTTCCCCATTGATATTAATCATCTGGTTATGCACCCAGTAATTCGCTAAATGCGTATGAGAGAAGGCTTCTGACTGCGCAATTTCATTTTCATGATGCGGGAACTTTAAGTCATGGCCGCCGCCATGAATATCAATATTGCCGCGGCCGAAGATATCATTAATCATAACTACACATTCCGTATGCCAGCCAGGACGGCCTTTTGACCAAGGAGAATCAAACTGAATCCCTTCATCGGTCTTTTTCCATAATGCAAAGTCTAATGGAGATTCTTTTTTAGCATCATCAGCTGTCGCTGTACGCTGGGATGCCCCATTAACTAAGTCATCAACTTTGATCCCTGATAATGTTCCATAATCATCAATCTTAGGAACTCGGAAATAAACATCACCATCGGCTTCATAAGCGTATCCTTTATCAATCAGATCCGCAATAAAAGCAATGATCTTATCCATCGTCTGGGTAACACGAGGCGTAAAGGTTGGCTTTTCAATGTTTAAGCCATCACGGACATCTTCATAAGCTTTAATATATTTTTCCGTTAATTCTTTTTCACTCACGCCTTCTTCTTTGGCTTTCTTGATGATCTTATCATCGACATCCGTATAGTTAGAGACAAACGTAACATCATAGCCAAGATATTCTAAAGTACGACGTAAGACATCAAAAACAATCATTGGACGGGTATTTCCGATATGCACATAGTTGTATACCGTTGGTCCGCAGACATAAATTCCGCACTTGCCGGGTTCAATAGGTTTAAACTCTTCTTTTTTATTGGTATAGGAATTAAAAATTTTCATAAAAAGTCCTCACTTTTCTGTAAAAAAATCCATGACGAATCATGGCCTCAAGACAATCTGGTCTTTCTACAGTCAAGTTTATCAAAAACACCTAGTTCATACAAGTAAAATGGTTGCACTTAAGCAATTATACGCTATAATTTGAGCGGTGATAAAAATGCAAAAAGTAACAGTAACATTGAAAAAGGGTGAAGGCCGCACCCTCAATCGTGGCGGCCTCTGGGTTTTCGATAACGAAATCGATGCGATTTCCGGTCCATTTAACGACGGTGATTTGGTGAATGTGGAAGCCTTCAACCACTATCCGCTCGGTCAGGGCTATATTAATACCCATTCAAAAATCAGAATTCGCTTATTATCGCGTTCTCTCGATACGACAATTGATCAGGCTTTTATTGATGAACGCGTCCGAAACGCGATCGCTTATCGTCTCCATACCGGCGACACAAGCAGCTGTCGCTTAATCTTTGGCGAATCTGATTTCTTACCAGGCATCACAGTTGATAAGTATGAAGATGTCTGCGTCCTACAGGCTTTAACCTTAGGCGCTGAAAAATTGAAAATGATGGTTGTCAAAGCCCTGCAAACCGTTTTTGCAGAATGCGCATGGCCGTTAAAAGGCGTCTATGAACGTTCTGATGCCAGAGAGCGCGATAAGGAAGGCTTACCACGTGTCAAAGGCTTTTTAACCGAGCCTTTCGAAACCAAATTTGTCATTACCGAAAATGGTGTCAAATACAATATCGATATTGAAAATGGTCAAAAGACTGGTTTCTTCCTTGATCAGAAATACAATCGTTTAGCTATTCATAAGATCGCTCAAGGCGCGAAAGTTTTAGACTGCTTTACCTATATTGGGACCTTTGCCCTCAATGCCGGGATTGCCGGAGCCTCCTCTGTACTTGGCGTTGATGCGAGTGATCTAGCCGTTGAACTTGCAAACGAAAATGCGAAACTGAATCATTTAGAAGACACCGTTCATTTTGAAACCCATGATGTCTTTGATTTCTTACCAGAATTAATCGAGCAGGGAGAAAGCTATGACGTTGTCATCCTCGATCCGCCCGCTTTTACCAAATCAAAGAGTTCTATCAAAAAAGCCATGCGCGGTTATCGTGAAATCAATCGTCAGGGCTTAAAGTTAGTCCGTGATGGCGGCTTCTTAGTCACTTGTACATGTTCTCATTTCATGGATAATGAAACATTTAAAAAAGCGATTGATCAGGCGGCTCGCTCGGTCAATAAACGCTTAGCCCAGGTAGAATTCCGTCAGCAGGCCAGTGATCATCCGATTCTTTGGGGAAATGAAGATTCTTCTTACCTGAAATTTTATATTTTCCAAGTCACAGAAGACATGTAGACCGCTTCAAATGAAGCGGTCTTTCTTTGCATTACTTTTCCTTGTATAGCTTATATGATCGGCCCACAATGTGGTAAATGCACCACCTGCCCTTAGCTTGCTTAGCCATCTTCCTGAGTTTTAAGGAAATCGTTAGACAGGAGCCACCGATCAGTTAACAAAAAAACCTCTCCTGCCTTAAGTGTAATCCTCTTCTTTCCCTTAAAATGTAAAGGTTGTAAGGCTTCTGGCTTATAGAAGCAATTGATCAGGCCCATTATCATTTTTTCATCATAATTCCCATCTATCATTAATGAAACATTGTTTGCAGACAAACAGTGAAAAAGCCCGCTTTATGCGAGCTTTTGAACCTATCTCATGAGGGATGAGAAGACTTTCAGATATTCTTCACTTGATTTTTCCCAGTCCAGCTTTTCAGCCATGCCACGCTGAACAATGCGGTCCCAGGCAGGACGATCTTCACGATAAACGTGAATCGCATAATCAATCACGTGCAGCATTTCATGGGCATTGTAATTACTGAAACTAAAACCAGTGCCAGTATCCTCATATTCGTTATATGGGAAGACGGTATCCTTTAGGCCGCCAGTTTCACGAACGATGGGAACACTGCCATAACGCAGCGCCATCATCTGGGAAAGACCACATGGTTCAAATAACGATGGCATCAGGAACATATCGCTCGAAGCGTAGATCCGCATTGCTAAATTGGCATCATACTTCAAGTTCAGCGAGAACTTCTGATTATGATAACCGGCAAAGCCTTTGAGCGGTCCTTCATATTTCTGATCACCAGCGCCGAGGATCACAACCTGAACATCACGTTTCATCAGTTCTTCGAAACGGTTGATAATCAGATCGAGACCTTTCTGCCAGGTTAAACGGGTCACGATCCCAATGAGTGGAACATCCGGGTTTTCTGGCAAGCCGACTTCACGCTGAAGGGCTAATTTATTTTCGACTTTCTTTTCTTTGACGTCCGTGGCATCGTAGTTGAATGCAATGGCGGGATCCGTGGCCGGATTAATCGCATCATAATCGATCCCATTTAAGATGCCGTATAAATCATAACGGCGCATCTTTAAGATGGACTGTAAACCTTCACCATATGCATCGGTTAAGATTTCTTCTGCATACGTTGGGGATACTGTCGTAATCGCATCACTATAAACAATAGCAGCTTTCATCATGTTCATACAGCCATCATTACGAATGTTGCCATTGTAATAGAGATAGTTATCTAAGCCAAAGAGATCCTGTAATAAGAAGGGATCACATTTGCCCTGATAAGCGATATTATGGATCGTGAAAGTAACTTTCACGCCACCATAGAAATCATAGTAACAATATCTTTCTTTATATAATGGGGCAATCATTGCGGCCTGCCAGTCATGTAAAGAAAGAATATCAGGCATGATGTCTAAACGTGATAAGCATTCCAAAACGGCAAAGTCATAAAATGCGAAACGTTCATAGTCATCATCATAGCCATAGAGTCCAGGTCTTCTGAAATACTGTTCGTTGTCCACGAAGAAATACGTCACGCCATCGACTACGGCTTTAAACACACCGCAATAGCAGCGACGCCAGCCGACCCACAAATAAAAGTTTGTGACATATTCAAGGGCTTCCGGCATTTTCAGATCCTGATATTTAGGCAGAATCACATAACATTCATTGCCTTTGGCCGCTAAAGCCTTAGGCAAAGAGCCTAAGACATCAGCCAAACCGCCGGATTTAATGAAAGGCTGTGCTTCTGATCCAGCGAAAACAATTCTCATTAAACTTTATCTCCTTCTTTGACATAAAGAGGTGCTTCAGGTGTGCCTTTGATTTCTTTCTTGTTCTGGATAATGGCATCTTTATCGATGACTGCATTTTCCACAACGGCACCAGGTTTAACTTCCGCACCGGTGAAAATAATAGAGTTCTTCACAACGGCACCTTTACCAATTTTCACTTCACGACCGATAATACAGTTATTCACTGTTCCATCGATGATCGCACCATTAGCTACGAAAACATTCTTCACATCGGCGTTCTTCTTATATTTTGTTGGTGGTGTATCGTTGGTATTTGTATAGATTGGCCAGTTGGTCTTAAATACCTGGGTAGACACTTCGATATTTAAGAAATCTAAGCTGACTCTGTAGTAAGATTCAAAGGAATCGATAATATCTGCAAAGCCTTTGAATTCGTAAGCGTCGATCTTCTTTTCATCTAAAGCATAAGATAAGATATCTTTTAAGTTAAAGAAAGCAGAAACATTCTGGGCTTCTTTTAATAATTTTAATAATGCTTCTCTTGAGAAAACATATGTTTCCAGAGAAATGGCGCGATTCTTGGCATTGCCTTTATTCTTTTCAATTGCTTCAACGACACCGTTTTTCACTTTCAGGTAGTCGGAACCGATGAAACGTTCATCCGCATTTTTGATTTTCTTATAAACCATGGTAATATCCGCACCAGATTTACGATGAGCTTCTACCACTTCACTATAATCCATAGTCGTAATAATATGCGCTGGGGCAATCACGATATAATCTGGTTTATTCTTTTCAATAAAAGCAATATTTTCTAAGATATTGTTAATATCGTGGTTGTACATATTATTGTTGGCATACTTTTCGTCATAAAGTAAAGATACCCCACCACGTTTAGAGTTGAAGTTCCAGGCATTACCATTTGCCATATGTTTGAATAATGATCTTGGTTTTTCTTTGATCAGAATCCCCACATTATCAATTTGGGAATTAGAGAAGTTTGATAAAACAAAGTCAATAATTCCATAACGACCAAGGAAGCTTACAGATGCCACTGGTCTTCTTTCTGTTAATCCTTTTAATTCGATATCGGAATGTAAATTAACAAGTCCAATTACTTTAGCCATTTTGTAATCCTCCCGTCCTAATCTCTCGTATTTTTACTCAGCAGAGCCACTTCTTTAGCTTCTTTATTGATGACTTCTCCTGACTTTACTGTATAGCCTTCATCGACGATTGCTTTATAGACCTGAGCGCCTTCTTCGACTAAAACGCCTGGCATTAAGACTGAATCAACGACTTTTGCCCCAGTGCCGACACTGACATTGTTGAATAAGACAGAGCCTTCAACATCACCATTCACAGTGCAGCCCTGCGTTACAAGAGAATTCTTAACGCTCGCTTTATCACCGATCACCTGTGGTTTTGCAAGAGTATCTTCAGAGTAGATCTTCCAGTCTTTCTTGATGTTATAAAGATCCAAGTCTGAATCATTTAATAAGTCCATGTTCGCCTGCCATAATGAGTCAACAGTGCCGACATCTTTCCAGTAACCTTTGAATTCATAAGCAAATAATTTCTTATGATCCGCTAACATAGCGGGAATGATATCCATCCCGAAATCGTGATGTGAGTCTTTTTTCTTTTCATCTGCACGTAAGTATTTTCTTAACTGTTTATACGTGAAGATATAAATCCCCATTGAGGCTAATGTTGATTTTGGATGTTCTGGTTTTTCTTCGAACTCATAGATTGATAAATCATCATTGGTGTTCATAATCCCAAAACGGCTCGCTTCTTCCATTGAAACATTTAATACGGCAACGGTTAAATCAGCACCTTTTTCCTTATGTGCCTTTAACATTTCCGCATAATCCATTTTGTAAATGTGGTCACCTGATAAAATCAGGACATATTCTGGATCATACTGATCCAGGAATTCCAGGTTCTGCGCAATGGCATCCGCTGTCCCGGCGTACCATGTTGCACCGACTTCATCTCTTTCACGAGCTGGTAAAACAGTCGCTGCGGAACTATTTCCGTCAAGCCCCCATTTTGTCCCTGATCCAACATATGATCCTAACTCTACAGATTCATACTGTGTTAACACACCAACAACATCAATACCTGAGTTGGCGCAGTTACTCAGTGGAAAATCGATAATACGATATTTTCCGCCAAAGTGAACGGCTGGTTTTGCGACTTTAGCTGTTAAAGCTTTTAAACGAGAGCCACGGCCCCCAGCAAGAATCATTGCAACTAATTCTTTTCCCATGTAAAATAATCCTCCTCTATGTAATCGCTTACTTGATACTCCTATTGTAACACATTCTTAAACGAATAGACAATAAATATTGTCTTTTTAAAAACATTACGGTATTAAGTATGTGCTTTCATTCTACACCAAAATTTTCATATTTTGAATACATCCAGAGAAAAAACTTAAAAATTTTTTTACTCAAAAGAAAAACGGAAGAAATTATTTTTCTTCCGTGATCATTTTTCTTACTTGAGAAATAAAATGCAATGAGCCTGTCACAACCACTGCCTCATATTGTAAGACCGCCTGTTTGATCGCATCTTCAAAAGCTGGCATGTAGGTAGTGCCTCTCGTAACTAAAGCTTCCATATCAATCGCCCGTTCATCTTCAAAATGTGTCAGGATAACTGGATAATGGGCCGCAGTTAATAAGGCGATGCAGTCTTTCGCCTGATCTTCTTTAATGGATGAGAAGATGATGCCGATACGTTCGTCTTTATAATAGCTTAACGTCTTCAGTAATTCTTCAATGGCTGGCACATTATGGGCGCCATCAATAACGACCTTATGACCAAAGTAACTTAAGGTTTCAAAACGGCCTGGCCATTTTGCCCCTTCCACCGCTTTGATCGTCGCTTCTTTATCTAATGTGATCAGCTTAGCGGCAATCGTTAACGCTAAGCGGGCATTGGTCACCTGATAATAGCCCTGATCTTTTAACGTGAAAGCCATATCCCGATAAACAAACCAGAATGGGAAACCAGTATTTTCATATTCCGGCACGACAATCATCGTGGCATCGCGGGCATCACATTCTTCCTGCAGGCGCGCTAAGATCGTGCCTGAAATTTCCGAAGTAATAAACAGCTGATGCGGTTTAATAATGCCCATTTTTTCATTGATAATATCATACAGTGTCGGACCAATCTGCTCGGCATGATCCATCCCGATATTCGTAATGGCTGAAATTTCTGGATCAATGACATTGGTCTTATCGTGCTTTCCGCCAATACCGCATTCAATAATCCGATAATCAAGATCATGGTCTTCAAAATAAGCCAGCATAATCATCGTATCGATTTCAAACATCGACATGTCATTGACTTCAATCGTATGATAGAACTTATTGATATACATCAGTAAGTCTTCATCAGAAATCGGGACATTATCAATGCGGATACGATCATTATGACGCACCATATAAGGGGAAGTGAACGTCCCCACACTATAGCCATTGGCATTAAGAATAGCGCGTAAGTAATTGACCGTTGATCCTTTGCCATTGGTCCCCGCAATATGAATCATGTGGGGCTGTTTCATATTGATCCCTAAATTCCGTAAGGTCGTGCGAAATTCATCCACTGTTCTTTTGTTTCGTTTTGATTCGATATATGCAATAGCTTCTTGAACGTTTTCAAACATTAGTCGATCCTCCAGTCAATTTCAGCGATGCCATGTTCCCGTAAAAAAGCATTGGTCCGGGAAAAAGGACGCGAACCGAAGAAGCCGCGATTAGCACTCAGAGGAGAAGGATGCGCACTTTCAATCACTAAGTGACGTTCATGAATCATCGGTGCCTTATTGCGGGCGGCACGCCCCCATAAGATAAAGACGACCGGCTTTTCCCGTTCATTCATCGCTTCGATGATATGATCGGTAAAGATCTCCCAGCCATGTCCTTTATGGGAATTGGCCATACCTTCTCTGACTGTTAAGACCGTATTGAGCAGTAAGACCCCTTGCCGCGCCCATGGCGTTAAATCGCCGGAATGCGGCTGGGGAATGCCGACATCACTCATCGCCTCTTTATAAATATTAATCAGTGATGGCGGAATTCTCACCCCTTTATTGACACTAAAGGCCAAACCATTAGCCTGGTGTAATTCATGATAAGGATCCTGTCCTAAAATGACCACTTTAATATCTTCGTAGTCACAAAAATTGAAGGCATGATAAATCTGTTTATGTGGCGGAAATATCGTATGCGTGGCATACTCATCCTCCACAAACTGATGTAATGCCTGATAGTAAGGCTCTTTCGCCTCGGTATTAATAATCTCCCTAAATGTCCTCATGATAAATAAACTTGCGGATGGCTTCCGCGACAACTCCTTCGTTATTGTCGGCCTGGGTGGTGTAATCACAAAGCGCTTTGACATCATCCACACCATTTCCGGCCGCAACGGCTAAGCCCGCTGCTTTCAGCATCGCTACGTCGTTATAATTATCGCCTATTGCGATCGTTTGTTCAATAGGAATGGAAAGTTTATTTGCTAAAATGGCGAGAGCGGTGCCTTTATTGACCCCTAAAGTATTGAATTCCATATAGCGATTTGAGGAATAGCTCACTTCGACACAGCCTTCCGTCATATCTTTCATCAGCGGCGCTAAGCTTTTGAGATAATCGGTATTGGTATTTTCAAAAAGGATTTTCGCAATCCGTTTGCCCTTTAAAAAATCAACGCTCGGCTCTTCAAAATAGGTGCAAGCTAGCTTCTGCGCGGTTAAGCGCTTGTATTCATCGTCATTGACATGATAGACAAAGAGTTCTTCATTGGCATAAATATGAATGCAGACATCATGCTTGACGCCAAACGCAAAGATTTCAGCCATCTTATCAAAGTCTAATCCTTGCCATGATATCATCTTAAAACCTTTATTTTCAGTGATGGCAGCGCCATTATAGGAAATCGTATACTCATCTGGCTGATCATTTAAGCCAATTTGCGTGAGTTCAGGTAAGATCTGATTATAGCCGCGGCCAGTCGCTGCCACAATCCGCACCCCACGTTCTCTCACCGCTTTATTGATCCATTTCATATTTTCTGCGCAGACCTGATGCTCATCATTTAATAATGTTTCATCTAAATCTGTCGCAATCAGTTTATAGTCCATTATTTACTCCTCCCATGAATTTTTCAATGACTTCAGCCACCGCACCTTCAGCGTAGTCTTTCTCACAGACATAATCAGCGACTTGCTTGATATCTGCATGGCTGCTTGCGACGCAGGCCCCTAAGCCGGCTTTTTGAATCATCGAGATATCATTGTAGTTATC
>OCTW013392294.1_pt1 | contig 11585 bp, 9 predicted proteins | sample 1539671 | NCBI WGS metagenome assembly OCTW01 (sample SAMN02144230, study PRJEB22623) | gut metagenome | biome: sheep rumen | host: Ovis aries | place: New Zealand | reverse complement strand
GGAAATCCTTCCACTGGGCTGTCGGGCTCGACCAGGAGGGCGAGATCCGGATCAGCCGGCGGGTGGAGAACCGTCTGGACGATGTCGACGAGCTGCTCGAGGAGGCAGGCGACGCCGCCCTGGTCGTCGTGGACCAGAAGAACAACATCGGCTCCTGAGCTGTAATCTTAAGACAGCGCGCGGGCCGGATCCGGAATGGCATCTGCGGCATCCCCGATATGTCCTGGCTCATAGCACAGACACAGCAGAGGAAAAAGCCCTGCGCTTCCCTATCCTTCAGCCTCCTGCATTCCCAGAGAGCCTTCCTGCTCCCCTGCGGACGGATTCATTGCCACATCTGAAAGTTTTTTTCAACTAACATACATATATCATAGCTTTCAGTCCTCTTTCATGGATATTGGAACAAATGCCTGCTCTGAAGAGCGTGCGGCAGCAGGGCAGATTCCCCTCCCCTCTCTGTCCGTGCATCCGGCACAGGAAGCCGCCCCACAGCACGGATGCACTCGGGCGCCTCAGGCTCTGCAGATGAGGCCGTCAGAAGCCGCCCCACAGCACGGATGCACTGCTGCCTCGAGCCTTGTCCGGCGCCCCCATCCCGGCTGCCGCCCTCCCTCTGCCGTTTCTGGAGCTCTTCTGGAACAGGCAGGGCAGCCCGCGCTTTTGGGGCACAATTGATTACTGCTGAATTCACGCTGTGCCGTCCGCACGGCTCCAAGGAGGTCCACATGCCAGACATCCAGATACCGGAAGAGTTCGCAGACGATCCTGTCTTCAGGCAGGAACAGGAGCATCTCTGCGAAACCTACCAGAAGCTCACAGAGCTCAGAGACGAGCTCACCCATAGGCTCGAAGTCACCCACAAGGCAGCAGCGCAGGATCTGCGCGACATGTCCGAAGAGGTCACCCAGGACTTCGGCGGCGAAGACGAGGCGATGGAGACCCTTGCCGCCATCGAGACCCTGAACTCCGTTATCGATGCCTACAACCAGGCACATGACTTCGACGTCGAGAAGCTGCGCCGCGTGCTTGTTCTTCTGAACCAGCCCTACTTTGCAAAGGTCTCCCTGCGCATGCGTCCGAACAGGCCACCAAGAGACATCTATATCGGCGTCTCTGGCGTGATGGACAGAGATTCCCATCCTGTCGTGATCGACTGGCGAAGCCCTGTCGCCGAGACCTACTACAACCAGGAGATGGACAAGACCTCCTATGAGGTGAACGGCAAGAAGCGCGAGGTGGAACTGCTCCTGAGAAGGCAGTTCGATCTTCAGGGCGAGCGTCTCAAGATGTATTTCGATACGACGGTCGCTATCCAGGACTCGCTTCTGCTCAATGCCCTGAAGCAGCACCACTCGGAGAAGCTCCAGGCCATCACCGCCACGATCCAGAAGGAGCAGAATGCCGTCGTCAGGCATGAGGACATACCGGTGCTCCTCGTGAACGGCATTGCCGGCTCCGGCAAGACCTCTGTCATGCTCCAGCGCATCGCCTATCTCTTCTATCAGCAGAGGGAGACCTTGAATCCCCGCCAGGTCTATCTCTTCACGCCGAATGCTGTCTTCCAGCGCTACATCGATACGGTGCTCCCCTCCTTGGGAGAGTCCAATCCCCAGACCTTCACCTGGCGCGGCTTCCTTGTGCACGAAGGCATCCAGGACCGCGCGGACGGCACGAAGACCGATCCCGAAGAGCTTCTCAGGATGGAGAAGGCAATAGGAGGGCTCGAGCTCGAAGAGGACGATATCCGTGGCATCGGTATCGGCGACACCCAGCTCATCAAGGCATCCCAGGTGAAGAATGCCTTTGCCAAGTTCCCGAGGACCCCTCTAGGACCCCGTCTGGTAGCGCTCGTGAAGGATGTGCTCCATGAGAGGCTGAACCAGAGGCTTGCTGCCTTGGCAAAGGACGACGATGTCCACGAAGAGATGCTGGGAATAGACCTCGACGAGCAGGTGCAGATCTTCGGCGAGCCCATCAATCCCCTGGATGAGGAGGATACGGTCCGTCTTGCCAAGAAGTATGTGGAAGCCCGCTATTCTAGTGCTCATGACACGATCGAAGCTGCTGGGTGGCTCAGGATCGACCGCATCGGCCAGAGGCTTGTAGGACACCAGCTCAATGCCGTGGAGTACCTGTATCTCCGCTCCCTCATCACCGGTGCCGGCGACCGCCAGGCCCGCTATGTGATGGTCGATGAGGTCCAGGACTATACCGCAGCGCAGCTCATGGTGATGGCACGCTACTTCTCCGGCGCCCACTTCATGCTCCTGGGCGACGAGCATCAGGCCATCCGGGAAGGCACTGCCACCTTCCAGGACATGAAGGATGTCTTCATCCATGCGGGCTTCGGCGAGGAAGGCAAGGATATCCAGGAGCTCAGGCTCCTCACCTCCTACCGCTCCACCCCTGAGATCACCTCCCTCTTCATGGGGCTCTACGAGAAGGACGAGAACATCCATGCCACTTCGGTCCAGCGCGAAGGCACGAAGGCGCAGATCTTCGAGGCAAAGGATACCGAGAGCTATCTTGCCAAGCTCAAGGAGCTTGTGGATGAAGCGCACGATGCAGATGGCCTCACGGCCCTTGTCTGCGATACGTCAGCTCGTGCCAACTGGCTCGGAAAGCAGCTCGGGAAATCGGTCCGTGTCATGGAGCCAGATGATATCCTGCCTTTGAAGGGTGTCGTCGTCCTCGACCTCTCCCTTGCCAAGGGACTGGAATTCGATGCGGTCATCATCCCCGATGCGCAGGCAGATGTCTATCCGGCAACGCCGCTTGCAAGGCGCCGCCTCTATACCGCCATCTCCCGTGCCATGCACAAGGTCACTATCGTCAGCCAGGGAACCATCTCCGAGCTTCTTGCTTCGCATGCTCCCCAGATACAGGAGGTCTGATCCATGGGAATCCGCTATGAACAGGTCCGCTATCTTGCCTCGTATGGCACGGTCGAGCAGCTGCCGCAGTCGAAGGCCCCAGAGGTCTCCTTCGTCGGCCGCTCCAATGTAGGCAAGTCTTCCCTGATCAACAAGCTCTTCAACAGGAAGTCCCTTGCCAAGGTCTCAGGAAAGCCAGGAAAGACCGCCAATATCAACTTCTTCGAAGCTGATGGCATCCACTTCGTGGACCTTCCTGGCTATGGCTTCGCACAGCGCTCCCAGGCAGAGAAGCAACGCTGGGCCGACCTCATCGATGCCTACTTCACAAGCGAGCGCTCACACAATCTCGTGATAGCCCTGGTGGACATCAGGCTCGATGCCCAGGCACTCGACCTTCAGATGATCGACTACTTGAAGGGAGCAGACCTTCCCTTTATCATTGCCCTTACCAAGGCAGACAAGCTCTCCCGCCAGAAGCAGCAGGCACAGCTGAGGAAACTTGCCGCTGCCTTCGGCGTGGATGAGATGGCTTGTGTCGTCACCTCAGCACAGACTGGCCTCGGCATCGATACCCTGAAGCGCTTCATCGAGCAGGCCTGCTAGAAACAGACACCCAAAGCTCAAGCAAGGAGGCTCTCCCGGATATCCGGAAGAGCCTCCTACTTGTTAACTATGGATGATACGGGAGACTACTTTTCGTTCTTGCGCTTGCCAAAGCGCATGCAGACAGCGATGCCGATGAAGGCGATGCCCAAAGCAGAGAGTGCCTGAATGGTCGTGATAGAGTTCGTATCCGACGTATCCGGATTCATCTCTTTCTTCTGCTCAGGCTTCTGCTCTGCAGGAGGCTCTGGCACCGCAGGTGCCTTGTACACGTTGTCGAACGAGCAGAGCTCAGCCTTGCCGACCTTCTTGCCAGAAGCATCAATCTCATAGACAAAGACCTTGGGCGTCAGCTTCTCTGAGTTGTCGTTCCAGAACTGAACTGTCACCTGATAGATGCGGGAATCATAGGTCCAGTTCTCAGCCGTGCCAGCAGTCTGGGTGACCTTGTAGGAGTACTCGACCGGCTCATCAGCTGTGACAGCAAAGGAAGCCGTGCCTGTACCGTCAAGCGTGACCGTCTTCTCAGCGAGTGCCTTGGCGCTTGCATCGTTCTGAGGCTCTGCCATCACGGTGAAGCCAGGAACAGACTCCGCCTTGTCGCCTGAGAGCGTGACCTCGACAGAAATGTCTGCCTCTGCCTTGTCATAGGCCAATGCAGGAACAGCCGTGCCAGCGAAAACGGCACAGATGAGGCCCAGAGCTGCCACGAACAAGCCGAGTCCGCGAACACCTCTCGTGCGGAACGATCCAACTTTGCTCTGCCTGATCATATCCTTGTGTCCTTCTCTGTTGTAGCCGGGCACTTTGAGTTCCGGCATCCTGTATGCCTCATGCCTGCAGGTGCGCAGGCACAGAATCGCTAGTCTCCTACATTGTCTTCGTCGTACCGCTCAACCACCTTGCAGAGCACGATGGTACGGGCATCCGTCGCATCGGAAGAGCAGGTCGAAAGAGAGATGATCTGATCTTCCGAAGAGAGGCTGCCTTCCCGGTAGTGCACAGCCGAGGTCTCTGCCTTCTGGACGACCTCTGCCACCTGTCCCGCTTCTGCAGGCGTTCCGAAGATGACCTGGTCATAAGCATTCTCCGTGAGCACCGCATCCACTTCGAGCTCGAGCGTCTCATGTGGCAGATAGAGCTTGGCCGACTTGTTGCTGTCAAAGAAGCTCTGGTCCAGGAAGAGGTCAAGGTCGCCGAACATCTTGTGGGAAACCATGTGGTGCCCCATGATGACCTCATAGGACTCGGTGAAGTTCGGGTCGCAGGCGCTGTCAAGGAAAAGAGATCCCGAAGCGGAGCTTGCTCCCGTCGCATCCTTATCCAGGTACTCGAAGTCATCCTTGCCCTGAACAACCGGATAGTCAATGCCGGTGTTGTCTACCGTGAGCCAGGCACACACATCCGGATTCATTGCAAGAAGCTCGCCGAAGCCATAGCCTCCCGGACGGTACTGCGCGAGATCGGTTCCTTCCACGACCTGATAGGAATCCCAGAGGGAATACCCCGCAAGCCCTCCGATCAGGAGCAGGACGATTGCCATCACCCACGTAGCAGCATGGTCAAAGATGCGGGCAGCACGGGCACCAGCTGTCTGGTGCCCGTACCTTCCGAAACTGCCGAAGGTGTCTGCTGCCGCACTCATCGATCTTTAGAAGTCCTCGCCAGCGTGACGACGACGGGAGATAACGAGAGCTGCACCGCCGGCGACTGCGACGACACCCACAGCCACGAACGGAAGCGTGTTCATCGTGATGCCCGTGTCAGGACCGAAGCCCTTCGTATTCTTGTAGGCAACCGTATCGCCGCCAGCCTTGATGGTGCCGGTAGCCACACGGCCATCTGTAGACTCAGCGCTATCAATCTTGTACGACTCGTCGTAAGCAGTGTCATTCTCTGTCACCGTATAGGTAGCGCCTTCAGGAAGGTTGGCAACGACGATGTTCTCGCCATGCTTGAGGGAGAAGCTTAAGTCAGTGCCGGCAGTAAGGGTAGCAGTCGTGCCATCGGACTTCGTGACGGTGTAGTTGCCGCTTGCTCCGGAGACGCTCAGCGTGTAATTGAAGGAATCGTTGGTGTTTGCTGCAGTGCCTGCAACAGTCTTCGAAATGGTGAGGCTATCGTTTGCAGCAGCACTGTTGGTGAAGGATGCAGAATCGGTCTTTTTACCCTGTGCATCATGGGCCTTGATGCTCTTGATGACAGGCGTAGTATGAGTCGGATAGTCATCAGGCCAGGAGACGACCACATAGATGTCGTACTCAGCCGTGCTGTAGGAGATGTTGGGGTTGGAGCCAGCCTTCTCCTTCAGATTGAAGACATAGGTTCCGGGAGCTGTGAAGTCCGTGTTACCGAAGAGCTGCGCTGCCGTGAGGTTCGCCGTCGCAGTTGCGCCACCATTCGCACTCGTCTTCCAGTTAGAGGTGAGTTCGACTTCCTTCGTGCCGAAGTTGGAGAAGTCGGTCAGGATGTTGGTGCCCTGCTGCTGTGTCTTCGCACTATCGAACGTGAGATCGTAGGTGAACGCCTCGGTGTCGTTGAGCTGGGCGCTGGAAGCTGCAGTCCAGGTCTTCGTTACGAGGTTGCTGGTTGAATCCACAGTTGTTGCGAATGCAGTCATCGGCATGAACGCCATGGTACCTGCAAGCACTGCAGCAGTAGCGATGCTCCCAAACTTCTTCGTAGTGAACTTCATGATGAATCCCTTCCTCTAAGGATTTACCTATATCTCACGAAGCCTGAGGAGCGCTATGAGCTTTCCTCTGACCTCGTTAAGACCAACCGGGCCAAGCTCTCTCGAGTCTTGGGTAGAGCTTCTGTCGTCGTTGAGGATGAAGTACTGCCCATCCCCCAGGACAACCGGGTATTCAAAGGAACCCGAACCTTTCTCTGTGGCTTCCTGCGTGACCGAAGCCTGCAGGTTGCCGTTGACGAGAAGGTCTCCGTCATCGTCGATCTCGACCGAATCTCCTGGCTGTGCAACCACACGTCCGAGCTGAAGCACTCCTCCGTGCTCGTACACGACCAGATTGTTCGTTTCGAGCGAATCGAAGATCCTCGTCGTCAATGCCAGGTCTCCATCGCCTGCAGTCGGCCGCATTGCATTGCCTGCAACACGGAAGAACCCAAATGCCGTGGTGAAGACCAGATACAGGGCTCCGACAAATATCAGGAGCTTGAGCAAGGTACCCGCTACCGACCTCTGGGTCTCGAAGCGCCTTTTGCGCTTCTCGATTGCCTCATGCGTCGGAGCTTGGAGAATATCCGCGTGGAACGCTTCTAGCCACGAATCCTTTGCGGATTTCTGACTGCGAGAGGTCTCGTTTCGTCTGCGGAGGATGGCGTAAGGTGCTGCTGTCTGGCTTCTTTGAGAAGAGCCTCGTAGCGGACTTCCTGTTCGCGGTAGAGCTGCCGGTACATCTCGTCCAGCCTCCCTATTACGTGCCATACCTCCCGTTCGTCCACTCCCATGAGGCTGTGCCGCCATGTGAGCTGGTCGAGCTTCTGCGCTATGAGCTCCAGGGATAGCTCCTGCGAATCTTGGGGCTCTTGTGCCATCTGACCCTGGCGCCCAGTGTTCTGCCGTCTACTTCTCCTTTCGCTCGCCATGGCTCTTCCTTATGGCTGCTATCGAAAGCGTTGCTGCACCTGCTGCAGCCACACCGAGAAGCACGCCCTGGGATGTGGTAGAGAAATCGAGTCCGGTATCCGGAGCGATTTCGGTCTGGTTGGTGTAGACAACATCAGTGGTCGGGCCATATGAAACTGTCGCGCTGACACTCTTGTCCTGGCTGTCTTTAAAGGTCACCTCGGTATCGCCGACCTTTGCCGTCGTTGTCATATGAGCGTTCGGGGCGCTCGATGAGCTCTCCGTGATGGTGATGGTCTTGCCGGCAGGAACGTTGCTCAGCGTGATGGTTTCGTCGTTGCCTAGCTCAACCGTCGCATTTCCCTCGCTGTCAAACTTGACGGCACTTTCGCCTTCTCCGAACGTCATGTTCTTGAGATCGGCGCAGCTCAGCTTGAACGCAAACTTGTCCTGGATGTTTGCGGCATTGCCCTTGATCTTCTTCGTAAGCGTCAGCTTGCCGGTCTTGTAGGTATTGGTGATTTCCTGCGTACCCGTCTGGGTGACAAGACCTGTGAGCTTCACAGCATGCGGAAGGCTCTGCTGCCATTCATCTCCGCACTCCTCGGTTACGCTGTACTCATGGCCACGAGGCCCAGCAGCGACTTTCACATCGGCCGTCCAGCCATGGGCAGCATCGAGCGTGACCGTCTTGTATTCCTTGCTATCCTGGAGCACGTTGACGACAAGGGATGAGGGTTCCGTGCCGTCAATCCATGTCTTTGAGACCTTCAGCGTAGAGACAGGCACTGTCACCTGGGGCTTCTCATATTCGAGGGACGCTGGAGCTGAGTACTCCGGGGCTTCGCCAGTCACATGCGTGATCTTCTGATACGAAAGCGTGCCAGCGCCGTTTGTATCGACCTTGAAGTCGCCCTCAGCCTTTGCTGCTTCATCATATGCCTCCTGCTTGAGCTTCACATCGAAGCTCACCGCATAGGTGACGCCCTTCTCGAGCTCGATGCCTCCGAGGTTCCAGGTCACCTTTCCGTCTGCAAGAGATGCAGCAGGGATAGCGGCTGCTGGCGTATAGGCTTCGCCGTTCTTCGTATAGCTGTAGGAAAAGTGGGGGGCTTCTGCACCATCAGGCAGGACGTAGTCGACATATTTCGAGTTGAGCGTGTCCTCGATCTTTACGTTCGTGTAGGAGATATTCGTCGTTATGGTGTTGACGATATTCTCGAAAGCATTATTCAGAGCATCCTGATCGTCTGCTTTGTAGTAGTTTCTTAGTTGCCCTTTATATGCATATTTAGCGAGATTCTGCATCTTCGAGACACTGCCGAATACGCCGACAGAGAACAGGGTCTTCCCTGCCCCAGTGATCTCTTTAGCAACCTGCGATGCAAAATAATAGTTATTGCCATTGTTGTCGGAATTGCCAGATCCATAAATGGTATGGCCATTAATTATGTGCTGCGCATTCTCCTTATACCGCTGATCTCCGTAGGGGGTATTCCTGAATGTCGGATCGCCATCAGACACAAAGATGATGTAGGTCTGTTTCGGATCGTCCGTCGCCATGTGGTTGGCGACCGTCAATCCGTCTTCCCAGTTGGTTCCGCCTGTCTTATCTGACGATCCTGTTTTCAGCCCATTGACTGTAGTCTGAAAATCTTGAAGATCCTTCGTGAAGCCCTTGCTGATCGTGGCATAGCTTCCGAAGGTGACAAGCGATATGTGGACGGCATCTGGGTTGTCAGTGGTATTGTTTGCCAGCAGCTCCTTGGCAAGAGAGTTGACTGCATTCTTGGCAACCAACAGGCGCGAAGGATAGGCCTCATAATCACCATACTGGCCATAATTCATGGAATAAGAGAGGTCCATGACGACAATGACATCGGCATGAGACGTCGTCGAACTCTGCACAGAGTTGCCGGTCACGCTGAGCGTGATCTTATAGGTACCGTCACCGTTGGGCGTAGCAGTCTTGTCGTGGGCCGGCGCCGTAAGATCTGTGGCTGGCACATCTTCTGCAAACGCCTTCGCAGGCAAGGCGAAGAGCCCCACTGCCGCAATGATCGCGACAGCAGCCACAAGAGCCTTCTGAACGAGATGCAATGCTGGATGTGTCCATTCAAGCGTCTTCTTCATGAGCAGCCTCATATGCTTTCGTTATTGCCTGTGTATAGAAAGAACTGAAGTTTGTTTTAACAGCAAACATTGTTCTTAATGCCACTTTGGTCAGAATGACGCCTAAACAGGTCTGTAAGAAAATGAATCAATCAGCTCGTTCAGATAAGCTTGCTGCTGTCCTTATATTTCTCATGTTGCGGATAAGAGGCAGCTTGCTCAGGTCCGATCCGACATCCATATCGCGGGAGTTCATCCTCCAGCTGATGGCCTGCCATGTGAAGGAATGCATCCCCTTTCTTGCAGAGGACTGCACCTTCGCCGGGCCTTTTGCTGCAGCGACAGGATCGGGCAAATCTGCGATCGTCGACTTCTGCATCAAGGCGCAGCCCCTGCTTGCACAGCTTGAATTTGCAATAGATTCCAATGCCAGCATCTACCGCGATACGCATACCTGTGTCACGCTCGTCTGCGCTCGGGTGCTGCGTCAGGACAAGCCTGATATCAATGGGCGTGCAACGCTTGTCTGGCGTCTCACCGCCCGCGGCCCGAAGCTTGTGCATCTGCACATCTCGGCACCTGTGCTCGAGCACACATCCGAGGGCATCCGGGAGTTCTTCGTGAAAGACTCCAGGAATATGCATCCAGCCTCTCTTCTGCCAGAAGAAAAGCCCCTCATCCTGAAAGACTCTGATAACGTGACCCATGTTGTAGTGCCACGTTCCGTGCTCTATCTCGAAGCGCAGCACCAGTATGTCTGTGTCTGCCAGAGGACAGAGCGTTTCAGGATCCGCAATTCGCTTACCGACCTGCTCAGCCGTTTCCCCGGCTATTTCGTGCGGGTGCACAGAAGCTACGCCGTAAATGTCCTGTATGTCTCGAAGGTATCCCGTGAGGAGATACAGCTCGGCGATTTCGAGAAGGTCCCAATTCCCCTGAAGCAGTCTGCCCAAATACGCGAGAAGGTGCTTTCTGTCCTGAATGACACACTCGCCGCTGCGCATGCGGAATCACAGGACGCGACAAGCACACTGTCTCAGGGAGCACCCCCCCCCGAACATACTTCCGCCTCAGAAGATGTCTCTGGGTGAAGCAGATGTGTGACCTGGACCCCATATTCCGCACAACCGATTCGGAATCGCGAAACGGTTCGATTCTGCCCGGCAGCGGGCCACGGTCGGAACGGGGCTCCATATATGATCGATGGCAGGTTCACGAAGGAAGAGCGCGCCTGTCTCATCCCGCTGGATGCGGTGGACGAGGTCAGGACGGGATCGTCCGTCTGCTCGGAGCGGCTCAGGGAAGAATGCATGAGGCGCTGCCATGAAGGCAGAAAGCCGCGGAGAGGCAGAGGGCCATCAGGGCGCACGGGAAGGCCGAGATGGCAGAGAGGCCCGTTTTGGACACATATGGCCAGCTCAGGGGCCTGGCCTTCCCGACGGCATCCGAACAGGCCCAGGGAGCCCGGGATCCGGCAGTCCATGTCCAGGCGGGCCTGCTGCTGGGACAATGCATGCATCGGGAGCTTCTGGGGACGGATGGAGGAGCAGATGGGAGACACGGCGCATCTCCCTCCGAGGGGGCCATGGCGCCTGCCGGCAGGCACGCCGACCGCTGCAGCGATCGCAGGGGGCAGGAGCGTCCAGGATGGCTGACCCCCATGGAGCATGCAGGAAGGTTCACTGCCTAGCAGTGTGCGGAGATTGGGGTCCACCTCAACAGCAAGATTCTGCTTTCTGCGCCTAGCGGCCGAAAAGCTCGAGCTCCTCAGCAGCCACAAGCTCCCGGTCTCCCTGTGCATGGGAGGCAACGATGAGTGTGCGACCTTCCAGATGTTTCAGGATGAAGGCAGCAGCCTCCTTATGTGTTCCCTCGTCGAGCGAGGCAAACGGCTCATCGAGAAGCACAAGCCCTGATGCATGGGCAAGGGCACGGGCAAGCTCGACGCGCCGTCTCTGGCCTCCCGAAAGCTCGCTCACAGGACGTCCCAAGCAGCTTTTCGGCAGGAGCTCGAGAAGAAGGCTCCTTGCCTCATTCTCTGTGAGCGCAGAGACAAGCTCCATATTCTCTTCTGCGGTATAGGCCTCCACCAGACGTGCTTCCTGACACATGAGGGAAAGAGCAGAAGCGAAATCGATCGACCCAGCAAGGGGCTTTCTGAGTCCTGCTGCGCAGGCGATGAACGTGGTCTTTCCGGTACCTGACGCATCCGTCAGGATCCACCTCGTGCCCGCATCGAGCGTGAAGGAGAGCTTCTCTGCAAGGACGGTCTTCCCGCTCTCCCCTGTCTCGTAGCCCAACGTCAAATCATGTATTTTCACAGAAGCAGGAGCAATGCGCTCCGTTGATGCATGCCTTCCTCTGAGCGCAAGCTTCAAGGCACAAAAGCCGCTCTTCTCAAGCAG
>OCTW013431767.1_pt1 | contig 11588 bp, 8 predicted proteins | sample 1539671 | NCBI WGS metagenome assembly OCTW01 (sample SAMN02144230, study PRJEB22623) | gut metagenome | biome: sheep rumen | host: Ovis aries | place: New Zealand | reverse complement strand
AGTTCAGGCCGATGGCCTTGGGGAAGTTGAGCCATTTCGACTTGCCCTTCAGTTTCTTGAACGGTTCCCAGGTCTTATAGACAGGCGAATAACTATAGTTGATGGCCCCCCGCCACTGGTCATCACTCTCATAGACGGTCGTCTCTCCCGAGGTGTAACGGTGGGCATGACTGTAACTGAAGGAGAAGTTGGCCGGGTCATAGGGCATCGGACTCCGCTTGGTCTTCAGGCCCCAGCGCATGTTGGAGAGCGAGAAGTTGGAGTTTGTGGTCTTGGTGACGGCAATCGACTCGATGCTGTCACGCTCATGCTGATCAACGGCGGCATCCAGGGCATCATCCAGTCGCATGTCCGTATCCATGGGGTTATAGCGAGGTCGTATCTCCTCTTTTGTCACGGAGTAATAGAGGGGCACACTGACCTTCGCCTTGTCGGGGAAGAACTTACCCAGTTCCAGTGAGGTGGTCACGCTATACTGTTTCTGCGTGTCGGTGGAGCGCTGCATGACACCCTCCTCCAGACCGCCAAAGCCGTCACTGACATACCGTCCTGCCAGGTTCAACGTGCCAAAGTCGGAGAGTTGCACGTTCATCGTGCCCGAGGCAGCCCATCCTCCCTCGTTGTTGGTTTCCAGCAGACGCAGTTCGTTGACCCACACCTCACCCGACTTCACCTCGCCCGAGATGTTCCTGACGCCAATCATCATCACCTTCACCTCGCCCAGCGTCGGATTACCCATCACGCTGATCTTATTGTTGGGACGGTCGGGGTCATAGTCGGTAAAGAGTTGGGTGAAGGAGCCAAGGCCTTGTCCCTTAGCCTGATTGCGCAGTTTCTTCACACGGGTGAAGACGTCGAGACTGATATCGAGCATGTTCGCCTCAGGCCATACCTGCTGACGGTCTGCCGTCGCGTATTTGCTATAGTCGCTACGGTCGGGGGTCAGCGAGAGGGGAATCTCGTACTCGTAGTAGTTGTTCTTATAGTCGCTACCCATGCGGACGAACACCGCCAACTGGTTGTCCCGTAAGTTGGTGGCGTCAGGCTCCAGGTGGTTGGCGTGTACGAACATCTGCATCCGCTTGTACTGCCGCAGGTCGAGGGTCGTGTTGCGATAGACGGCCTTCGACTCTCCGTGCTGCAGTTCCTTCACCACCATGTCGAGAGCCTGCTCATTGGCCTCCACGAGTTGCGGCTGTGAGGGGTCGGTGACACGCGAGATGCCCGGTGGCAACACGTAGTTCACTGGTGTCTTGTCATTGTTCTCCTCGATATTCACGGCACTCACCTCCATCGTACCTCCCTCGGCAGCGCTCGTATTGAGGCTCTGCTTATAGAGTCGCCACTCTCCACGGACGAGGTCGAGCGAGCCAAAGCGCAGTACGATGGGTTTCTGGAAGCCCGTCATGAACATACGCATGAAACGGATACTGGTGAGGTCACTGATACTGCCCTGCTTATGCTCATATTCCGTGAGTGGGATACGGAACTGGTACCAGTTGACGCTGGTGGTGTCACCATTACGGAGTTTCACGCTGCTGGTGCGCATGTCGGTGATGAAGCAGTCGGCAGGGGGCGCCCCGTTGCGGTAGGCATCCAGGATCTCGGGCGAGATGCGCACCTTGTACTGGAAATACCGCTCAAACTCGTTGAGGGTAAAGTCCTCGTTGATATCTTCCACATCTGGTCCGCTCTTATAACTGGTGTCGTAGGATTCCGTCTGCTGATCCGTATCAGGCGAGTTGCCCTGCGGGTTGTTGATCAGTTTATAACGGTCGAGGATACTGCGGCGCTCGTTGTCGTAGTCAGAGCCACGGAAGTAGTGGTAGTTATCACCGGCAGGGTCGTTGCGCCAGGCCTGGATGATACTGTCGTTGGTGATCACGCCACTGTTCACCACGGCATTAAGCCACTCCTGATAAGCACCAAACTGGCGCTCCTCGTCGTCGTTAAGTCCGTTGAAGCCCACATCCTGCAGTCGTCGTGACCCCGCTGACGTGGCGAAGGCGTATGTCTGCGTGGCCTGCTGAGGGATCTTACCCCACTGGGTAGTGGTGAAGGAACCGGTGCCATCAACAGGCATACCACTCTCATAGAACTTCTTGCCATCGTGCAGGATATCCTCGCTGATCTCGCCCAGGTCGAAATAGAGGTCACCACTATAGTCAGAGGCATTGCCTGCCTGACGGGTATAGATGAAGGGATCCAGCAACCAGAACTCGATGTACTCGATGTTGGCCTGCTCGAAGTCGGTGGTCTCCAACTTACGCATCATACCGCCCCACTTGGTCTCGGGCTGCATCAGCGTACCGTCTGCATTGATATCACGGGTCAGGTTATACGGTCCGCGCTCCGAGGGATAGAAGGCCAGGTTGAGCACATCCTGCTTTGAGGTGGCACCGTTATAGGTGCTCTGCTGACGGTTCGGATAGAGTTCCTTCACAAAGACCTCGCGCACATAGTGGTTGGAGAGTTGTTCCAGGTCGCTCTTCAGATGACTCGGCGTGAGCGTGGAAGAGCGGCTGTTGAGGACAGGATCGACATAGTACCATGCCAGGCGGGCACGATTATAGCCGCTGGTCACACCTGTCTTGTCGGAAGACTCCACCAGGGTTGACGGTACGCTCGAGAGCGTCCATGCCTGAGGACTCTTCACGCTGATATAGTTCTTTGTATTCTCAAAGTCGTCGATATAGGAGGCATCGTCCTGCGTACCACTGGCCGTACCGGCGATCAGTTGGGCGAATTCCCCCGTGAAGGAGATATGGGAAGGCTCCTTCACATGCAGGAAGGGAATCTTGTTGAGCATGGAGGTGAGCCACTGCGATTCCTGTTTCCAGTTCACATTCAGGCCCCAGAGGGTATTGCTCAGGGGTTCGGCTCCCATAGCCACCTTCGAGGTGAGTGCCTGTTCCGAGAGGCGCATCAGCGTACCGCCAATCTGGAAGTTCTTCGTGAAGTCATACTCCCAGTTCACACCCATCATCGTCTTGCGCTGCATGCCATAGTCGGTGTTCGACTCCAGCGACACGTTGACGTTCGTACCAGCATCGATGATGCTCTGGTTCAGGATGGTCACCTCACCAGCGGAATAATCCACCGTATAGTCTGAGCCTTCCGAGAGGACGACGCCACCGGCGGTCACCTCGACAGAGCCAGGGGGCACGTTATAGGCCCCGAGGGAGATGACATTGGCTGAAGAGCCCTTGTACTGTCCGACGAGGAGGAACTTGTCTTTCTCGGCATTCTGCTTCGCCACCGTCTTCGTGGAGTCATAGAGTTGGGTAAAGGCATATTTCTCGGCATCAGCCTCAGAGAGTCCGCCTGCCATGAGTTGTTTCTTCAGGAAACTGCCAAAAGGCTCCGAGGCAGGCAGGAACACACGGCCGTTGCTCACGGTATAGCCTTCCACGAAGTCGAAGTAGCCGTTGGGGTTCGTCTTGTTGTTATTGTCCAGCCGGTCACAGCCCAACAGTTTCAGGAGCGTCCTGCTCTTCACCTGCTGCTCGGGGATATAGGTCAGATAGACGCCTGCCGTATCGCTCTGGTACTTGATATCGAGGCGGAACTTGGTCTTCTCAACGGTCGATGCCAGATAATACACGTTTTTCATCATCAGGCGCCAGTTGCCTTGCGATGGGTTATTCGACGTGTTCTTCAGCGACTTCACGAAGAGGGCCTTGGAGGTCTCCGTGAGGTCACTGGCAAACTCACCCACCTGATAGGTCACGCCTCCCGAGGTGAACTCGTAGGCCACAGCCAGCACCTGGTCGGTCTGCAGGCCTGTCTTCAGAGACACATAGCCCAGCGACTTGTTCACCGTATATTCCGAAGGAGTCAGCAGTCGGGCGCTCGACAGTTTCTCGTAGTCGGTGCCCACCTCGAAGTTGGGAATCCCGGCCAGCACCGTCATCGTCTGGTCGATGTCGCGGGCATCGGCATAGTTGTTCACCATCGTGGCATACTCCGCGTTGGCAGCGTTGCCGGGCACGGCCTGTCCTGAGAGCGTCCAGTAGGGATTATAGACCTGTGTGTTCTCACCCAGGTCCGTCAGGGCCACGATATTACGAGTGTTCACCGTGGTACCCGTCTTGTTGGTCACCCAGATCTCCACGCGGTTGATCTCGATGCCTGTCATCAGGTCGGGCAGCGACGACATCGACTGGTCGTAGCGCTCACGGAAATAGTGTGAGAGGAAGAAGTGGCGGTTCTCCTCATAGTCGGCCACGTTGAGTTCGAAAGGTGTGGTCTGTGTGCCGCCCTTGGAAGAGACGCTCTTCGTGGAAGACTTCTTCTGGGAGAGTACCGTCTGCAGTTTGAGTTTTCCGAACTGCATATCCGTACGGATGCCGAAGAGGCTGCTCGCGCCCTTGACCAGAGAGTTGTTAGAGGGGAAACTGACATTACCTGCCTCTACAAGTTTGATGATCTCATCTTCCTTGCCCTCATATTTCAGTTTCAGGTTCTGCGTATCGAAGTCGAAGGTGGCATCGGTGTTGTAGTTCAGGTTCATGTTCACCTTGTCACCCACCTTACCGTTCACATTCAGGTTGATCTTCTCGTCGAAGTCGAAGGCCGTGGTCTTACGGTTGCGGATGGGCAGCGACGGGTTGTCGATGTTCTTCATCGTCATGCCAAGTTTCAACTCTGCCGTTCCCTGTGTCTTGATGCGCACGCCACCTGGACCGAATATCTTCTCCGCCGGTCCGAGGTCGAAGTGCATGTCAGCGAAAGAGAACTTATCCTCGCCCTTGTTCTCTACGTTCTCGGTATTCTTCTGACGGAAGAATTCGTGCATCGCCCGCTTTTCACTCCACTGGCGATACTCCTCCGGTGTCATCAGCACAGGGGCGTTCAGGTAACTGTCGCCGATCTTCGAACCGACATAATAGACATTGGCTGTGTCATCGTATTCCACTGCCTGACGGATGTTCTCCGGCATCCTCAGGTCGAGGGCCAAGGAGTCGAGGTCCTCCACAAGCACCGGGGCGGTCTTCTGTATGCGGAAGCGCGCGCGTAAAAGAGAGTCGGGGATGGACTCATCCTCGACAACAGGCATCTGCGGGTCGGTCTGCCCCGCCCGACCGCCTCCCGTCCTAACGTCCTGCGGAGGTATGGCCAGTGCCGTGACACTCAATAGAACCAATATGGTGTATGCGACTCGCTTCATCTCTCTTTTTTGCAGCGGACTTCAGGACTCTTAGTCACCGTCTGATTCTATTTATAAATAGTCCTGTAGTCCGCTGCTATAACCATCACTTTATCTGTTTCAGCGCCAGTTTGACCACCTGTTCCACAGGCAGTGCCGGCTGTTCCTGGAGAATCTGCACGACCACCTTCTGACTGGGAGCAGGCGCAAAGCCCAGCATCGTCAGAGCCGATACGGCCTCGTCCCTCACCGCATTGTTAACCGGAGCCTGCACGCTACCGCCAGCAGGTATCTCGTCAGCGATGCCCAGCGTCACGATCTTATCCCTCAGATCGACGATGATGCGCTGGGCCGTCATCTTTCCGACACCCTTGATACTCTGTATCAACTTCGCATTCCCTGTAGATATGGCATTGCACAACTCCGCCACACTCATGCCTGAGAGCATCATCCGCGCCGTATTGGCACCCACGCCGTTTACCGTGATCAACAGCAGGAACATCTCCCGCTCCTTCTTGTTCACGAAACCGTAGAGCACGTATGCGTCTTCCCTGATGGCCTCATAGACATAGAGCCTCACCTCCTTCTTGCCCTGGATGGCACTGAAGGTGTTCAGCGAGATGTTCAGCCCGTAGCCGACACCTGCTGCCTCAACCGTCGCCAAGGCCGGGGTCAGGTCGGTCAACTCTCCTTTGATATACTCTATCATAATCTGCTAATATAAACCAAACAATAAAACGCGGCTTTTCCATTTTTATTGTATGCGAGGATGGACAAGCAGTGTTTTTCACTGGCCTTTTCCATATAGATTGTAAATTAATCAGTGATTTTTCAGGCAAATTGTTACGTAATTCAGAAAAAAGCAGTACTTTTGCCATCGAATTCAGGAAATAACCAACAAACACATAAACATTATGAAGAAAATCAGAGCAGCCGTCGTAGGTTACGGCAACATTGGACAGTATGCCCTCCAGGCCCTGGAGACGGCACCCGACTTTGAAGTGGCAGGCATCGTGCGCCGCAATGGTGCAGAGAACAAACCCGCAGAACTGGCGCAGTATGACGTCGTGAAGGACATCCGCGAACTGAAGGATGTCGATGTCGCCATCCTGGCCACTCCCACCCGCTCTTGTGAGGAATATGCCAACCAGATCCTGCCCCTTGGCATCAACACCGTCGATTCGTTCGACATCCACACCAATATCCGCGGCTACCGTGAGCGCCTGATGAAACTCAACAAGGAGACCAACACCGTCAGTGTCATCGCTGCCGGCTGGGATCCGGGCTCCGACTCCATCGTCCGCACCCTTATGCAGAGCCTCGCCCCGAAGGGCCTCAGTTATACCAACTTCGGTCCTGGCATGTCGATGGGCCACAGCGTCTGCGTGCGCTCCAAGAAGGGCGTGAAGAACGCGCTGAGCATGACCATTCCCCTCGGTGAAGGCATCCACCGCCGTATGGTATATGTCGAACTGGAAGAAGGGGCCAGACTCGAGGACGTGACGAAGGACATCAAGGCCGATCCCTACTTCGCCAACGACGAGACTCACGTGTTCCAGGTGGAGAGCGTCGATGACGTGCGCGACATGGGTCACGGCGTGAACCTCGTGCGCAAGGGTGTCAGCGGCAAGACGCAGAACCAGCGCCTGGAGTTCAATATGTCGATCAACAACCCCGCCCTCACGGGTCAGGTACTCGTCAATGTGGCGCGTGCCTCCATGCGCCTCCAGCCTGGCTGCTACACGATGGTCGAGATTCCCGTCATCGACATGCTCCCCGGCGACCGCGCCGACCTCATCGAGCATCTGGTATGAGGATTGAAGGATTGAAGGATTGAAGAATTGAAGGATTGAAGGATTGAAAAATTGAAGAATTGAAGTGAACATAGCGATTTTCGTGTCGGGAAGCGGTACGAACTGCGAGAACATCATCAAATACTTTGCTGACTCCGAGAGCGTCAACTGCGCCCTCGTGGTCAGCAATAAGCCTGATGCCTACGCCCTCGTCCGCGCCGGGAACCTGGGCGTACCCACGGCCATCGCGCCAAAGGAAGATCTCCACAACCCCGACGTGATGCTTCCGCTACTGCGGAAATACGACATCGGCTTCATCGTGCTGGCCGGATGGCTGCCGCTGATACCCGACTTCATCATTGAAGCCTACCCCCGCCGCATCGTCAACATCCACCCTGCCCTATTGCCCAAATATGGCGGTAAGGGCATGTGGGGCCATCATGTCCATGAGGCAGTGAAGGCTGCCGGAGAGACAGAGACGGGCATGACCGTGCATTGGGTCACTCCCGTCTGCGATGCTGGTGAGATCATCGCCCAGTTCCGCGTTGCCCTCTCTCCCGACGATACCGTCGATGACATCGCCGAGAAGGAGCACCAGTTGGAGATGGAGCACTTCCCCAAGGTACTGGAACAGATTATCAATCAACTAAAATCATAGAATCATGCAAACAAAGACACCTACTCCGCACATTGGAGCAAAGTATGGCGATATTGCCGAGACAGTGATCATGGCAGGCGATCCCCTGCGAGTGAAATTCATGGCAGAACGGTTCCTCGAGAATCCCGTGCTCTTCAACAATGTGCGTGGCATGCTGGGCTACACTGGCACCTATCAGGGCAAGCGCGTCAGTGTCATGGGCCACGGCATGGGTATCCCCTCCATCAGCATCTATTCCTACGAACTGTTCCATTTCTACGGTGTCAACACCATCATCAGAGTAGGATCTGCCGGCTCCATCAAGAGCGACCTCCACGTGGGCGACCTCGCCATCGCCATGGGTGCCTGCACCGACTCCAACTATGCCGACCAGTACGAACTGCCTGGCACATACGCTCCGATCGCCGACTTCCCCCTGCTCCGCAAGGCCGTCGAGAGTTGCGAGCGCCTGGGATACCGCTATCAGGTGGGCAACGTCCTGTCCTCAGACTTCTTCTATTCGGACAACGCCCATAACGACAAATGGATGAACATGGGCGTGATGGCCATAGAGATGGAGATAGCCGCCCTCTACATGAATGCGGCCCGTGCCGGCAAGCGCGCCCTGGGCATCTGCACCATCTCTGACCATCTCATCACTGGAGAGGCCACCACGGCAGAAGAGCGTCAGACCACCTTCACAAACATGATGGAGGTAGCCTTCTCACTCCTGGAATTTGACATATAAAAAAGCCCCACCGCACATCCGTGCAGTGGGGCTATATAGTCGGCCGGAGGCATGTCACATAGTGACACGACCTCGGTGTGACATGAATTTAGAAGTTAAAGTACACACCGAAGTCAACGGCAGCCAGGTTGAGACCTAAGTCAACAGTCTGTACAGACTTAGCATTCTTAGCCTTAGCCGAAGCCCATCCGAAGTTACCTACGTGAGCAACGAAACTGACTTTCTCGTTCAGGTTCACAGCAACACCTGGCTTGAAACTGATACCGAAGCCATTTGCACTTTCACCTGCTACCTTTACGTAATTGTACTCGAAACCACCGTCAACGAAGAGGTTTACCCTGTCAAGTTTTACGAATGTGTAACGAGCATAGGGATTTACCACAAACTCATTGCTCTTGGCATCATCAACCTTGGTGTAACCATAACCCATCTTTACACCCAGAGCCCAATTCTCATTCAGGTTGTAACCAACCTCAGGCACGATCATAAAGGCATGCGTCTTGATGTCTGTGTTCTTGTCCTTAGAGTAGTTGTAACCTACTGTACCACCTACATACCACTGTGCGTTCATTGTTGTTGCCATTGCGATAGCAACGAGTGTCATCAAAAACTTTTTCATAATTCCTTTTTTTAAATTAATTTATCCTGAAAAATCAATCCAGTAGTTCTAGATTGCGGTGCAAAGGTAAATCTAATTTTAGTTTTTTAACTCTGTTATCGTACACAAACAGCAAAAAAATAGCCGCTATAATGATTTATGTCAAAAATTATTGCTTCTCCGCCCCGTTTCCAGGACATCTCCGTCCTCCGTCTTCCAGCGATAGTCGGTATTAGTAGAACCGTCCACTGTTGCCGTGATACTCAGTTTCTCTCGTGGGTCGCTCAGTTGCCCCATCATGACCAGACTTTGCAACAAAGCAAAGCAGATAATCGTAGCCCGTTTAGTTTTATGCATGATCATACATCATTTCATTTCGGGTGCAAAGTTAGTAAAAAAAGCAAGAAAAACAACATCATACGGCATTTATCTGCAAACAGCAGCAAGACCTTGCCCTATGATTTTAAAAGAAAAGCCTCACTGCCCGTCGTCTGGGCAGTGAGGCTGTAAAGTTTCGTCCTAACTCACGATTTGGCCGTTAGTTCTGTGTTCCTATGGTTAGTTCAGTGTCACTTTCGATGCATCCTCGATGGTCACCGTGCCGCAGGTGCTTTTATAGCCCCCCGCACCGATGCTGTTGGCACCGCTGCCCGCCTTGGCTTCCACGCTGGTCACGCCGCTGGTGATGGTGATGGTGCCGCAGGTGGAAGGTCTGTCGACAGTATGGTCGTCGTTGCCTCGGCCACTGCCGATGCCGGCAGCACCATCGCCGCCCGTGGCCTTGATGGTGCCACCGCTGATAGTAATGTTGCCACAGGAGGCGTTGTCATCATGTGATTGACCACTACCGATGCCGGCTCCACCCTCGCCGCCCGTGGCAATGATGGTGCCACCGCTGATGACGATGTTGCCGCAGGCAACACCATCGCCTCCACCGATGCCGGCAGCACCCTGGCCATTGCTGCTGGCCGTGATGGTGCCACCGCTGATGACGATGTTGCCGCAGGCACCACCATCGCCTCCACCGATGCCGGCAGCACCCTGGCCGCCCGTGGCCGTGATGTCGCCACCGCTGATGACGATGTTGCCGCAGGCACCATCTTCGCCTTCGCCTCCACCGATGCCGGCAGCACCCTCGCCATTGCTGCTGGCCGTAAGCTTGCCAGAGCCCATGATGGTGAGCGTCTTGCCCTCGGGCACGTAGATACCGGGATATGAAGCGTTAAATCCTTTCACCGTGTTATCGCCTTCGAGGATGATGGTGGCGTTGCCCACACAGGTGATACCGGCCGATGATCCATCTGTCCAACTGCCATCGGCATTGATGGATACACCACTCAGCGTGATGATGGCGCCGTCGGCGATGCTGATTTTCTTTTTACTGACCAGCTCGCCGGAAAGTGTCTCGCCATACGAAGCTACATATTCACCGGTGACCGATGAAAGGTCTTGGGTGGCGGGTGTTGCCTCGGCCATACTTAGTCCCGGCTGATAGAAATTTCCGGCTTCGTAAGTTTTGCTGCTCAAGGTCTTAGCATAGTACTTTGTGCCGCTGGTTGCGTTGCAGGCGATAGTGGCTCCGCTCGTGGGCTGGATGGCAGCATAGATGGGGCCTGCAGCAGCCGAGCGGTTGACGAAGTACGAGTTGGTGCCGTCACTGATGGTCATGCTTGTGATAGTGCTGGTGACGTCGCTCGAACCGCTCTTCAGCGTGACGGCGAGGATGGAGAGTTTGTTCGCCAGCGTTGCCGAGGCGGGCAGCTCAGACGCAGCGGTCAGCGTGCCCTCAAAGGTAGCGAGGTCGAGGCTGGAGGCGAGAGATGCCAGCGTACCGTCCTGCGTGTTCAGCTTAGTATAGTCCACGTCGGTTGCACCAGCCATTGCTGCGGGGTAGATGTACTTCAGCGTGCCACTGGCCTTTGGGTCGGTCATGCTGACGGTGAACGTGGCCGACTTTTTGTCGGTGCTGATGTCGCCAGCAGCGATGGTGACGGTCGCCTTCACCAGCTCGTCGCTCGTGTTCTGATAGACGACGGCAATCTGGTCGTTTGCCTTGAAGGTCTTCTTGAGCGTCTTGGCATCGTAGTCGATGGCAAGCGCACGGGTGGCGGCTTGCTCGCCGAGGCCCACGGTGACGGTCTGGGTTACTACATTGTTCTTTGTTGCGGTCTGCGCCTGGTCGATCACGTTGTCCTCGCTGGAACAGCCTGTCATTGCGCCCACCATTGCGAGGGCAGCCATGCTGAGGAATTTCTTCATTGTCTTCATTGCTTCGTTCGTTTTAGTGGGTTAGTTACTCTTCTGTGGGTCCATTCCATTGATAGTCGTTCAGATTTCCGCTACCGGCCAGCAACTGCGGCTGGCGCCTCAATAACACGACCTTCATCGAAGGCTTCTCGTACTTTCGTCTCAATTCTTTTACTTTTGACATTTTTAAAATGTTTTTATTGATTCTTATTAATGAATTTTCCCTCTTTTTCACGGCACAAAGATATAAAGAATTCTGTTAAATTGTGTACCCCTCCCCCTAAATAGTGTTAATCTGATTCGAAAATATCATAGGGAGGCATAAACGGTACGCCTTACGCGCGGGCGCGGTAGTAGGGAAAAGCCGAAAATACGTGTCCTACCTGTCCTACGTGTCCACGGCGCAGGGACAGATG
>OCTW011603664.1_pt1 | contig 11589 bp, 9 predicted proteins | sample 1539671 | NCBI WGS metagenome assembly OCTW01 (sample SAMN02144230, study PRJEB22623) | gut metagenome | biome: sheep rumen | host: Ovis aries | place: New Zealand | reverse complement strand
AGTAAAGACGACCAATGCATCGATGCACCGGCCGTCTTTTACAGATTACTTCAGAAAGTCTTTAAAGCTCATAAACAGGTCCCTTTGTTCCCTCAGGTTCTTAATTGTATCATCAACATTGAGAACATATGGATCCTGATAGCAGTAACTGTTAACCGCTTCCTTCCATTCGTCAGTCTTGCTGATATTAACAATCGCAGCGTTTACTGCAGCGACAGCATTCGCGTCTGTTCCCTTCGGAGCAAGCAGTACATATTCTGTATCGATCTTAAGTTCGGGAATCGTTTCACTCGCTGTCTTCTGATCCGGAAGCAGTGTCGGTGCCTTAGAGAGCAGCGTGCAAAGGCTCTTCAGCTGTCCATCCTTAATGTAGTCTGCTGCTGTTGAATACGGAAGAGAAGTAACATCGATCGCACCTCCAAGAAGTGCAGTCAATCTTGTCGCAGCATCGCCCTCATCAATTACATTGAATTGAGCTCCTCCAAGATTCTGCAGAACCGCAGACTCAATATATACACCGCCTCCTGTGGAAATGCCCAGTTTTATCTGCCCCGGATTTTTCTTTGTAGCATCCAGCAGGCTCTGTAAATCATCATAAGGAGCATTGGCAGGAACAACAAGATTTTCTCCCGACTGAATACCATAGACCGCAACAGGCTCAAATGCATCGTACCCAAAATCGACCATGCCTGTTACCTCGTTGCCGTTAAGCGCAGCCGTGTTGGAGGCAATGAAAGTATATCCGTCTTTGGGGCCGTCTTTATACTGTTGCATGCAGGTTGCTCCGTTCGAACCCGCCACATTCGAAACGACAACTGTTACTCCCAGTTGCGTCTCAAGGTTTTTCGCGAGGAGTCGAGCCATATAATCTGTATCCCCGCCTGCGGAATGCGTGCAGTAGATATTGATGGTTTTTGTAGGCTTCCATGCGGCTGCATCTCCCGCAGATGCTGTCTGTTCCGTCTCCGTGGATGAATTCGCCGCCTCTGTTGTGGCAGCTGCTGTCGTTTCTGCAGTACTTGAAGCGGCCGTGCTTCCTTTTCCGGATCCGCAGCCGGTCAATACCAGAGCTGCCATCGTTCCAGCCAGTGCCATTGCCAACATCTTCTTTTTCATCTTAACCCTCCATTTTTAATACCTTTATGAATCCCCATTATTGATTTTCAGCATTCTCAAGAGCTTTCTTCTCCTGTTCTGCTGCAATCTTTGCTTCCTTTTGATTCGCACGGACAGAAAATATAGATACAACCACTGTGACCGCAATCAGTACCATAAATATCGGATGATTATAGAACGGATCCGAGCTCGTAAGCTGTGAGCAGCGCCGGAGATTTTCCTCGAACATTGGTCCTAAAATAAAACCAAGAATCATCGGCACACTTGGTATCTTTGCCTTTTTCATAAGATAAGCCATCAGTCCGAAGCCTACCATCACATAGGTGTCGAAGGCCATATTCGCATTTCCGATTGCGCCGATTCCGCACAGAACAACGACAACCGGGAGAAGAAAGTTCTTCGGTATTTTCAGAACAGATACAAAAATCTTCATCCCAAGCAGCATGAACAGCAGCATGAAAACAGCCGCTACCATCATGGCAAAGAAAATGGCGTATACAACCTGACCATTGTTCTGGTAAATTAATGGCCCTGGTGAGACATTGTGCACCTGAAGGCCGCCAAGCAGCATTGCCGTTGCCGCATCCCCCGGAATGCCCAGGGAAAGCAGCGGTATCATAGCTCCGCCAATCGTCGCATTATTAGCGCTCTCCGAAGCAACTACGCCATCCATAATGCCGGTTCCATAAAGTTCGCGGTGTTTCGAAAGGTTCTTGGATACAGTGTAGGAAATCATGCAGGAAACGCCTCCACCAATGCCGGGGAGAATCCCGATTCCGACGCCGATCAGCGCAGAACGAATAGCATTCGGAATATTAGACGCGAATTCCTTGACCGAAAATCCAACCCCCTTCATCTTGAAGTCTTCTTTTACCGTAAAGCTTTGATCCTGTCGCACGCTTTCCGCATAAGACATGACTTCTGAAATCGCAAATAAACCAATCAGAAGTACGACCAGCGCAAAGCCGTTGTTCAGCTGATACATTCCAAATGTAAATCGGGGCCGCGAATCAATCGGAGCAAGCCCTACGGTTGCAAGCAGCGCACCTAATACCGCACTCACCAGACCTTTTGGTGTATCGTGTCCTGTTAACGCAATAACCATTGACAGCGAAAATATTGCCAGTGCGCAGTACTCATATGCCTGAAATTTTAAGGCTACATCGCAAAGCACAGGAGCAAGTATAATTAACAGTGCAATACCGATTGCTGTTCCGATGAAGGAAAAGACAACTCCGGTTGACAGCGCCTTTCCCGCTTCACCTTTGTCCGCCATTGGCTTTCCGTCAAAACAAGTTGCAACAGACGACGGCGTGCCCGGTATATTCAGCAGAATTGCAGAAATCAGGCCTCCTGAAATTCCTCCGATATAAAGCGCCATCAGCGTTGAGATCCCCTGCGACGCAGTCATCGAATACGTAACCGGCAGAAACATTACGATTGCCATGGTGGCCGTAAGTCCGGGAATGGCGCCAAAGATTATACCTACGAATGTTCCAACTGCAATCAGCAGTATGGTAAGCGGTTGAAAAACCGCTGCAAGTCCCTGAAGAATCATCCTATATCCTCCCTATTACCATCCCAAAATCCCCGTGGGGAGAAGAACATTCAAGAATACCTTGAAAATATAATCCAGTGCAACGCCGAATACTACTCCTGTGATCAAGGCAGGCAGCCATGTCTTTTTCCATAATTCCACTTTGGTGAGAATTAAAATCTGTACAGTGATGTAAAAAATCGTGGATATTACAAATCCGACCGGAGTCATTAACGCGACATAAATCGTCAGTGCAATGAAGCTCTCCACCACTTCTTTTTCCGAATTCCAGAAGCTGGTACCTTTCTCAGGAATACCGCCTTCCGCAAGGAATCTCTTTCGCTTCCTGAGTCCTCGTGCAAAGATCCATATTCCCAGAAACAGCAGTACTCCGCCCCAGAGTTCCGGCACAAAATGGTTAGTCAGCGGTGTAGAGCCAAGTCCCACGAATTCTGAAACAGTTGGTATCAATGCGAGATAGCAAATGGAAAACGCTATCAGCACAATCCCGGGAACGATATCCGACTTATAACTCTTCCCCATATAAATACCTGCCTTATAAATGTTTTATTGTTTATTTTGCCTCAGAACGAACAGTTTAATTACTTGTTTCACTTCCGGGAGCGGATCCGACGTCAACGTCTTTTCAACAATTTCAAGGAGGGGATTGATTCTGTAGTCAATAAACCTGCCCCTTAACAGCAGATCAGCCTGCTCTCCTTCCATATGAAGATAGCAATTCCCCGGAATAAATGAACAAAGGTCTGTCAGTATCTTCTTCTGCTGCGGTTGAATTTCCTGAAGTTGGTTCAGTTTTCCTTCTCTGACATCGAGCGGAGAACATGAAGCCCTCGGCTGATACAAATGCATATATAAACCGGAAAAGAAATTATTCATGCCCTTTTCGTGGATCGGAAATGAAACATCTGCCACTTCCACCGTGATTCCATCCATCGTTCCGACAATATGCTGCCTGCTGATAAAGCTCTTCGGATGTTCATCATTAATTAACCTGCTATTAATGATCTGCTGCAGTTGAACCCCTTCTTTGGGAGAATACTTTACGTCTCTCAGTTCATGAAAAGTTGTATTTTCTAATATCGCTTTCCGGACATCTCTGACATGCCGCTTTGTACAAGGCCTCACGATAAGCAGATATCCCATAATGAATACTACTGTCAGGACATACAGCCAAATGCTGTCAGCGTTTTTGATAAAGAGTGCATATCCGATGCCTATGATCGCCAGAAAATACACAAGATTCAGTATCAGGATCCGCATTCTTCCTCTTTTTAATTTCTGCAATGTCGTATTCATCCGAAAAACATCCGTAACCTGCGCCGTTCAGACTTCCGCCCACTCTTTATCTGCCCATTTGAGATTATCGTAAACTTTCTTGTCTGCTACATACGGCCATTTCTTACCATCCAGAATCGCCAGACATCCTTTCACGCACATCTGAGCCATCTTAATAACTGCCTCCTGCGTCTGCGCTGCGGAATGAGGGCTCGCCACTACATTTTCAAGAGTTAGAAGTGGGTTGTTCACGTCCACTGGCTCCTGCCCGTATACATCAAGACCCGCACCGCCGATAATGCCTTCGGTAAGAGCATTATAGAGATCCTTTTCGTCAACAATACCGCCCCTGCTGCAATTAATGATAATCGCGGACTTTTTCATCTCCTTCATCTGTTTCATTGAAATCATTCCACGCGTCTCATCCGTAAGCGGAACGTGTACTGTGACAAAGTCAGCCTTGCAAAGCAGTTCTTCATAATTCTCAAAGTCTTCGGCTCCCAGACTTTCAATCTTTTCCCGTGAGAGAAACGGATCGTAGCCAAGGACTTCCATACCAAGTCCCTGCGCCATTTTGCAGACCTCACGCCCGATTGCGCCCATACCCAGAATCCCAACCTTTTTACCTTCAAATTCAAAGGCTTTTCTTGCATTCCGTATTTCCCAGTTGCCTTTACGCATTTCCAATTGATACTCATAAAGGCATTTGGAAAGCGAAACCATCATTGCAATCGCGTGCTCGGCAACACTTCTTGAGTTTGCACCGGGTGTAATAACAACGGGAATGCCAAGCTCCGTTGCCTTTTTTACATCAACACTGTCATATCCTACACCGGTTCTTCCGATTACTTTAAGACACGGGCTGTTTTCAATCGCGTGACCATCACACTTTGCTACACGAACGATGATAGCATCCGTGTCCTTCATCTGATCGAGATAGTTATTAGGATCCTGATTATCTGCAATATAAATCTGTATGTCAGGGACTTGTTCCTTCAGCATCTGCATACCTTCGTCACAAATGGCCTGAGTCATTGTAAATTTCATACTCCAAGCTCCCTTACTTTCTGTTTCTCGCAAACCGCACCGCATAATCAATCGCATTCACCAGCGACAGCTCATTCGCGTGCCCGTTCCCGGCATGCCCGAATCCGGTTCCATGATCGACAGAGACCCGGATGATCGGAAGGCCGAGCGTCATATTGATGCCGGCGACCGCCTCCCAGTGTTTCTGCTCCTTGTTATACACAAATCCCTTGACCTTCAGCGGAATATGCCCTTGATCGTGATACATGACAACAACGACGTCGTACCAGCCGCCAAGCGCTTTCGAAAAAACAGTATCCGGCGGTGTCGGCTTCTTCTCCGGAATATTGATTCCTTCCGCAAGCGCTTCATCAATTGCAGGCTGGATCTCCTCAATTTCTTCCCTGCCGAACATCCCGTCTTCACCGCAGTGCGGATTCAGGCCGGCAACACCGATTTTCGGATTCTGAATACCCAGTTGCTTCATCGCATCATTCGCGAGATGGATGCACTCAAGAACTCTGTCTTTCTTTACGCGGTTACAGGCTTCACGGAGCGAGACATGCGTTGAAACATGTACAACACGCAGGTCCTCGTGACAGAGCATCATCGCATAACTCTTTGTATGCGTATAGTCTGCATAGACTTCCGTATGACCGGAATAGTGATGCCCGGCCATGTTAATCGCTTCCTTGGCGAATGCATTTGTTACTGTCGCATCAATTTCACCGTCCATGGCAAGCCGGATCACTTTTACCACATACTGGAAGGACGCCTCTCCGCCGAGCTTGCACGCGCCGACACCAAACGGCTTCGGCTCCGCATCGGCCAGCGTATTCGGAATGTCTTCCGGCTTTACAATATCGAGGCTGATCAGATCAATTGTTCCGTACTCATATTTTCCGTCCGCAGGCTTATTAATCACATTGAGTTTCAGATCAATACCGTTTACTTTTCCGGAAACGGCGAGTGCATATTCCATGCAGGAACGGTCGCCGACCAGAAGCGGCTTGCAGCGCTCATAAAGGCTTTTGTCATTCAGTGCTTTAACACTGATTTCCGGGCCGTTTCCAAAAGGATCGCCCATTGTAATTCCAATCAGAGGTCTTTCGATCATTGCGCTACTCCTTACCACATTCCGTTTGCTTTGTTTTCTTCGAGATTCTTTCTGATCGCTTCGATCTTCGCTTCCGGAATCATGTTGAACGGCGCCCTACAAAGCCCGACGTTATAACCCATCAGGCGGACAGCCGTTTTGACAACGGTATTCGGATTGCAGCCCGCGAAATTCGCGCGGAACGGTCCGATCGCGTTCTGATATTTCATGGCTTCATCCCAGTGGCCTGCCATGAACTCATCATAAATCATCGCCATATTATGCGGGTAAGCGTTTGCGCAGCCTGCAATTCCGCCGGTACCGCCCGCCTGCAGTGTCCAGATGATCAGCTGGTCATTGCCGGAGAGAACCGAAAATTTTCCGTTTTTCTTTGTTTTGCCGGCATCAATATATCCAAGGATATTCTTGAAGTCTCCGGATGAATCCTTGGCGCCGACGATGTTGTCGACCTGCGCAAGTTTCGCAACTGTCTTCGGCTCGATCTTATTGCCTGTACGGACAGGAATATTATAAAGAACAACCGGCATGTCCGGTACCGCCGCCGCAACGGTCTCATAGTGTCTAAGAATTTCATCCTGAGACGCAGCCGCGAAGCTCGGTGTAATAATGGAAAGCACATCCGCTCCACAGTCCTGTGCCATCTTGGACTGTTCAATTGTTTCTCTGGTGGAAACGCAGCCTGTGCCTGCGTATACCGGCACCCGGCCATTCACTTTCCTGACAATTGTTTTAAGAACCAGCTCCTTCTCCCGGCCATTCAAGATGTATCCTTCGCCGTTAGTACCGAATGCAAAGATCGCGTCGATTCCGGCTTCGATCATACGGTCAACCTGTTCTTCAAGGACTTCTGTATTGATCGACTCATCCTCGTGCATCGGAGTCAGGATCGGAACAATGATTCCTTTGATATCCACCTGTTTCATCTGTTTGGTAACCCTCCCTTTTTGTATATTGAACACTTTGCTTTTTCCCGCGAAACTCCGGCCGTATTACCGTGCGGCCGCAAATCAGTAATCCATCACCGAAAGATAGATGTTTCTCGCGTCCTCCGGCCGTACTTCTCTGACATTGTTCGAAAGCAGTCTCTGCTGCTCCATGCCCGCTGAAACAAGCCAGTCCAGATCTTCCTTCGGCACATTGAACTGTTCGAGGCTTGTTGGGATATCAAGATGTTTCACAATCTTTTCCATCCATTCAATCATGTACGAGCTCTTTGCTTCTTCGGTTTCACAGGTCTTCCACCCATGGACCGCCCGGTCATAAATGGCAGCCAGTCTGCCCCGGATCGCCGGCTCATTGAACTTCATAACGGGAACCAGCAGCATCGCGTTGGAAACGCCGTGCGCGATGTGATACTTGCCGCCGAGCGGATAACTCAGGCCATGTACAGCTGTCGTGCCGGAGCAGACAATTGCCTCTCCTGCGTAAAAGGCAGCAAGCTGCATTGCCTTCTTCTCTTCCATAGCATCCTTGTCATCGCAGGCTTTCTCAATATTGTTGAAAATGAGGTCTGCCGCTTCCAGCGCGAACAGATCCGAAAAAGGATTGGCCTTTTTGCAGGTGAAGCATTCAACCGCATGGCACAGCGCATCAACGCCAGTCGACGCAGCAATCTTCCTCGGCAGATTCCGGATCATCTTCGCGTCGAGGATGATGTAATCTGTTGTCATTTCGGGATTGACGATGCCGATTTTAACTTCCTTCTCCGGGACAGCGACAATCGCGTTAAATGTCACTTCCGCGCCTGTTCCCGCAGTCGTCGGAATCATCATGCTGGGAATGACCTTTTTAGCAAGCCCCGGATTGTCCAGAAGATCTTTCACTTTGTATTCATCTGTAGCAAGGATAGAGGCAAGTTTCGCCGCATCCATAACGGAACCGCCGCCAACCGCGATGATGAAATCCGCTCCGGAAGCTTTGAATTCATCTACATTCGCCTGAACCTGAAGGTAGCTCGGCTCCGTTGCAAGATCATCGAAAACAACATACTCCTTGTCTGCCGCTCTGATCTGATCCAAAACAAGATCCAGCAGCCCCGCACCAGTAATTCCCTTGTCCGTAAATACAGCAATTTTTCCGCAGTCCGCTATGATTTCCCGGATTTTCTCCAGACTGTCATCTCCTGCATAAGTGAATTTCGGCATCTGTAAAACATATTTGCTAAGCATCTTTGCGTTCCTCCGTAATAATCTTTTGCGCCAGATCAGTCAGCAGCGAGTCTTTTCCGAACCCGCCGGATTTCGTAATGATCTGATAGATGTTTCCGTTTAACCTGAATTTCGCCAAAACAGTTCCGGGCAAAAGCTCCGCCACCGGCTCCAGTTCCTGCACTCCCAGTTTCTTCAGAATGCCGATCAGTGTGTCGCCGCCCATGACAACAATTGTACTTTTCATGCCTTTACGGACCAGCTCAGAAGCAATCGTCCCGAGCGCTTCCGGGATGTTTTCCCGGATTGTTTCGAAACTGATGCCGTTTGCTCTGGTGTATTCCGCCGTGTTCTCTCTGCCCGGAATGTCATTTGTGTCCAGAATGCAGAGCTTTTCCCGCAGGCATTCGGAAACCAGTTCCTGCAGTTCCTTTTTGCCATCTTCACTGTTCCAGAAATCTTTTTGGAGTTTCTGCGCCGTTGTAAGTCTGATTCTGTGAAATCCGTGTGCTTCTCCGTACTCCAGCTGCCTCGTGGTAATCGGGTTTACGCTGCCGCAGATTGTAAGGATCGCGTCTGTTTTGCAGACTACAGCCTCAGATTCTCCGGTAAGTCCCAGAAGATCCGGAAGAGCAGATGCCAGCCCCGCGCAGCCTGCCATAATCGAAAGCTTTCCCTCTCTCATCAGCCTCCGTGCTATTCCCCGGAGCTGTTCTTTGGTCTGCGCGTCGAAAACGGCGATGGAATGTTTTACCTCGTTGTCCTCATTCCCGTTTATCTGAATGACCTGCACCGGCACATTGCTCTGCTGTGCTATAATTTTGGGAACATAAGATTCTTTAGCCGGTTCAAACGGATCCTGGTTAAAAATGCTTTCCTCCAGCAGGCGCCCTCCGATGTACTGATATCCGCCTTTAGTAATCCTGTCCATTGTTGGAAAGGCGGGAAGGAAAGGGAGCATCGGCCTGCCGCTTGCATCCAGCATTGCCGCCAGTTCACTGCCGACATTTCCACGCAGAGCCGAATCTGTTTTCTTAAGCAGATGTGGTATTCCGGCTTTCAGCGCCGCGGCCGTGACGTTATATACAATTCTGTATGCGTCCTCCGGCGGGATATGCCTTGATTCTGTGTCCACGACCAACACATCGGCTGTGCCGTCATTATGAAAGAGATCTTCTGTCCAGTTGGTGATCACCTTGACGCAGGCGCCTGCAGCTGCGAACTGAACGCCGGTGTCCAGAGCACCGGTCAGATCATCTGCTATGATCATCAGTCTCGTCATCTTGTTACCTTTTTTCAGACTGCTATCCAAATGTTCTATATTGAAACATATCAGAATCTTCTTTTCTGATGAGCTTATAGTATATGATTCCTAGGGCTTAAACAAGGTGCTTTAGAGTCTTATATGTTCTTTTATGAAACATATTTGTTCGTTGTCGTCATTAATATGTTTCATAATAGTACTATTGTTTCATTTAGCAACATGCTATATTCTTATGTAGGAGCTATTGAGGAAGCTGTTCACGATATGAAAGGCAGAAGAGGCGGTTATGAGCGAAGCGGTTATCAGAATACTGGGAATCGCGCCTTACGATTCCATGAAAAACGCAATGTTGCGGGCTGCAGAAAAATATCCGCAGATTCATCTTGATGTTTACATCGGAAACCTTGAGCGGGGAGCCGAAATCGTGCGCCGGCATGAACGGGAGCATTACAACGTCATCCTTTCCCGCGGCGGTACCGTGAATTATATCCGGCGCGTTACAGATCTTCCGATTGTTGAAATTTCTCTTTCAAGCTATGACATTCTGCGGACCATGAAGCTGATTGATAATTATCCCAGCCGGTACGCGATTGTGGGTTTCCCGAATATTACCGTAAACACGCAGCTGATCGGGAATATTCTGCAGTATAATATCGAGACTGTTACAATTCATGATTCAAGTGAAGTTGAACCTGTTTTGAAATCTCTGATGGAACAGGGCATTTCAATGGTTCTCGGGGACATGATTACAACCCAGTGCGCCAAACGGCTTGGCATGAACGTAGTTCTTCTGACTTCCGGGGACGAAAGCATCCACAACGCGCTTCAGCAGGCAGTTACTCTCTATTCGACTTACTCCGTCATCAGAGAGAAGAATTTCCTGTACGAAAGTGCCATGCGAAGCATGCAGGAACATACGATTATTTTTGATGAAAATCACAAGATCGTTTTCTCTTCGCATGACCATTCCAGCTCTGAAGAACTGACACAGTTCCTGCGGCAGAGTATTCCTAATGTTCTTCCCAATAAAGATTTCAAGGCGTTTCATCTGGTCGGTCAGACGATGTACTCCGTCAATGGAAAACTGTATAATTCCGGCACCGGGAATTTTTATATTTTTCATTCGGAACAGTCAAAGGTTCCGATGATTTCCAGCAAATACGGAATTCAGTTTACAGATCGCAGTGACGCGCAGCAGCAGTATTTCAAAAGCTTTTATGGCATCAGCGGCTCCATCAATCTGAGTCATGTGAATGATGAACTTGAACAGGTGGGCAGCAGCAATTTTCCTGTTATGATTTACGGAGAAGAGGGAACAGGTAAAGAGCAGATTGCGCGGCTTCTATATATTAAAAGCGACCGCAGCCGCAATCCGATGGTCATCATCAACTGCGGACTGCTGAATGAAAAGAGCTGGGAGTTTCTCACAAATCACTACAATTCCCCGTTCAATGACAGCGGTAATACAATCTACATTGAAAATCCGGATGTTCTTACCGGGGAGCAGGGGCAGCAACTTCTCTCAATCATCATTGACACCAGACTGACAGAAAGGAACCGGCTGTTGTTTTCCTGCACGGACACCTCCTTGGGGACGCGGAATTCCATCATTCATGAAATATCCGATACGCTTTCCTGTGTGAATATCACACTTCCGCCTCTGCGGCAGCAGCTGGATAAACTCGAGGCACTCTGCAGTCTGTATCTGGCTTCTCTCAATCTGGAAATCGGCCGGCAGATCGTAGGATTCAACAGCAATGCGATTGATCTAATGCTGCAGTATGACTGGCCTGGCAACTTCACACAGCTGCGCCGTGTCATCAATGAATTATGTATTACAACGAATAGCTCGTATATCAACGCCGTCTCGGTCAGAAAGGCAATTGATCAGGAAAGACAGCTTTGGGCAGCCAGAGAGGAAAGCCGCAAATCCTCTTCTGACAGTGTCCGGTCCGTGGATTTGAATCGGACACTGGATCAGATCACAAAGGACATTATTAAAACTGTGCTGGACCGGAATGATGGTAACCAGAGCGCGGCTGCGCGCCAGCTTGGCATCAGCCGCACGACGATGTGGAGGTACTTG
>OCTW011381998.1_pt1 | contig 11590 bp, 9 predicted proteins | sample 1539671 | NCBI WGS metagenome assembly OCTW01 (sample SAMN02144230, study PRJEB22623) | gut metagenome | biome: sheep rumen | host: Ovis aries | place: New Zealand | reverse complement strand
GCATTCTACGCCTCGACAGGGCGGATGGTGCAGGAGACGGTCCTGCTCGACGAAAAAGAAGACAAGGCAGACGACAGCGTGGCAAGTGATGCCGCACGGAGAAAAGAAGTACCCGGCAGTGCACCCGGCGGGTGGCTCGCGGTGGCGGGCAGCCCGGTACTGCATCCGCTGGCCGTTGGCAGGACCGCGCGGCCTGTATGGTCACTGGAGGAGCTGGGGTATTATATCTATCACAGCATCTGCCTTATTGAGAAGGATTTTATCGGTGAGAAGCTGCTGCAGTTTCTGAAGAACACCGGCAACAGCCGCCTGGCGGGACATCTGGTCTCCCTGATGGAAGCGGGCGCGCCGCTTTCCGAAAGCCTTTCTTCTATACTCAAGCGCTGCGGGCTTTACTCGGAGGATGAGATCTCGCGTCTGTCGGTGCAGTTTGATTCGCTCAAGGCGGCAAGACCGCATCAGCGCATGAATATGGTGGCCGAGAACCTTATCGTCAACGACTGTCTGAAGTCGGCGATGGAGAATCTGAACAGGATTCTTGCTGCTCCGAAGGACCCGTCGCTCTCCGGGCGTTTCTACGGCCGGGTCTGGCACAATCTCGGAATTGTGAATGCAAGATGCTTTCTTTTTGACCGGGCGGCGGAGTGCTTTGCAAAGGCTTATGAGATGAATGACAGACCGGAGAGCTCCGCAGCCGCTCTGCAGGCAGAGATACTCTCCCGGGGCAGCGAATATGTGAGTGCCAGGGCAGAAGATCCGGACGACGTGCGCGCCAAGAAAGCTATCTCCCAGACCCGTGACAACGCCCGCTTTACGGCGCAGTGGCGGCTGCTTGAGCAGATCGAGTCCGAGAAGGATCCGGGCAATCCCGAGGAGTACTACAGCCGGATGGGAGAGTTTCTGGAAGAGCTTAAAGAGTCCTATCTTAAGCTGACGAATTGAGGTTAGTGTTGTTTTCAAAAGACGATAAAGGTAAAATAGGTGACAAGCTTTATATGGGAGGATCACGGTCATGATGAAAGAGAAGCTTGAGGAGATCCGGGAAAAAGCCGCCGCACAGATCGCACAGGTTCAGGATCTGGACGGACTGAATCAGATCCGGGTCACGATTCTCGGGAAGAAAGGCGAACTCACCGGTGTTCTGAAGAGCATGCGCGATGTCGCGCCGCAGGATCGCCCGGCTGTCGGAAAGATGGTCAACGAAACCCGCGCCAGTATTGAATCGGCACTGGAAGAAGCCAGGAACAGACTTGCTGCCAGGGCGCTCAGTGCCAGGATGAAGGCGGAGACGATCGATGTGACGCTTCCGGCAAGATCCGGAAAACTGGGACACAGCCATCCGAATACGCTGGCCTTGGATGAGGTGAAGAGAATTTTCGTCGGCATGGGCTATGAGGTAGTGGAAGGCCCGGAGGTCGAATACGATTACTACAATTTTGAAGCGCTGAACATCCCGGCCAATCATCCGGCCAAGGACGAGCAGGATACGTTCTACATCAACGACAAGATTCTGCTGCGCACACAGACATCCCCGGTTCAGGTGCGCCAGATGGAGCGGGGAAAGCTTCCGATCCGCATGATCGCGCCCGGGCGCGTATACCGCGCCGATGAGGTGGATGCGACGCACAGCCCGTGCTTCCATCAGATCGAGGGCATGGTCATTGACAAGGGGATTACATTTGCCGATCTGAAGGGAACGCTTGCCGAGTTTGCCAAGCAGCTTTTCGGGCCGGACACAAAGGTCAAGTTCCGCCCGCATCATTTCCCGTTCACCGAGCCGTCGGCAGAATGCGATGTGACATGCTTCAAGTGCCACGGCAAGGGATGCCGCATGTGCAAGGGCGAGGGCTGGATCGAAATTCTGGGCTGCGGCATGATTCATCCGCATGTCCTGGAGATGAGCGGCATCGACCCGAATGAGTATTCCGGTTTCGCATTCGGAATCGGTCTTGAGAGAATCGCGCTGCTGAAGGACGAAATCGATGACATGCGTCTTCTGTATGAGAACGACATCCGTTTCCTGAATCAGTTCTGAATGGTGTGAACGTATCAGAATGAAACGGAAATCTTGCGGAATAAAGAAAGGAAACGGAAATGGTTACTTCACTGAACTGGATTAAGGCACTGGTCCCGGGCATCAAGGATGTGCAGGAACATGAGTTCCGCGACGCCATGACTATGTCCGGCACCAAGGTGGAAGGATATACGGTACTGGACAAAAATCTGGAGAAGATTGTCGTCGGTGAGATTCTCTCCGTGGAGAAGCATCCGCACGCGGACCATCTGGTCGTGTGCCAGGTGAATGTGGGCGATCACACGGCGCAGATCGTCACCGGTGCGCCAAACATCACACCTGGCATGAGCGGTGTCAAGGTCGCTGTGTGCCTTCCCGGGGGGAAGGTCGCCGGAGGGCATGACGGCGGCCCGATGCCGGAGGACGGCATCCGCATTGAGAGCGGACAGCTGCGCGGCGTAGAGTCAGACGGCATGATGTGCTCCATCGAGGAGCTGGGATCAAGCCGCGAGTTCTACCCGGATGCTCCGGAAAACGGGATTTACATCTTCCCGGCGGACACGAAAGTCGGCGAGGATGTTCCGGCCCTGCTCGGACTTCGCGATGCGGTATTCGAGTATGAGATCACCAACAACCGCGTGGACTGCTACAGCATCCTGGGTATTGCGCGAGAAGCGGCTGCTACATTCGACACGGCGTTCAAACCGCCTGTCGTGAAGCCGTCGGGCAATGACGAGAATGCGGCGGACTATATCAAGGTCCGGATCGAGGCGGGCGACCTCTGCAGCCGGTATGTCGGACGCGTCGTGAAGAACATCCGCCTGGCGCCGTCTCCGCTCTGGATGCAGCACAGACTGATGACCTGCGGTATCCGCCCGATCAACAACATCGTTGACATCACTAACTATGTGATGGAGGAATACGGCCAGCCGATGCACGCATATGACTACGATACCATCGCCGGCCACCAGATTGTCGTGCGCAGAGCCTCTGACGGCGAGAGCTTCTGCACGCTTGACGGCAAAGAACACACGCTCGATCACGACTGCCTGATGATCTGCGACGGCGAGAAGGAAGCTGGCCTGGCCGGCATAATGGGCGGTGAAAACTCCATGATCACCGACGATGTGAAGACGATGCTCTTTGAGGCGGCGACCTTTGACGGCACGAATATCCGCAAGACCTCCAAGCGTCTCGGACTGCGCACGGACGCTTCCGGCATGTTTGAAAAGGGACTGGATCCGGAGCTGGCGGAGGAAGCCATGAACCGCGCGTGTCAGCTCATCGAGGAGCTTGATGCAGGGGATGTTGTCGGCGGGAAAGTCGATGTGTATCCGGTCCGCAAAGAGAAGACACAGATCCTCTTCGAGCCGGAGCGCTACAACGCGCTGCTCGGGACGGACATCTCTCCGGACACGATGCTCGGATACTTCCGCCGCATTGAAATCGAATACGACAAGGCTACGAACATGCTGACGATCCCGACGTTCCGCCAGGATCTGAAGGGCATGGCGGATATGGCGGAGGAAGTCGCCAGATTCTACGGCTATCAGAAGATCCCGACCACACTCCCGAAGGGTGCCACGACAATGGGTGGCATCTCCTTCAAGCAGAGGGTGGAGGACAAGGCACTGGAGACGGCGGAGTTCTGCGGATTCTCCCAGGCGATGACGTATTCCTTCGAGAGTCCGAAGGTATTCGACAAGCTGCGGATTCCGGCTGATTCGCCGATCCGCCGGACCGTGAAGATCTCCAATCCGCTGGGAGAGGATTTCTCCATTATGAGAACGCTTCCGGTCAACGGGCTGCTAAGCAGCCTTTCCATCAATTTCAACCGCCGCAATGAGAACGTGAGACTCTTCGAGCTGGCGAAAGTATACATTCCGGACAAGGATGACCCGACGACATCTGAGAAACTGCCGGACGAGCGGATCGAATTCACGCTTGGCTTCTACGGTGCGGGCGACTTCTACGACATGAAGGGCGTCATTGAGGAGTTCTTCCAGGAGACGGGGCTGTCAGACCGCATCAGCTATGACCCCGATGCGGGCATACCGTTCCTGCATCCGGGAAGACAGGCTGCTGTGTACTATCACGGCGTGAAGATGGGGTATCTGGGCGAGCTGCACCCGCTGGTCGCTGAGAACTACCGCATCGGCCAGAGATGTTATCTTGCGGTCATCGATCTTCCGGAAGTGACGAAGTTCGCCACATTTGACCGGCGCTACACGGGGATTGCGAACTTCCCGGCTGTGTCAAGAGACATCTCCCTCGTGGTTCCGAAGGCTGTCCTGGCGGCGCAGATCGAGGATGTCATCCGGGAACAGGGCGGAGAGAATGTGGAGAGCTGCCGGTTGTTCGATATCTACGAAGGATCCCAGATCGCAGAAGGGTTCAAGTCGATATCCTATACGATCACGTTCCGCGCCAAGGATCACACACTGGAAGAAAAGGAAGTTTCCGTTCCTATGGACAGAATCGTCAGAGGACTTGAGAAACTTGGAATTGAGCTCAGAAAATAATGACAGAATTGAATTCAACGCAAAAGAGAGATCCAGAGCTTGCGGAGGGAATGGATCTCCACGATTATTACTATGATCTCCCGCAGGAGCTGATCGCGCAGGATCCTCTGTCGGACCGCGCATCCAGCCGCCTGATGGTGCTGGATAAGAAAACAGGTGCCATCTCGCACCGGATCTTCCGGGATGTCATCGAATATCTGAATCCCGGCGACGTGATGGTGATCAATGACACCCGTGTCATTCCCGCCCGGCTGATCGGAGAGAGAGAGGGCACCGGCGCATCGATCGAGGTGCTCCTTCTCAACCGCAGAAAAGACATGAGGGACACGTGGGAAGTCCTGGTCCGCCCCGGCAAAAAGTGCAAAGTCGGGACGCGCATCATCTTCGGCGGCGGCCGGCTGAAATGCGAAGTCAAGGATATAATAGAGGATGGAAACCGGATCGTTCAGTTTGAGTACGACGGGATCTTCGAGGAGATCCTCGATGCGCTCGGGCAGATGCCGCTTCCGCCGTACATCAAACATCAGCTGCAGGATCCGTCGATGTACAACACCGTATACGCGAAGCATGACGGATCGGCGGCGGCTCCGACCGCGGGACTGCACTTCACGGAAGAACTGCTGAAGGAAATCGAAGAAAAGGGGATCGACATCGTCCGCGTGACGCTGCACGTCGGTCTCGGGACGTTCCGGCCGGTCAAGACCGAGAACATCCTCGATCACCATATGCACACCGAGTGGTATCAGGTGAGCCAGGACGCAGCTGATCGCATCAACCGGGCCCGCGCCGCCGGCGGAAAAATCGTGGCGGTGGGGACAACCAGCACAAGGACGCTGGAGACCGTGACCGATGATGAGGGAATTGTGCACGCCGGATCCGGCGACACATCCATCTTCATCTATCCGGGTTACCACTACAAGGCGGTAGATGAGCTGATCACCAACTTTCATCTTCCGGAATCAACGCTTGTCATGCTTGTCTCGGCTCTCGCAGGCCGCGAGAACATTCTGCACGCCTACAAGGTCGCCGTTGAACAGAAGTATCGGTTCTTCTCCTTTGGAGATGCCATGTTGATCAGATGAAATACCAGGCTGGCTGATAAACCGGCTGCATTCCTGTCCCGGAAAGCGGGCAGAAAGGCAGCCGGTATTTTGATGCCGCCGCTCTTACTTCTTGACGAATGCACTTCATGATGATATGATTTTGATATCTGAGAGGTATCTTTTTAAACCGCAAACTGTCTGAAAGATCCGAGAGGGAGAAGAGTATGAAAGAGAAGGTACTGGAAGGGAAGAGGAACGGCATGCTGTTTCTGGTTCTGTGGAGCAGCCTGTATGCGGCAGGAGTGGCAGCATTTGCCGCAGGGATCGCACTGGGAGGAGGAGACGGACCGCTTCTGTCTGTATTTATCCCGGGCTTTATCTGGATGTGCGCCGGATGGATTCCGTTCATGGGACTCAAGATCCTCAAGCCGCAGGAGGCGCTGGTACTGACGCTGTTCGGTGAGTATATCGGCACGCTGAGAGGAGAAGGGTTCTACTATGTAAATCCGTTCTGCTCCGAAGTGAATCCGGCGGCCAAGACGCGGCTGGGCCAGAGCGGTGATGTGGATGAAGGCGGCCGCGGAAACAAGATCGTCTTCACGTCCGGCCAGGTAAAGACGGAGCCTTCCGCTTCCCGCAAGATCTCTCTCAAGGCGATGACGCTCAGCAACGCCAGACAGAAGGTCAACGACGTGCTGGGCAACCCGGTCGAGATCTCCGTCGCGGTGATCTGGAAAGTCCGGGACACGGCGAGTGCGGTCTTCAATGTCGACAACTACAAGGAATATCTGTCCCTGCAGGCCGATGCGGCGGTCCGCGACATTGTGAAGATCTATCCGTACGACGTGGCGCCGGGGATTGACACAACCGGAGACGGACAGGCGGATGACGGCAGTCTGCGCGGTTCCACGATGGTCGTGGCCGAGCGGATCCGCCGGATGATCCAGAGCAAGGTGGAGAGCGCGGGACTGGATATCATTGAGGCGCGCATCACATATCTGGCGTATGCGCCGGAGATCGCGGCCGTAATGCTGCAGCGCCAGCAGGCATCAGCCGTCATCGACGCCCGCAAGATGATCGTCGATGGTGCGGTCGGTATGGTGGAGATGGCGCTGGAGAGGCTGAAGGACAACGGAGTCGTGGATCTGGACGAGGAGCGCAAGGCTGCCATGGTCTCCAATCTCCTGGTCGTCCTGTGCGGCAATCACGACGCGCAGCCGGTGGTGAACTCCGGGAGTCTGTACTGAAAATTCTGAAAATGCCCTCTATCGCGTCCGGAGGGCAGTCATCAGGTGGTGAGGTGTAAATGAGTAAAAAGCAGGTGCCCCTGCGGCTGAGTGACGAACTGTATTCGGCGATTGCCGCATGGGCAGAGGACGATTTCCGCTCGGTAAATGGTCAGATCGAATACCTGCTTACTGAGTGTGTAAGACAGAGACGAAAGAACGGAGGATATGTGTCGGATCATCTGGACGAGCCTCCGAAACTGGATATCTGACATCGGATGAGGAGGCGGAGGCTATGAGTCAGGGAAGATACCGCGGGATGTCCGCAAAGAACATCAGCCGCGTCACCGTTGAAACGCCCATAGGTCGTCTGGAGATCCTGGCGTCGCGGGAAGCAGTCCTGCGCGTTGAAAAAGTAAGCGAAAGACAACCGGAAGCGGCAGCAGGAGAGCTGCCGCCTCCGGTTGCGTTTTCTGCTGCACCTGAAGAAAACGAAAGCCTGGCGCAAATGTGCGCCAGGCAGATTGCGGCGTATTTTGCGGGGGAACGGAAGGATTTTACTCTGCCGCTTGCGCCGGAGGGCACGGAATTCCAGAGACTTATATGGAAGAAGCTCCGGGAGATCCCGTACGGACAGACGAGAACCTACGGGCAGATTGCGGCAATGGCAGGAAAGCCGGCGGCCTCCCGCGCCGTCGGGATGGCCTGCCACGCAAATCCGATCATGATCCTGATCCCCTGTCACCGCGTGATCGGATCAGACGGGAGCCTGACCGGATATGCAGCGGGGCTTGATGCCAAGCGCTTTCTGTTAAGTCTGGAGAGGGAGCATGAGCAGTCCGGGCGATCATGAACCGGGATTCTCACACTCAGAACAGGATGATGAGGAACTGCGTCGCCAGCACAACGGCGATCAGGGCGACAGGGTAGGTGGCGGCATATGCGGATGCCACTTCCTCGGAGCCTGCGACCGAAATCAGAGTACCCAGGGCAGGAGTACTTGTCATGCCGCCTGTGATGGCGGAGAGAGCGTTCAGAAGGTTCAGCTTCAGCACTCTGGTTGCGAAGAAGTACCCGATAATCATTGAAAGATTCGTGATAAGGAAACCGTAGATAAAGTAGATGACCTTGAAATTCTGCACGAACTGCGCGCCGCCGGACACGCCCGCGCCAAGAAGAAAGAGAACAAGGCCGAATTCGCGGAAGGTCTTGCAGGATTTATCATTGGGCATCATGGACACGCGGCCGATGTGGCCGAAATGTCCGAAGATGAGCGCGGAGAGCAGGCAGCCGCCCGTCGTCGTGAGGGAGAATGTCGTCCCGTCGAATCCCTTTGCGGAGAGCGGTATGCGGATCATGCCGATCAGGATGCCGACGATGGCAGCGAGGCCAAACGGCATCATTCCGTACGGGTCCATCTCGATGAGGCGCGACTTGTCAACGCTTCTCCCCGAACCGCCCGACACTTCCTCGAGTCTGCGGAGCTCGTCCGGAATGCTCGCGTGTGTGAGCTTCGGGATGAGCTGGACAAAGAGAACCACGCCGATGACGCCGTAGATATAGGCGATTCCGTATCCGACGGACACGAGATCCTCATACTGCGCGGCGACGGTGGATTTGGCTGCGGAGAATGCCGGCGTGCTCGTGAGCGCGCCGGAGAACAGTCCGGCAACGATGGCCGTAAGGCGCTCCGGGTCTGGCTCCCCCATTACGCGGCCGATCAGGATACAGAGGATCGCGACGATCCAGCCGCTGGCGATGATGAAAAAGCCGAGAAGGACGTATGATTTGAAGTTCCTCTTCAGATTCCCGAAAAACTTCGGCCCGGCGATGAATCCGACAGAAGTCACGAAAAGGATGAGACCGATGTTCTCGATGATTTTCAGGGCGTTTTTCGTGTATGTGCCAAACTGCGCCTCCAGGGAAGGGTAAAACAGACAGCCGAAGATGAGCGCCACGATGAAGACGCCGGCCGTTCCGAGATCGATCCCTTTTATCCGGATCCTGCCGAGCGCCAGCCCCAGTGCGGTGATGGCGAAGACGACAAACATCAGGTATGTGATACCCTGAATTGAGATAACCCCTCCTAGCAGATTCATTGACAATCCACCTCCTGAAAATATTCTTGCTACGATCTGGAAATGCGGCAGAAGCATTGTGCAATCTGACAAAGCCTGTCACATTTTTATCAATATGTTCATACAATAGCATAAATTCCATCCATTTCAAAGCAGAATTGCAGATGAGCACTCAGGCGGCATCCTGCGCTTCCAATGGGAAAGAATCCGGTGCGTCCGGTTTGACAAATATTTACCGTCGGGCTAAAATACTAGTCTATGAGCTGCACAGGCGGTCGCGGCCGTTTCCTTTTTACAGGAGACGGGTGAGGAAAGTCCGGGCTTCACAGGGCAGGACGCCGGATAACGTCCGGTGGAGGTGACTCCCAGGCCAGTGCAACAGAAAAGAAACCGCCAGGCTGCTTTCGAGCGCCTGGTAAGGGTGGAATGGCAGTGCAAGAGACTACCGCGCTCCGGGTAACCGGAGCGGCTGTGTAAACCCCGTCCGAAGCAAGACCAGATTGAAAGCGATGCAGCGGCCCGCTGCGGTCTTTCGGGTAGGTTGCTTGAGCCTGCCGGCGACGGCAGGCCTAGAAAGATGATCGCCGGCCTCCGGGTGAGATTCCCGGAGCGCAACATAACCCGGCTTATCGTGCAGCTCTTTATTTCTGCTCATAAAAACTGCTCCGGCCGCCACTTTATCGTGGCAGCCGGAGCACAGTTGTTTTTAGAATGATGAGATGAAACGCCCCGTCAGTCGTTCCAGGTGTACGCCTCGTCGCAGTAGCGGCAGCGGTACACCTTTTTCTTTTCGTCCGTGAGCACGAAGACCTGCTCGAGTCCCTGCTCGATGGATGTGATGCAGCGGGGATTGCGGCAGGAGATGACGTTGTGGAGCTCTTTCGGCAGGGTGAGCTTTTTCTTTTCGATTTTTCCGTCTGTGATGATGTTGACGGTGATGTCCGGGTCCACGAAACCGATCACATCCAGATTGACCAGATCCAGACCGCCTTCAATCTTCAGGATGTCCTTGCGGCCCATCTTGCGGCTGCGGGCGTTCTTGATGATGGCAACTTCGCAGTCAAGCTTGTCGAGGTGAAGGAAATTGTAGAGTTTCATGGCGTTTCCGGCTTTGATGTGGTCCAGAACGATGCCGTTGTTGAGCTTGTCGACATTTAACATGTGGGGACCTCCTTTCAGACGAGGTTAAGAAGTGTGAGGATCAGTGCCTCCCGGACATATACGGCGTACTGTACCTGTGTGAAATACTGGGCTCTCGGGTCTTTGTCCACGTCGACGGAGATCTCATTCACGCGCGGCAGCGGATGGAGGATGTACATGTCTTTTTTGGCGAGCGCGAGCTTGCTCTCCGTCAGTATGTAGAAATCCTTCATGCGAAGATAGTCGTCTTCATTGAAGAAGCGTTCCTTCTGCACCCGGGTCATGTAGAGAATGTCAAGTTCCGGGATGACATCCTCCAGGCGCTCGACTTCTTTGTACTCAATGTTGTGTGCGTTCAGCACGTCTTCGCGTATGGAGTCCGGGATGCGCAGCTCCGGCGGGGAGATGAGAACAAAGCGCACGCCCGGATAGCGGATGAGGGAACTGATGAGAGAGTGGACGGTGCGCCCGAACTTAAGATCACCGCACAGTCCGATGGTGAAATTCTCAAGGCTGCCGCGCAGCTGCCGAATCGTCATCATGTCGGCAAGCGTCTGAGTCGGATGCTGGTGGCCTCCGTCGCCGGCATTGATGACGGGAACTCTTGAGAACTGCGCTGCGACAGCCGGAGCACCTTCCTTGGGGTGGCGCATGGCGACGATATTGGCGTAGCAGGATACGACGCGGATCGTGTCGGCAACACTCTCGCCCTTCGAGGCGGAGCTTGACTGGGCAGATGAGAAGCCCAGCACGGTGCCGCCGAGGTTCATCATGGCAGCTTCAAAGCTGAGTCTTGTCCGGGTGCTCGGTTCGTAAAACAGAGTGGCAAGTCTCTTGCCGTCGCACTTGTGAGCATACTGGCCTGGGTGGTCCTTGATGTCTCTGGCCAGGTCAAGAAGACGGTTGGTTTCTTCGACATTGAAATCCAGCGGATTAAGAAGATGTCTCATGGTTCCCTCCTGTTTTTTTCTGGGGAGCTGCTAGAAAACTCCTGACACACACTGCGCACCATTGTACAACAAAAAAGCCGCAGTACAAGACTGCGGCAAAGATTTTTTATGTTCAGGCATTGCTCCTCAGCATGACCAGATTGTTCGGTGACATGATATGAATCGGATTGCCGTTCATGATGATCGTGCCCTTGTCGAAGTGAACACTGAAGTCCGTGATGGAATTCTCGTCGGCGTTCATCGACAGGAGATGCCTGTCGTCCGGGAACAGGCTGAGATACTTCGGAAAACGGCCGCTGATGGGGAGCGAGGAGAGAATGGAAAGCGTGCCCTTTTCCCTGTTGACTCTGTACATGGTCACGGTGTTGCTCCCGGCATTCGAGCACAGTGCCATATTGCCATCCTGTGTGAAGATGAAGTCGTACGGCGCATTGTTGCCCTTGTTCTTGCTGCGGACCGTGAAGATGACCTGAACCGGCTCAAAGCTGAACCGGCTTCCCTCTTTTATGTACCGGAAGACATCGATCAGGTTCTTGTTCTCACAGACAATATAGGCAAATCTCCCGTCTCCCGAGAAAATCATCTGGCGCGGCGCGGAGTCCAGCTGCGTGCGGATG
>OCTW011518920.1_pt1 | contig 11592 bp, 8 predicted proteins | sample 1539671 | NCBI WGS metagenome assembly OCTW01 (sample SAMN02144230, study PRJEB22623) | gut metagenome | biome: sheep rumen | host: Ovis aries | place: New Zealand | reverse complement strand
TATAAATGGAGAGGATGTTCTTAATGAAGGTGTTGGTCACTGGGGTGACGGGGCAGTTAGGTCATGACTGTGTCAATGAATTTAAGAGCCGGGGCATTGAGGTGCGCGGGGTATCGAGCAAGGATTTTTCCTTGACCGATAGTGCGGCGGTAGAAAAGTATATTAAGGAATATGCGCCGGATGTAGTGATGCATGGGGCGGCTTATACGGCGGTGGATAAGGCCGAGGATGAGCAGGAAAAGTGCATGGCGGTCAATGCGGAAGGCACGCGTTATATTGCTAAGGCCTGTGCTGAAATCGGTGCCAAGATGATTTATATCAGCACAGATTATGTTTTCCCCGGTGATGGTGAAGAACCTTATGAAGTAAATGCACCCAAAGGGCCGCGCAATGCTTACGGCAAGTCGAAGCTGCTCGGTGAGCAGGCGGTACAGGAACTGTTGGAAAAGTATTTCATTGTCCGCATTTCCTGGGTGTTTGGGATTAATGGCAAGAACTTTATTCGCACGATGTTAAATCTTGCCAAGACGCATAAGGAACTCACCGTGGTTGGTGATCAGATCGGTTCGCCGACTTATACCCGGGATTTGGCGATATTGCTGGCGGATATGGCCGAGACGGAAAAATATGGTGTCTATCATGCGACCAATGAAGGGTTCTGTTCCTGGGCAGAATTTGCTGCTGAGGTTTTCCGTCAGGCAGGGAAGGAGGTCACGGTAACGCCGGTGGATTCTTCGGCCTATCCGACCAAGGCCGTGCGGCCGAAAAATTCCCGCATGAGCAAGGCGGCACTCATAGAAGCCGGCTTTAAGCCAATGCCGCGTTGGCAGGATGCTGTCGGCAGATACCTGATTGAACTGCAAACGAAAGAGAATCTTTTGGCATAAGACTTAACTTCTGCCCTGTATATGGTTGTAAGGACTATATACAGGGCAGATTTTATTTGGCAGAATGGGAAAAAGGTAAAAGGTAAAATTACGCAAATAAAAGGAAATAATGCGAATTTGTCGAAAATATATCATAGGGTTTGTTTGGTTTGTCGATATTTTGCCATAGTTGTTTGCGTTGGGGAAATAAATCCGTATATTGAAGGGGCATTAAGGGCTATGAAAAAAATGTTTGGTCTGGCTGTGGTCATTATTCTATTGTTGGCGGCTGCCATTGTAGGGTGGGGAGCATGGCTCAATTACAGCGATGAAAATCAGATAGCAAATCGTATGAACAGCCGTGTCGTAGAACTGACTGCAGTCAGGGCAGTGCGGCGGGAATTTGCGCCAGTCATTCCCTTAGATGCTGTACGTTTTAGCAGCGACAATATGACGGATGCCGTAGCTCTGACTGAAGGACGGATTCTGCGTTGGTATGTGGGGAAAAATGATGCTGTGCATGAAGGTGATGTGCTCGCGGAAATGGTAAATGAAAGTGTTCCGCTAAAAATTCAACAGGCAGAAAGTGCTATCAGCCGGGCAGAAGCCGTATTGGCTCAGGCTTACAATAGTTATCAGCGACAGGAGCGCTTGCTGGCAAGACGTGCTACGTCAAAGGAAAAATACGAGGAAGCTGAGGCTCAGTATCTGGCGGCACAGAGCTCACTTAGGGAGGCGCAGGTTCAGCGTGATCAATATTTGGTACAGCAGAGCTGGCTTTCGGTAAAGGCGCCTTTAGATGGCTCGGTGCTCATCATTTACCAGCGGGAAGGTGCGCATGTGCAGGCTGGTACGCCGATAGTGCTGGTGGGGGATTTTTCCTGGCTGCGGTTTTCGTTGAACATGGCCGATGTGAATGCCCGGCATTTGCAGGTGGGCCAGTCCAGCTTTTTGCGTTTCCCCGACCGCAAGCTGGCGGTTAAGGCTTATGATACGGATTTTGGTGCAGGCAACAAAGAGAACAGTATGGAGATAAGGGCGGTTCTCAAGGAAATTGTACCACCGCTGTCAGAACCTGCCGATATCCGGCGGACGGTTTGGGAAGTGGATAACCGTACCAAAATTCTCGAACCGATGACGTATAATGGTGTTACCATGCGAATGGGGGATTCCTATGAGGCATTGACCCTGCCCCTGTCGGCTATGGTGGATAAATCTCGCAACAAGGTGTTTGTTGTCGATGAACAGAATATCATCCATGAGCGCACAGTGGAAACCGGCGCAGTGGCGGACAAGTATATTGAGATACTCTCCGGGATTAGTGAAGGAGAAGTGGTGGTAACAGGGAATTTTGAAGGCCTTGAGGATGGCATGCAGGTCGATATCGAGATAGGTGGTGAAGAATGAGATGGGGACGGAAGACAGAACCACGGAAGGCACAGCAGAACGCTGGAACCGGAAGGGACAAGAGATATTCAGCAAGGAAGCTCTGGATAAGATGCGCTCGCCGGAAAAATTGGATATGACGATGAGCATTACCACGCCTGTTGGCTGGATGGGGCTTATTGCCGTGGCTGTGATGGTTCTGGCAATAGTCGTATGGTCTGTTTTTGGCTCATTCACCGTCAAGGCGGATGGTATGGGGATGATTATGGATCCTTCCGGCGTGTCCAAGGTCTATGCTTTGTCCGGGGGCACAATAGATGAATTATATGTACATTCAGGCGAAAAAGTGGAAAAAGGCACGCTCATTGCCCATGTGCGTATGGCACAGGAAGATGCGGCTGCCCGTATGGCACAATATGCGCCGGAGCTCGCGGCAAGCTCTCGTGAGGCGGTGACGCGGGTTCATGAATTTGATTCCCGCCGTTATCAGAAGGAGTCTGCAGAATACATCTATTCGCCCTATGATGGGATAGTGGATGAAATTCTGGTAGGCGAAGGCAGTATTGTCAGCAGTGGTATGCCGATCATTCATGTGCGTATGGACGGAGGACGGGAAAATCTCAAGGGAATTTTATACATTCCCGTGGACAAGGGGAAGCGTGTGGTAAAGGGACAGACTATACAATTGGCGCCCAATGGTGTAGATGTTTCGCAGTCCGGGAGTCTGTTGGGCACGGTGCGTTCGGTTTCGCAGTATCCCGTGACGCTACAGTCCATGCAGAAGGTTTTGGGGAATGAACAGCTGGCACAGTGGATTATTTCTTCCCAACAGAGTTCTGTGATGGAAGTCAATTTTGACTTGGTGCGTGACCCTGGTTCAGAATCTGGCTATCTTTGGACGTCCAGTGTAGGCAAACATAAACCGATTACCGCCGGCAGTTTTTGTACCGGCTCCATCATTATTGAACGGCAGCCCCCCATAGAAAAAGTCTTTTATAAATTGAGCCAGTGGCTGAGGGGAAGGTGAGCCGGGTGAAATTTCCTTTTTCCAATAAAAAACGGGTTAAGGTCCCCACAGTGCTGCAAATGGAGGCCACAGAATGCGGTGCAGCCTCTTTAGGCATGGTGTTGGCACATTATGGCCTTTGGATTCCTTTGGAGAAATTGCGTGCCGAATGCGGTGTAAACCGTGATGGTTCCAAAGCCAGCTGTGTGATACGGGCCGCGCGTAACCGTGGTTGTGAAGCCGATGGCTATCGCTGGTCAGCTGGTGAACTTTTGGAACTTGTGGAGGAAGATATTTTTCCTTTGATCATTCATTGGGAGTTTAATCATTTTGTGGTGCTGGAGGGCATTGAAAAAGGTAAGGCCTATTTGAATGATCCGGCGATGGGACGGCGCAGTGTACCTTGGGAGGAATTTCGCACATCCTATACCGGTGTAGCCCTGCATATTGAACCCGGACCAGGGTTTCAAAAGGCCGGTCATCGCTATAATGTGTTTAAAGATGTAGTGAAAAAGCTGTTGCATGATCGTGGGGCGCTGGCCTTTATCCTTATTCTGGAATTTTGCGCCATTATTCCGGGACTGGCAGGGCCGGTGATGAGTCAGATTTTTTTGGACGATATCCTGACGCGTAAGCATCCGGACTGGATGACGAATTTTTGTCTGGCGATGACGGTGTCCTTTATTATCTCGGGAATCATAACCTGGCTGCGGGCAGTGGTGTTGACCCAGTGGCAGAGAAGGCTTACTTTGGCGGATAGTTCCAGTTATTTCTGGCATCTTCTGAAGCTTCCTATGCAGTTTTTTCATCAGCGCTATGCCGCAGAGGTAGCAGGGCGCGTAGGCTTTAATGAAGCCATTGCCGGAACCTTATCGGGGCCTGCTGCCACGGCTCTGCTGGATTTGTTTGTGGCGGTATTTTATTTATTGCTGCTCCTGCAGTATAATGTCGCTCTTACGATTATCGGCGTGGCCTTCAGTTCGGTGGAAATCGTCCTGTTCTTTGCTATGCGGCGGCATCTTACGGATCTCAATATGCGGATACAGCAGGATGCAGGCAAGGCTTATGGCGTGGCCATGAATGGTCTGCGGATGATTGAGACGATAAAGGCCAGTGGCGATGAAGCGGATTTCTTTACCAAGTGGTCCGGCTATCAGACCAAGGTGCTTATGGGTTCACAGGAAACGGCCCTATGGGCCATGTCGGTAAAACTTCTGCCCACACTTTTGGCGGGGATTAATGGGGCACTCATTATGACCGTAGGTGGCTTTTCCATTATGGAAGGCGCTATGACTGCCGGTATGTTTATGGCGTTTCAGCATTTAATGGGAAGTTTTCAGGCGCCGGTGAATGCCTTGGTCGGTTTGGGGGCCACGCTGCAGACAACGGAAATGCAGATGCAGCGCTTAAATGACGTGCGTGCCTATGAAGTGGACAGCTTAAACTTTCCGCAGAAAGAGGCAAATGCATCTGTGGAAAGTCTGGCGGGAGATTTGCAGTTAAAGGATGTCAGTTTTGGTTATAGTCCGCTGGAAAAACCATTGCTGGAGCATTTTGATCTGCATGCCAGACCCGGGCGCTGGGTGGCTGTCGTCGGTGCTTCAGGCAGCGGCAAGAGTACGCTGGCTAAAATTGTTACCGGGCTTTATGAGGAATGGAGCGGAGAGGTTCTCTTTGACGGAATTCCCCGCAGGAATATTTCCCGTAAGATGATTACCACTTCGCTGGCTTCGGTGGATCAGGATATTTTTCTGATTTCGGGAACCGTGGCGGAAAATATAGCCCTTTTTGACCATACGGTACGGCGCAGTGATATTGTGGAAGCGGCCAAAGATGCCTGCATTCATGAGGATATTTTAAAGCTCAGTAACGCCTATGAAACATTGGTACAGGAAGGCGGCATGAATTTTTCGGGCGGGCAGCGGCAAAGGCTGGAAATTGCCCGGGCCTTGGCGGTAAATCCTTCGCTGCTGATTTTGGACGAAGCGACATCTGCGCTTGACCCCATTACGGAGAAACAGGTGTTGGATAATATCCGTCATCGTGGCTGTACCTGCCTGATTGTGGCACATCGTCTTTCCACTATCCGGGATTGTGATGAAATCATCGTTTTGAACAGGGGCAGGATTGTCGAACGCGGCAAGCATCGGGATATGATTCAGCATGATGGGCCATACCGTCGGTTGATTGAAGAACGGGAACAGGAAGAAATGGAAAGTGTGAATTAGCGATGACAAGAAAACTCTTTGCCGGAGAGCGTTTCCTGCTGGAAGACGATACCGGTTTTTGGCAGGTCTTGTCCGGCTGTATAGAAGTATATGCGACCACGCAGAAGGGCGAGGAGATTTCCTTTCATCAGTGCTATCTGGTGGAAAAGAAAGCGGGCAGTGCGATTTTTCCGGCACTGGACGAATTCGGTGAAGTCAACATACAGGTTTATGCCGTGGAAGATGCAGAACTTGCTTTTGTAAAGTGGCAGGAATTCGAGCCGGACAAGCTGCGCTTTTTGATGGCAGAATGGTTTTATAGCCTGGTGCAGGTTCCCTGGGTCCGCCTGTTGGCAGACAAAGGCGATGATATGCTGCAGCTTTGGAAGAAAAAAAATATGCTCAATGGAGCGCAGACCAGTGAAGCGCTGTATGCAGCATTTATGCAGCATGAAGGAATACTCGCCATGCTGGTGGGGGTGCGTTTCGGTGCGCAGGATAAGCGGCTGTCTCGCCAGATACGCATGCGGGAAAAGGCTAAGGTTTTGCTGGTCGAAAATGGCATTCGCGGGTTGCTGGGGGAAGAACCGTTGTATGTTAGCGGTAGTGATGCCAGCCAGCATAGTGCGCTGCTGAAGCAGGCTGTATTTGCTGTACGCCGGGCAGCGGCAGCACTTTCCATGCCGCAGGAATCTATTGCGCTGGAGGAAGAAAGCAGCCGGAATTTGGATGAAGTAAATCTTTTGCGCAGGCTGATGCAAAAGGGCAATATGCAAATGCGGCTGGTAACGCTGTCAGATGACTGGCATAAGAAAGATACTGGCGTGCTTTTGGGCTTTTATACAGGGGCGCAGGGCAAGGAAATCGCGGCACTTATTCCAGATAAACCGGGAAATTACCGTATTTTCCTGAGTACGTACCCAGAGGGAATGGTCTTGACGGAGGAACGGGCAGCGCATATTGGCAAAGATGCGTTTCAATGCTATGCGGGATTTCCGGCCCGTGCCTTGAAGCTTTGGGATTTAATCAAGTTCATGTTTCGCCAGTGCTGGCTGGCCGATTATCGTACAATACTGGTTTGCAGTCTGTTTGCCGGTTTGATTCCTTTGGCGACGCCGATAATTACGGAAACGATTTTTCAGGATATTATTCCCATTTTGGACAGACAGGGCTTAGCAACAGTAACGCAGGCCTTGATGGTGACCAGCTTTACTACGGCAGCACTTTCGATTGTACGTTCGATTGCAATACTGCGCATCTCCACCCGTATTGAGAATGCTGCCGAAGCTGCTATGTGGGGGCGGTTGATGAGCCTGCCCACAAAGTTCTTCCGCCGCTTTACCGTGGGAGAACTGGCCAGCCGCATGGGGGGCATCGGCATTGCCAAGAATTTGGCTTCCGGTGAATTTGCCAGCTCGATTTTGTCTTTTATTTTCTCCTTCTGGAGTATCTTTTTGATGTGCTATTACAGCATGAAACTTACGGCGGCGGCTATTGTGGTCTGGTTGGTCTATTCGTTGTTCGTGGCGGTCGTTCTACGGCGGGTGCTGTTCTTGCAGCGCAAAATCATTGAAGCGGGCAATAAGTCGGCAGGGACGGTACAGCAGATATTTGCTGGGCTTTCTAAGTTCCGGGTACAGGGAGCGGAGGAGCAGGCCTATAATCTCTGGTCGCGCACGTTTGGTGAGCATTGGAATTGGGTGCTGAAACTGCGCTGGCAGAACAACTATACCTCCATCATATCCAGTATTCAGCCGTTCGTTTTAACGTTGATTCTGTATTGGATTGCCGTTTATGGTATGAATGAAGTGGCCCCAGATGGGAAAACGGTAAAGACAGGGATTGGCTATGCGCAATTCATTGCCTTTAATGCCGCGTATTCCAGCTTTAATGGGGTTATGGGGGGCGTTATCGGCCTGATGAGTCAGTATTTTGCCATTCAGCCGCAACTGGAAAATCTGCGCCCCATATTGGAGGCTGTGCCGGAAACCACTGAGGACAAACAGGAGGCCGGTCAGCTCTCCGGTGCTATTGAGGTGAGTCATCTGTCCTTTGCTTATAATCGGATGGTTCCGGATAAGAATGGCAGCATGACGGAGGTTGAGGGGGAGGAGGTACTCAAAGATGTGAGCTTTTCCATTGCTGCCGGGGAAAATGTGGCGATTGTGGGCAAATCCGGCAGCGGCAAGAGTACGCTGGTGCGTCTGCTGTTGGGCTTTGAGATGCCCAAGCGGGGCAGTATTTCCTTTGATGGTCAGGATTTGTCTGAACTTGCCCTGCCGTCGGTACGCTCTCAAATGGGCGTAGTGCTGCAAAATGGGCAGTTGATGACAGGGGATATTTATACGAATATCGTGGGCACCAGAATGCTCACACAGGATGCGGCCTGGGCGGCAGCTGAGGCCGCAGGGATTGCTGAAGATATCGCGCAGATGCCCATGGGCATGCAGACGGTTATCAGCGAGGGCAGCTCCAATATCTCCGGCGGTCAGCGCCAGCGCATTCTGATTGCGCGGGCACTGGCCGGGAAACCGGCAATTCTTATCTTTGATGAAGCGACCAGTGCTTTGGACAATCGCTCACAGGCCATTGTTACCCGCAGTCTTGAAAAACTCAAATCCACCCGTATCGTGGTAGCTCACCGGCTCTCGACCATTCGTCAGTGTGACCGGATTATCGTCATGGAGGACGGTCGTATTGCCGAGATGGGCAGCTTTGCTGAACTGGTGGCTAAACGAGGTCTTTTTGCGGATTTGGTTAAACGGCAGGTAACCGGAATCCACTCAGAAAGGTGATACCCAATGAAACTCTATACGTTGAACAAGAATTTATTTTTAGCCAGTATCATAAGCTGCACCGTTATTTTTTCGGCAAAGGTCTGTGGGGCAGAAGAACTATCCTCCATACATCTTACTTTGGCTGAGAGTATTCGCATGGCACTGGATAGTGATGAAGGCATTGAATCAGCCGATGCCCGGCGGGAGGCGGCTGTTCATAATCTACGGGCGGCAAGACGCAGCAAGGGGCCGGTGGTCAGCTGGAATGCGCAGGCCTCGCGGATTGGCGGCAGGAACTACCAGTCGGCAAATGATGCTCATGACCTTTATGGCAATCCGCATGCAGGCAGTTTAAGACCTGTATATATTTCAGATAGTGGCTATCCGATTTTGGGAAGCCCGATAACCGTAGGTTCTTATCCTTACCGCAATACTTTTGCCAACAGCTGGAGCCTTACTGTGCCCCTTTATACTGGCGGGCAGCTGGAGGGGCAGATTGCTGCGGGACGTTATCAGTTGAACCGTGCTGACCTCAATCTGGAAAACAGCCGTCAATCCGTGCGCTATGCGGCCGCTGAAGGCTATGCCAATCTCATTCATTTGGAAAACCTGGCGCAGGTGGCCCGTGAAGCGGTCGAGATGGGCAAGACCCAGTTGAACCTCATTCAGGCGCAGTTTGAGGAAGGGGCGGTAGCAGAAGCCGACCTGCTCATGATGAAGGTAAACATTGCCAATGACCATCAAAATCTGGTAAATGCAGAAAAGTCGGTGGAAGTGGCAAAATCTACTTTGGCCAGCATTGTGGGCCTGCCGCAGGATACCAATATTGAGCCTTTGGACGTTTTTACCTATGAACCGTATGACAAGGATTTGGCAGACTGCGAGGCCTATGCGCAGCAACACCGTCCCGATGGTCTGGCAGCAGAATACGATATCAAGGCTGCCCAGGCACAGAAAAATGCAGCGAAGGCCGGTTATCGTCCCAGGGTATCAGCGGTGGCTAGTCAGAACATTGCCAGCAATGCCCCTTTTCGCAGTGAGCGCAGTAATGCCTGGGAGGCGGGGGTGAATATCTCGTGGAATATCTTTGATAACGGGGTTACGGCAGAAAATGTCCAGCAGGCGGAAGCCACTATCCATGCCTATGAAGCCGAAGCACGGCGGGTAAAAAAAGCAATTCAGCTGGAAACACGTACGGCGTTTCTCAATATGAAGGCAGCAGAGCAGAACATTCATGAAACGGAGGCTGCGGTCAAACAGGCTGAGGACAGCTATATAATTGCGCAGGTGCGCTATGAAGAAGGGGTAGATGTGCTTTTGGGACTTACCAATGCACAGGAGAAACTGACTAGAGCTAAGTCCAACTATATGACGGCTCTCTATCAGTACAATCTCAGCCGGGCAGCTTTGGAAAAGGCCATGGGAGTGCCGATAGGCTTTGATGCCCTGCAATACAGTCAGGCAGAGAAAAAAGGAGCTTCAGCAGAACAGGCTTTAAAAGCAGCTAAGCTAGGAGAGGAGGAGCCTGACCCATGAATGGCATGATGAATGGAAAAAAGCCGATGGACTATTGGGGGCAGATGGCGGTACGGGCTGCTTATGATGAACAGGCGTTTACGGAACTTTACGGATATTTTTTTCCGCGGGTCTATCAATTTTTGTTGAAGAAAACTAAGGACGATCATCTGGCCGATGAATTGGTGGAGACCACTTTTATTCGTATGTATCAGCACTTGTCTCAATATGACCCGGAAAAAGGTGCTTTTTCGACCTGGCTGTTCCGCATTGCGCAGAATGTCCTGAACAAACATTATGGCAGCAAGGCAGTGACCATGCATCTGCCTTGGGAAGAAAATTTTGACCCCGCTGCCCCCGATAGAGAAATTCCGGAGAAACAAGCACTTAGCAAAGAGCGCAGCATGGAACTGTATACTGCACTGCAAAAACTGCCGGAGCGGCAGCGGCAGATACTGGAAATGACCTATTGGCTGGATATGAAGTCAAATGAAATAGCGGAGCAATTGGGCATGGCACCCAGTTCCGTTCGGGTATCGCTGAAAAAGTCCAGAGAAAAACTCAGGGAGTTGTTGGCAGAACATGTGTAAAAAAAAATTAGCCGTAAGGAATCCATGTGCTGAGAGGGCATAGGAAAAATGGGGTGTGACGAATATATCACACCCCATTTTTTAGGTTGTCAGCGTTGGTTCAGTTTTTTATCGGCGTAGATTTTCGTTCCTTTGATGGAGGCATCCAAAGCCAGGCCTTTTTTCGTTATCTGGTATACCCAGACGCCATTGGCGGCAATGGAGGCGCCTTCGATGGCACCTCCTGCCTGGCCATCACTGGCCGAGGCCTCCGCCGAACTGGCAAATTTGATATCACCGGAGATAAAGGAGTTCCAGGCCTTTTCCGTACCAATGACGAAAATCAAATCGTATTCCTTTACCCCAAGGCCCAGGCCAATGCCCATTTCTTTCATGCGCATGTAGACCTTTTCACCGGTGGCATTGTTGATTGCCAAGCCTCGGCCGTGCGCGTCACCGAACAAACCGAGTTTTATGCCCGTATTGCTCAGTGTGGCATAGGCATAGCAGTTTTTGATGACATTTTGTGCGGAGGGAACTTTGTCGTACAACCTTTGCAGCGCCTGGGTTGACAGGGTGTCGATTTCGGCCCGCTGTTTATTGATTTTTTCCGGACTGGTGGCTGCAAAGACGGTGGCCGTCATCAGGCAGAACAAAAGTGCGGTCATCAGCAGGGTAAGCCATTTTTTCATTTGTATTCACCTCGTTTATCATGATTCTTTTACAGGTGCGTCAGGCTGCGGCGTGGTATCTGCCTTTTTGCCTGCAAGTTTCATCGCAACCCAAACGACAATAACGTAGAGTACCGGAATCAGGAAAATCCCCAGACAGGTGGCAAAGAGCATACCGCCGACAACGGCTGTTCCCATGCTGTTTCTGGCAGCTGCACCGGCGCCATGCGCCATGGCCAACGGCAGACAGCCGATGATAAAGGCCAGCGAGGTCATAATAATGGGGCGCAAACGCAACCCTGCGGCTTCAATCGCCGCTTTTACCGGCTCCATGCCATGATCCACACGAACCTTGGCAAATTCCACGATAAGGATGGCGTTTTTGGCCGCCAGCCCCATAATCATGATGACACCAATCTGCATATAGACTGTGTTCTGCAACCCGGGGTTGAAATGCCCAAAGCTGAGTTCCAGCATCAACAGCGCGAACTGCACAAAGAAGGCACCGAAAAGTCCTGTGGGTATCGTGAGGAGTACCGCAAAGGGAACGCTCCAGCTTTCATAGAGAGCCGCCAGGCACAGGAAGACGAACACC
>OCTW011364603.1_pt1 | contig 11593 bp, 8 predicted proteins | sample 1539671 | NCBI WGS metagenome assembly OCTW01 (sample SAMN02144230, study PRJEB22623) | gut metagenome | biome: sheep rumen | host: Ovis aries | place: New Zealand | reverse complement strand
TGTAAGAAGCGCAAGACGAACAGCTTCATCCTTTTCATACAATCCTTCTGAAAGTGCGTCTCTTAAAGATTTAATTCTATCGTGTTTATTAGTTGCCATAACTTTTTACCTCCGATACAGCATTTATTTATTCACATAATATAGTCACATTTTTTCAACTACTTGATATTTTATTTTGAACTTTTTCGAAAAATTCTTTTATTCTGTTGCTAATATAGACTTCATCCTTGTTGAACTTTTCACATAGCTCTTTTTGAGAAGGCAATTCTTTTTTTTGTAAATAAATACTCGAGCAATGTAGGTTCAGCAAAAGAGTGCTTTTTGAGCATTTCATATATCTGTTCAATTTCATATTTGGTTTCTAAAGCTGTAATTGTTCTGAGAGTAATAAAACTTGCCAGATAAGCTTTCTGTCTAGCCTGGCATAAATTAAATTCGTCCAAAGCTTTTCTGGCATCTTTACTGTCTTTTGCAACTATTGAACTGGTCAGATTATTGAGATAGTAAAGAGAAGTTACATCATAAAGTTCCGGGTTTGATATATTTTCACCTGTGAAGTTAACTTTTCCATAAACAACAGATTTTACATCACAATTCAAGAATTTTTCTGCAAATGAAAGGACACACATAAGAACCATAGGCAAAGGTTTTGGACCATATGTTATATCAGCAAATAGTTGAGAATTGTCTTCTATTTTATCAATCATTTGTTTTAGTCTGAGTTCGTGATTATTCTTTGTTTCCTTGAATTCTGAATTCAATATATTGTAAGTGATTTTCGCACCAATTTTTGAATTGATGGAATTCAGTTCATTAATAAATAAATCACTATTCTTCTGGTTATTTTCTGTGGCGTCTTCTGTTCTTAGCAGAACAACTCTTATTTCATCTTGTTTTGAAATAGTATCTGCAAGAATAGCATTAATCGGATAAATAACAGGCTGGTCATATTTGGGATTTGCATTACCAGTACCTTTGTAAACCATAGGATTGAGATTACTCTTCATAGGAATATCACAGAATATAATTTTCTTCATAAAGACTCCTAATTTAAATATAATTAATTATCTTTATTAGTGACAAGAAAAGTATATAGTTGATATTTTTAATTCTTTTTGAGAAGAAAAATTATGCTGCGTAAAGTCCTTTCTGGAATCCAACAAAGATTTTGTTTATTTCTCCAAGACTACCGAGTTCGACTTTAGCATCATTTATTGTTCCATACTTAAGTTTGATAAGTTCAGGCAGGTTCTCCATAGAAAGTTCTGTATAGCCTTGCTCGATATATTGATCCAAAACAAAATTTACAAAATCACTTTGTGGTTCATTCAAATCTGCTGTAATTTCAGAACGTGCAATTGCAACTCTCTGTTCTCGTTCAATTGGAGTTGATTGATATGCAAGGTACTCAAGAACATCCAGTAAATCACATTTTTCATAGTTCAACATTTCCTGGACTTTCAAAAGCTTATCAAGAGAGAATCCGTCATGTTCCATTTTTTCAAGTAAAGCTTTTCTGGTATCAGGATTCTGCCATTGTGTTCTTAAGTCTTCATCATCTTTAAAGAATTTAGGAAGTGTTTCGTTATCAACAAGAACGTTTACAAATTCTTTGAGTGTAATAAGTTTTCCATCGAACATGATACGTTCTTCCCAGTTAAAGCCATCTTTGATTGTAGCCTTACGGCCGTCGCCCAGTTCAATTTCAATAAGGTCTTTTGGGCATGTGCATGGAAGATTTCCACAAATAGGACATGGTTTTGGTGGGCATATACAAGGTGACTGACCACAGATAGGACAAAATCTAGGTAGCTTTTTACATTCGCAAGGCCATTTACCACAAACAGGACATTTAGGATGGGTGCTACACTCGCAAGGGTATTTTTCACAAATAGGACAAACAGGATTTGGATTATCCCACTCTTCATCATAGAACTTTTTATGAGCACCTACAAAATCGTAAATTGTGAAATAATATTTATCATCAAAAAGACGAGTCCCACGTCCAATAATTTGTTTGAATTCAATCATATTTGGAACAGGACGCATCAGAACAATATTACGGACATTCTGAGCATCCACACCTGTGCTGAGTTTTTGAGAGGTTGTTAAAATAGTTGGGATTGTTTTTTCATTATCCTGAAATTTTCGAAGCTGCTCTTCACCTTCACTGCCATCATCAGCAGTAACGCGAACACAATAATTTGTACCACGTTTTGCATAACTGTTAATCATATCGCGAATCTGCATTGCATGATTCTGAGTAGCACAGAAAACAATGGCTTTTTCATCAGGATTTGCACTATCTAAAAACTCTTCTACACGAAGCTCATCACGTTCACGGATCTTGATTTTTCCATGGTAGAAATCGGCTTCATCATAAGTTTTTTCTTTATCTAAAAGTTCTTCACCACGAATAATTTTATCTTCTTCATTGTAAACATATTCATCAATAATCTGATTTGTACAGCTCTTTACGCGATATGGAGTAAGATATCCGTCTTCAATTCCCTGCTTAAGCGAATACTGATAAACAGGCTCACCAAAATATTTATAGGTATCGCCATTTATTGTGCGGCGTGGAGTTGCTGTAAGTCCAAGCTGATATGCAGGCTGGAAATATTCCATCAATTTACGCCATTCACTTTCATCATTTGCACCACCACGATGACATTCATCAATAATGATAAAATCAAAGAAATCTCGAGGATATTGTTTATAGTATTCGGTAGTTTCGGCAGGCTCAACTACCGTATTTTCAGATTTATCTGTTACATCATCCGTACCACATAGCATTGTCTGGAAAATCGTAAAGTAAATACTCTGCCCCATTGGAACTTTTCCGCCATTCTTCCTAATTTCTTTTGGCGTAATTCGTGCCAATGCATTCTGGTCAAAAGCTCCGAACGCATTAAAAGCCTGGTCAGCAAGAATGTTTCTGTCTGCGAGGAATAGAATGCGGGGAAGTTTTCCGTTTTGCAGATTGTTCCAGCGAGTGTGCATAAGCTTCCAGCAAATTTGGAATGCAATGTAAGTTTTACCTGTACCTGTTGCAAGTGTTAAAAGAATACGATCTATCTTGCGGCTTATGGCATCCAGTACTGCATTAACAGCATTTTCCTGATAATAGCGAGGCTGCTTTCCTCCATCACGATTGAAAGGTTCAAGATTAAATTTATCACGCCATTCGTTGTTATCTGGGAAAGTCATTGCCCAAAGTTCATCAGGAGTCGGGAACTTATCTACAAAACCTTCTGTAAAATCACCGGGCTTTGCTTCCATATCAATAGCCCAGATTTTGTCTCCGTTAGTAGAATAAGACCAGCGGATATTCATAGCCTTTGCATATTTCTTAGCCTGCTCAACACCAGCACTTACATCAAGTTCGTCCTTTTTTGCTTCGACAATTCCAATCTTTACGCCTTTGTAAGTAAGAAGGTAATCTATTTTATCCGGATTTCTTTTTGCTTTTGTAACAATACGACCAGGCGACACAATATAAGCCCGCTGTTCGGTAAAAATATCAGAGCCTTCTACCACACCCCAACCAGCAGCTTTGAGAGCAGGATCTATTTTCTTTAACCTTGTGTCACTTTCGTTCATAATGATTCTCCGTTCAAGAAATCAAGAGCATAAATCTGTTTGATTCCATCATGATAAATAACAGGTGCATTATCCAGTGTAATCAAAGTTTTTGGAAAATTATCTTTTACAGCAAGCAGAGGTCTTAATTCTCTTTTTAAGGTCGTTTCATCACGAACAGAAAGTGAAACTTGAATGTAATTAAGAGCCCCGTCTTTTTGTGCTATAAAGTCAATTTCCATATCATCTATTTTTCCAACAGACAGTTCATAACCACGACGCAATAATTCAAGAAAAACAAGGTTCTCAAGAATGTGTCCTTCATCTCCACCTATTGCACCAAGCATAAAAAAGCGGAGTCCCATATCTACGGCATAATATTTTTCCAATGTTTTTAGAGTTTCTTTACCACGAATATCATAGCGGTTCAGTTTGTAGAAAAGATAGGTTTCACATAATGCAGAAAGACAATTATCTATTGTTGCCGAAGAAGTTTTCCTGCCGCTTGAAACAAAAGTGTCACAAATCTTTTTTGGGGAAAGAAGATTACCGGTATGAACAAGTGCAAACTTTACAATCTTTTCAAGAAGAATTGTATCAGCAATTTTCTTACGCTGCTGAATATCTTTTAGAACAATAGTTGAATAAAGACCAGAAATATAGTCTTTTATAGCCTCGTTTTTTTCATAGATATTATGAAGATAAGGGAAGCCGCCAAATGTAATATATTTGGTATATAAGGTAGGTAAATCAAAACTTTCTTGAGAAAACTTTTCTTTATACGCTGTCTGGAACTCAATAAAAGAAAAAGGCAGAATATTTATTTCAATATAGCGGCCACTCAAAAGGGTTGCTATTTCACTGGAAAGCATAGAAGCATTTGAACCAGTCAAATAAATATCAACATTAGGAAGAATAAAAAGAGAATCCACAACCTTTTCAAACTTTTCAACAAGCTGAATTTCATCCAGGAAGATATAATTCATTTTATCTTCCTGAATACGCTCTTTTAAGACAGAATGCAGTTTATGATAATCAGTGATATCTTCATTTTCGAGCATTTCAAAATTGAAAAAAGAAATTTGATTTTCTGATGCAGATTTTGAAATCTCTTTACAGACTTCCTTCAGAATAACCGATTTTCCAGAACGTCTTACACCAGTAATTACTTTAATTACATGATGGTCTCGCCAGAAAAGCAGTTTTTCAACATATTCCTTACGAAAATAAGAGTCTTCTTTATAAAGTGGAGTATCACGAAAGTCTATCATACTTATATTTTATATCCAAAAATTGTAGTTGTCAACTTTTTAACATACAAGTTAAAAAGTTTGTAAAAAACTGATTTTTTTAACACAAGAATGAATAATCTTTGCTACCTATTCATTTCAATATAAATAGGGGAAATTTTCCTCTAATTTCCCCTGTTTTCCCTAATACACTCAAATACTTTTATCTGCGATACTAAGAATCCCAGTTTTTATCATTTCTACTCTATCATTAAAGTTTATTTGATTTATTGATTTTGTAGACAATTCAAAATCCTTATATAATAATTCAAAAATATTATTTGCCTTACAAAGGTCATTCATTTCCTTTGGAGTGTAATCCTCAAACTTATTCATATTTTGATTAACAATAGCAAATATTTCATTTGCTAAAACTGTTTTATTTAGGAATGCAATATCTTTTGATAAATTTGGTTCTAATAAATACAAATAAGATAAAGTTGCTGGATTTCTAATAATAGGGATAATTCCATAATCATGCATGCTTTCTAAAATTTCTAATACGGAAATGATAAAACCAATTAAAGAATGAAAAAATTTCTCAACATCATTATTGCTAAAAAAATCATTTGGCAAAAGTTTAATTCGTTCTGTAAATTCTAAATCAAAACGATCCTTATCACAAATAAATATCGATTTTTTTATATCATCGGAAAGATATTTATCAATATCCTCTGCAGTTTTACATGTGTTAAAATAATCATTAAGAGAATTGAATTTGTTATTAAAAAATGATAAAAAACATTTTTCTGCAGCTTTGTGAATAATCTCTAAGTTATTTGTAAAGAAAAGACGCACAGGTAAAAGCAATATTATTTCTTTTAAATCATTTAATAAACATATATTATCATCTAACGTCCTAAAAATTTGTTTTTTTATAATTTCATTTCCCGGAACTTCATTCCCTTGTAAAAGACAATCTGCATATTTATATAGCTGGTCATCCATAATATGAATTTCACCGACAGCCAAAAATCCATAATACTCTTTGTCATTTACATCAAGATGTGTAGCCCCAGAATATGAAAATGCCTGTTTATCATTTAATGTCTGCAAGAACATGGACACTACTTTCCTGTTTTTATACCAGAATAATCTGATGGTATCCAAACTTGGTTTTATATTGTTCTCGGTTATATTTTTCTTAATATTTTGGAGTAACTGTAAATATTCATTCTCTATTTCATATATTTTTTCATCAAGCTTAATCATCTTTGTATTCCGTTATGTTCTTTACTAGCTTTTCAGGAATTTCAATTTGCGTTGAATAAAAAGCAACCATTTTTTTCATTACATAAATGCAATCGTAATAAATTGTTTTCAATTTTTGTTCATCTTCAATATCAGGAACCAAATGATATTGATGAGCTGAATTATCACATTTTAGCATTGAACTTTCTCGTATAGCTCCCCAAAGACAATGGTCATACTGAGAATCATAGTCGTAATATAATTTATATAAATCTTTTTCACCTACGAGTTCTGACTTCTTTCTTATATTTGTTTGGTCAAAATATCCCCTAGCATCAATATCTGTAAACTCCTCCATAGTGAATTCATTTAACAATATATCTAAATACTTATATGCTACATGACTTTCTTCTTCACGAGCATTATTTTGCCTTTCGGCCAAAACATATTTTTTAATTTGTCCCAAACCGTAATATTCAAAATCTTCCCATATTTCAGGTTTCTCATTCTCAAATGTGATTAGATATTTTGATAAGATAAAATTTTCTATGAGACTCCGTACACAACTTCGCCCTGAAATAGAAGTATACAAATTATGTTCATCAACTTCTTTCAAGCGTTTGTAAGAATATGTAATTATTCCCGTAAATATTTCTAGCTTTTTATCTAATGGATAAGCATTTACATAGAGTTCTCTCAAATATTGTAATAATTCATATACCTTTTGATTAAATGCTTTTAAAGATTTTGATTCTCCAAAATCACAAACAAAAACTTTACAATCTGTCATCATACTAATACATTCCCAAAACATATTTAAGTATTTTTCATCAGGGTGTTCTATTGTCATAAGAATCAATCCTTCTATATTTCTAATCATAGAAGCGGCCATCTCATATTCCAATGACTCAGTATTCATACTTTGATATTTTACGAGCAGCTCCCCTTCATGTGGTTGTACATGAATTTTACCAGCAAGATTAAAATACCCTATAACACAAAAACGAGTATCATTTGTAAGAACAGATCCTTGAGATTTTAATTTATTGATAGTTTTTATGAGAGCTTCACATCTAGCAGCAATAATCTCATAATTTGTATAAAAACATTCAGAAAATACAGGAGCCTTTTCATGTGTTAGGAAAACTGTAAGTTCTGTAAAAATTTCATTAGTGGTTATTGTTTTTATATAATTATAAATTGCTCTTTGTTTTTCTTCTGAAAGTTTTATAATTGTTGATAATCTTGGAATAACAATTTCCGGAGCTGTTTGGAATATAAATTTATTTATATAAGCTATTTTTCTAAGTCCTTCTTCTCGTCCATAAAAATCAAGAATTATGGCTATCCAGATATATTCTGGCATTCTTCCCGAAAACCAAGATTCATATTTATTCATTGGTTTCATACCAGGAATAGAATTTAGTGGTGTTGTATAATAACCTTTATTATTTTTATGTTGTTCTATGGTTGAATGACTTTCCAACTACAACTCTCCTTATCTTTTTCATTCATAATATTCTTTTAATACTTTTGCATGATTTTTTAATTCTGTTTTTTTTGAACAAATATCTATTACTTCTTTTAAATTTTTATATTCAATTTTGTATTTTTTACAAGTTTTCATTTTTTTTAATAAATCTAAAGCCTCTTTATCATAATCAGATGTACACCAATATTCAAAGGCAACAATTCTATTTCTATATTCAGAAATAGATTGTATCCATTTATAAATTAAGGAGATTCTATTTTTCCAGCGCTCTATTTCGTCTTTTGTAATATTTGCTTTATGAGCTTTACACTCTATTATTAAAAATTCTTCGGCCCCTTTTTCACAAAAAATATCAATTTCTGCTTTTTCGCCATTGAGTTCTATTTGTTTACCTATTTTTACAAATCCTCTCGTTAAGTTATATGTAACATTAGCTACAAGCATTTCAAATAGACTTCCTTTTATATTTATTGTCTTTCCTTCATATACAAGAATACTTTTTAAGATTTTTTCAATTTTTTCAGAATTATCTCCTGTTATTTTTGATTTACATTCTTCCATCATAGAGATTATATCACGTAATAAATCAGCTGTTGATTTTCCAAGAAGATTATCAAAAACAGATACACATACACCTTTTTCACGTAATAAGAGAAGTGCGTCTTCCGAAAAATGTTCCCCTATTAAAAAAGGAAGAAATGGTCTTACATTTTTTTTGTGAGTCAAATTTTCTATTTTCTCAACAAAGTATCTAACCTGACTCACTGTAATATTTTTTTCTGGCAATACATCTGCGACTAAAAACCCAGGGAATACTTTTTCATTTGCAATCTTTCTAAAAGGAAGTAAATATGACGGACATGTTATATCCCACAAATACCCCGAAAAATTACCGTATTGTTCAAATTTGTTATAACTTCCAAATGAATTTTTCTTAAAGAAATCTTCAACAGTAATAACGGAAAGTAATTGTTTTTCTTCATGGACTATACTTATTACTCGAGAAGTAGGGCTAAACAATGGGTTAAGTTGAAGAAATAGTTCGCCGTTTGAATTAAAATCTTCTTGAATAAAACCGATATTTAATAATTGTTCTTTAATTTTATGAATCAGACTTTTTTTTGACGCATATTCAACCGGTGCAAATGTATTGAATTTATTTATACTTACTTTTCCACCTAGGCAATCCATCGCAGACAAAACATACCCTGTAATGCTATTCACTTTTATAAGCGCTTCATACAAGTTTTGATAAAACTGTGAACTTTGATATTGCTCTTTCAAATATAGAAAGCTTTCATTCCTTGGAAATGTGATATTCTTTAAATGAACAATATTGCCCTTGGCTCTAGATATTTGCTGTCTTGCCGCTACATCAGAAATATTGTTATTATTAACCAATTCTGCTTTTATATCAGATGATAAAGAAGGGCCATTTGTAAGCAAATAAGATTCAACAAAAGAACTCATGTCACACTCCGCTATTTATAATAAATAATAATATATTCAAACTTCATTTTTTTTGAGACTCATAACTCCTTACATTATAAGAAATTGGAAAATTTATTATTTAATGTTATGTCACAATTAATTACTTTCATTTTTATAGTTCTCCTTCGAAGGCTTTTTGTAAGTAGGCTTGTTTTAACTCGGCGCAGTTGGCAATTTGTTTTGTGTAGATTTCCTGCAGCTGGCGGACTTTTTCGCTGAGGGTGTCGAGTTCTTTTATGATGAGTTTTTGCTCGGGGAGAGGGGGAAGAGGAAAATTCATGTTTTCAAACTTTGCTAAATTTAGATTGTCTTGTGCAGCACCTTTACTCAAATTCTGTAATTCACTTTTGAAAAATTGAATTAAATAGTATACAAAATCAACGGTCGTCAGTTTCTCATTAGGAATAAAACCTATTACGCTATCTGGAAAACAACAAGGAAAAGATAATATAGCCGTTTCTGCAATATTTGCAGCAATAGTAATACAAAGAGTTCCTGCTGGCCAAAGTTTACTTTGTGCTAATCCAGTTTCATTATATGTTTCAGAATAATCAGTTACATATTTATCTGCATTTCTTATATCACCAGTTTGAATAAATGGATAATCTCCACCAAAAAGACATTTGTCGTTTCTTGGCCGGTGTTTAGATTTACCTCTTGAAAAATCGAGTGCAATATCTTCTAATTTAGCTTTTTCCCAAGTGGTATTGCTAAAGGCTTTTGCCAACTGGGACTGGAACAAATCTTTTGCGTTCTGCAGGTTGGTTTGGGCATTTGCTTTTAGGCTTTCCAGTTGTGCAAATTTTTCATCCAGGATTTTGACTATGCGCTTTTGTTCTTCGAGGGGTGGAAGAGTAATTGGAACTTCTTTGAGCTTTTCTTTATTTAATGTTTTTCCTTTTACTTTTACATCACCTTCAGTCAGTTTAGCCCAATCAAAATTTTCTAGATAATATTTTAGAAAGAACAAATCCAAATTTTTATCTAGAATTGGCAAAGCAGCAATTGCTTCATTTGTAAATAAATCTCTTTTTGTTATTGCACATCGACCTATTGTAAGTTTAAAACTCATAAGAAGCGTGTTAGCTTTTACAAGTTTCATTTTAGGTACTGCATTATCAGAAACATATTCTGTGCTATCAGATATATATCCATTCTCTGTGTTATTTAAATCTGCAATTGAAAGCCAAACATTTTCTGTTTTCTTTTCTTTATCCCACATTTTGGAGTTTCCGCGTTCTGGTGTACGACCAATGTTTATTTCACACACTTCACCAAGTTTCTTTATTTCCCAATCCTTTTTCACTTTTTTATCCTTTTATTTGACACCAGTAGGGTCTTGTGGTATATTTAAAACAGTTCGTGGGCTGCATTTGTATGCAGTTGTTTCGCTTGCTTGCAAGCCACGGCTCATCAATTCCCCTGCTTCGTGCGGGGGATATTTATTTAACAATAACTCCTGTGTATAAATCCTGTTACCGGCTTTTTTAACTTCTTTTAATGTTATATATGCTATACATTTTCTTCCATTTGAAAGTTCAATATCTTTTTGCAGTCTATGAATAGCAATTATATTAGGATCTCCCCTGTCATCTGGAAATGAACCTAAATATTCTGCCAGTTCAAAAATCTGTTTAATATTTTCAGCAGCTTCGAAATGTTCTTCTACAGAAAAACCATTTACAACTGATTTTGTAATTGCTTTATCTGAAGAAATCTTACTTGCAGTATTTTTAGAAAACCGTGCTTTTACATTTGCATCCAGATTTGTGAGAACTTTACCAAATAAATAATTAATTGAATGTATAAAAATCTGCCTGCATTGATTTCTAATTAAATGTTCTTCATAAGAGATTCTATAAATTTCACAAGCGTCTGCAATCTTGATTCCTGTTTCATTTTCTATCCAAAAACTTTTATGATGTCCATTTTCCCAGAAATCTTGTAATGTGCAGCTATCTAAATCAATTCTCAATAGTTATTTCTCCTTGATCAGGATGACAGGCTTCCAAGTATTTCTTCACTCTCTTTGTTCAGCTCGCGCATTTCTTTGATAATCTCGGCAGGCTCTCGTAAGGTCTTTTCTTCCTTTTTGTTCGGGTTCTTTACGCTAAGGTCCAGGGTTTCGGAATTGAGGTCGCTTACATTGAGGCTCCAGCTGTTTGGGCTTGCGGCTTTGGTTTTCTGGAGGGCGACAAAATCGGCAAGGTCATCTTCGTTGAGAGGATTTGTTTTGCCAAGGTTGCGGTCCAGGTTGAGCTGGTAATACCAGATTTTTTCTGTGGGCTTTCCTTTTTCGAAAAAGAGGACTACGGTTTTTACTCCAGCACCTGTGAAGACTCCGCTGGGGCAGTCGAGGATTGTATGAAGGTTGCAGCTTTCCAGAAGCTCGCGGCGAAGGGCTATGCTTGCGTTATCTGTATTGCTGAGGAAGGTGTTTTTGATTACTACACCCGCACGGCCGCCTGCCTTGAGCATTTTGATAAAGTGCTCCATAAAAAGATAGGCTGTTTCGCCGGTTTTAATGGGGAAGTTCTGCTGGATTTCT
>OCTW011589092.1_pt1 | contig 11596 bp, 12 predicted proteins | sample 1539671 | NCBI WGS metagenome assembly OCTW01 (sample SAMN02144230, study PRJEB22623) | gut metagenome | biome: sheep rumen | host: Ovis aries | place: New Zealand | reverse complement strand
GCCCATTGCAAAGAGGTAATAGTTCCACGGCATCTTTGACTTCAACAGAAATACCTAACGGAAGGAATTCTTCCTTTAGGCGAGCGGCTTTATATTCATTATTTTGGTTTTTGAAATAACCATTGGTTACAAGAAGTGCTTTTTTCATATCAATAGATTATATCGTGAATTCCTTGAAAATGGCACGGATTTTGATTAACTCTTGCTTTTGAGCCTGACTCCTTATATAATAGTTAACGCTTGAACAAAGCCTTTCCTATATCGCGGGGTAGAGCAGTGGTAGCTCGTCAGGCTCATAACCTGAAGGTCATTGGTTCGAATCCTTTCCCCGCTACCAATGAAAAATCAAAAAGACCCTTCCGGGTCTTTTTTTCGTTACTAAACCTATATACAAGACCTTCAGGTTATGAGCGCCGTGATCCGTCGGTCTGTTCTTTTATCTATTTGTGTTCCTTATCGATGTGTTTTGTCTTCTCCTTCTTGACGTCGTTTTGTTCCGTTGTCGTGTTTCTCCCTTTGGGAAGTTTAGTGACAGTTTTGGTCATCTGAAAGATTGTCTTGACCCAAGGATTGCTCCTTTGAAATAGATTTGGCTTAACCATCATAACGCTCCGCAATATACTGCATGTCTGGTCCAAGGTTTGCCCACCAGATGTCGACCATCCATCGTTTATGCTCGTATTTGATTTCTTTTCCGACATATCTGGCATGCGCTTTAAACTGCAATGGTCCAATGTGTGGATTATCCATGAAACTCCAGTCTCTTCGATAGAGATGCTTGATGACTTGTGCCTTTGAGCAGACAACGCCATAGTTCACATCGCCAAAATAGATATAGTCGGCTTCCTGATAAGTTTCGACCGTTCCTTTGAAGACATGGCGAACAACAAAATCGATCACGAATTTCTTGTCGCGATTAAGTTCCTCGTTAAGCAGTTTGATTTTGTCATTCAGGCTCGCTTTGAAGGTGATGTAATCGATTCTTTCTTTTCCAGAGCCATCCATTGTTCCGTCGCTGAAATGATTGTAGAGAATGGTTTTCTGTGATTCTTTTGAGACGCCTTTGCTTCTTAAATAGAGAACAAAGCTTTTCAGTTGTTCTTCTCCTACAGTAGTGGCTCTACCACTTTTTAAGGAGATATATTTTCTATCTCCTTTGTACTCGATGTAGAAATCCGGTTTTTGGAAGTTCTCTACAAGGCCGGCTGAGACGATCTCTTCTGGTTCAAAGAAACCATAGATTTCTCTCATCATGTGTTTTAGGTTATGAGATAAGTCTTCAACCTTTTTGCCATCGATGGCTCTGACGAATTCTTCTTCTTTGTATCTACCGATATTTTGATGCATACGCATTTTCCCTCCAACGCTATTAGATATCCTGATTTTTGGGGTTATTTTTTTTGAATTTTCGAAAAAATTTTTTAAATGGAATATCTAATCCATGCTTCAAATTTGAAAATATATCGATAACTATGGGAAAATTTAAGAATTTTAGCGCTAAGCATTTTCTTTTTACAAAATAGATAATTTGTAACACACCAAAAAAGACCCAAATTTTGGGCCTTTCGTATAGGACTTGACAAAAATTAATTGGATCTCTTCTTACCCCAGAAGAACAAGGCAACCGTACCTGGACCGGTATGAGAACCAATTGTGGTACCAATGGAGTTGATGAGAACTTTGCCTTTCATATGTGGGAATTTGGCTTCTACCATCTCGGCAACTGGTTTAGCGTATTCCATGCAGTTGGACATGGAGATATAGACCTTGCCATCATAATCCAAACCCTTATCGGCAAATTCAACCATTTTCTCAACGATGATTTTTTCAACTTTCTTGATGGTACGAATCTTTTCTCTTGGAGCAAGATGACCATCTTCATCCATGTTGAGTAAAGGACAGATGTGTAAAAGGTTACCTAAGAAGCCGGAAGTCTTGGAGATACGACCACCTCTGACATAATATTTCAAATCGGTAGAGAAGAACCAGTGATGCACCTCAAGCTTATGTTCTTCCGCCCAAGCTCTGAGTTCTTCAATAGCCATACCCTGATCTCTTAAATCAGCAAGTTTATCCATCAACAGACCATAACCGGAAGAAGCACCTAAAGAGTCGACGATATAGATTTTTCTATCAGGATACTTTTCTTTCAACATGCTAGCAGCATTGCAGGCAGACTGGTATGTACCAGATAAGCCTGAAGATAAAGTGACATGAAGAATGTCTTTGCCTTCCTGTAAGAAAGGTTCAAAGAATTTGTAATATTCGCCGGAAGAAACCTGACTCGTCTTCGTCATACAACCCGCTTCCATATCATTGTAGAATTTTTCATAAGGATAGGACTGGCCAAAGTCATCCATATAATCCTTACCATCGACAATGAAGTGGAACAGCACAGTCTTGATATTTCTATCTACATAATGCTGTGCGCTTAAATCAGAAGTAGAACAGCAACTCAGAATGTAATCCATCGTAGTAATCCTCCTAATAAAATTGCAATTTGCCAACGCCCTATTTTAACCCTTTTCATGAGACGAATCTACATACAATAGGTGAAAAAGCAGGTGTTTCTTTTTTGCTGTAGAACAATATATCAAAATTTAACCGCCCTGACAAAGGGCGGTTACAGCTTGATATAGTTTTGTCATCTAGTATTTACGGAATGGTAAATACTTGAAAACTTTGCTCTGATAATCTTTATATTGTGGATACTTTCCACTGGAGATACTCTCTCCAAAGGTAGAACTGCCTAAGAATAATAAGATCAGGAACATACAACCGACAATAGACCAGTTGAAGATACCATAGGTATTCACGCCTGCCTGAACGGTGAAAAGATACAAAGAGACCCAGACACCCTGTTCACCAAGATAATTAGGATGACGCATGAAGGCCCAGACACCTTTGGTGTTGAAGCCTAAGGAATATGGTTCAGGAAGTTCGGAAAGGGTTTTGCCTTCACCGAGAAGTTTGTATTTGGTCGACTGGAACTTCCACTGCTGTTCATCAGAAATAGTTTCTAAGGCAAGGAAGAAAACCATCAGACCAGAAGCGACAAAATCCATACCACCAAATGGAACACTAGATTCCATCACGGCTACACCTGGTAAGCAGGTAGCAAGAATCAAGACGTTCTGATAAATGGAGATGAAGAATAAATCAAAGAAGACAAATAAGACACGGTTCTTCAAGATGGTGTTTTCGCGCAAGTAGGCCCAGCGATAATCTTCTTCACCTTCCCAGAACTTCAAGCGATAAGCGCCTTTGCGACCGAAGTTGAAGGTCAAGCGGATGCCCCATAAGGTGGCGATGATGGCCATCACAAGGACACGAAGATTCAAACCCGAGCGAATGGCGATGACCCATAAGTAGACTTCTGGAAGGATGCTCCAGAGTTTGTCCATCTGGGAGTTGTTCCCGGAGATCTCACCGACCACGAAACAATAAAGGACACTGACAGAACAGATGATGGAAAGAATGATCAGGGTTTCAATCTGCAATGAACTAAGGATAGGTGGGCAAAAGACAAAACCCAAGACGCTGATTGCGATGGCAACAAGAGAAACGCCAACAGTAGATAAAAGATTTTTCATAGACACCTCATAGATAATACAATGCCTATGATACTAAAACTATTTTATCCTCTCAACTGTTTTTCTATTTAATCAATTTATCTTCAATAAATCCTATATTGACCCATCTTGTGACCAATGACAGCAAAAGCTCTTTCTTGCCATGATAATAGTTTCTTTATATAATACCCTTGTCAACATGGAAATATTTACTAGCATTTTAGGTCTGTTAGCGGGTATCGGCGTATTCATCGTAGGTATGAATTTCCTTTCTTCATCCTTACAAAAGGTCGCTGGTCCTGGTATGAAGCAACTGATTGGTAAGATAACCAAAAATCGTTTTGCCGGCGTTGGTATCGGTGCCACGGTCACCGCTTTGATCCAATCAAGTGCGGCAACTACGGTCATGGTTATCGGTTTTGTCAATATCGGAACGATGACTCTCGCCCAGGCGACAGCCGTTATCATGGGCGCGAATATCGGTACGACCGTCACTGGTTTGCTTGTCTCCTTATCCAGTTTGGATATCGGTCTATATGTCTCCGTTCTAGCCTTTATCGGTGTCATGATGCAGTTTTTTAACAAGCCCAAGGTCAAGAACATCGGTGGCATTGTCTGCGGTATCGGTTTGATCTTCATCGGTTTGGATCTGATGAGCGGTGCGTTTAACAACGATGCCATCAAACAAGTCGTTCAGGACATCTTTGCCAACATCAACTTCCCATTACTTTTATTATTATTAGGTATTATCTTTACCGCCATCATGCAATCAAGTAGTGCCATGACCGGTCTTATCATCGTCATGGTCGCTAGCGGTGCTTTAGCCTTAAAGAGCGGTTTATTCATCATCCTTGGTGCCAATATCGGCACCTGCGTCACCGCATTAATTGCCACAATTGGCACTAACACCAACGCAAAAAGAACCGGTTTGATCCATCTGATGTTCAATATCATCGGTGTCTTCTTGTTCACGATTGTCTTATGGATTTTCCAAGATCCAATTGTTGATTTACTTAATAACACCATTCACAACGTCTCTTATGAAATTGCTGTCTTCCACGTCATCTTCAACGTGACGACAACCGTAATCTTATTGCCGTTTATCAATCTGTTAGTCAAGATTGCCGAAAAGCTCATCCGTGAAAAACCGGATAAGAGAGCCAAAGTCATCAAGTTCATCGATCGCCGCTTGCTCCGCACTCCTTCTATCGCTTTTGCCCAGGTACATAAGGAAATCGAGAACATGGCTTCTCTTGCCCGTATCAATTTCGAAAAGGGCGTTTATGAATTGCTCAATCAGACTGGTGAATTCCAAAGTGAAATCAATGAACGTGAAGATGAGATTGACTATATGAACAATGTCATCACCAAGTTCTTGATTGATCTATCTCCACTTGTTGATTCCGATACTGAAAAACAAATTGGTTCCTACTTCCACGTCGTCAACGATATCGAAAGAATCGGTGACTACGCTCAGAACTTCTTAGATGATTCTATCAAGATGAAGAATCAGGAACTTACCTTCTCCACAGAAGCCAAGAAGGAACTGCAGCAGATGTATGATAACCTCCTTAAGATGTTTGATATCGCCTTAAAGAGATTCAATAACGAAAGAGATGCCTCTTCTTCCTTAGTCACGCTATCTGAGCTTGAAAACCTCACCGACCAATACAAAGAAGAATTCTCTATCAACCACTTCGAAAGACTTACCCAGAACACCTGTACGATCGAACTTGGCGCCTACTACACCTCCATCATCGCCAACTTGGAACGTATCGGTGACCATATCGTCAACATCGGTTTCTCGGTCAAGAACCCAACCGGTGATGAATCTATCCCAATTTTGGCATAAGAAAAGGGATTCTCCCATACCTTGAAGGTAGAAGGATAATCCCTATTTTTTTATTCTCCTCTTCTAGTGGAACGGACAAAGTGAGAAATACCAAAGGTGAAGATCATGATAGTTGGGGTGAAAATAGAAAGATACATCAAGATGCTCGCAAGTGTAGGATTTTCAAGTTCACCAAACATGCTGACATTGGCAGTGATAGCTGAATAGATAGAGAAACTTAAGACGATAGCGGCAGCAGCAAGGATCAAGCAGTTAGATACCTTGATATTCTTATGTTCGAAGATAAAGGCAAATAGGCAGGCAAAGATAAGAACAAGCATGATGATCTGAACGGTATTTCTAGGAAGCATGAGATTGAACAACACGGCTAACAAGAATAATCCGATAGAGACGATGAGCAGCTTTCTCGAGGCTCTGAATCCATGAACCGCATAAACGATCATCGCAATCAAGGAAAGCAGTAACAGGATAGAACTGACAATCATGATCGGTTCAATTTGATGAATAAACAGGAATATTGTCAAGACAACCTGGACTAGCAATTCCACGGTAACGAGAATCATCTGTATAAACAACAAGATGGCATCTCTGGGTTTTAACCCATACTTTTCTTCTGTAACACTCATTTTCTTTTGCTCCTTCTAACGAGTTTTATCGGACTAATTATACATTATTCTAATATCTTTCTCAATTGAAAAGCGAGCAAAGGAACCATCGATGAAACATTTTAGGATGTTTCGATATTCTGAATAACAAAATATTACACCAACAATAAAAAGCCTGCAAAAAAGCCGCTTTGTCTTTTACTAAGCGGCTAGAGTACTAAATCTTTAAACCGACAACATCGTTTACCGGAAGAGCAAAGGCAATGCCTTGACCATCCGTACCTAAACCAGCCGCCTTATAGATTGCCTGGAGCATCTTATCACGAATGGATTCCTTAGCCAGAATCAGAATCATTTCCTTATCCGGCGTGATCACGACATTATATTTCTTTTCAATATCCTTGGTACCAGTACCACGAGCATGAACGATGGTACCACCGCGAGCACCTACCTCACGAGCGGCATCCATGACAATCTCCGAATGGCTCGGATTCACCAAGACGATAATCAATTCAAATTTTGTTTCTGCCATCATCCTACCTCCTATAGAGAATCCGTCAAGAACTGATATAGATGCATACCGATCAAGCTCGTCATCGCAATGGAGAAACCAATACCACGGTTTTTCTTGCTGACGCGGAAGAATGCTTCTAGTTCTCTTTTGGCACTTTCGACTTTGTCTTCACTGATCAAGGAAAGAATAATCTCTTTCGAGTTATCCTCAATGCCAAGAATATCTCGAATCTCTTTCTGAGCCGTTCCTTCTCCGTATTGAACAAACTGAGCGTTAGCGCCCTCACTCTCAAATAGTTTCAAAACATAATTTCCTTGTCCACGATTGACAATGGTCACAAATAGCAGCAGTTTCTTCATCGAAGGAACATCCTGCTTATCGATTGCTTTTTTGGTTCTGGTAACCTTTTTCTTTAATTCAGCCATATTCGCTCCTACTTGAAATGAATGATCTGAGCATCATCAGCATCATAGACAAACTTGCGCATCACAAACTTCGCTCTTTCTTCCTTGATCTTTTCAACCACACCAAGAATCTGAATGGCAATGATTGGGGTTAAGGCAATTAAGGCAATCACACCAAAGGACTGATCAAAGTAATTGGCGTTTTCCATATAGATTGCTGTTGTCAAGCCAACCACCATCGGTAAGACAAAAGAAGAAGCCATCGGACCACTGGCTGTACCACCAGAGTCAAAAGCAATCGCCGTAAAGATATCTGGACAGATAAACATCAAAGCTAAAGAAATCATATAACCAGGAACCATGTAATAAAGAATGGAGAAATTGAAGATGGTTCTGATGACCGCTAAAGCAATAGCAAGACCAACACCAAGAGACAAAGTAAATAAAACGGTAAGTCTGTTGACTCGTCCATCAGAAACTTCTTCAATCTGCACGGTTAAAACGTGGACGGCTGGCTCACAGATGATGGTCACAAGACCAATAAACAAAGAAACTAGGACAATCATCCATTCTGGTTTCATACCTAACATTTGTCCTACATGATAACCAAGAGGAGTCATAGCTGCGCTAGTACCGCATAAAAAGACGGCCAGACCGACATAAGTAAATAAGAAAGCAAATAACAATTTGAAAATCTGATGTCTAGGAAGATGAATAAATAGATGGTTATAAATCAAAAAGATGATCAGGGTCGGAGCCATAGCGATAAGAACTTCAAGGGAAGTTCCTAAGACAAATCCGTTCTCACTAGGATGAGGGAAAAGCGCATGGACAAACATCATGAAGATATTCTCGCTACCCAACTCAGCATATGAAGGAACAAAATTTGGCGATAAGGAAGAAGAAAATAAAATCAATAATGTGACTGAGACGATGGGACCAATTGAGGCCATACCGACCAAACCGAAGCTGTCGTTTTTGGCGTTCTTACCACCGCGGACAGTAGCAATACCTGTACCTAAAGCCAGAATAAAAGGCACAGTGGCTGAACCGGTGGTAACACCACCAGAATCAAAAATAAAGGGTAAAAACACGCTCTTGTCATTCTTATCCTTGACGGTCAACACCACAAAGATAAGCAGCATGAAGGTCATCGCATAGAAGAAGAGATACCAGAGTTTCAGCGACTTGTGGAAGATGATTCTTAGAATACCGATGACGACAAAGATACCAACACCGACAGCAATACCAAGTGTCAGCAGATACGCGAAAGCCGGATCTGGTGTCACTTGTTTGGTGACGATCATGATGCTGGGCTCAGCGACCGTGATCAGGGCACCAAGAGCAAAGGCAAAAGCGATGACGATGAATAGGTTCTTCTGTTTCGATAAAGAGGAACCCATATATTCACCAACTTTGCTAAGAGAGGAAGAAGCGCCAATAGAAAAAGTTCCTAATCCGGCAATCAAAACAATCATGCCGACAATCAAAAGAAGATAGTCACCTCTTTGAGAATCTAACGGAGCTACTCCTGTCCAGGATAACACCAGGATGATCAGGATCATGGGAATAATGCTTAGTGAGGCGCTAAGAAAGGCACTTAGGTATCTATTTTTCATATAAATTATTGTACCACAGTAAAATATTTATTGAGTTATGGAATTAGTTTTTGAAACATACTGCCATTAAGGTTTACTCTTACTTAAGTGGCTATGGTTATCATGATATCATCTTTTCTATCTGATGAAGAAATTTGTTTCCTCTTATCGATTTAAGATAACCTCATTTTTAGGTTAACCTATTTCTTATGGAACTGAATGGAATCAAATTTCTTGATCAGATTTTTGGTCAGTTCACGTTTTTCTTTGTTTTCCACAATCAGGATGGTCATCGCTTCCCAGAAACTGACGGTGGTGGCAATATCAAAGACGTAACTGACAATCTCCTTGACCACACCTCCATCCTGCCAGAGGCTGTTCATCAGAATCATGGCAATAAGAGAGATTAAACCAGTGATGATAAAACCGATGGCGATTTTGTTTTTTCTGGTGGTCTCATTGAATTTGGTTTTTGCTTCCAGAATCAGATTCTTGAAGAAGATATCTTTCAATTCTTCTCCTTGATAGTTTTCCATATTCTCAAAAGCGATATCGAGATCGATCTTATAGTTCTTTGGGGCATATTCAAAAGAGGCGATGATCCAACTGAGAAATTCGTCGCTGAGCACTGGTATTTTTGTAACAGAGTTCTTATCAAAGATAGAAGATGGTTTATCAAACTCAAGCTTCATCAACGCTTTCTTGTTTTCCTGATCGAGTTCAAAGAATTCACTTTCGATATTCTGGTATCGTCGTAATAAATTTGGCATATCAAATTCCTTCCTTGCTTAAGATTGTAGCAAAAGAATTTTAGGATGAATACCAAATGTTGACAAGAAAGAGAATTTAACCCTAATCGTTTATAGGATAAAAGACATCAGGAAGATTAGTTGGAGTCGAATCAAAGCGGAATCTCTGCAAGGAGCTGAAATCCTGATAGATAACACAACCATTTTCTATTCTGATCTGATGCCATTGCGTCTCACTTACAATATAGGTGACAATCCTAAAAGAGCCCCCTTCAACATCCTGGGAAGCGACAACTTTTACCAGCGGTTCATTTTTCAAGACGCTTAGGTTGTACGCTATATCTCTTTCATCTTCACTATATCTGATATTCGATTTCACCTTGCTAGGATCAGTACCGAGGGTTCCGTCTTCGATTCTGACCCCTTTTAAGTTGTACTTGCTAAGTTCGTTCACCCACGGAAATACTTCCGCAAAAGAATAGTATTTGTTCACATAAAACTTATTATTGGTGATGACGAGGGTCGAATCCTGCTCTGGCATCATGAATTCATAATAAGTATATCCGCCAAGTGTATCATCACTTCTGACACTTGGCAAAAGTTCATCATTCAGAAACACATAAGTGGTTAAATCGGTGACGATTTCCGTTTTGAAATTAAAACTATAGTTTTCTTGATAATCACCGCTTTCTGGAGCATCGAGGGACAAAGAACTGTCTTGGATGACATTCAGGTGATGTTTTTGTGCTTGATTGGTTTTATCTAGCAACTTAGAAACAACACTATCAGAGACTTTGTCTTTGGAACGATAGGCTTCATTTACCCCTTGTATAGAACTGCCATAGTATAAATATTGATCGGCATAGCTGATATACATCATGAATGTATATTGCTGAACAGGGTAAGTTTCTAAAGCGATATCAGTGGAAAAATGTAGACAAATTGCATCTCCACCATCCGCTTTGTCCTTTTGATAGAATTCATCATAAATGCTGAATTCTACTTTTTCATACATGGTATCCACAAAGGAATAATCCTGAAACTGATAATTCCAGGCAAAAGAGAAGGCGACACCTTCGCTGACATTTATTCCCGTAATGTTGGATGTTTCTAATCCTGCCACTTCCTTAAATGATTTGTATTCCTTATTGTCTTCTATGGAAGTTCTGTTACATCCACCAAGCATAAAAACTGAAGCGAGAAGTGGTAAAAACACACATTTTCTCATCATCAAGTCCCCCTTTACATTTTTGATATATTTATTTAACAACAAACGAATGTAAAAATCAAGGAGGGATAAAGCCGCAAGAAAAAAGGATCGATAACGAATATCAATCCTATTATGTTCGATGTCTTTCTTTCACCAAAATAATACCATGTTCAATCATTAATTGCACCTTTTTGCAGGTTGCTCAGTATTGACGGATGGTATGGGTGATAATACCTGATATTACCCTACACTCATTTGATTTAAGCAACAATTCGAATTCCTCCTTCTAGCTCACGATATCAAAGGAATATACGTGCCTGTCATAATCATTCATCATGATCAAACACTTCTTGAATCTTCCATAGTACATTGCGCTTGGAAAAAACGAACCATAGATATCGTGTGAAATTCTTCTTTGTCAGATTGATATCCATCTTCCCATTCTCAGCTATTGTATAGATGCAATAGGAGTTGGCATCTGTCTTTTTGTCTTAGTGATGATATCCATTGAATTCACTGGCAGATAGTTCACTGAGTGTTGAAACAAACAGTTCTTTTTTCCAAAAAATGAGGCTTTCCTTGTTGCTGATGAAGTTAGAGACATCTGCTTTAGCCTCTTCATAATCAACAGATTCAAATTTAGCTTTCAGCAATTCTTTTACTTTATCCAATGTCAGGATTTCATTCTCATCAATGATTCCACCAGTATTCTTCAGTTTGTTTTCAAGATATCTGAGATTGATTTTGCTTCTTTTTCCAATATAGAAAAGATAATCATAATAATCTCTTCCCTTCACATGGTTTTTATAATTTCTGCATAAAATTGCATGTATCTTGCCAGCAAACAAAGTGGCTTCATCAAATATAAGCACTTCATACGGAGCAGGCAGCATTTGGTATCTGAATTCAGTGATACCATCCCTTGGGTTATCGGTATCTAATTCAAACTTGATCTTTATCTTTTGATTGGACACTATTCTTCTTGCATCTTCGCTTTTTGGAAAAAATCCAATTGTGAAAGTGCGTGGTATTCATTTTCATAAAAGGCGTGTCGCGATATAATATAGTCGCTACGAAAGGAAGCATTCAATA
>OCTW011552177.1_pt1 | contig 11596 bp, 7 predicted proteins | sample 1539671 | NCBI WGS metagenome assembly OCTW01 (sample SAMN02144230, study PRJEB22623) | gut metagenome | biome: sheep rumen | host: Ovis aries | place: New Zealand | reverse complement strand
CCCCCGCGGCGACGATGAAGACGGCCTGCCCGTTCACGAGGAAGGACAGGGTCTTGGCAATACGGCCCGGCTCGCAGCCGATGGCCTCCGCGGCTAGCGCCACCGTCGCACTGGACACGTCGAACTCCATCACGCGCCCGCCCAGGCCGAAGGTGTCCAGCCAGGCGCGAACCTTTTCGATCTCCGTCATGATGCCCTCCCGCCGATTACGGCACCGCGTCCGGCGGCAGCTCCGGCTGCTCGCCAAAGTACTTCACCATTTCCTGCTGGCTGAGATTGAAGGCCTCCCGGATGAAGCCCCACAGGTAGTTCGGCCGCAGCCGGATCGTGTTGCGCAGGCGCTCCACGCGCTTCTGCCAGTAGCGGTACGCGCCGTCCACGGTGGTCGGCACCTCGCTGATGACGTAGGTGTCGTTCTCCTCGCCCCAGCGCGCCCAGTGCTGCGTCATCTCCGGCGTGATCAGCTCCACCAGCGGGTTGAGCACCTCCAGCATGTAGTCCGTGGTGAAGGTCTGGAAGATGTCGCCCAGCTTCGTCAGGAACTTCGCCTTGTACTCCGGCACGGTCAGCAGCTTCAGCAGGATCGTGTTGTCGATGTTCTTGTCGCCCATGCCCTTGGCCTTGGTGTAGCTCCAGGGGCTGTTGAAGCCGGCGCGGAACAGGCCGTAGTCCGAGTCGTACCAGATCCACTTCCACTTGCTGCCGGGCTTGTTCAGGCGGTAGAAGCGGGTGTTGCCGATGTCCGAGTTGCCCACGAACATCTCCAGCGCGATGTATTCAAAGTAGTTGTCCACGTCCACGTTGTCCAGGATGTACTGCAGATCCGCCGGATTCTTCGCGGGATCGCCGGCCTTGATCTTCGCGATCATGCTCTTGTATTCCTTGCGGACCGCGTCGCTGCCGTACTTCAGCGCGCCGTTGGCCTCGAGGATCGTCATCTCGGCGGCCTCCTCCAGCGGCAGGCCCTCGTGCTGGGCCACGAAGAAGCGGTCGACGCGCTCGCGCAGGTTCATGTGGCCCCAGTAGGCGCCGTTCAGGTAGACGGCCACCGGCTTCCAGGCCTGGTGGATCACCTGCGTGCCGTAGGCGTCCAGCAGGCGGGACTGGAACCCGTCCAGCAGGCGGGTGAACATGCAGTCGTTGCCGCTGTTGCGCAGCACCAGGGACTTGTACTCCGTGTAGGGCCGGTCGTCGAACAGAGGCGCGGCGAAGGTCTTCGCCCCGTAGAGCGCCTTCGCCCGCAGCTTGAAGCTCTTCTGCGGCATGTCCAGAGAGTAGTCGCCCATCAGGGAGAATTCCACGCCCTGATCCAGCACCTTCGTGCCGTCCTGCAGGTAGTATTCGAGATGGCCTTCCTGCGGCAGCTTGCCGAACTCGCGGTAGATCGTGTTCTTGAAGGGCAGCTTGCCCGGCACCTTCACCACATTCTCGCCGGTGACGAGCATGCCGCTGGTCGGGTTCCACAGCACGTCCGGGTCGCAGACCAGGGAGACCACCGGCAGGGTGTGGTAGGTGTTGATGAGGTAGGTCGCCGTGGCGATCTCGCTGGGGCGCAGATCCGTGTCCGAGTAGGCGCGGGCCCGCAGCACCACGTTGTATTTCAGCTCAAAGGTTTCCCCGTGGTAGACCGTGGCGTCCCGGGTCGGGATGGAGCCGTCCGTCGTGTAGTACACGGTGCAGCCCGCCGGAATCGTGATCGCCGTGGTCACCATGCCCTGGCACAGGCCGCCCGGCGTGGTGAAGGCAGGCTTCTCGGCGTAGCCCCGGAAGCCGTCGGCCGCGTTCGCCGTCCGCGGCGTCGCGGTGTCATAATAAAAAAAGCCAACTGTGCCGGTGCCCCGGCCGTAGGAGACGTCGGTCGGAATGGCGGGCAGCACGATTTTGTCCATCACCCGGCCCTGCGGATCGGAGAGGCAGACCGTCTCGCCGCCCGCCCGCTTGATCTTGAAATTCGTGTGCAGCAGCGACGCGGTGGACTTCTCCGGCTTCCGGTCGCAGAAGATGACCTTGTATTCGCCGGGCTGGATGATCGTCCCCTGCGGGAACTGCCAGCGGCGCGGCCTGCCGATGTTGTCCGACAGGCCGCAGCCGGAAAGATCCACGATGTCCGTGGAGGCGTTGTAGATCTCAATCCAGTCCGCAAAATCCTTGTTGTCGCCGATGGCCGTGGCGTCGTTGCTCGCCATCACTTCCGTGATGTACACGCCCAGGATGTTGTTCCGGCGCAGATCCATGTCCGCCCCGTCCTTGTCGCTGTTGGAGCGGCCGGGCGTCGCCAGCTCGTGCACGCTGAAGGTGCCGTTGGCATCCCGCGCCCAGGAGGCGTCCTCGGGGAGGTTGTCGATCAGCACGCGGTCCACGATGCGGCCCCGGCTGTCCGCCAGCACGATCGTATCCCGCTCGGCGGAGATGCGGAAGCTGGCGTGCGGCACGGCGGCCGGGTCGCCGTTGCGGTCCTTCCCGGAGCAGAACACCAGGTAATACCCGTGCGGCGCGATGGCGGCCCCCTCCGGGAAGCGCCACTTGAGCGGCTGATTCTCCTTGTCCGACAGGGCATAGTTGTCCAGGGACACGGCGTGGTCGGTGGTGTTGTAGAGTTCCACCCAGTCGCTGAACTCGCCGTCCTCGTCCATCCGGCCGGAGCGGGCGTCCGCCATGACCTCGTTGATCAGCAGCGCGCCGTCGGTGACCATGCTGTCCGCGCGGTAGGCGTCGTTGCCCTCGAAGGTGTTCTCATAGCCGGGGCTGTAGAAGGCCACCTCCATCCACCCGCTGTCCAGCAGGGCCCAGGAGGTGTCGCTGCCCAGGATGTGGTAGGTCACCGCGTCCACCAGGTAGGCGTTGGGCGAATAGAGATAGACCGTCTCGCCCACGGAGGAGAGCTTGAACTTCGCGTGCAGCGGCCGGCCCGCGGCGGCCTGGTTCGTATTGTCGCAGAAGACCACCGTACGCTCCCCGGGCTGCAGGGTCATCTCCGGGAACAGGAAGCGGATGGAATCGCCCCGGTCGCTCAGGCCCACGCCCGCCATCGGGATCGGCTGCTCGCCGCTGTTCCACACCTCCACCCAGTCGGGGAAATTGCCGTACTCATCCGGCACGGCGGTATGGTTCGACGGCATGATCTCGCTGATGCGCAGCGCGCCGTAGATGCCGGTGTCCTGCGCGGCCTCGCCGGTCAGGCCGCTCTCGCTGCCGATCGTGTAGAGGGCCTGCGTGCTGGGGCTCTTCGGCGAAATCAGCACGATGAACAAAAGCACCGCCGCCAGCACCACAAAAATCGGCAGGGCGGAATACTTTCGCCGTGCCTTCGGCAGGCTCTCGTCCACGCCGCTGCCCGCCGGGGCGCCCTTCTCGCGGGGGGCCTCCGGGCGCGTATGCGGCACCTCGGGCCGGGGTTCCGGCGGCTCCGGGCGCATCTGCGGCACCGGCGTCTCCTGCCACTGCTGGCTGCGCCGGCGGCGGCCGCCTGTTGATTCGCTCATTCCGTTCTCCTTTATGCTTTGCTCCGTCCGCTCACCAGGAGAGCACCTCGTGGCCGTCCTCGGTCACCAGCACCATGATCTCCTCCTGCGCGGAGGGCAGGCCGTCCTTCGTGGAAACCTCCCAGCCGTTGCGCGGGTCGGTGACGTGCTCCCAGGTGCCCATGTTGACCATGGGCTCAATCGTGAAGATCATCCCCGGCGCCATCATCATGTCCTCCCCGCGGCGGGTCACATAGGACACGAAGGGATCCTCGTGGAATTCCAAGCCGCAGCCGTGGCCGCCGATGTTGCGCACCACGCTGTAGCCGTTCGCCCGCGCGTGGTCGTCGATCGCCTGGCCCATGTCGCCCAGGAAGCCCCAGGGCCGCACCTGCTCCAGGCCCAGCTGCACGCACTCGTGGGTGACCTGCACCAGCTTTTTCTTCTCCGGGCTGACCTCGCCGATGCAGAACATCCGGGAGGAATCGGAGAAGTAGCCGTCCAGGATCGTGGAGCAGTCCACATTGACGATGTCGCCCTCCCGCAGGATCACCTGATCGGAGGGGAAGCCGTGGCAGACCTGCTCGTTGACCGAGGTGCACACGCTGTAGGGGTAGCCCTCGTAGTTCAGCGGGGCCGGGATGCCGCCCATGCGGGTCGTGGTCTCATAGACGATGCGGTCGATCTCGGAGGTGGGCATGCCCGGTCCGATCGCCGCCGCCACCGCGTCCAGCACGGCAATGTTGACAACGCAGCTGGCCTTGATCTTTGCAATCTGCTGCGGGTTCTTGATCATCCTGTGCTTCGGGACAATGTGTCCCGCGTCGCGGGCGGTCTGCAGGCGCTCGTCAAACGCCGCGTGGCAATTCTTGTACTTCCTGCCGCTGCCGCACCAGCACGGCAGGTTCCGCCCCAGTTTCTCCAGCATCCCGGATGGCCTCCTTACATCAGAAATCGTGAACATCCTGATGATAGCACAGCCCGGGCGGTTTGTAAAGCGCGCGCCCTCAGGCCTTCGGCTGGGCGGTCACGATGAGGATCTCGCAGGGATTGCCCAGACGCGGCACCAGCACCGTGTTGGTCAGCCCCCGGGAGACCAGCAGCCGCCCGTCGTCGTAGAAGCCGGCGGTCCACCTGGGCAGGAGTCCCTGCCCCGGCGCGTACAGCCCGCGGGAGAGGAGCCGCACCTGGCCGCCGTGGGCGTGGCCGGCGATCGTCAGGTCGATCGGCAGCCCCCGCACGGCGTCAAAATAATACTCCGGGTGATGGCACATCAGCAGCCGCCAGCCCTTCATGCCCGCCAGCGTGCGGGCGGCCTTCGGGTTCGCGCCCTCCGCCCGGGAGGAAAGCCCGCCCAGCACCACATCCCGCCGGAAGACCGTCACGCCGTCGTCCAGCAGCTTCACGCGGCTGCGGCTCACCAGCCTGCGGAAGGCCGGGCCGTCCTCGCTCTTCCAGTCATGGTTCCCGACGGACAGGAAGGTCGGCGCGATCTCCGGCAGCGCCTGCAGGAAGCCCTCGGCATAGACCATGCCGCGGCGGTAGCGGTTCAGCACATCCCCGGGCACCAGCACGGCGTCCACGCCCTGAATCTGCGGGAGGATGTCGTCGAAGCGCTCGTCGTGCAGGTCCGCCAGCACGGCAAAGCGAAAAGGCTGCTTCAGCGCGCCGCGGGCATCCGTCACCGTGCAGGCGTTCACCTGCCGGTGCTGCGGCCTGCCCTGCCGCCGCCGGAGCAGCCCCAGCACCAGGCCCGCGCCATGATCCCGCTGCCCGCTCATGCTTTCGCCTCCGCCCGCCGCCGGGCCGCCAGCAGCAAGCCGGCGCCCGGGAGCACCATCACCAGATTCATGGCCAGCGCCCGCACCAGCAGCAGCCGCAGCGCCGCAGACAGCTGGGCAGCGCAGATTTCCGACATCACTGCCGCGCGTCCGGGCAGATTCAGCAGCGCGACGAGGCCCAGCGCCAGCAGCAGCTGCCCGCCGGCGGCGATCATCGCGCAGCCGGCCAGCCGCAGGCCCTCGCCCCGCTCGCCCCGCCCCATAAGGAGCAGCAGCGCCAGGCAGATCACCATCAACGCCGCCGGCAGCACAAGGCCGAAGCGGGTCAGCAGGCCCGGCAGCCGCGACAGGTCGAAGCGCTTGCCCGCCTCGCGCACGACAGCGCCGGCCGCGTCCATGCGCAGCGGCATCACCGCCGCGGACAGCTCCCGCTCGATGGCCGGCCCGATCACGTCGCGGGCCAGCATCCGCTGCTCATAGACCGACACCCGCGCGCAGTAGGCCTCGTCCTCCAGGATCACGGCCTCCGCGTCCGCGGTGGAAAACCAGATCTGCTCCGTCTCGCCCCGGAACAGCCCCCGCCACCAGGCCGAGGCGGCAGCCGCGTCCGCCGCGATCTTCTCCCGGTTCAGCACCGCCTTCACCGCCTCCGCGGAGAAGCCGTACTCCGCCGACGCGGCATCCACGGCCCGGTGCACCCGCGCCAGCTGCAGCGGCAGAACCTCCGCCTGCGCCCGGGCCCCCAGGCCGCTGTCTCCGGTCAGCCAGCGCAGGGCCAGCGCGCCGTTCAGCACGGTCCAGAGCAGCATCACCAGCAGGCTCAGCAGCACCGCCGCCGCCTGCAGCCAGCCCCTTTTCGCCTTCTTCGCATCCGTCATGGCCGCACCACCAGCTTGACCGCCACGTCAATCATATCGCTCAGGGCTTCCCCGAAGCACAGCCACAGCACCGCCGCCGCCGCCGCGAAGGGCAGCAGCAGCAGCAGGCAGCGGCGCAGCGTGTGTTTTTTCATCATCGTTTCCCCCTGCTGTCGGGGATGTGCCGCATCCCTCACGGACCGATCAGGGACGGCCTGCGCGTGGTCTCGCTCTCCGGGGCTGCCGTCGGAATGTCCTCGGCGGCGGGCGTCGGCGCGGGCGTCGCGATGGGAGCCGCGGTCGGCGCGGGCGTGGCCATCTTCATGTCGCCGGCGTAGAGCACCTCCAGCGTGCGCACGTCCGCGGTGCCGCTGACGTTCAGGCCGTGCGCCTTCTGGAAGGCCTTCACCGCGTTCTTCGTGCCGTCCAGGTAGGTGCCGGTGATCCGGCCGGTGTAATAGCCCAGCTCAGCCAGCTTGTTCTGCAGCCACCACACCGCCTTGCCGGAGCTGTTCACGGACAGCTTCTGCAGCGGCAGCGGCGGCTCCGCCCCGCTGACATAGACCGGCTCCTGGGTGGGCTTGGGCGTCGCAACGGGGAGCATGTTCTTCGTGTTCAGCGCCGGCTTGATCTGGGAGGCCTTCTTCTCCGGGTCGCTGTCCAGGCTGGCCGTGATGGTCACCACAGTGCCCTTGTCCACATAGTCGTAGATCCACTTCGCGTCGGCCACCTGCAGGCGCACGCAGCCGTGGGAGGCGCGGCTGCCCAGCATGCGGTAGCTCTTGGTGCGCAGGTCCATCACGTCCACGGAATTGTACAGCACGGAGTGGAAGGCCACCGACGGGGTGATCTGCGTCCAGTAGCGGGCATAGTCGCCCCAGGCCGGGAAGTAGCACCAGGTCGTGTGCCGGCCGTTCAGCACCCAGTCGCCGATGGGCGAAGGGTTGTTCCGCGTGCCGGAGGAGCACATCATGTCCTTGATCGGGATGGTGTACTCGCCGTTCTCGTCGCGGACGAACACGGTCACGATCTGGTTCGTCACGTCCACCACCAGGTGGTAGGGCAGGGCGTCCGACATCAGGGGAACCTTGGCCGGCTCGCCGGGACGCACCACGTCCGGGTCGTTGAAGATCGCGTTCCAGGTGCCCTCGCCGACGACGCCGTCCGCGTTCAGGGCGTTCTGCTTCTGGAAGGCCTTCACCGCGTTGCGGGTGTGGCCGAGGAAGTTGCCGGAGATCGGGCCGGTGTAATAGCCCAGCTCGGTCAGCCGCTCCTGCAGCTTCTTCACGGCCGCGCCGGTCGTTTCATAGGAGAGCTTCTTCTCAAAGGCCACCGTGGGCGACGGGTTCGGGCCCTGGGGGGTCGGCTGGGCATTGCGCACCACCACGCCCGGGGCGGCAGTCACCGCGGAGGCCACCGCCTCGCGGGCGTCCGTGCTGAAGAGCAGGGCCTGCAGCTCGGGCTCGGCCTCCGGGCTGGTGCCCCAGCCCATCTTCTGCCGGAAGGCCGCCACCGCGGCGCCGGTGGAGTCCAGGTAGTTGCCGCTGACCTTGCCGCCGTAATAGCCCAGCAGGGCCAGCCGCTTCTGCAGCCGCTTCACGTCCTCGCCGGAGGAGCCGTAGCGCAGCGGGCGGTACTGGGCCGAGAGCATCGCGGACTGCGTCGCGTCGCCGGCCAGGCCGTTGGGGTTCAGCCCGAAGTCCGCCTGGAAGGCCGCCACGGCCCGCCGGGTGTTCTCGCCGTAATAGCCGGAAATCTTGCCGGTGTAGTAGCCCAGCTCCGCCAGGCGGGTCTGCAGCTGCTTCACCAGCGCGCCGGTGTCGCCCACGTGCAGGGCGTTCGCCTCCGGGGCCGGCGTGGCGGTCGGCGCCGGCACGGGGGTCGCGGGCGCGGGCGTCACCACGATCAGCTGCATCGAGGCCGGCGTCTCCGGGGCGGCAGTCGGAGCCGCCTCCTCATAGACCAGCTCCGTTTCCTCCAGCTCCGTCTCCTCTTCGAGCGGCTTTCCCTGCTCGTCGTATTCGTCCAGCAGCACCATTTCCCCTTCGCCCAGCGCGGCCGCCGTCTGTCCGCACAGCAGCGCCAGCACCAGCAGCCACAGCGTGATCTTCTTCAAAAGCGTCATCTCCCATTCGGGTTGCCCCGTTCTGATTGCGCGTATACAGGGTTATTGTAATTGTTTTGCAATCGGATTGCAAGCCTTTTTGAAGATTTGTAACAAAGCTGTCAAACTTTCACCCCGCGCACCGGCCGGGAAATGGTGTCCACGTCTTGAAGAATCGCCGCCATTGTGCTATCATGAAGGCAGATACAGAAATTTCCAGACCCGCACCGTCAAGGAGGGACACCCATGAAACGCATCATCGCCATGCTGTCGGTCCTGCTGGCCATCGCGCTGCTCTTTGCCGGCGCGGCCTGCGCGGAGGAGATTGCCATTGAGGAAGAAGCCGCCGCCATCGAGGAAGCCTTCGCGCTGGAAGCGGAGGAGGAGCCCGAAGAAGAGATGGAGGTGGAAGCCGCCGTCTCCGAGGAGGCGCTCCCGCCGGAGGAAGCGCTGGAGGCCGTGGAGGCGGTGGAAGCGGAGGCCGAGCCGGAAGCGGTGTCCGTTGAGGAGTCGCTGGAGGAAGCCCTCCTCCCGGCGAGCGGCGTCTGGGGCACCTGCCCGTGGGAGATCAGCGCGGACGGCGTGCTGACCATCCATGCCGGGACGGGGGAAGACACCAACGGTTTTTCTCCATGGAAGAGTTATACAGACGAGATCACAGCCGTTGTCGCAAGAGAACCGATTCGGCTGCCCGCAGACTCCTCCGGCCTCTTCAGCGTCTTATATCGCGCCACGGAAATGGATCTGAGCGGCCTGGACACCAGCGGCACGACATCCATGATCGATTTCTTTGTGGCTTGCCGCTCTGTGCGCAAGCTGGACGTCAGCGGATTCAGCACCGGGAATGTAAGTCACTTCGCCAGCATGTTCCAGTACTGCGAGAGTCTGACGGAGCTGGATCTGTCCAGTTTTGACACCCGCAATGCCGTCAATATGTGGCAGATGTTTTATGGCTGCAAAAGCCTGACAAGGCTGAATGTCACCAGCTTTGACACACGGAATGTCAATTCGATGGGCGGTATGTTCCGCGGCTGCAGCAGCCTGCAGACCATTGACTTGCACAGCTTTAACACGAGCAAGGTGACAGACTTGTACAGGAAATCCGTCGGCTTCATGTTCGCTGACTGCACCAGCCTGAGGGAACTGGATCTGAGCAGCTTTGACTGCCGTCTGACCTATAGACTCTACTCCGCTGAAACAAGCATGAGCGGCCCGCAAATCGAGATCATCGACAGCTGCCCGTCGCTGAGAACCATCAAAGTTGGCGAATACTCAAACTATATTCCCATGCCGCGTCCGCATGTGCGCGCGAAGTCTGACAACAAAATCTATGATTCCTATGATATCTATCTGCGCACTTTTGCCGACACATACACTGCCATCGTGGATGTGGGCGCCGTGAATTCGATCGAGGCTATGCCGATGGAAACAAACGCCGCCTACATCTCGTGGAGCACCTCGTGGCATGCAAACGGCTATCAGCTCTGGCGCTCTGATGACGGAGGCGCCTCCTTCAAGTGGATCAAGAACTGCACTGCCACCTATGTCATGAACTACTCGCTGACCTCCGGCAAGGAGTATTTCTTCAAGGTTCGCCCGTATTATGAGTGGCCGGACGGTTCCCGCGATTACGGTTCTTTTTCCGATTCCTGCAGCATGAACACACTCAAAAAAATCACGAACCTCACCGGCCGGGGCAAGGACACGAACTGCGCCTTCCTGCAATGGGATCCGGTGCCGGGCTGCACGGGGTATCAGCTGTTCCGCGCGATCGAGGGCACCGGCGGGGTCTACACCTGGGTCAAGAACTGCACGACGACCGAGGTCGCCAACTATGCCCTGACGCCCGGCACCGCTTACTATTACAAGGTTCGCGCCTACATTGAGCGGCCGAATAAGCTGCGTGCCTATGGGCAGTTCTCCTCCCCTGTGAGAGTTGCAATCCTCCCGCAGGGGTCCATCATCAGCCTCATTGGCTCTCCCACCACGGGCAAAGTGCATCTCACCTGGAAGTCCATCCCGGGCGTGACCGGATACCAGCTCTTCACGGGACCGACCGGCGGCAGCGCGCCAAACTGGGCCTGCAACACCACCTTGCCGCTGTCCGACGTCACCCAGCGCGTGACGCAAGGCACAGCCAGGAGTTTCCGCGTCCGGGGCTACATTCAATACGAGGACGGCACGAGATATTACGGCCAGTTCTCCGATGTGGTCAATACCATCCAGTCGACGGGGATTGCCCTGTCGGCGGACGGCGAGATTCTTGAGAACTACGGCGAGGTCTTTGTCGACAACGGCGGCACGCTGCGGCTGACGCCCGTCTTTACCCCGGCAAACACGACGCTGCAGACAGCGGCATGGTCTTCCACGAACGAAACGGTTGCCACGGTGAACAGCAAAGGGGTCGTCACCGGCCTGCGCCCCGGCAAAACCTATATCAAGGCAACGCCGCAGGACGGCGGCCGCTCGGCTGTCTACTGCCTCGTGACCGTACGGCCCGTGTACCGCGCCCTGCTGATCGGCAACGGCATGTACACAAAGGCCTCCGGCTCGAACCCGCTGGATCCGATCTGCGAACTGGACGCCGCCCATCTGACCAGCGCGCTGAGCCGCCGGCACGGCGAGAATAACGCTGACTGGAAGATCACCGTGCAGAACGAGCTGGATGGGCCGGAGATCCTGACATGGATCGGGAATGTCTTCGGCAGCGCCCGCGAAGGCGATGTCAATCTGTTCTTCTATTCGGGCCACGGCCTCGCCGTTATGAACGACGCCGGTCAGATCCTTGTCCGTGATCCGCGCACCGGCTCCCTCTGCGGCGTTCAGGGCGGCAATGTGACGCCGGCTGAGCTGGTCAACCGGATGAACCAGTGTCCGGGCACCTTCATCTGCCTCTTCGATTCCTGCTGCTCCGGGGCCTACATCGCCCAAAACGGCGCGGCGCTCCCTGACGGCAGCATTGACGATCCCGGCGCGGACGTCTTCCTGAGCAGCCTCGTCGGGGCCTTCGCCGAGGGCGATCCCGGCGTGACCATCCCGCTGGCCCCATACGTGGAAAACGGCGAAATTGCCGTCCCGGAGCCCGGGTATGGCGAGATGCAGACCGCGAAGTATTACGTGCTGGCGGCGGCCGGCGCGTTCCAGGACAGCCGTGTTCAAGACATAGATGGCAGCTATTTCACCAACGGTCTCGTGTACCTCGCCATCGGCGGCGCGGAACAGCTGGTCGGCGACGCCAACCGGGACGGCAAGCTGTCGCTGAACGAGGCGTACGACGCGGTGGAAGACTATGTCAAGCTCTGCAACACCTCCCAGCGGACGCAGATCTACCCCTTCGCCTCCTCCTACCCGATTCTGTACCAGTAAGCGCGCTTCGGCGCATGACAGCGCCTG
>OCTW011456651.1_pt1 | contig 11596 bp, 9 predicted proteins | sample 1539671 | NCBI WGS metagenome assembly OCTW01 (sample SAMN02144230, study PRJEB22623) | gut metagenome | biome: sheep rumen | host: Ovis aries | place: New Zealand | reverse complement strand
CTATGATGATCAAAATCATTTCTTCGATACGAGTGCGGTTGAGGATGCCATTGAACAGACATTGGCTGTGAATCCGAATGTGTTGATGGTCATCAAGTCCACTATCCCTGTGGGATACACAGAGTCCGTGAAAAAGAAATACGGCATCAAGAACATCATCTTCAGTCCGGAATTCCTCCGGGAATCCAAGGCACTCTATGACAATCTCCATCCCAGCCGCATTGTGGTTGGAGCTGACGATGACCAGAGGGAAGCAGCGGAGATGTTCGCTGGATTGCTGCAGGAAGGTGCGGAGGATGATAACGTTAAGATATTGATCACTCATCCAACTGAGGCAGAGGCAATCAAACTCTTCGCCAACACCTATCTTGCGGTCCGCGTTAGCTATTTCAACGAGCTTGATACCTACGCGCAGACCAAAGGCCTAAACACACAAGAGATCATTGACGGTGTGTGCATGGATCCGAGGATTGGCAGCCACTACAACAATCCGAGCTTTGGCTACGGCGGATATTGTCTCCCGAAAGATACAAAGCAGCTGCTGGCCAACTACAAAGATGTTCCACAAACGATGATCGAAGCAGTGGTGAAGAGTAATACAGTTCGGAAAGATTTCATCGCAAATCAGATCATTGCTCGAAATCCAAAGGTAGTAGGCGTGTACCGGCTGACGATGAAGTCCAACAGCGACAACTTCCGCGCATCAGCCATTCAAGGCGTTATGAAACGTATTAAGGCGAAGGGCATCCTTGTGATCATCTATGAGCCTACACTGAAGGATGGTGATACTTTCTTCAATAGTCTTGTGGTAAATGATCTGGAAAAGTTCAAGGGTGAAGCGGATGTGATCATTGCTAATCGTTTCGATGCAGATGTTCTTGGGGATGTCGAGGCTAAAGTTTATACGAGAGACCTGTTTAGGAGAGACTAAATATCCGGGAGGATAACTAAATGAGTGAGTTTAACGGAGCAACGCTAATGATTACCGGTGGCACCGGCTCTTTCGGAAACACCGTTTTAAAACATTTTCTGGAGACAGATATCGGACAGATCAGAATTTTCTCTCGCGATGAGAAGAAACAGGATGATCTCCGTCATGAGCTGCAGGCAAAACACCCAGATGCAGCAAAAAAAGTCAAATTCTACGTGGGCGATGTAAGAGACCCGAGAAGTATTGCCGATGCAATGCCCGGTGTGGATTATATCTTTCACGCAGCTGCATTGAAGCAAGTTCCGTCCTGCGAGTTCTTCCCCATGCAGGCAGTAAAGACTAACGTTGAAGGTACAGATAATGTTCTCCATGCGGCGATAGATGCTGGCGTTAAAAGGGTCGTGTGTCTTTCTACCGACAAAGCAGCATATCCCATCAATGCGATGGGTATTTCCAAGGCGATGATGGAGCATGTCATCTATGCGAATGCTCGTGTTGCTGCAGAGAGGTCTGATACTGTTATTTGTTGCACCCGCTATGGCAATGTTATGTGCTCTCGAGGCTCTGTAATTCCTCTGTTCATCGATCAGATTCACGCAGGAAATCCGATAACCATTACTAACCCTGAGATGACCCGCTTCCTAATGAATCTGGATGAAGCGGTTGAGTTGGTTCGCTTTGCCTTCAACCATGCTAACCCTGGAGATTTGTTTATCCAGAAGGCTGATGCTTCTACAATTGGTGATCTGGCTAAAGGAGTTCAGCAACTGTTCGGAGATACGGGTACGAATATCATCGGTACCAGACACGGAGAGAAGCTCTACGAAACCCTTATGACAAGAGAAGAGCGTCTCCGCTCAGAAGATATGGGACATTATTTCCGTGTTGCTGCTGACAATCGTGATTTAAACTACGACAAGTACTTTGTTCAGGGTAAAGTCGTAACTCAGGCGGAAGAAAGCTACACGAGCCACAATACTGTAAGGCTCGATGTAGAGGGTGTTGTCAAGAAAATCCTGACTACGGATTACGTTCAGGAAGAACTAAAGGGAATCAGACACAATTAAGGACTGAGGCGGATGTAGAAACTATTACTGGTTGGCACAGGTGGATTTGGAAGAGTAGTGCTGGAGCATGCAAGCACTCTCTATGACTGTGCTTTCCTTGATGATGGAGATGCTACCGTTGTTGATGATGTTCCGGTGATTGGCAAAACGAGTGAAATGGCATCCTTTTATCCAGAGTATAAGCTGCTATTGGTAACTATCGGAAACAATAAGCTGCGTGAGCGGCTCTACAAAGAAGCAACATCCAGCGGCTACACTTTTCCAAACATAATCCATCCGACAGCATATTTTTCTCCTCATGCCCACATCGGCTCCGGGTGTGTGATCCTTAACAATGCTGTGGTTCAGAACAACGCGAAATGTGGAGACGGCTGTATTTTGAATCCTGGAGTAGAACTGCATCACGACAGCACTATAGGATCCTACTGCTTGGTCTACACAAACTCAGTTGTTCGTTCCCTTACCCACATCGACGATTGTGTGTGGATTGGATCGACGGCGACCGTATCAACTTCAGCGATCGTCCCAGATGATGCAATTATAGGAGATGGAGAAGTATTCAAAGCGAGGTGAGTAGCAATACAGCGGAGGACTATAAAAATACTTTCAGTCTCGCTTTTGATCACCTTGGCTGTTCTTTACTCTTGTGATGCTGTAGCGAAACATGTCCTTCATCAGCGGATGATAGAATATAGTCTCGCCTCCGTTCGAGAAGACGGTGCACCTAATCGTGTGGTTATGATAGGAAAGCAGGGCTACCTAGGGTATTCGTCTGTGCATCTATCCTACCTCAAAGACGGTTGGATAAGCCTCGTCGGTGATAATGCTGAGGAAAGCAACGGATGGAAACTGCTTTCAACCTTCACACTTGAACCAGGGGCATATACATTGACTGGGATGAAGGGACAAGATGAGAATACTTTAGCTCTCCAACTTCATATCGAGGATGACACTGGTTTTTATCGGTACATTTATCAATACGATGAAGATGTGAGCTTCACCATTGACAGGCCGGTGGAAGCAACACTCCATGTACGTGTGTATCCGGAGACTGAAGGAATCAATGTGAAAGCAAGACCGGCGGTGTACAGAGATGAGTAAATGGAAAGATATATTAACGGCGCTGCTTGGGGTTACAGTAGCTCTGATCCTATGGATCACAATACTGAGCCGGGAGGCTTTGATAGGTACCCCGATTACATATCGTCCACTGCATGCATTAATTTCCTTCCTGAAGGAGATTCAAAGAGGGAGAATAGGCGCGAACTTCCTAGGGAATATAATCCTTTTCATTCCTGTCGGTTTCCTGCTTCCGTGTGTAACGGAATGGAAGAAACTATGGAAGACTGTGGTAGCAGGAATCGGATTCTCCCTGTTTATCGAAATCATCCAGCTCATCACTTCACGCGGATGTTTTGATTTCGATGACGTTATATTGAACGGCTTGGGCTGCATCATTGGCTACGGAATACACAGGACAGCTCGAAAGCTATTCACAAAAGGAAGCTTGAATACGTCTGGCAACTAATCATATAATACTGCTTGACCCATGTGGTCAACAATAAATGAAACAAGGGGTGACGACCACATGAACGTATTAATTACAGGAGCGGCCGGAGCATTAGGCCGTAATCTGGTAGAGAATTTGAAGGCAATTCGGGATGGAAAGAACCGGACAAGGCCAAATCTGAAGATCGAAGAGATCTACGAATATGATAGAGATTCCACACCAGAAGATCTCGACCGTTTCTGCTCTGACTGTGACTTCATCGTCCATGCAGCAGGTGTGAATCGTCCCAAGGAAACCTCTGAATTCATGGAGGGAAATTTCGGGTTCACCTCTACATTGCTTGACTGTCTGAAAGCTCATAATAACAAAGCACCGATCATGATCACGTCTTCCGTCCAGGCGACGTTATCTGGCCGGTTTGGAAACTCGGAGTATGGACGATCCAAGCTCGCCGGTGAAGAGCTGATGTTCGAATATGGAGCATCCACTGGGGCACCCGTGTATGTCTATCGCTTTGAGAACATGGTAGGCAAGTGGATTCGTCCTCGTTACAACAGCGCAGTTGGAACCTTCTGCTATTGCATTGCAAGAGAAGAGACTATCACCGTTAATGATCCCTCGGTTTTGATGGAGATGGTTTTCTTTGACGACATTTGCGAAGAAATCTATGATGCCATGGAAGGACATCCACATCGCTGCCATTATGAGGGTGTGGAGGCTGTTTCGGATGAGGCTGGTCGTTACTGCCATTGCCCGGTGAAGCATAAGGCGACATTGGGTGAGATCGTTGACCTTCTCCATAAGTTCCATGATTTCCCGCAGGGCTATATAATCAATTCTCTCACGCCTGGCTCCTTTGAGAAGAAACTCTATGCAATGTATCTCAGTTACTTGCCTCGTGAGAAGACCGTCTTTGATTACAAGATGAATGTAGATTATCGCGGCAGCTTCACGGAGTTGATTCGCACACTTGATCATGGTCAGGTGAGTATCAACATCTCTAAACCCGGCATCACGAAGGGACAGCATTGGCATCAGTCGAAGTGGGAGATCTTTATTGTGGTTCACGGTCATGGCCTGATTCAGATGCGGAATCTTAAAGACGGTGAGATCGAAGAGTATGAGGTGTCTGGTGATAAGATCCAGGGCGTTTACATGAAGCCCGGCTGGACGCATAATATTATTAATCTTAGCGAGACGGAAGACTTGGTCACTGTGATGTTCGCATCAGAGCTATTGGATAAGGACCATCCGGACACGTTCTTTGAGCCGGTTGTGAAGGAGTAATCTATGGTAGAGCATAAGTTTCAATGGAAAAATGATGGCAGACTAAAAATCATGATCGGCTGTGGTACCCGCCCAGAGATCATTCGACTCGCGGCTGTTATGAAGCGCTGCCGGGAATATTTCGATACCTGCATCGTTTACTACAACCAGAACTGGGATCCGAATTTAAGTACGGTATTCTGGGAAGATTTTGAACTATACAATGCGAAAGGTGAGATCGGTCCTGATATCTTGGTGCCGGTCGTGGGTGAGAACCTTGGCGTAACCTGCGGAAACATCCTTGGAAGATCATATGAACTGTTGTCCGAACTTCAGCCTGACGGATATCTTGTCCTCGGTGATACGAATAGCTGTCTGTCCGCCATTTCTGCAAAGCGCCTGCATATTCCGCTGTTCCACATGGAGGCGGGAAATCGCTGCAAGGATGAATGCTTGCCGGAGGAGACGAACCGCAGGATCGTGGATGTTATCTCTGACGTGAACCTCTGTTATTCCGAGTTTGCCCGTAAGTATCTGGCCGATACCGGACTTCCTAAGGAACGGACATACATGACCGGCTCTCCGATGGCAGAAGTGTTGCGGATGAACCTGGAGAAGATTGAAGCTTCTGATGTGCTGGAGAGGTTGGGACTGGAGAAGGATCGGTATATCCTCTTATCGGCTCACCGCGAGGAGAACATCGATACCGAGAAGAATTTCACCAGCCTCTTTACGGCGATCAACGCATTGGCAGAGAAGTACGATATGCCGATTCTCTACTCCTGCCATCCGAGGAGCAAAAAGAGACTTGAAAGCAGTGGCTTCCAGCTTGATCCTCGCGTGCGGGTCAACGAGCCACTTGGCTTCAATGATTACAACAAACTGCAGATGAATGCGCTGGCCATCGTGTCAGACTCCGGCACTCTCCCGGAGGAGAGCAGCTTCTATCTTTCCATCGGGCACCCTATCGCAGCTGTATGCATCCGCACAAGCACAGAGCGTCCGGAAGCTCTGGAAGCAGGAGATTTTATCCTTGCTGGGATAACAACGGATGAGTTGCTGAATGCAACATCTATGGCCATTGAAATGAAGCGGAAAGGTGTTCTTGGTAAGCCCTGCCCTGATTATGTGGATGAGACTGTTTCAATGAAGGTTGTCCGTATCATCCAGGGCTATGTCGGCGTCGTTAATAAGATGGTTTGGCGAAAATCATGACCTTTTTATTCCCAGTAATCCGCGCGGCATTTGGGTTGGATGTTCCATCTATCACGCCTACAGCAGAGGAGTGTGAAGAATTGGCTGTTATCGGAAAGAAACAGTCTATCCTTCCAGTAATCTATGCTGGGCTGAAGAAGATGGATCTTCCAAAGGATCTGCTGAAAACTGTAGACTCTGCCCGCAACAAAGATCTCCGCAGTTTCGTTCTTCACAATGACGCACTTCAAAAGATAGAAACGGCGTTGAATGAAGAACAGATACCGTATATTCCATGGAAGGGCTCTGTTCTCCGCAATCTTTATCCAGCACCAGAGATGCGCACAAGTTGTGATATCGATGTGCTGGTGCATGAAGGGGACATTGATAGAGCTGTTGCCGCCATTGAGCAGGCGACTGACTTCACAAAGCGTAAGCGCAACTACCATGACATTTCCATGGTGAATCAGGCAGTACATCTCGAACTGCATTTCAACATCAAGGAAAATATGGAGAATATCGACAGGTTGCTGGCTCGAGTATGGGATTATGCAGTGCCGGACAATGATAGTAGATACAAGCTTACTCCGGAATTCCAGATCTTCCATGTTATTGTGCATATGAGTTATCACATGGTTCATGGCGGACTTGGAATCAGACCCTTCCTTGATCTGTGGTTGCTTAGGACGAAGACTTCATATGATGAAGAAGCCGTTCGACAGATGTGCTATGAATGCAGCATTTTAACGTTCTACGAAAAATGTTGTGACCTTGTGGAAGCGTGGATGTCAGGAGAGCCGTTACTAGATGAGTTGGCGACGCTTGAGAACTACGCTTTAAATGGCGGAGTATTTGGCAACCGGGAGACTGCTTTGGCTTCAAAACAGCGTGAGCACCGAGGCCTCAGTTATTTTGTTCATCGTGTGTTTATGAGCAGGGAACTACTGTCGACGGAGTATCCTGAACTAAAAGAAAAGCCGTATCTGTTACCGATATGCCAAGTCAAGAGATGGATGCGGTTATTGAATCCTCAGAAGAGGAAACAGATAAAGAAGGAAATTGACACCGTCAGAGCAATGAAAATGGATACAATAGATTCGTTCGATAAATTGCTCGTGAGTTTGGGATTGTAAAAACAACTGAGGAATGCATGAACATCAATACATTGAAAATGTACAGTTACAGAACTGCTTCAGATTTCTAAGTCAATAACGATGGAAAGGAGACAATTAGTGGCTACGAAGAAATCAACAAAAAGCGTGAAAGTTGATATTGCCGCTGGCAGCCGCTCCTTTAATCGTTTTGAAATGCAGGTCAGCCAGACTCTTCATATGGCAATTGAGTTGTATGATAGTCTGAATTATCTCCTTGTTCTTGACCATTACGATGATATAACTCTTTTTGATCTGGATGCGGAACCACTGGCTGTGAGCTATTACCAGCTAAAAACCAGTGATGGGGCTATTACTATTGATTCGGCCATTAATGAGAACTGGATTTCAAAGCTCTATGCGCAGTTAAGCAGACCGGAAGGCTGGCTTGTTAGAGAGCTTGGGCTGATTACAAATGTTCCACTGGAAGTGAAATATAAGATCGAGAGTGAGAAAAAGCGAAAACTCGATAGAACGGATAATCTGACAGCTGAACATACATTGTTCTCAAAACTGAATCCAGTAGTTCAGGAGCGGATTAGAGCAGATATAGCTGAGAAGTTCGGAATAACACCGGACGAGGTTGATCTTTCCAAATTTGCGCACCTTCGCACAACATTGTCTGTGACAAGCCACAGGGATCTGGCTGAAAAGGAGATGTCGGATTTCCTGTTCGATAAGTATCCGAAGATAACTGTCGAAACTGTCAAGGGCATCTATGCTGCGATGATTGAACTCTTATCCCGGCGTCAATCCTATGAAACCATGCCAGAAGATGCAGAGTTCGAGGAAGTTTGGAAGCATAAAGGCGTTACGCGAGACGACTTCAATCGAGTGATTGATCAGGCTATTTCTATTTCTATTCCTGAGTACGCTGATATTGAGAACTTGTTAAAACCGAAGGAAGAGGACAAAGCGCAGGTTAGCCTCGCCTACGTGACAATTGCTACAGACAGCAATAAACGGAATAACCAGGCTCTCTATGAGCTATTCCAGATGACCCAGAAGACGATGAAAGATCACCCCTTTGACGGAAGCAGGACGGTATGGGAATATTGTCATGAAGTGGCGAGAGATATTAGAGAGAGTAATCCTCTCTTGTGTGCGCCATATGATGGCTTGTATATTCCTACTTTGGTCACCTGCTTACTTATCAATGAAGCGCGGAGGTAACTATGAGCAGTATGTATTTTAAAGACATATTGATCGCAGATATCGATAAGCATACTGGGCGCTTTGTTGAATTCCAACCTGGATTGAACGTAGTTACCAGCGCGGACAATCATGTAGGGAAATCCTCTCTGGTCAAATCTCTTTACCACGCTCTTGGTGCGGAAGTCAAGTTTGACAATACGTGGAGCAAATCTACGAAGGTCACGGCTGTAAGAATTGTGGTCAATGATGTTGAATACCGGTTCGTTCGGTTTGCGCGTAAGTTCGCTATCTTTCAGGGTAATACGCTTATTTTCATAACGGATTCCGTCACAAAAGGATTAGCTCCAAAGCTGGAGGAGATATTTGACTTCTCCATTTACCTTGCTGAAAAGAGTGACGCGAAAAAGATTATTCAAGCGCCTCCAGCCTTTACATTCATGCCATACTATATCGATCAGGATATTGGCTGGGCTGGTTTATATGAGAGTTTCCTGAGCCTTGATCAATTTGAGAAAAAGGAACGGATTAAGTCTGTATATTTTCACTTGGGCTTATACACAAAATGGACCATCGAAAAGATGGGTGATCGCGATCGACTCAAGGATGAACTTGCCGAATTACAGGAGAGGGAAAAAGAAATCCGGGTTACCCTAAAGGCTCTTCTTGACGAAATACAGAATCTGATAATTGCTGATAATGAAGAGGAACTCGAAAAGTATCTTACAGTGCCAAAAGAGAGAATAGCTGTTCTTGTTGATGCGGCCGGTAAGGTTCGAAACCGCATACAGGAGTTACAGACCACACTTCAGCAACATGAGTATCAGCTTACGATAATCAAAGAATATCAGAAAAGTAAGGTTCCCGGAGAATCCGATAAGAAGTCATTGCACACATGTCCGCGTTGTGGATATGAGTTTGATGATGAGATATATTCTTTGGTGCGAAGCAGCTATAATCAGTCAAATGAAGAGTACTTACTTCAGCAGATCGAGCTAATAATCGCATCAATAAGGACGGAACTGCAAAAGCAAGAGCAAGAGTATGTGCGGCTCATGTCCGAACTGCGCGAGCAGGAACAAGCCTATGATGAATCCCAAGATGCCTATGATGCTTATATTCGGCATCGCGGTCTTAGGGAGACTGTGAGAAAATACCAAGTGGAGCTTGCCGAGAATATCGTTGCACAACGTGATAAAGAAGACGAGATAAAGGAGATCAACAAAGCCCTACGTAAGATTGAAGGCAAGAAAGACATTGAAGCTAGTTATATTGATCATGTGAAAGGAAACATTATTCGACTCAATGCCTGGGATGCCTCTTTTGAGGGAAAAATAAAGCTCTTAACGCCGATTACTGCCCAGGGATCGTTGGAAGGAAAGATTGTTCTGTCACAGTATATCGGTTTGTTCCAGACAATGGATGGAATTCAGAGTTCTGTTATCCGTTTTCCGTTTGTAGTTGACTCTCCGAGAGGAAACGAAGCAAGTGACGCGAGCAGTCGGGATATACTGAATATGATTGCAGGAATTCGTTCTCTACCACAGATTATTTTGGCTACTGTTGATTATGATAAGTACAAAGTGAGCGAAGACGCTAAAGTGATCAGACTGACCGAAATGCGTAAACTGCTAGATGAAACGTCATATGCAGAAAGGCGGGAGGAGATTGAAAACCTGTACGGACTTTTGAGTGGAGAAGAATAAATATAGATTGCCGGAGAGGGCGTCTGGCGCGAAAATCTCCAGTTTTCCGGCTTTCTTTTCGCTTTTTGAAAACTCAAGGAAATACGTTAGTTATGAGGAATATAGAAAGATGCGTCATGAAGAAGATGATGAATATTTTGAAGTGACGTATGATTAAACCTTAGATCAACGTAAAAGTAGAACTACATTGATCTATTCTTAACAACATCTGCGGAAAACCGCAGTTTTTCAACAGAATATTGTGCTTCTGGGATAGGACTGCTATAATTAATGTAGTTCTACTTAAAACTACTTTATCTAAGGAGTAGTCCCATGGCATTCATCAAAGCACAAAAGATTGTCCGTGATGAAAACGGAGTTATAACAAGTGGCTCTGCCGCAATTGTTGACACAGTTTACATCAGCACCGGAAGCAAAAATCACAGTAAGCATAACGTCCGGGAGAAACTTGGCAAGGTTCTTTATCTGAGTGAAGACCGAAAGAGCGGCATTTTCATGTCTCCGACCAGAGGGCTGGTAGAATACAATGCTCTTACGGATACTTTTGAAGGTGTCGAACGCGATGACAGCCGGATCTGCCGCCAGGAGATATTTCCTGATACAGAGATCCACACAGTGTTTGGTGATACTTTCCTGTTGCTGCATTTTTTGGAAAAATGCGGTCTCATTTCGATTTTAAGGGCCGTTTTTCCAAAAGATGAGGTATATGAACGTGTACTGTGCCACATCCTTCACGGGGTGCTGAAGGATGGATCAAGGATCTCCTGCGACAACTTTCTAAGGAAATCTTTTGCTTCCTACATTTTGAAGGATGTACCTGTCTCAAGCCTTCATTCGGATACGAGGTTTTTTACTCTGATGGGTGAGGACAGCCTGAAGGTGTCTTATTTCAGGACATTTGTTGCCGCGATGCAGAAACAGGATCCCTCTTTCGGAAAAGGATGTTACGTGGATTCCACGCCGCTTCCGAATGATATTGACAATAACCCGTTCAATGCACTGTGCTGCCACGGGGTGTCCTCGTCAGAGGTTATGACACGGCTGATCCTTGTTCTGGATGAAGAAACAGGTCTTCCTGTCTGGTACGATATCATTCCCGGAAATGTCCTTGACATCAATACTGTCATGACGATCGTAAATGATGTCGCTGACACTCTGGGCATTGAGATCGATTCGCTTGTTCTTGACGCCGGCTATGTTTCCAAAGAACTGATCGGAGCCTTCCACATCGGTACAGAAAAGACCATCATTGGAAGGATGCCTGCCCGTAAAGGCTATCCGTTCAAAACGCTTTACTGGGAAGTGAAGGATCTGATCGGAAAAGGTAAATACGCCTTTGTCCGCAAGCATCACGCATATTTCGGTATCAAAAAAAGGATCAAACTGTTTGAAAAACCGATATACGCATATGTTTATGTTGATCAGTACAACGCCCTTAAACGATTCAGCGATTATCTTGTTGATCATGAAGATGAGTACGCTGAGCTTAAAGTTAAGGACAAGGACTGGTATACAGTAAAGTACGGTTATTTTGTTCTTGTCTCCAACATAGACACTTCTCCCAAAGATCTCCTGTCCGATTATTTTGGAAGGACAGATATCGAAGTCGTCTTTAAGAC
>OCTW011481585.1_pt1 | contig 11598 bp, 12 predicted proteins | sample 1539671 | NCBI WGS metagenome assembly OCTW01 (sample SAMN02144230, study PRJEB22623) | gut metagenome | biome: sheep rumen | host: Ovis aries | place: New Zealand | reverse complement strand
ATTATATTCCTAATACAACTTCCTGCTTAAATGGTATAATGTTTGTTGCTTTGATAGGTACATATTCAAAACACTGGAATTATATGCTATCTTATAAGTGTAAATGTTGTTCGTAATTAAGGAGTGATAATTATGAATATAATAATAATTACAGGATGCAGTTTTATTATAGTTGTAGCAATTGGAATTGTTATATGGTGGTATAGAAGAGGTACAAAGAATAGAAGAACTTTTAGTGCTAAAGATATTGGCATAGCGGATGGCTGGATAACAACCTCAAATTTTGAAAACTATGCTAAACATGATAATATTTCTGTAAAATATTCGTATTTATATAAGATCGATGGTAAAACTTATACTGGTGAAGAAGTTGTTAATAAGTTTTCCTTATACGATGCGTACAACATAGATTTTTTTAACGGGGGTATGGTACATAATCAACCAATAAAAGTTGTATATAATAAGGATAATCCGGATGATTCATATATTTGTTTAGATATGCCTAAAGAGTCGAAGAAATATGAGTATACCGGATGGTGATATTACGAATTTATTGAAATTGTCGGATAGAAAACTGTTGTAATAAAAACTAATAAAGGATTTAAGTATTATGGACGAAAATTCAAAGACTCTAACTGAAAAAGAGAAAAAGTTAATAAAAAAACTATATATGTGTGCAAATCTAATATTTCCTATGTTGATTGGCAGCTTTTTAATTGAGATTGCTGCAGCTATTCCAGTTATCATTATTGATATCATAACACTGTCTGTGGGTGCTACACCAATAATTTTAAGTTTACTGTTACCACCGATTCCATTTTTACTTTGTGCTTCTTATACATATTTATTTTCAAAAATTACTGTTCAAAGTGAAAAATGGCAAAATATCGTCTATAAGGCTTATCAAAACGTAAATGATGCCAATGAATTTGTAAAAGAACAAGAACAGACAGAATACGACTTAAACAAAACTGATAAAAAAAGAAGTGGAGCAACAGCTATTTTCTTTGGTGGTATAGCTATAAACAATATAACCAAAATAAAAGAAATTCAGCAAATAGGTACAGCAATCGGTGGAGTATTAGTAGGAATACATTTTTTCGAATTAGGTAAAATTATTAGTGAGCATGTAAAACAAGTTGCAGATATATTTAATATACCTTTACCAAACAAAATAAAAAAAAGGATTTGGCTAAATTTTGTAATTCTGCCATCAATTATTTTATTAATTTTGATTTCTGTTATCTTGGGTATTAAAAGCGGAAATACTTACAATAATACTAAACAAGCTCAACAAACAACAATAAATACAGTACAAGAAAAACTTGCAAACGATGAAAACATAAGAGTTGTTACCAATACATATGATAGAGGCAAGAACACAGTAAGTGTAGATTTACGCCATGAGATAAATGACAATCTAGATTTTTGGGCAGACTTTAGAATAAACGAAGATAATACTATAAAAGAAATAAATTATACTCTTTGTGCTGATGATATTAATGATTGCAATAAAGAAGAATTTTTTAATATTTTTAAGGAAGAAGTCGTTAAATCAAATAATTTAGTACAAAAATTAGATTGTGCCTATAAAGAAGTTGTTGCGTTATATCTTCCAACGGAAGAATGTAAACAAGCCTTTTTATCTACACCAGAATGGCAAAACTTAAATAGTTCACCTCAATACATAAAACCTACAACAGATACTGTATATTGCGACTGTGTGGGTTATAAAAGTACAGTTAATAGAGATGAACAGCCTTATTATTTATCTATAAAGGTGTATATGAAAGAAAATACAAGGAGAGCAACATATGAATAAAACAAGAAAACACATTCCATTAATACTAATATCTGTATTAGCAATAACCGTGCTTACATTAGCAGGTTGTAGTTGTACCAATAAGTCTAGCGACCAGTCTTCTGTATCAAAGTTCAAATCAATAATGAAAGAACATAACTATTCAGTTAAGGAATTGACATATAATCCAAATCTTCCTTATCAAGATAAAACACTTCCTATGCCAGACTCATTTACAGCAACATCTAGTGATTATGATACTTTTGTATTTTATGAATGTTATAGCAAAAATGAAGACGACCTTCAATATGCACAAGATACATATAATAGCAAAAAGTCTGCATTAGAGAGCCTAAAGGATAAATACTATCCAGTATATGAAGATGCTTCTACTGATGAATATAAGAAAGAAATATATAGTGGTGAGTCTACATATGTCATTTTGATATATCAAGATAACAAAGTATTAGAAATTGAAACATTACCAAAGCATATTGATGAGGTAAATAACCTATTAGAAGAATTTGGTTATAGATAGAAACAGTAAAAAATCTAATTAAGGAGAAAAAATGACAGAAGAAGATTTAAAAATAATAGAAGATTTAGCTCCATATTTAGCTAATACTTTAAGAAATGAAAATCCTGACTCTACTGCATATAAAGCGGCTATGAAAACTGTAGAATCTCCTGAATTTCAAGCAAGAATGGATGTATTAAGAACCCATGAATATACAGTTACTACACAAGGAGTAGTTATCGCTGATACTCCAACCAATAGCGAACCAACAAACTGGGGAGCAGTCATTGGAATATTGCTTGGTTCAATAGCTTTATTATTTGTGATAATTGTTCTTATATTGAGATTATTGATAAAAGTGATAGGAAAGAGAAAAAAGGACACGATTTATGTCTGCACCTGTACAAAGTGTAAAAATACTAGAGAAGAGAAATATGAGAATGTTTTTAAAGGTCTCATGGGTGGAATGACTAGATATAGCGAAAAGTATAAAATGAAAAAGTCATTCGGTATTGGTATAGGTACAGCATATTTTGGTCATTATCAGAAAAAGATATATTGCCCTACATGTAATAAAAAGACTTGGCATGAAATAGAAAATATAAATGATGTAATGTATGATGGACTCCCTACTCTAAAAGAAGCAAGGGATAGGATGTTTGAAAAGGAAATGAATAAACAATAAGGGGAATAATTATGAGTGATTTGAACTTGGATGATTTAGTAAGAGATGTAGCAGAGGCTCAACGTATAGCAAATGTCGCAAATGGAGTAACAAACACCTTAACCAACCACAATATCGTTAACGATGATATTACTAGGGGTGACACTGATGTGAAGGACTTGAATAAGATATATTATTTGTCTGAAAACGAAGCTGTAAATTGCATAAGAACTTGGTTAAAGGAAAAGAGTGTTGGATATAAAGCGAAGGATGTAATTACTGTTATATTCTATATAGTTGCATTTCTTATGTGGCTGTTAACAGTTTTGTTTTTTTATTTAAATATTCCATCTAATTATTATAATTCTGAGACATTAATTATTTCGATTCTTATAGGTTTTATTGTATTTGTGATAGTTTTTGTGATAGCTAACTCTGTAAGACATGGGTTGTTTCTGCATCGTGGTTATCCGTATTGTCAACAAGAACGAGAGGTTTTAAGGATAAATGATGACACAATAGAGCATTCTTATCACAAATTGCCAGAGAAATCAAGGGTGGACATTTGGATATTGAAACTCAATAAGCTTAAGAGACCTAGTGAGCAATGGCCTGAGAATAGAGATGTGTATAGAATTTCAAAAGATAAGATAAAAGATATTGTATATTATTCTAATTATCACATGGTAACAATTATCGGTGAAGGTGAGATGGTATCGTTTAATGATTATAATGAAAAAATAATTAATCACGATATTCGATGGTTTTTTGATAGTGATTCGGGATATAGTTTCTTCCTTGCACTAAGTGAGGATGAGCGTAAAGAGGCGCTAGAAGCATTGAGTAAATTACACTCAGTAAAGAGTGTTTAGGAGGATAATGAATAAACAATGAATACGAGAAAACACATGATACGAAGTGCTTTTTTAATATTTCTGTGCATGATGTTAATGATGTGTATAACAGCTTGCGGAGAAAAAGAAACAAAAGAATATCCTGAATTGGTAATAGACCACGTTAATCTCTCAAAAGGCGGGATTTCTTATGGATTAGATATGCCTTTAATCAAAAAAACAAATGAAAATATATACACCAATATAGGTAGCAGGGATGTATCTGAGTTTCTTGATGGCGATGTTCAGATTGTTTCTGATGATAGGGTTTCTTGGCAGTTAGCAGGTCATAAAGAATATCCTGATATAGGTATAGAATTATCTTTAAATGAGAATTATGTTACCAATATTAAAGAACAATCAAAAAAAGAGTTTCAGAATAGTGTTTATTCGTTAAAAGAAATTGGCCGATATACAGGAAACAACATTGAAGGATACTTATATCAATTCAATGAATCTACTGGAAGATTTCATAATAACAATTCTTACGCAGCCTATTTAATCAAATCGGTTGATAATGGTTATCTTTGTACTATAATTGTTGCTTCAAATGCAAAAGACTCGAACCTCATAGACTATATTCTTGAAAAATTTAAAAACGAGTTTGGAGAGTTAAAATTTGAAAAGGTATAATGTAATACACAATATGAGAATAGATAATTGAGGTTGAATTAGACTAAAACTATATGAAATAGAAATCCATTAGAATGGAGAAATAATAACCAAGATTGTTCTTTGATGGAGGAATAATAGTGAATAAAAAATTAACAGATGTAAACAAAAAGAGATTAATAGGCTGTGTTTGGGGAACGATATCCTCATTAGTTGGACTAATTGTTATATCAACCATTGTTTATTATGTGAAATATAATTATATCAACTGGGGAATAACTTTATTAACGTTAGGTATGACGGCTGCTTTAGGACTTGGCGCAGCATTTGTATATTATCGTAAACTTCTTGCCAGTCAAATAGAGTCAGATTGCCATTTGTCTAATGAAGAAAAAGAAAAAGAAATAGCTAAATTAGGTATTGATAGAGATGAAATAAAAGGCATTGTAAGAGCCTAGAAAGAACATAGGGCTTATTATAGCCGGAGCAATCGGCTCCATCGCAGTTATAAGCTTTTTAGTATTTTTCTTTATGATAGCTGCAAATAAGATTTAGGAGAAAGTTTATATGTAAAATATACATATAACTACATCGTAAATGGAAGAACGTATAACGGCTCACAAGTTATTCACAGACTCAAATTATATACGGTCTATCATATTCTTGAAATTTTAAGAATGAACTTGGAGTCAGAAGGTGTGAGAGGTTCTAATGAATAAATATGATTATGACAGAGAGAAGGAACGAATTGTTAATGGATTAGTTGCGTGTATTTTTGGATTGGCGCTTTCGATGGTGGCTTTGTGGATGATGTATAGAAATATATATACGATGCTCATCTTGTTGTCTATCTCTTTATTTTCAAGTTGCTTATTTTTTGTAATTGGGTTTTTATATATGAAATATGCTGCAGAAAAAGTAAAAAAATGGGAGAAGAAAAAAATAAGTGTTGTTAGAAATCTTATGCTTATATTTCCGACTATAGGAGCTGTTCTTGGAAGTTTAATATATTCTGAGATTATTTCTCAATTTGACGCTGATAACGAACTTAATGTGTTGACAATCATATGTATAGTTGGTGTAACAATCACATTATCGGTGGGTGTATATGCTGTGATTTGTTTAGTGAGACTTAGTAAAAGAAAACATTAAATGAGTTTGGCAACAAAGTCAAACATTACACAATTCCTTCTACAGAAATCTTCAAAAATACTATATACCTTTTATATAAAAGTCTTAAGAACTACGGTTTTAAGGCTTTTTTCTTTTCTAGTCGTTAGATTACGTCCATATGCCTCATATAATGGCAATTTGGCTTATGAAAAATGTCACATATGTGTGATATAATATTATTATTCGTTTTGCAGGTTAATTACAGGAGGAAGAGAAAGTGAGTAAGAAAACTAAGGTAATCCTGATACTTATATTGGCACTTGTACTGGTAATTGTAATTGGAAGCTTTATAATTAAATTTTTGACAAATCTTTATGGTGTATATACATCGGTATCTACTGTTATAGCATTTATAATAGGAGCTGTAATAGGCATTGCCATAGGTTTGGCGATTGGTTACATTAGGGGTAAAACTAAGATAGACTGAAAGGTTATTACATGGCAACAAGATTAATCCCTATTACAGTTATAAGGGACATATGATTATTTGAAAAAATATTGTGAAATTTTATGAAACAATGATATACTGATTGAGTAAGAACATTTAATATAATCTGATTTATATACGGATGAAGGTAGTAGAATTACAGACTAATCAGGCTAGGAGGGGTGTTATGGCAGAAAAAAGTAAAAAAATCAAACCAATAATATGTATCTTGTTATGTGTTGCGATACTCATGCCAATGTTGGCATTAGGTATTCCGGCGGCTGTTCTACAAGGTAGAGAGAAGACATATGAACAACTTGAAAAAAAGAAGGTGCCGTTTGATAGTTCAGGAGCGTACACCATTTCTTTTAATGAAAGGAAAATGTTAAAGGTACTAGATGATGGCTCGTTGCAAGAGACAAGTGAAGCCTTGCCGGTAGAATTTGAAAGTATTGCAAAAGAAGATATTACTGTTAGCTATGGTTATTTGACTACTACTGAAAAAGCTGAAGCTACTAGCGATAAAGGGGTTAATGACATAGAGGTTATACGTAAAAACGCTGAGATAACAGGATTTCAAAATGACGGAAAGCAGATTGACGTTTCTTTTAACGACGATAAGGACTTCCCTAATAATGGCAATGATTGTTATATTATTTCTATTGAAAAGGCGAAGCGTGCTGTAATTATAGAACCTCAGATACCGGATAATACTTTATCATCTAATACAAAAGAGGTATCTAGTGAATCTACTCAGAATACAATAATAGTTACATCCAAGGAAGGAAATTTCTCTCCAACAATCAAGCCTGAGGATGTTAGTTTGGACTATTCGTTTAGGGACATGAAGGTAGAGAGTGTAGTGCCTGACGGTAATAAGCTTATGATTAATCTATCAGGTACGCCGGTTATTATTCCTGAGATATCTACAGTATATACAGACGGAGAGATTGAGATAGCACCTAGTGGATTTGAGAAAGCAAACAAGCCGGAAGAGATTACATTTGAGATATCTGTTCCTCTTGTTGCTATTGATACATCTGCTATTACAGAAAGTAATGGTACATATACAGTTCCTATTAATGTAAGTGGAATTGATGTATCAAAGCTTAACGAAGATACTATTGATTTTGGTGACAATACCAAGGTTAAGAGTGTTACTACGAAGAATGGGCAGGTAATTGCTGAAGTAGAAGCTGAAGACATGGACAGCCTCGGTGGACACGTTAAGATTGGCGACAATCATTATCTGTCAGGATATTCCCATGCAAGTGTTGGAATAATGCCACTTTCATATAGCAAAGAAGGTGATAATTTTGTACTTGATATTTTTGTTGTAGCGAAAAACGGTAAGATAAAAAAGAATCTGGATAAATCACAGATTAATCTTCATGATGACTTTGAAGGGGGAAGCATTGTCTCATTAGAAGAGCAGGAAGATCAGAATATTACATTAAGAATAGAGGTGCCTTCTAACGGTGTAAGCATAGAGGATATGAATCTGTATGGTACATTGGAATTTACAGAAGGAGCGCTAGTGGAAGATTGGGGTGATAGCGCACCTGCATATTTTATTACTGCGACATATAACCAAGACCTCTTCGAGGTTATAATTTCTTCTGATATGTCTAATGATACTACAGGATTATCAAAGTCGAGTATGTTGGCATCCCTTTTTGGAAATGTTGTATATGCAGCACAGCCTGCCGCTAATAATAACAATAACGCTGCAGCAAATAATAACAATAATAACGCTGCAGCAAATAATAACAATAATGACAATAATAATATTGATAAATCCCTTGATAAACACGCACTTAAAACAAAAGCATGGGGTACCGGGGATATTTTAGTTAACTATACTGTTGATAAGCTGCAAAAGGTTAATTCAACTGCGGCAGCTGTAGGTACGTGGGGTAAGATAGGGTATAATTTTGCCAAGGGTATAATTTCGAAAGATCCATCGGCTATAGCATCCGGATTAATAGGTATATTTGATGCCATCGGATTGTTTGAAGGAGGTGAAGATCCTAATAATCCTTCTAATAAGACGGTGGAAGATAAGCTTGATGACGTAAACGTACTGTTACATGCAATGGATGAGAAGCTTGACACGGTTTTAAAGAATCAATACAAAGCTATGACACAAGGATACGAGAACGCTCTTGATATGCTTAGAACTGACTGTAAGACAGTTATGGCAATGATTCAGGCAGCAAAAGAAATCTATAAGAGTCAAGGTGGTGTTGTTCCTACTAAAACTTCTACGAAAGAGCAACTGGACAAATATAACGCAGATTTGGTTAAGATTATATTCGAAGAAGAGAAAAAAAATAACAGTACCTTCAGAGGATATTCTGACGCTATTCGACGAATAGAGAGTAATTACAACCTTGTTACAACGGAGACGTATAAGCCTTGGGATAAGAATCCTATATACTATAATGATAAAATCTGGTCAGAATACTTTAACTATGAGTCGCAAGGATATTACTTGAGAGAGGCTTACAGAGCTAATGTGAGGTTTCGGATTGAGCAAGCTTATAGAGTATTGTCCTTCCACTATGAGATGTCTGCAAATCCCGGTACGCATATTACTGTGGCAGAACGATACACACAAGCACTTGATATGATAGATGAACATCCGGCTGGAACGGAACCGACGGAACTATTATACCCTACAATGGATGCAGACCAAAGTAAAACACTCTATAACAGCGAACTTACGACACCGGTATACAGTTCTACACTTAATAAAATGGTAACCGGCTGGTATATCCCCACAAATGGAGTAACAAACGTAGGTAAGATAACGTATAAGAATGGGTTTGCATCGAGCGAGATAGTACAACAGTTCGAGACATATCCCGGAAGCAAGGATATATGTGAGAAATATATATCCAAGCTTCATGGTAAAACCGTTATGGATGATTTGGATCTGGCGTTCCCTGGGATAGGAAATGTAATAATTAACAATTACCCAAATTATCAAGAACGTCGTATAGGTGATCCTATCCACGGAGAGGTACAACAGAGACCGGTAGGAGCTATTGGATTTGGAGGTCAATGGGCAAGGAGTAAGTGGAGAGGATTTCTTAATGGCGATGCAAGTGGTAAGACGTGGCGTTGGTGGGAGAACGCAATTAACACGCTTGGTGAATATCATAGTCTTAACACTTATGATACAATTGTAGATACAAGATACAATGAGACGAACCCTTTCCCAGATAATCCGGTAATACTATTAAGATTCAAGTATAAATAAGAAGTAATAGATGGGACAGAATGTCACAGTCATAAGCTATTTACAAGCGAACCAAGAAAAATTATATTTATATTTAACAAAGAAGGATTAGCAGTATGCTAATCCTTCTTTTAGTGTTTTTTCTTGCTATTTTCTCAATATATGATACTATATTTAGAGTGAGTTTTTCTGTCTATAGACAGTATATTATGAGAATGTTGCCAGATGATTTGTATATTTGGGGACAGGTTTTGTAATTTTAGAATTAGTATTAAGAAGGAATTGATATGACTGATAATAGTTATATGTTTGTGGATGAAGATAAGGAAGATATTAGTGAAGCTGGAGGTGTTGAGCCAAAGGGTAAATATCTTGACAAATCTGTAACAGGCAAGATAGAGGATGAGAGTACTATTAATCTTGTTGCTGATGAAGATGTAGTAAGAGAATTGTCTTTTCAGGAGAGACTTGAAAAGAAGGCATCTGATTTACAGGAGAATATCCACGAGAATTTAAAAAATAATATAAAAGATAATACTGATAGTTCAAGTAGTGTTGCTCTTAATTCAGAAAGAATTATAGAGAAAGGGAAGGGATTTGGTGTTGCATCCCTGATATGTGGAATAATATCTCTTACACTGTTTTGCAGCATATTTAATGTGTTTTCTTCGCTTCTTAGTATTATTTTTGGAATAGTTCATATTAGAAGAGGCGGGAAGAAAGGTATAGCAATCATTGGAATGCTTTGTAGCGTATGTTCTATAATTTTACTTATTATATGTATGACTTTAATAATGAGCAATACTGCATTTCTGGACATGATTACGTCTAGTATGCTTAATATGGGAATTCTCTCTGTTAGGTAGAAATTATTTGTACATAGATTTATGTAGTTTCTATTAGATGCTACATTGGAAGGAGAATAAAATGTATAACAAAGTTTCAACTGATCTTAATTTTGTAGATCGTGAGAAGCAAATCGAAAAGTTCTGGGATGATAATAACATTTTCCAGAAGAGTATGGATTCAAGAAAAGAAGGAGAGACATATACTTTCTATGATGGCCCGCCAACAGCTAATGGTAAGCCTCATATTGGACATGTTCTTACTCGTGTTATTAAAGATATGATTCCAAGATATCAGACCATGAAAGGTAAGTTCGTTCCTAGAAAGGCAGGATGGGATACTCATGGACTTCCCGTGGAACTTGAAGTTGAGAAACTTCTTGGTCTTAATGGTAAAGAGCAAATTGAAGAATATGGTATGGAACCATTTATTGATAAATGTAAAGAATCAGTGTGGAAATACAAAGGTATGTGGGAAGATTTCTCTGGTACTGTTGGATTCTGGGCAGATATGGATAATCCATATGTAACTTACGATGATGATTTCATTGAGTCTGAATGGTGGGCGCTTAAGGAAATATGGGATAAGAAACTTCTATATAAGGGCTTTAAGATTGTACCTTATTGTCCTAGATGTGGTACACCATTATCATCTCAGGAAGTAGCGCAAGGGTACAAGACTGTAAAAGAGAGATCTGCAGTTGTTAGATTTAAATGTGCAGACGAAGATGCGTATTTTCTTGCATGGACAACAACACCCTGGACACTTCCAAGTAATGTTGCTCTTTGTGTTAATCCTGATGAAACATATATCAAGGTTAAAGCTGTTGACGGTTATACATATTATATTGCACAGGCACTTGCTGATAAGGTGCTAGGACAACTTCTTGAAGAAGGGGATGACAGTAAGGCGTACGAAGTGCTTGAGACCTTCAAGGGAACTGACTTAGAGAGAAGAGAGTTTGTGCCATTATATGATTGTGCCAAGAAAGAAGCTGACAACCAGCATAAGAAAGGCTTCTATGTAACATGTGATGATTATGTAACAATGTCAGATGGTACAGGAATCGTCCATATTGCACCGGCATTTGGTGAAGACGATGCGAAAGTTGGAAGAAAATATGATTTGCCGCTTGTTCAAATGGTTGACGAGAAAGGTGTAATGCTTGATGAATCACCATTTGGAGGAATGAGAGCAAAACCTACAGAAGAAGAGATGAAGAAGGGAGCTGTTAGTTGTGACCCTGAAGTTATAAAGGACCTTTCTTCTAGGAAACTGCTTTTTGACGCACCTAAGTTTGAACATGATTATCCTCATTGCTGGAGATGTGATACACCTCTTCTTTATTATGCTCGTGAATCTTGGTTTATCAAGATGACAGAAGTAAAAGATGACTTAATTAAGAATAATAATACTGTTAA
>OCTW011558926.1_pt1 | contig 11599 bp, 5 predicted proteins | sample 1539671 | NCBI WGS metagenome assembly OCTW01 (sample SAMN02144230, study PRJEB22623) | gut metagenome | biome: sheep rumen | host: Ovis aries | place: New Zealand | reverse complement strand
GTTCCAGACTCCGGAAGAGGCAGCCAAGCAGGCAGTGGAGAACGACGTTCACGTCCTTGGCGTCTCGTCGCTTGCAGCAGGTCATAAGACTCTGATTCCGCAGGTGATAGCCGAACTCAAGAAGCTCGGTCGTGAGGATATCCTCGTTACCGCCGGCGGTGTCATCCCTGCACAGGACTACGACTTCCTCTACAAAGCCGGCGTCGCCGCCATCTTCGGTCCCGGCACACCCGTCGCATATTCCGCAAAAGTAGTGATGCAACTGCTGATGCAGGAGTAATGTGTTTCGATAGGAGTACATCTATAATACAATAGGTGTACTCCTATTTCTATTTTTTCAAGATAGGAATATCGAAGAGATAGTATAGGAATAGACATCTTTTTATGATCGAACTGCTACAAACTATTGACGAGTACCGCAGTCTTGGTATTGTTAATCAAATTGACTACAAGAAATTCTACTTGTATTCTATCATCACGCACTCCACTGCTATTGAGGGAAGTACCGTCACTGAGGTAGAGAATCAACTGCTTTTTGATGAAGGTATAACGGCTCCCGGTCGCACTCTCCAAGAGCAGATGATGAATCTTGATCTCAAAGCGGCATACGAGGAAGCGCAACACCTTGCTACACAACATGCCGATTACAGCGTTGAGTTGCTTTGCCACTTGTCGTCTATCGTGATGAAGAACACAGGTAGCACCTACAACACGCCACTCGGGTCATTCTCGGCTTCCAATGGAGACTTGCGTCTTGTCAATGTTACTGCAGGTTATGGCGGACGCTCTTATCTTGCCTTTCAGAAAGTGCCGAAGGCGTTGTTGGATTTCTGCCATTGGCTCAATAGCGAACGCAAGAAACTGCCGAAAAATGACATCATTGCTGCATATCGTCTCTCGTTTCTGGCTCATTATCGCCTTGTCAGCATTCATCCGTGGGCAGATGGTAACGGACGTATGTCGCGTCTTGTGATGAATATGCTTCAATATGAGTATAATCTCATTCCTGTTAAGGTGCTTAAAGAGCAAAAATCTGAATACATCCAGGCCCTCAATGACACTCGCGACAGCGGTAGTGAAACAATCTTTCCTGATGTTATGTTGCGCCTGCATAATCAAAACCTGCAAACCGAAATCAATGCTTATAAGACCTCAATAAATGATATAAATGTCGGGAAAGATGTCGTGAAAGAACTTAGTGAACGACAACGTTTTATACTTGAAATACTTGCAAAAGACAGCACTCTTACCATACCGCAAATGTCGGGAAAGACCGCAGCCACCGAGCGCACTATTCAGCGTGACTTGCAATACTTGCAGCAACTTGGTATTCTCCGCCGAATCGGTGGTCGAAAAGAAGGTTATTGGGAGGTAATACACCCCTACGAATAGCTGCATTTTGAAATCAAAACTATTTCGTAATGCAGATATCAAGCAATAATCTACGGCAAAAACACGGCAAAAGGACGGCAAAAACCAAAGAGAATGCCGAGAGACAAGACCAACAATCACGAGCGAATGAGCCAATATTGGCTCATCAAATAGTGCTCATCTAAAAAAAAATAATTATGGCAAAAATAGATTTGGAAATACCAATCAGCAGCATTCACGGCAGTCTTGACCATGACAGCGAAATATATTATGCCAAACGACTCGGCACTACCGTTGCCAGCCATTATCCCAAACACAAAGACCCCAAGAAGATTACCGCCCGCCAGCACGACCTCAACAACCGATTTGCCAAAGCGGTAACCCAAGCAAGCGAAATCCTGCAAGACCCTGAGCAACGTGCCGAATGGCAAACACGCTTCAACGCACAACAAGAACCGCGCAAATACAAAACCCTCCGCGGCTTCATCATCGCCCAACTTAACAAGAATAATTAATCAACAATATATTTTGAAACGACACACTATATGAATAAAGCCAAACAAATACTAACATTAACAGGAAAAGAAGCATTAGAATACTTTCTCCAATCTTCACAATATCACAATTTCGAACTTCCTGAATACTTTGAATTTGACAAAGTCCTCAACTATATTAAGAATACTATAGACACTAAAACCTATGAGGATTGTTTGGCAGACACTCTACCCGACAACCTGAGTGATGTCAACCTTGACATACTTCTCAATAAGGACGGCAGATATGCTGTGCGTCCGATAATGTTAGTTAACCCTTACTTATATTATTTCCTTGCTCGTGAAATAAGCAATAACTGGGATAATATAAAAGGGTGCTTTGAACAATACAAAGTTCCACATCTTACATCAAGTGCAATGCCGGTCATTGCAAGCCCCAAAGAACCCTTCCATAAATCTACTACAATTCTTAATTGGTGGAATACCATCGAGCAACATTCACTTGAGTTGTCGCTTGAATACAGATATATGTTTATCACAGACATAACCAATTGCTACGGCTCTGTTAATCCACAAACTATTGATTGGGCATTATCACTGAAAGGCACAGAACAAGCGACAGATTCCAACCACCAACTTGCCAACAACATTACTCGCTACCTGAAAGCGATGCAACAAGGACGAAACATAGGCATCCCTCAAGGTAGTGTCTTATTTGATTTCGTAGGAGAAATTGTATTAGGATATTCTGATTTACTACTGACCAATAAACTCAAGGATAAAGGCATCGTTGATGGCTACGAAATTCTACGTTATAGAGACGACTACCGTATTTTCTGCGATGACTTGGATAAACTCGAAACGATATCTTACACTTTGCAAGAAGTCTTGGAATCACTCAATTTTCGCATGAATAGTCAGAAAACAAAAATAAGTCAATCTTTGATTACAGACTCCATCAAACCTGATAAACTTTGGTATATCGAAAACACTCCTATATTCAACAAAAAAGGCGTTGACTTTGACGGTATTCAGAAGCACTTAATTTATATTTTGTTGTTCGGTAGAAAGTATCCCAATGGAGGTCAATTGAAGACTATGTTAAGCGACCTTGATAGACGCATTGAAGAACGTTTGAAACCCGATGAGGACGGCAAGAGAGGTTGGATTGGAGAGAATATGCGAGCTATGAGCGCAATAGCAACTCAGATAGCAATCGAAAATGTCAATATCAGCCATTATGCCCTTCGTATAATTAGCCGACTGACTGATTCAATGAAAAATGAAGCAGAACATTGGGATATTATTGACAAAGTATTTCATAAATTACGAAATCGTCCAAACTCATTGTATGATCAACTATGGCTTCAAAACATCACCTATCAAAGAGATAAGAAGGCAAACATTTCTCCATACGATTTCCGACTATGTCAATTAGTAATGGGCGATACAAAGTCTTTATGGAACAATACATGGCTCAAGCCTGAACTATATTCAGCCCTACCACTTGACACAATATGCAATCAAGAAACCCTCGCCAAGGTAACATCCGTTATCACCTTCCGCGAAACTCGTGCATACAACGAAATAATTGAAACAGAAGATATTGAAATATTTGAAAATGAATATTGATATGATAGATTTCAAACAAAAAATGTTATATTAAAAAAATCTATCTTCAAAATATTAATTCAATCCCAGACAAACACCACTATAACTAAATTATTATGGATACAATTTTTAAATTCGGAGATAAAGTTAAATGCTTAATCAATAAAACAACAGACAATGGAGTGTATTGCAGTATTAGGCACAGTTCACAATATGGCTATATGCCCAAAAATATGATGACATGTTTTATTGACAAAGATAATAATTATAGTATTTCAGTAGGAGATAATGTAGAGATATATGTTTATGATGTTAAGAAGAGTGGACTTATTATGTTTTGTGATGAAATAGCTTATATCAAAGAGCAAAATAAAAGACGAAACGTAGCGTTTGCTAAAGAATACAAAAGGGGAACTATATTTGAGGCAAAGATAATTGACATAACCAAATCAAAAATAACAATTCTATTAGGTGATATTGAAGGATTTATAACAAAAGATGAAATCGATTGGAATGAGATAAATCAAATTAGCAGTTTACACTATGTTGGAGAGATGATAAATGCTGTTTATATAAAGTTTGAAAACAGCAAATTATACTTTAGCATAAAGAGACTTATAGAAAAACCATATACTGATGAGCAATATGATTTACATTTACCTGATTTACTCAAAACAATAGGTATTGATTCACCTATGTTTATAGGGCAAGCCAGAAAGTATCCATATGGATTGTTCTTGGAGAATTTATATTCTATTTCTGAATCAAATTATGGCTCATTATTAGTAGATCCAATATATGGTTATAATCTTAAAGTCTTAGTACCTAACAACGAGCAAAAAATTGAGATTAAAGATGGTTGTTATTACAAGTTTAGGATCAAACTAATAGATAAAGTAAAAAGATTGGAGAGAAATCAACTATTCCAATTCTTTGCCATAAATATAGAAGATGCAGAAAACCCATATTATAAAGATGTCGAACTTGCATTCCAACGAAACACGACGAACCCATCTTCAAATCAACGAGATGCAAAATTATTAGAAGAAATAGGAAAGAACATGTACTCATCTAAAGAGCGCATGTTCTACGAATTAATACAAAATGCAGATGATGCCGCAGCCATCAATGGTGTCAATATTGTCGTTAATACAATATCTGATTACCTTGTTTTAAGCTATAATGGTTATTCATTTAATAAAGATGATTTTGAAGCTATTACATCTGCCGCGAATGGAACAAAAAAGGCGAACGAAAATAAAACTGGTTATAAAGGAATTGGATTCAAATCTGTATTCACCGACTCTCAAATGGTATACATAAAAACTGGAGGGTATCAGTTTCGTTTCGATAAAAATGATATACGATTCACCGACTTTAATTCTTTTTATCTTGATAACAATCCAACCCTTACAAACGATGAAGCAAAATATGCATTTTTAAAACTCTACGAATATCACAGAAAACAATTTGATGGCGTTCATTCGATACCATGGCAATTAGAACCGATTTGGACAGAAGAGTTTCCGGCTGAACTTGGACAAAATTTTTATAAGGCAAATGTTGCAATTGCACTAAAATTAGGTGCTTCTAAGATAGAAGGAAGCAATGGATATAAAATAGCAATAGATGATATCATTGCTAATCCTAAATTTATGTTATTTTTACGGAATACGTCTCGTATTGATTTTAATGGGAAAACAATTAGCAAACGAAAAGAGAATAATATAGTTTCCTTAAAAAACTCATTTTACAACAATCCTATTGAGCAATTTGCCATTGAGGATAATAATATAAATTTCAATAATGAGATATTTGAATCATTAGATCTTGATATTCGTATCTTGATAAAAGAAAGGGATGAAAAAACAGGGAAAATAATAGAAGCTGCATTTGTGGACAAAAACAACATTGATATTGATAATATTCCATCTAAGATTGCAATTACCAATTCCACATCAATTTCATTTGCTTTACCAATCAACGAGGAAGGAACTTTAATACCAAACCAAAAAAGTAGTGATATTTCTATTTTCGCTTTTTTGCCAACATTAGTAAAAGAGTTTCATTTCCCATTTTACATCAATGCTAATTTTATTCTCGATCCTCCGCGCCAAAGAATATTAGGAGACAATCCGTGGAATTTTTATTTGATGCGTGAGATTGCAAGATTACTAGTTCAGTGTAGTGCAAAATGGAGTAAAAAAGAGGATTATAATGCACTAAATCTACTAATCCCTAATTTTTTCAATGAAGATAATGCTGACATTAAACAACTCTCTAGTCATTTTAATAGAGCATACAAATCAGCATTAGAATCAATTCCATTCATTCTTAATCAATACGACATACTAACTACACAAGATAACATTATTATAGACAAAACCGGTTTGTCTGAAATAGTTGGTGCTGATGTATTCTGCTCAATATTGAAAACGACAAAGACATTACCATCATCAAAAATAGATTCATCTATACTATCTAAAGATATCTTTGAAAAGATTGAGAATATAAAGTTAGAATCTGTAGTCAATAAACTACGTGAAAATATTGATATTTTGAATAAGTGGTATCTAAATGCAGATTCAACCCAGAAAGAGAACTTGCATCAGTGGATAATAAAGAATATAGAACAATGCAAAGATTTTATAGGTAATTTACCGATATTTGTATTTGGTAATGAGCCTAAATGTTATAATGAAATCAAAGACAATTCTACATACATAATTACTACAGAGCACATAAAGCCCATAAAAGCCATTTTAGAAAAGAATGGTTTCATTTGTTCAAGTAATTCACTCGAAGAAATATCTCTAAATCAATACATCGAAACAATAAAAGAATCAGCATTGTTTGAACGAATCATATCACGACTAAATTTAGCTTCACTAACAAATTTAGAGAAGTTGACTTTATTTCAAACTTTAGGTAACTTTGAAGATGTCGGCGATGCAAAACTCTCAAAGATTGCATTATTTTGCAATGTTAAAGACGAGACTACTCCACTATCTCAAATGCTTCCGTATAGAATTGATGCGCCAACATGGTTACATCCATATATGATTTGTCAAGCAGAAAACTTTGAACAATTATCCAAATATCTTGTTTCAACAGATAAGGAGTTTGATGAAATTGTATGGAAACATATCAATGAAATACCTATCTCCATTACAGAGTTGTATGATATTTATAAATGGACAGACGAGAAATACACTATTGAACTCATAAGCAAATGTAAAACAAATGATGACTTTAAAAATTTATTACCCATTATTACAGAAGCATCTAAAGCAACTCAACGTCAGTTCCTAAATTCAATAAAAAGAATAGATTTGTTTGATGGAGTGTACTTTAAACAATCTTTTGAATCACAAGTTCTGCATCTTGCATTAGAAGTTTTTGACAATCCTTCTGACTTCTCTTCTAAGATACACTACAATAACACTTGTATTACTGAATACTCCATCAAAGATGAAGTAGTATGCGACTATGAAGGAAATGGAGTTAAAAAGAAAGTAACATTATCGTTAGCACAAATCCTACCGGAATTACAAAATCAGTCTGAAACAATCAACCACATCAAGGATTTATTTGAAGTGAATCATGGTTTAGACAAATTCTTTGCTGCTAAAACAAAATCTTTAAAAGAAATCTATAATGATATAGACAGATTATATTCAGTATATAATACAGATTTGTGGCCACTAGAAAAAACAACAAATGCATATCAATATCTATTTTGTGTGTATTTTGTAAGAGTATATTATAACTATACAAGTGGTTATGCTAAGATTGTTAGGTTAGAAGAAGCACCTATAGAATTTGTATATAATATTATGAATTTCTGCTTTGAAAACAAACTTGATATACTAAATAGCCCGTTTACATATAGAATCAAAGACTACATCAAAGAAAAATATCTTAACAATCCATACATACTAAAAACAGAACAACTTTTACCCACCATTGAGCAATGGGCTGATACTGAAGAGAAGCAACAATTTCTCATAAAAAATGGAGTAAAAACTGCTGACGACAACGTTATCAGATTTAGACGATTATTTCTAAACAACGAGTCCATTGACTTTATTGATAAGTTATCAGAATCTGATATAATAAGTATATTGCAATATCTAACCACATTAGAACCAACTTGCAAACCTTTTGATGGTGCAAATAGGCAGACGGCACTACTTGCTTTTTTCACTAAACGTATATATAGACTTAATATCAGATATGATATAGATAAACTAACTCACGATTCAATCGAACTCAGTACTAAAGAATATAACAATTGGAGGACAGATGATAAACCGCACATATACATCTATCAAAATTTAATGCCCAAACAACTATCATACAATAATGTTTTACTTCTTGAATATTATGATGAGAAATACTATTTTGAAAAAGGGAAACTCTTTATCTCCAATAGAGACGATATTAATACTCTACTATTTGAAATCGCTCAACAAGGGAAATACAAATATGGTCTTGATATGAAAGATTATCAAACATTATGTATGGATGGCAAAGTTCTTATTTCAAGAGAAGAAAAAGAAAAATCAGATGCAGAAATAAAACGATTAAATGAAGAAGTAGAACTATTGAAAGCAAAATTAATGAGATATGAAATAATAGATGATACCACATCTACTTCAGAACATGAAAAGAGTGATGGCATTTCACATTTAAATGAAAATGATGATAAAAATGCCATATTAAGTAAGGGTGACTACAAAGAATTATCAAAAGACGAGCAGATAGAGGCGCAACTTGAAGCACAAAAGTTCTTAATGCAGAAATACCCCGATTGGACATTTCCTGAGGGCTTTGGATACGATGAAGATAGTCATTCAACAGCTTCATTATATACTGAGAAAGGTGACAAAATAAATATCGTATTGAAGAGTTACAAAAAGTATGATGAACCATTTCACATAAATATACCTGAATGGGACTTCATTATGAACGAAGATGCCCAAATTTGGATATATAATGGTAAAGATATTGTAAAAATAGATGTTAAAGAATTGCTTAAGAATCAAAATCAACTTTCTATTTCATTCAACACTAACAACCTTGATGTAGAAGATAAAATACAGCAGTTTGCGGATGCAATGAGATATTTCAAAGAATTACATCTTGACTTCGAATGTTTCCGTCTATCTGAAAAAGCAATTCCAATTGACCAAATATATAACACCCATGAAGGAAAACAAAATAACTATTCAGACGATGCTGCTTTATGATTATACCAAGAATTGAATATCAGCGTTTCTTAACAACAGAGATTGAGAAACAAGAAAAAGAGTATGAGCAAACAGCTAATACCAAAGCAATTGTCTTGAAAGACAGAGGAGAAGTCTTTGTCGCGAGATATCTCAAAACTCAAACAAGAGGTATGGCTATATTCAAAGTAAGAAACTCTGACTTATTGCCACGCAAAAACTCATTCTGGACTGCAACCATCTTTAATGGTCAAATGGCAAGTTTCAAAAATTGGGGAGATAAATCATGGATTGAATTATGCCAAGCATACCAAAATATCTATTCAGATGCGCATTGCGCATGGATATCCAAATCAGATGATCCCAACTTTTGCTTAATAGGTGTAAAAAATCTAACTATTGATTTTGCTGACAAACTTGAAGAAGGACAAACTATAGTCGCTTTTGGACCGCAATACCCACCACTATTGTATCTTATCAATCTCAACAAGTTAGTCCAAGACACTCACAATACTCTACTATCAAGTATATTAGACAGTGATTATACACCTATAGAATGGAATCCGAAAAAGGTGTTAAAATCGGATGATTTATCTTCAATGTTAAAATCAACTTTTGAAGATAGCAGTTGCGTAGTAGTACAAGGACCTCCAGGAACAGGAAAGACCTATCGTATGGCTAAACTTGCAGCGCAACTGCTTTCTGAAAATAAAAGCGTGTTAGTAACTGCTCTTACTAACCAAGCACTAATGGAGTTAGTTAAAAAAGATGACATCACACCTTATTTATCACAAGGCAGGGTGTCTAAAACGAGTATTACTATTGATGAGCGACACGAAGTCCCACAATTAGAAAGCATCAAAGAAAATAAATGTAATGCCACAATGGGATATCTCACTCTTGCTACTTTTTATATTTCAAGTGGTTGGGCAGTAGAAACCGTTGAACAACCATTCGACTATGTTATTATGGACGAGGCAAGTCAAGCCTTGCTTCCAATGATTGCGGCTACACTGAAACTTGGAAAAAAAATAGTCTGGGTGGGAGACCAGAATCAGTTGGCTCCTATAGTACTAACTAACGAGGATATAATAAACAATAACAATTGGTCGTCAATCGTAAAAGGCTTTAATACTATATGCAATTGCAAAATCAATAAATCATACATGTTAGTTGACTCTTTCCGCTTGACACAAAGAGGAGCACAAAGTACCGGGATTTTCTATGACAACAACCTAAATTCAGTATCAAAATATCAGACCATACCATCTAACATTTCTATTCTTCATAAAGACGGTGGTCCCATATTAATTGATATACCACTAATTGTGGGAAATAAGATGCCTGCAAACGCTATTACCTATATAATAAATCTTGTTGGTCAACTACGAGCCGAGAATAAAGATGCCGAGATTGCCATTCTTGCAAAATTCAAAGATACGGTTAGACAGATACAAAAATCTTTCGTTCTAAATAGTACAACGACTGAAATACCTGATAAAATAAAAATTGAAACTGTTGATAGAGTACAAGGACTTACAGTAGATTATTGTATATTCTTAATTCCTAACGCTTCTGTAAGATATTCATTAGATAAAGCACTATTTAATGTTGCAACCTCACGTGCCAGATATAACACCATTATTATTGCAGACAAGTCTATCTACAAAGAAAATATGTCTGAAGAGGTACGTAAGTATTTGCTTAAAGCACAAGAAGATAAATTTGCGGCGTTTGAACCTCAAGTTATTTCAGCTGGAAATATTCAACTTAAAGTTATTAATAAAATAGACCTTTCTCAATTTAGCAAAAAGAAGACTGGAATAGTAGATGGCAAAGAGAATATTTACGTTATAGACACAAATGTTTTTATAGATTGCCCTGATATATTGTCAAAAATAGATAGAAAATACAAGGTTATAATTCCTGCTAAAGTATTAGAAGAATTAGACAAGAAAAAGTTAAGTGAAAATATTGACAAACATAAGATTAATGAGGCAGCACGGAATATAGCAAATGCCTTTAGGCAAAAGTTCTCACATATGGAAGAAGCTGACGTTTCATTATTGCCATCTGGTTTTGATAAGCGTAATCCGGATTGTATGATATTGTCAGTTGCGCTTAAATATAAGCATGAGAATCCTATTGTTTTGTCTTCAGATAATATTATGCTGACACGTGCAACAGGATTGGGAATAACAGCAATCTCACTAAAAGAGTTTTTAAATAAGAGATAGTATCATTTTTTCTTGTACATTGTTGACTTGTTGACGTTCATCCATAAATTTTGGCAATGGGCGGTTTGTGCGTAACACATTTGAGAAAGTACTCGAACACCAAGCCAACCACTTGCCGCAGTATCCAACCTGACTATAGATCAATTATCAGAAATAACCATTGAATATTTACCGAAATCAGCTTGCTGAACTTTTTGACACCTCTAATCATATTGTAAGTTATCATATTGTTAGCATTCTGAACGAACGCGAATTAGAACCAAATTCAGTTGTCAAAAATTATTCAACACCTGCCACTAATGGCAAACAATAATTAAACTATGGCAATACAACTAAATATCCAGATTAAGGGCATAACCAAGCCGCCGGTATGGCGGAGGTTGTTGATACCCGATTCGTTTGATTTCCGTCAACTGCATTATGCTATCCAATTAGCGTTCGATTGGGGTAATGAACATCTTTATCAGTTTCAAAAACAAGCTTATTCTGACGGTTGGTGTATCAGCGAACCCGAAGAAGATGGCGGCATGGGGTTCTTCTCATGTGAAAGTATGCCGGCAAAAAAAATCAATGTACGCAAGTTTATTGAACATAGAGGTCTTGAAAAATTTGTTTATGTATATGATTTTGGGGACGACTGGATTCATCAAATAAC
>OCTW011335458.1_pt1 | contig 11601 bp, 8 predicted proteins | sample 1539671 | NCBI WGS metagenome assembly OCTW01 (sample SAMN02144230, study PRJEB22623) | gut metagenome | biome: sheep rumen | host: Ovis aries | place: New Zealand | reverse complement strand
TGCCCCATTCCACAATGCGCTCCCAGCGAGCAGTACGTTCTGCATCACCCGAGAGGTTCTCCAAAATGTCGAGATTGAGTTCGACAGCAGTCATGGCCTCACAATTGGCTTTGAGCGATTTTTCGGCCGCAATGCGATACTGCTGCAAATTCGTGGACGAAATATATTTGGCGACCTCAGCAATTCGGGATTTATACGTTGCCAGGCAAGTTCCTTCCCGAATCCAGTCTGTACAAGCCTGAGCTTCGCCCTCCGTGCCGGCCATGCTCGTACACATGATAAAGGAACTTTCTTCATCCTGTTTTTGTGCCATGGCATGCGCAGGGATAATAAGAGGCATGCATAGTGCAATGAGAAAAGAAAAGTTTTTCATGACAGCTCCCCAAAAAGAAAGAGCGCAGCGTATGCCGCAGGCATAGCGGCGCGCACAAAGCGTATGGCGGCAAAGCCGCCGTAGCGTGTGCATATACTTTATCAGAGACACAAAGAAAGCTAAAATTCTTTTAACACAGGCCTAACTTTGATAAAGTAGTAATGTTGTATTGGAAATTTTCCATCTCTTAGGGCAAATCAGAAGGAATCAGCCATGGCCAGTGAAAAGAGTGAAGTCAAAAAAACGAAACGCCGCAGTAAAAAAGCAGATCAGGAACCTGAAAATATCAATCAGGCAGCCGAAGCAGAACAATCGGATACGGCAGCCGAAGACGCACCGGTCCAGGATGCACCAGCCGTCGAAGCGGCTCCGGTCGCCGATGAACCGGATGTTCCCGAAAGTGAACGCATCCACCGCTATGATGTCGTCATTACCAGCGAGCGCGCTGGTTACAAACCACCCAAAGCGGCTTTGGCTGCAATGGTACAACAACTCGCTTTTCGTGGTTTTGCAGCCCCGGTCGATGAAGCCATCGCCGAAAAATGGACAGAGGTTTACTTTGAGCCAGGTCCGTCTGCCCATGAAATGTTCATCGAAAAGAGCTATACAAGTGATGAACCCGTTTATAAAGAACTCGTGCTGCGCGTTTCAGACAAGCCGTTTTTCTGTGATTTTTCACCAACACCCCAAAGGCCGTTGTATTGGAGCATCGAGCTGTACGGATCGCGTTTTATTGATCCCATTGGGGCTTTCCGCAAACTCTTCCTAGATGCATTCAACCTGAGAATTGCCATCTGTTCGAAAGATGCCGGCCCTGTGCCCGAACACAAAACAGTTTCCGAAGAGGAACTGCCCATCGAAAAGAAAAAACATGAACGCGGTCTTGGCATTGCCGGAACCGATGTGGAAGAAATGTAAGTCATAACAAGGATTTTAAGGAGAGATTTATGGCAGGTATAGTTATTGGTGTCATCTTGCTCATCATCGGTGTGGTCTTTTTCGTGATGCGCGGTTCCGATCAGAAGAAACTGGAGCAGCTCACGGGATCCGGCAAACAAAAACTCGGAGAGCTCGTCCCCATTCTTAAAGAAACCAAAGCTTCGTTAGGTGACCTCGGAGAAGATGGTGCCATTTCGGAAAATGTCACAGTCATGGGCACACCCAAATGTGACCAGCCCCTCAAGAGCCCGCTGGGTGGACAAGAATGTATCTATTATAAATACACCGTTAAAAATATCTGGACCGAACGCTACACCGAAACCAATTCCGAAGGACGTTCTGTTACGAGAACACGCCGTCACGAAGACGTCATGGATTCGGGCGAAAGCAGCGTTCCCTTTACGATCGATGATGGCACCGGCACCATTCTGGTAGACCCGATGGATGGTACCTTCGAAGGCCTGACCAAAACCGTCGAACGTTCCGAAAATAACTTCGCCAATATGAGCGGTCCATCTATCCAAATCGGTGGGCTTTCTCTCAACCTCAACAATTTAGGCGCTAACCGAAGCCGCCCCGAATCCATCAAGTATTCCGAAGAAATCATCGGCCTCAACCGCCGTTTGACCGTCGTCGGCAATGTATGCGATAAAATGGGTGAATTGTGCATCCAGAAGAATGGCAAAACCAAAGTCATCATCTCGACCAAATCCGCCGATGAAATGGTTGCCGACAGCAAAAAAGCAGTCCGCAACAAGGGTATTGGTGCGATGGTTTGCGGTGGCCTCGGGATACTCGCCATCATCATTGGGATTATTTCGAAGATTGCCTCGTAATAAGCAATGGGATGTGCAAAACTAAAGGACAACTCTTTGATAATTGATAATTGATAATTGATAATTGGAATGCAAAACCAAAGGTGGAAGCTAAAGCTAAAAAACTCATTCTTTAGAAATAAAATCGAGAATGCCCTAATTGCTAATTGCTATTTGCACATTGCTAAATTCCCCTATTGTGTGTTAAAAAAAGATAAGTTCTACCGTGCAAAAGCACGTCATTTTGATTGGAGGTTTTTCGAATGCGCACAAAAGATGATGTTGAGCAGTACCTGATTGATCTAGACACAGCCTACGAAAGCTTGGGCGATGGCGTTTATCGTCTTTATGACGATATGGACGATGTCGATGATATCATCGTTCTCGTGACTGAGCCGTTGGTCGTGTTCAGTGTTCGTCTGATGAAAGTCCCCACCCACAACCGCGAAGCATTTTTCCAGAAGTTGCTTGAGCTCAATGCCTCGGCACTCGTGGCAGGTGCTTATGGTCTCGACGGCGACCATGTCATCATTACGGACACGCTCCAGCTTGAGAATCTTGATTTCAATGAATTCCAGGCATCTGTCGAAACGTTGGTGATGGCCATCCATGAGCACTATCCAATGCTGATGGATATGTGCAAAGAAGATGCAGCCGAAGAAAAGGCTGACGAAAAAGCAGCTGAAGAGAAGAAAGAAGAGAACGCATAAGGAGATTTTGACATGGGCATTTTTTCACGTATTTCTACACTTTTCAAAGCTGAAGCCAACGCCGCCATCGACAAGATGGAAGATCCCGAGAAGATTTTAAATCAAACCATTCGCGACATGACCGAGCAGTTGACGGAAGCGAAGAAAAAAATCGCCGAAAGCATTGCTTACGAAAAACGCCTGAAGATCCAGTATGACAAGGCATTGGAAAAAGCCAAAGAATGGGAAAATAAAGCCATGATGGCCGTCAATGCAGGCCGCGATGATCTTGCAACCGATGCACTTCAGCGCCAGGCAGAAGCCCAGCGCGAAGCGGATGGTTTCCGCGTCCAGTGGCAGGCTCAGAAACAGGGCTGTGATAAACTCAAAGAACAGCTCAAGAATATGAACAACAAAATCGAGGAAGCCAAACGCAAAAAAGGCCTTCTCGTTGCACAGGCAAAACGTGCAGAAGCCAGCAAGACCATTCACGAAACGCTCTCTGGCATCAACGAATCGGCTGCATTCTCGACGTTCGATCGTATGGCCGAAAAAGTCGAAGCCCTCGAAGCTCAGGCACAGGCCAGCGAAGAACTCGCAACTGAGTACAGCTCCGGTGACAGCCTCGAAGATGAAATCAGCAAACTCAAACCCACCGTCAGCAACAACGATGCACTCGCAGCACTCAAAGCCAAAATGGGCAAAACCGCTCCCGCTGCACCTGCTCCCGCTGAACAGGCCTATGACAGCCAGTACAACTCCGGTGCTGCAAGCGGAAAATCCCTTGCAAACGTCTCGAGTTGGGATGACCTATAAGCCAGTGTTTTATTAATGTTTAGCCCGCGCCGCTTCGACGCGGGCTTTTTTTACCAGGATAATTATGGAACAGCGACTCATCTCTGAATTAGGAAACACCATCCATCAGAATGCAGGCTTTGTTTCTTCGATGAAAAATGAAATTGCCCGCGTCGTCGTCGGACAGGAACACATGGTCGAAGCCGCCATGATTGCTCTGCTGACTGGCGGGCATATTCTGCTCGAAGGAGTGCCCGGACTCGCCAAAACTTTGTTATGCAATACGATTGCCCAGGTCGTCGACTGCCAGTTTCATCGCATTCAGTTTACCCCCGATCTGCTCCCTTCGGACCTGATTGGTTCGCTCGCCTATCGGCAAAATGACGGCACTTTTTACGCCAAAAAAGGTCCCGTCTTCGCCAATCTCGTGCTCGCGGATGAAATCAACCGCGCACCGGCAAAGGTTCAATCTGCACTCCTCGAAGCCATGCAGGAAAAACAGGTCACCATCGGCGAAACAACCTACCCGCTGCCAAGACCTTTCCTCGTCGTGGCAACGCAAAACCCCATCGATCAGGAAGGCACTTACCCACTTCCCGAAGCACAAGTCGATCGATTCATGCTCAAGGTAATCGTCGATTACCCGACCATCGAAGAAGAAAAACGAATTCTCGAGCGCACAACTTCCCCGCAAAAGACGACCGTTACACCTGTGACTTCAGCAAGTCACATCATTACGGCATCTTCTATCGTCGAATCGATTTATATCGATGAACGCGTCCAGAATTACATCGTCAATATTGTCTATGCAACGCGCAAACCCGAGAATTACGGTCTTCCCAAACTCAAGGAATGCATCGCAAGAGGCGCAAGCCCGCGCGCCACGATTGCACTGGCGGCTGCAGCCAAAGCACTCGCGTTTATGGATATGCGCGCCTTTGTGACCCCGGATGACATCCAAAAACTCGCCTTCGATGTGCTGCAACACCGAATTGCACTCACCTACGAAGCCGAGGCCGACAACATCACCCCCGTCGATATCATCGAAGCCATTCTCGGGAAAGTCGAAGTCCCCTAAGGTCAAAACCAAGCGAGACGTTGGGGCGGCCCCGTGTGGGTCGCCCCAAGGCGTGCCATCCCCACGAGAAATAAACAAGCGAGACGTAGGGGCGACCCCGTATGGTCGCCCCAAGGCGAGCGTTTACCCTAAAAAAATAAGCGCACCTGGAGGCGTGCAATGTCACAACCCGGGGTGAGCGAAGCGTAACCACGGGACAAGCAGCGGCCCCGTGTGGGTCGCCCCAAGGCGTGCCATCCCCACGAGAAATAAACTACGGCAAAAGCCGACCTGCTGACCCCAGAATCACAAAGACGAGGATGGTGCCCAATTCCTGAAACATGCCGCATTTGGTAGAGATACGCACCCCCGTACCCAAAAAAATGATCATCAGGGCCAAGCCGAGAAAACCAACAAACGACAGGTCAAAACAAATCCCCAGCACGCCAAGAAGCAACGGCACAAGACAAAAATGAAGGATTGTCCCGGCTTGAGCAAACTTCATATCACTCGAAGAAAACAGGCGCACGGATGCCCACAAAATCAGGTCGAGCAGCAAAACCTTGACGATGCCAAAACAAACGGCAGCTGCCACGCGCGTTGAGATTGGTATCGTCATGAGATATTCATAATACTTGTGCCCGGAAAACATCTCTTCGAATTGATACAACACGCGCACGACAGTTACCGGAACCACTGCCAGCAACGCCAAGACAAATGACAGAACAAAGGAGCCATCCTTTGCCGTCATAAAAAATGCCGATGTATTGGTAAACATCGAGACAATCGCACGGGGAAACTCAGAAATCCGACGCGGCGCATCCGGAATGTCACTCGCTGTCTTCTCGATGGGCTTAAACAAATCCCGCCGCATGGCCTCGATGAGCGCATCATCCTGCTCAATGCAGTGCTCACAATACCGACGGCCAGAGATCCAAAATGCGCAGTTTTCACACAACATTTTGCCACATTTGGCACAAAGACAAAATGCCTCTTTGTTTGGATGGTTCGCACATGTATAAGCACGTTGCGCACGAAGGGAGGCACTCGAAATGGGCGTTGGTTCAGATGTCGTTTGTTGAGAATTCATAAAAATGATAGTTATCGATCAACACAGAGAACGTCTTCCCGCTTTGGGAAAGCGATTCTCAATACACCCGTTTTATAGCAATGTGCAATGTGCAATGTGCAGTTAGCAGTTAGCAATTCGAGGATTGCTCGATTTTTTTCCTAAAGAATGAAGTTTTTTTTAGCCTCAGAAATTCCCTTTAGTTTTGCATACGAATTACGAATTACGAATTACGAATTACGAATTAAAAAGTGAGCATCGTTAGATGCGAACAAATCCGTTTGTAAAAAACAAAATTTCCCCAATCTTGCTATCTCAACGAATCCTGCAATTACCCCGGAGATTGCATTCATAATTCCGAATTCCGAATTAAATAACGATTCCGCATTCCAACTTAATCATGCGCTTCAAATACTGCACATTCTGTCTTCTCATGCTCTGCATTTTTTGCGGGTGCAAGGAAATGCCCCAAAAAAAGCAGCCTAAAAAGCCACAGTACGACATCGAAAAAGTATCCAGGAACATCGAACGTTTTACCAAGACAGATACACCGCCCGAAGGTATTCCCAAACCACCCGCGCGCGTGCATCCCATTCTGGATCTGGCACATGCATTCGATACCATGCAGCCACAGGACGAAACAGCGCAGCCGCAAGCCCTCGGTGAACCGCCGGCCAGAATTGTTCTGAGCCAGTTCCCTTCCGATAATGCCACCAAAATCATCCGCGTCAACATCAGCCTCAAAGGCGTCCCACGAAACCTGCACGACGAAACCGAAGAACGCATCTGGTCGATGCTCAATGCCCATGCGCCCCAACCCTGGGAATTGCGCAAAACACGATCGATCGACAAACAGGAATCCAGCTGGGGACACCTCAATGTCGAATACAAAAAGCAAACGATACGTCTCAAACGCACCTCCAAAACGGCACCAGTGCGCGCCGAAATACATTACAGTTTCGAAATGTCATTCGGAGCACCAGGAGATCTCAAACCCTCATGGGATCATTGGAAATACACATTCAATGACGAAATCGCCATCTCCAAGGAGAGTTCTGTCACTGCTCTTTTCTGGCAAAAACTCGAGCAGGAACTCCCCGCCCTAACGGTCATCCATCCCGAAGAAACCGCGCAATGGCTGCGAACACAGGGACTTGCCCCAAACATTCTCGACAATGGCTTGGGAACGATGCAGCTCCCCGAGCACCGATATTACGATTCCGGCTGCCTTCTATCCCGCACCGACACCCAGAATTACGAACTGCGCACCATCCACGCGCCCTATTCTCCTGCACGAAAGATCGATATTCCCACAGTGCTCGACATGCACTGTGATCGCGATGCAACGTTCATCCTGGCCTCCGAAACTCCGATACGCGTCGCCCTCTACTACCAGCCCTCACACAAGCCCCATGCCTGGAAAACGCAGCTCGACTTCGCCGACAGCATCAAACAAGGCGACATTGGCATGCACGTCGACGATGACCTTATCTGCCTCTATACTGGCCTCGATCCCCAGCATAATCGCGGCATGGAAATCCAGTGCCTCGATCACCGCACCGGCCTCGTTCGATGGCAAACACGACGACTCCCCGGTGCCCTTCGCGGCATCGCCTTCGATGACCACCAAATCGTCGCCGCCAATGATCAGGGCATCTTTTCATTATCGCGCGACGGCAAAATCCTACACGCCGAACGCATCCATACCTCCTCGCGCATGCGTTATCGCAGCTTTTGCCAGCTCCAGAATCGCCTCATGATCATGACCGGCCCAGGGCAATTCGCCGCCTGGAATCTCGACAAAAATGTATTCGACTGGCAAGGAGCCAGCTTCGAATCCGAATTTATACATTGCGGACAGCAAAATACTTTTCTCTTCTCCGAAGTCGGCGGATACCTGCTCGCCTTTGATATCGAAAATAACACTCCACTCTGGAAATATAAAACCGTATCAACGCCCCGAGACGCCTTCTCCTACGGCGATGTTATATATATATTAATAGATCGAGCTATTCTCGTACTCGACCGCAAAACAGGACAGCCTAAAGTTCAAATTCCACTTCCATGGCTCGCAGATAAATTTATACAAATCGGTCATAAGCTTTACCTCGATGCCGCCAAAGCCATTTATACATGGCGCTGAATTCTTTTGTGTGGTGCGGCTATTGCATACGCCGCACGATCGCGCTATTGGCCAAAAGGCCAATACGCGCGATCATCTATTTATGATATTCCCCAAATACCCCCAAAATTCACAGACAAATCACTCCCAATAACAATAAAAATAATCCCGCAAATAAACAGGATCCTCGCTCTCCATGCGACAGATATCACTCTCGGTCGCACGATATACAATTTCTAAATGTTCATCAATCCCCGTTTTGGGCGTCTCAATTTCAAAGTGCATATTGGCATTTTTCCCTGGCGGTACGGTCTCCTCTGTCTTTATATAATAAGTCTGAATCGGCTTACCTTTCTTATCTTCCTGGTATACATCGGCCTGAATCACGGTTCCCGCAGGAATCGGAACCAAACCATGATTGATGATTGAAAAATAGATCAATTCTTTCTCACGGCATGCATGCGAATGCACCCACGAATCGACATATAATTCAAATTGCATTTGATAATCTTTTGCATTTTTAAGTGTATTCATGCGGAAGTTATTGAGTCCATCCGTCTTCCAGTTGATTCGCGCTTTCGCCGGAACGGTGCCGTCATCCAATATATTGGTCACACTGTAGGCATGCTGATTGTATATCCTTCGAGTCGGCATCCACCTACTCGCCTGAACCTTCCCATCCACGACCTGCTCACCACTGTACACACGAACGCCGCTGCTGCCCTTGCGTTTTGATGCAGGGCCATCCAGCAGCGATTGTATACATGCATCCACTTCACCTTTGATATATTGCGCCGAACTCGGACAATTCTTCTTCGATTGTGTCCTGTTCGAAGCGAGTACAATTTCGGCATGACCATCATTATTGACATCAGCAACCACCGGATATTCGAAAAGCGTCGCCGACGTATTGCAAAGACAAAAAGCAGTATCGCCTTTAGCCCCATCATACACGCGTAAAAACAGCTCATCGCCGTACAGAATTTCGGCTTTCCCGTCGCCATTAAAATCGAAAACAGCACTGCCGGTCGAACGCGATGACATATCCTGTACTTTATGTGACCACTTGACCTTGCCCTGGTAACTCAATGCCAGATAATGCGTACCGCTGCTCAGCATGACCGACGGATGTGTGTCATCATCGATGCGTGCAATCGTGGCCGGGCCGCCGCCCCACTCATCCAGCGTGCCAAGATGAACATCGACTGGTGCAGACCAAAAATCCGTGCCATCGTTTTTAAATGCCATCACCGTATGCGAAAGCGTCCCCCACGACGTGTCATGGTATGTCTTGCGCGTCACGACGATCTCCGGCTTGCCGTCGAGATCGAGATCGGCAATCGCAGGGTAACCATCCGGCTGATCCGTACGATGGTACACTTCTGTCAGCTTGCCTTTCTTTAAATCGGCGCGATAAGCCACATTGCCGCCAATGAGTTCGGGCTTGCCATCCTCATCGAGGTCTGCTGCAATCGCATAGTTCGCCCCCGAAACAACATCATTCTCTGCACTGGCAATCAACTTCCCTGTCTGGGCATTGTATATCCGGTAACGCGCATGCACTTCGGGCACCCCATCACCATCAAAATCGACAAGCCCTACAGCCGTATTGCCGCATTCCTCCGTTTCTGAATCCCCCTTCCAAATCAGCTTTGCCTCATGGTTGTAAGCCACGAGATGATGATCCTCAGAGCATGTAATGATTTGGAGCCCCGAAACATCGACACCATTGTATTCTTTCGTCCCCTCGGGATAAAGTCGCCCAATCGCAACCTGGCTGCTGGGATCTGTCAGCGGTTTGCCATCGCTCGAAGCCAACAGCTTACCGTCTTTCCCGCTGATAATGCGCAAAATCCCATTATTTTCCCAGCTCATGCTGTCTTTGAGCCAGCTGTTAAAGACAATTTCGGGCACATTGTCGCCATTGATATCCGCCACCATCGGGGCCATGACGACATTGATGTGATCCGGGAAATCGCCGCCCGGCGCAAGTTCACCCTCGCCCCAGTGGAACAACAGATGAGGTTCAAAAGTCCCGCCACTCGGCAAATCTTCGGTCTTGCATGTTGTTGTGTCCATCTTTTGCTTAGGAATGCATACGTGCGACTCAAGATCGCAATATAATCCTTCCGGACAGGCATAATTGTCATAACACGATGTATTGGGCTTGATACATTGATCCATAACACAAAACTCATCGCCGCCACAACATCCATAGACGGCCTCCATGAACTTTACGACACAGACGGTCTCATCCGATTTGCAAGGGGCGCATATACCACCAAAACACGTCTCGTCTGCCGCACAGCAATAATTATCGCATAGCCTTTCGGTATCACAACAAACATGATCGTAATATGCACAAAGCTTATCGCCCGAGCAATCCGAATCTTTCTTGCACTCTACATCTTCACATTTGTTGTCATAACAAATCTGGCGTTCCGAGCAATGTGCGTTACTCGTGCATTCCACTTTTTTACATTGATGGTCACGACAAATCGATTTTTCCGGACAATCATCGTTGTTTTTGCATTCCACCTCTACACATTGATGCTCACGACAGACATGTTTTTCCGGGCATTGCGAATCAATACCGCATCCAAGACATTTACCAAAATAACAGACTAACTCCCCTGGACAATCTGAATCATGTTCACATTCATCCGTTGGGCCGGGCATACAAAAAACACCGATACAAATCTGCCCCCCGGTACAATCCGCATCCGTCATGCATTCGGGTTCAACCTCTTCCAAAGCGCATTTGCCATCCTCACAGATCTGACCTTCGGAGCAATCCGAATCCGTCGTGCATTCTGGATCATTCGGTTTGGGAATGCACTTTGTCTCCTCACAGATCTGACCTTCGGAGCAATCCGCATCCATCGTGCATTCGGATTCATTCGGTTTAGGAATGCACTTTGTCTCCTCACAGATCTGACCTTCGGAGCAATCCGAATCCGTCGTGCATTCGGGTTCATTCGGTTTGGAAATGCACTTTGCCTCCTTACAGATCTGACCTTCGGAGCAGTCCGCATCCGTCGTGCATTCTGAATCAGCCTCTTTTAAAGCACACTTGCCTTCATCACAAATCCGCCCCTCGGTACAATCGGCATCCGTCGTACAGACATTCGACACACAAACCAAATTCTTACAGAGCATCCCATCGGGGCATTCGGCGTCCAATTGGCATGGTTTCGGTGGTGCATCATCGCCATCTTTGACGACATGAACGTCATCTCGGCAGGCATTTAAAAATGCCATGGATGCTACCAAAGTACATAAACATAATTTCGAAACTTTCATATCGTCCTCTATGACTAATGGTATGCTTCTTCACACAGACACTTCCCCACAAAAGCAATATACCATTTTATTGTCATAGAAATAGAAAAAAGTAATGAATCCTCTACTTATGTTATTACTCAGCCGCTACACGAAGCCCGTAGGGCTGCAAGATTTGTAGCCCCCGGTTGGAGCCGTAGGCAACTACCGGAGGATTAGATGACACCAAATGAATAAGATCCCCGTAGGGGATCGATATTGAACACCTACGGCGTTCAAAACATAATAATACCGTTCTGATCCCCCCGGCGTTGCCGGGGGCTATTGATATTGAACGCCTACGGCGTTCATTTACCGGCTGAGTAGTAACCTACTTATAAACGTTACTTCACCCCCTATGTCAGCGATTTCTTCGAAAGCTCAAATCCTTCATTAATGTATAATGGATAATGAAATGAAG
>OCTW013384636.1_pt1 | contig 11603 bp, 10 predicted proteins | sample 1539671 | NCBI WGS metagenome assembly OCTW01 (sample SAMN02144230, study PRJEB22623) | gut metagenome | biome: sheep rumen | host: Ovis aries | place: New Zealand | reverse complement strand
TGTTAAGTTGCAGTGGCTCTTTGAGATTGACGGCTGCCCAGATATTTGCTTGGCGGGGCAATTTGTTTTCAAGTTTATAGAGGAAAGATATAAAAAATCCGTCAAACGACAGCGTTTTTTCGCAAAAAACTGCTCTATTTTTTGCTGACGACGATATGGTGCAGAAGTGCAGGAGTGCAGGAGCGCAGGAGTCATCGGAGTTGCAGACGATACTTTTAGCGCGGTTTTGTAATTGGAGCCAATAAAGCTAACGGCTGCAACACCTGTAGCTCCTGCACTCCTTCACTCCTGGAATTGAATTCCTACAGATAAACGGATACTTCGAATCGGACATCCAATCTCGGATGATGAAACCGGCAATATTGCATCAGCAAAACAGCGTTCTCAGACAAGAAAACCGACAATCTGACGCAGCCATTCCAATGAAATCGTTCAACAAAGTCAATGGAATCGTTCAGCGAAATCAATGGAATCGTTGAACAAAACCAATGGATTTGTTTCAGAAAACTGGCAGATAAAGTGGTTTTATTTGGCAAATAAACTGCAGAAAAGCGGCAGATTTTCTGAGGGAACTAACTTTGGGAGTGCAGGAGTTGCAGGAGTTGCGGGAGTTGCAGGCGATACTCATGGCGCGATTGTTTAGTGGAACGGGGTCGTCCAATTGGCAGAATGCGGCCGCAACGGGAGCGCTGGCGAACGGCTGGAACGGCCCGGAACGTTGCACCGTCTATGGAATGTGCCGCATGTTTTTCGGCATTTTTCTTGCACATTCGTTTTTTTTTACTATCTTTGCATCATCAACAGGAACGCTGCACGATGCCGCCTTCCGGGGCGGCGGTGCACTTTCACGGACTCCTGCTGCACTGCATGTATTACTTACCTTTTAAAGACTGAAGACATGGAACAAGGAACATTCTACGACATCTGCGGCATCGTGGCCAGCGTAGCGCTCATCATGGGCTACCTGCCCCAGGCCTTACAGACCATCCGCACACGCAACACCGACGGCATTGCCTTGCCCACCTTCCTGATGATGGCCATCGGCGGCATCTGCTTCATGCTGCAGGGCATTCTCCACAAACCCGATATCCTGTGGGCCCTCTTCATCACCAACCTCGTGACAACCGTGTGCAGTGCCATCGTGTTTGGCATCAAGATGTATAACGACTATTTCCGCAAGAAATAGACTGCATAAGCATGCTGCCTGACACGAATTTGAGCTTTACTGAACCAAGAGACGGGCGGATGCAGCTCCGCCCCTACGGCTTCAAGGAAAGAGAACGGGGCACAAGGAGATGATCTACCTGAACTGGCTTGTGATGACGCTCTATGGGCTGATTGTCATTGCCGTAATGGGCAATGTGCTCATGGACAACCGGCAGCCCGCCAAGACCATGGCGTGGATGCTGGTGCTCATCTTTCTGCCGCTGCTGGGCATCATCCTCTACTTCTTTTTCGGCCAGAACACGCGCAAGGAAAGGCTCATCTCGCAGAACTCGCTTGACCAATTGACCAAGCGGTCGATGCTGGAATTTGCCGAGCAGCGCGACATGCACTATCCGCCCGAAAACGAAAACCTCATACGGCTGTTTACGCAACAGAACTGGGCTTTCCCCTTCAAGGACAACCACATCGACATCTTTACCGACGGCTACAGTCTGTTTCACAGCATGCTGCGCGACATTGCGCAGGCCCGCAACCACATCCACGTGGACAGCTACATATTCGAGGACGACGCGCTGGGCACGATGTTTGCCGACGCGCTCATCCAGAAGGCGCACGAAGGCGTGGAGGTAAGGGTCGTCTACGACGACGTGGGCTGCTGGAAGGTGAACAGCGCTTTCTTTGAACGCATGAGGGACGCGGGCATCGAGGTGCACGGATTCATGCCTGTGAAGTTTCCGGCGTTCACCAGCAAAGTGAACTATCGCAACCACCGAAAGATAACCGTCATCGACGGAAAAGTGGGCTACATCGGCGGCATGAACATCGCCACGCGCTACGTGAAGGGACGCAACGGACAGGCTTGGCGCGACACGCATCTGCGCATTCGCGGCGGTGCTGTCTACGGCATCCAGCGCGCCTTCCTCGTAGACTGGTATTTCGTGGACCGCACACTCATCACCAGCCGCCGCTATTACCCCGACCTTCAGGAAGAGGGCACGGAGCTATGGCCGGTGGCCGACGGCAACGACTGCCTGGTTCAGATCGTAACCAGCAGTCCGGTGGCGCAGTGGCCGTCCATCATGCAGGGCTATACGCGCATCCTGCTTCAGGCCCGCAAGTACGTCTACATGGAGACGCCCTATTTCCTTCCCACCGACACCGTCCTCTTTGCCTTGCGCACGGCGGCCATGTCGGGCGTAGACGTCAGGCTGATGGTGCCCAGGAAGACCGACGCGAAATATGTGGAATGGGCGAGCCGCTCGTATCTTCGCGAAGCCGTGGAGAGCGGGGTGAAGGTGTATTTCTACACGGCAGGATTCAACCACTCGAAGATTCTCGTCAGCGACGACAGCGTGTGCTCGTGCGGTTCTGCCAATGTTGACTTCCGGAGTTTTGAGAACAACTTCGAGGGCAACGCCTTCGTCTACGACCGCGACATGACGCTTCGCATGAAGAAGGTGTTTCTCGACGACGTGGCGCAGAGCCAGTTGCTCGACGAGGACCGCTATCTGCTGCACCGTCCGTTCTACAAACGCCTGTGGGAATCCGTCATCCGGCTGTTCTCGCCGCTACTTTAATGGAAGTGAAGAGTGAAGAGTATTTAAGTGAAGAGTGAAGAGTGAAGAGTGAAGAATTTGCTGCCGCCATTCATGTACCTACAAGGACGTAAGTGAAGAGTGAAAAGTGAAGAGTGAAGAATTTGCTGCCGCCATTCATGTACCTACAAGGACGTAAGTGGAGAGTGAAGAGTGAAGAGTGAAGAATTTGCTGCCGCCATTCATGTACCTACACGGACGGCGGCAGCAAATTCTTCACTCTTCACTCTTCACTCTTCACTTTCAGAACTCTTCACTCTTCACTTAAAAAAACCTCGTTTCCGAAAAGGGAGAAGTTGACGCTTCCGTATTCGCGGTGCTCAAGGAAGTGGGGGTGGGCGGAGAAATCGTTTTGCTTGCCGTGCTCGAATACGAAGATGCCGCCGGGCTTGAGCAGGTCGTGCTCAAACACCATGTCGGGAATCTGCGGCAGCTCCTTCAAGGCATAGGGGGGATCGGCAAAGATGAAGTCGAACTGCTGGCGGCATCCCTTCATGAAGCGGAACACATCGCCGCGGATGGCAATGCAGTTGTCGGCACCGAGTTTCTTCAGACACTGCTTGATGAACGCATGATGGTCGCGGTCGGCTTCCACGCTTATCACCTGCGAACAGCCTCTCGACAGCATCTCAAGCGATATGCTGCCCGTGCCGGAAAACAGGTCGAGCGCCACGGCACCGTCGAAATCGAGATAGCCATTCAGCACATTGAAGATGTTCTCCTTGGCGAAGTCTGTCGTCGGCCTTGCCTTGAAGGTGCGCGGAATGTCGAAATGCCGCCCTTTATAGATGCCTGTTATGATTCTCATTCGTCCAGGGTTTATGAATCGTCTTTTTCAGTATACCGTCAGTAAAGCCTCCCTTCCAATCCTTCATCTTTCATCCATCACCCTTCATCCATCCCCTTCCAATCCTTCATCCTTCAATATTCACCTTCCAATCCCTCATCCATCATCTTTCATCTTTCATCCATCCCCCCTTCATCCATCCCCCCTATTCATTTCCTTTCAGCCTCGCAGCGCCGCAGACAAGGTCGTAGGTCAGCCCGCTCACCTTGGTGGCTGGCGCGCGGTTGAAGTCTGCTGTCGGGTTGATGACATAGACGTTCTGCACATACTGATGGAGTTCTTCCTGAAGCATATCCTTGTGTTGGATGTCGCCCACCATGTGCAGTTCGTCGGTCTTCTCGTTGAGTCCGAGCATCTTCCACACACTGAGCACGAAGAAAACCACGTCGGCCACGCGGCTGGCCTCGTAGCTGTTGGCAAAGCGGAAACGGTTCTGCTGGAACGAAAAGAGGTCCATGCGGCGGTCGTGGAAATAGGCATACATCTTGCGGCGCAGTCCGGTGAAGCTGCGGCGGTGCAGATGAGTCCACACGGGAATGCACACATGGCTCCACCTGACCTCACTGAAATGGTCCTCAACCACCAGCTTCAGGTCTTTGTTCACGGCATACACGGCCACGGCATTGAGCGAAAGGATGACGGTCCACGTCACAACGTCGCTGTTGCCTGTGGTAAAGGTGTGGCGGAAAAGCGATTCGGCCTGCTGCTGCGCAAACTCCTCTACGGGCACCAGCATCACGGGGGCGTCCACCAGTACCTGTGTGCGCGTCGTGGCTGGACAACGGCTCAGCAACGGACTCTCGGTGAATGCCTCGCGCAGATTGGCGGGCACCGACACGCCGCTGCGGCAGTTGTAGGGCTCAAACAGCAGTCCGTTCTCGGCCTGTTTGTCCGGTTGCAGGAACATCAGAGAGCTGCGTCCCACACGGATGGTGAGCCGCCCCGCCTCCTGTTCTGCAGGACCACCGGTCGTCATTTCCTCGTCTATCGTCTTTTTTCCTTCGTCCATCATCCTTCGTTTTGATGTTCTTAATTCTCGGTTCTTTGCTCGTCAGGCGCACAGCGCCGCAGTAGTGCGCCGCAAAGTTACTCATTTTTTCTCATTCTCCTTCCATCTTTGCCTTGTTTTTTCAGAAACCGCGCCATATACAACAAAAAAACCGATGAACCAAAGGCGGCTCATCGGCTTTTTTGTTTCTGTCTTTCCAGAACGCCTTTCCTGCATGGCTTTTAAGCCTCTGCAGCATCGGCGGCGCGGAAGCTCTCAAGATCCTCCACCTGGAAGTTGTTGATGTAGGCGGCCTTTCCGAGCACATTCTCCTCGGCCATGCGCACATAGACGTTGGCGCTCTTGGCGAAGAGCTCGGGCGAAACGGCTGCATCGCGGATGATCAGCAGCGACATTACCAGCTCGCAAGTCATGTCGTAGAGGCGGCGGGCCAGGAAGTCGAAGGCATCCTGATTGCCGAGGCTCTTGGCGCTGTTCAGCGCATCCTCGTAGACAGGAATGAGTTTTTCCACGCGTGCCTTGAGGGCTGCGTCGGCGTTCTCGGGCAGAGCAGCAAGCATGTCCTTGATGTTCTGCAGCATGGTGCCGTTGCTGATGTAGCGGATGGCCGCCACCACCTGCAGCTGCGTCGTGCCTTCGTAGATGCTGAAGATGCGGGCATCGCGATAGAGACGTTGACTCTTATACTCCATGATGAAGCCGCTGCCGCCGTGGATGCTGATGGCATCGTAGGCGTTCTGGTTCGCATACTCGGAGTTCATACCCTTGGCCAGCGGGGTGAAGGCGTCGGCCAGGCGCTGGTATTTCTTCATCTCCTGCTTCTCTTCGGGCGTGAGCTTGCGGTCGCGCTCGATGTCCTCGAGGCACTTGTACACGTCCACATAGCAGGCGGTCTGGTAAAGCAGCGAACGGCCGGCGTCGAGTTTGGCCTTCATGCGGCTCAACATGTCGTAGACAGCAGGGAAGTTGATGATCTTCTCTCCGAACTGTGCGCGCTCCTTTGCGTAGGCCAGTCCTTCGTTATATGCCTCCTGCGAGAGACCAACGCTCTGGGCTGCGATGCCCAGACGGGCGCCGTTCATCAGGGCCATCACATACTTGATGAGTCCCAGACGGGTGCTTCCGCAGAGCTCTGCCTTCGCGTTCTTGTAGGTAAGCTCGCAGGTGGGTGAGCCATGGATACCGAGCTTGTGCTCGATGTGGCGCACATTCACGCCGCCTTGTTTCTTATCGTAGATGAACATACTGAGGCCTCGGCCGTCCTTTGTTCCCTCTTCCGAGCGGGCCAGCACCAGGTGGATGTCGCTGTCGCCGTTGGTAATGAAGCGCTTCACGCCGTTCAGTCGCCAGCAGTTCTCCTTTTCGTCGAAGGTAGCCTTCAGCATGACGCGCTGCAAGTCTGAGCCTGCATCGGGCTCAGTGAGGTCCATCGACATGCCTTCTCCGGCACAGACGCGGGGGATATATTTCTGACGCTGCTCCTCGGAACCGAACTCATAGAGCGTGTCGATGCACGACTGCAACGACCAGATGTTCTGGAATCCGGCGTCGGCAGCGGAGATCACCTCGCTCAACATTGAAAACACAGCGTTGGGAAGGTTCAGACCTCCGTAGCGGCGAGGCATGCTTACGCCCCACAAACCTGCCTTTCTGGTGGCATCGAGGTTCTCGTAAGTCTTGCTTGCATAAATCATTCGGCCGTTCTCGAGGTGCGGGCCTTCGAGGTCGACGTCCTCAGAATTGGGCGCGATAATGTTGGCTGCCACGTCGCCGGTGATGTCGAGAATCTGCTTGTAGTTCTCAATGGCGTCGCCCAGATCCACGGGAGCGTAGTCGTATTCCTTTGCATCTGCAAAGCCTTTTTCCTTCAGCTCGACGATACGAGCCATCAGCGGATGGTTCAGATAGAACCCGATCTCAGGATGATCGCTATAATAATTTGCCATTGTTATTTATTCTTTTTACTATGATATATAATATTAATGTAACAAGAAATACTCCTAAACATTGCATTACGGCTCTGTCGCTGTCCCAAAAGAAAAAGATGCAGACGAAAGCAATAAAAGCAAAGACGTAAAGCAAAATCTTCAGAAGACTTTCTATGTATTGCATTATTTAGAGTTCTGCTTATAATACTTAATGAGCTTGGGAACTACCTCTTCAACAGTACCAACAATGACATAGTCAGCGATCTTGTTGATAGGAGCATCGGGATCGCTGTTGATAGAGATGATGATGCCCGAATCCTGCATACCGGCAATGTGCTGAATCTGACCGGAGATGCCGCATGCGATGTACACCTTCGGATGAACGGTGACACCCGTCTGGCCAATCTGACGGTCGTGGTCGAGCCATCCGGCGTCCACGGCAGCGCGACTTCCGCCCACCTCACCGTGAAGAACCTTGGCCAGCTGGAACAACATGTCGAAGTTCTCCTTGGAACCCATGCCATAGCCACCTGCAACCACGATGGGTGCGCCTTTCAGGTTGTGCTTGGCTGCCTCTACGTGATGGTCGAGCACCTTCACCACAAAAGCCTCGGGGCTGACGTACTTTGAGACCTCGGGATAGACCACTTCCTTGCGGCAGTCGCCCTCATATACGGCCTTCTGCATGACGCCTGAGCGAACCGTAGCCATCTGCGGACGGTGGTCGGGGTTCACAATCGTGGCCACGATGTTACCACCGAAGGCGGGACGAATCTGGTAGAGCAGGTTCTCGTAAACCTTGCCGCTCTTCTTGTCTTCATACGGACCAATCTCCAGTTCGGTGCAGTCGGCAGTCAGGCCACTTGTCAACGATGACGACACACGAGGACCGAGGTCGCGGCCAATGACGGTGGCGCCCATCAGGCAGATCTGCGGTTTCTCCTCCTTAAAGAGGTTCACAAGGATGTCGGTATGGGGAGCCGAGGTGTAGGGAAACAGTCCTTCGCCGTCGAAGACAAACAGCTTGTCGACGCCGTAAGGCAGTATCTGCTCTTCCACTGCACCCTTGATTCCTGTACCGGCCACGACAGCGTGCAGCTCCACTTTCAATTCATTGGCGAGCTTACGACCCTTTGTAAGCAACTCCTGAGATACTTCTGCTACTGCAGTATCCTCCACTTCGCAATAGACAAACACAGCCTCACCCCCGGCCCCTCTCCCAGGGGAGAGGGGAGTAGATGCTCCTGTATTCTGATTATTATTTTGCGTACTCATATCTATTATTTGTTTAATTCTTCTTTTATTCGAAGTATCACCGACCTGACATCAGTGTCTACTTCTTCATTTTTAAATCGAATGACCCGGAAACCTTTCCCCTCCAGATAGTCCGTTCTGATGATGTCATCGTGCTGCTGGTCCAGGTCATCATGATAACCTCCATCAACTTCGATGACCAGTTTCTCGGAAAGGCAGACGAAATCGGCTATGTAGTCCACGATGGCATGCTGTCTGCGGAACCTGTATCCTTTCAGACTGCTGCGCAAGGCATCCCAGAGAATCCTTTCGCTTTTTGTCATCTCCCTCCGGTTCTTCCTTGCAAAAGCCTTCAGCAATTCATACCTGTCGGGAGCCGCCGTCTCATACTTATACCCCATTCCTGTTCTAGACTATCCACTCCCCTCTCCCTTCGGAGAGGGGCCGGGGGTGAGGCTTCTTTTTATATAATCTTTTCAGCCACCAGTTCCTTTACGAGTCCTTCGATGTCGCTGTCTGACCCCGTCAGCGTCTTCGACTCCTTGGCCTGGAACACGATGTTCTTCACGGCCTTTACCTTCGTGGGAGAGCCGGCCAGACCGCACTGGTTGGCATCGCCATCTACGTCGGCCACGCTCCATTGGTTCAGCGTAAGATAAGGTCTCTCCTCATAGAGGTAGGAGTAATCACTCCCCTCGCCCTTTGGAGAGGGGTCGGGGGTGAGGCTTCTTTCCATGGGACAAGTGGCGCGCTTGTACTTCATCACCAGCTTGGCATTCTGCGGACGGCAGGGAGCGGCACTCCCGTTCACGGTGATGACCACGGGCAGCGGAGCCTCTACGGTCTCCACGCCGCCGTCGATGACGCGCTTGATGGTGGCCTTGCCATCTTTCACGGAACACACCTCCTCGGCGTAGGTCACCTGGTTCAGTCCCAGCTTCTGAGCCACCTGCGGTCCCACCTGAGCGGTGTCGCCGTCGATGGCCTGGCGTCCGCCAATCACGATGTCCACGTCGCCAATCTTCTTGATGGCCGTGGCCAGAGCATAGCTTGTGGCCAGCGTATCGGCACCGGCGAAGAGGCGGTCAGTGAGCAACCAGCCTGTGTCGGCGCCACGATAGAGTCCCTGGCGGATGATCTCACCGGCACGGGGAGGCCCCATGGTGAGGATTCCAACGGTAGATCCCGGATGCTGCTCCTTCAGTCGGAGAGCCTGTTCCAGGGCGTTCAAGTCTTCGGGGTTGAAAATGGCGGGCAGCGCAGCACGGTTCACCGTGCCCTCGGCCGTCATGGCGTCTTTGCCCACATTTCGGGTGTCTGGCACCTGTTTGGCCAGCACAACAATCTTTAAACTCATATATATAATAATAAATAATGTATATACGTATTCTGAAAAAATCGGTGCAAAGGTACACTTTTTTCGTTGCATGGCAAAACAAATGTAAAAGAAACTGCACATTTACCCATTCTTTGTGCACACTTTTCGTCTTTTGTGCAACATTGCCGCGCCGTTTCTCCTTTCCCAGCCCTTTTCTTTCGGCCTGTCTGCTTGTCCGTTTCAGGAAAGAACATACTCAGAAGAAAGAAGGCTGTAGAGTGAAAACGCGCCGCAAACCTGTCGTTTTCGGCAAACAAAACCGCTGACTTTGCGAAGGAAATCTGACGAAAAAGAACAACTATTCCATTGGAATCGTTCAACGAATCCATTGGTTTTGTTCAACAATTCCATTGATTTCGTTCAACGATTTCAATGGAATTGTTGCCTGAAACTGCCGCTTTTGCTGCTCGCGTCTGACGGTTTCGTCATTCGGAATTGTCGGTTTCGGTGTCGGTTTGCGTTGCTGGCCAGTTGACAAGAAAGAGCTTTTCGGTGGCACGGGTGAAGGCTGTGTAGAGCCAATGGATGTAGTCTGGCGTGAGCATGTCGTCGGTCATATAGCCCTGATCCACATAGACATGGGCCCATTGTCCGCCCTGCGCCTTGTGGCAGGTGACGGCATAGGCGAACTTCACCTGCAGGGCGTTGTAGTGGGCATCGCGGCGCAGCTCGCTCAGCCGCTCGTTTTTCTGCGAAATGTCGGCATAGTCGGCCATGACGCTCTCGTAGAGCTGTTCCTGCTGTTCGCGTGTCAGTGCGGGTGCCTCTGCCGTGAGGGTGTCGAGCAGGACGGTGGCCTCCAGCTCGTAGTCGTTGAAGTCGGGAAAGCGCAGCTGCACGTCGGCGAAGCGGAATCCGTAGAGGTCGTGGATGTGGCGCACCCGTTGCACGCTGGCGCGGTCGCCGTTGGCCAGGAACGAAGGCTGCGCCGCAGTGCCGGCAGAGGGGCTGTCCTGCGGCTGCGTCCAGTGGTAGTTGTTCTTCACCACCATCAGCAGGTCGCCGCGGCAAAGCTCCTCCTCGCGGTCGAGAATGGTGTTGCGGATGCCCTGGTTGTAGATGCCGGCGCGCTTGTTGCTGCGGGTCACCACGATGGTGTCGTCGATGCCCACCTGGGAGTACGACGAGTTGAGCTGCTCGATGAGCTCGTTGCCGGGCACCATCTGTATGTCGGCAAAGCCCCGGAACCTGATGCTGGGCAGGCTCAGCGGGGCGTCGGCGTCGGCGGTCCATGCCGTGCTGCCCATCTGTCTGATGCGTGTGGCGTTCCACAAGATGCCCGACTGGAGGCTCTGGCGCATCACCTCGCTGAGGTCGCATTCGAAGACGCGCAGCCCCATCTCGCGGAGCCTGCTGCCCGAGAGTGCCGGCGACTCGCTCTCGCCCACGGGCGGCAGCTGCGCCTGGTCGCCGATGAGCACCATGCGACAGTTGCGTCCGCCATAGACAAAGCTCACCAGGTCGTCGAGCAGGCGGCCGTCGCCGAACACGCTCTCGGCATGTCCGCCGTTGGCAATCATCGACGCCTCGTCCACCATGTAGAGGGTGTCGGCGGCATTATTGTAGTTCAGGTTGAAGCTGCTCAGGTCGCCCGCCGTCCGCTGCCGGTAGATGCGCCGGTGGATGGTGTAGGCGGGGCGTCCGCTGTTCAGCGCGAACACCTTGGCAGCCCGTCCCGTAGGCGCGAGCAGCACCACTTTCTGCCCCAGCGTCACCATGGCGCGCACCATGGCAGAAGCCAGCGTGGTCTTGCCCGTTCCGGCACTGCCGCGCAGCACCATCACCGCCCTCGGGTCGCGCTCCTGAAGGAAACGGCAGAACATGCCGATGGCCGCCTGCTGCTCGCTTGTGGGCTGAAGGCCCAGCGCCTGAACGATGCGGAAAGCTATCTCGTCGGTAATCATGATGCAAAGGTAGCGCTTTTTTTCGAAATAACTGCCACAAGAGGATGGCTGTTACGATAAAAAACGCTATCTTTGCACGAGAATCGGAAAACAAAATGCATAACTCAGCTCTCACATGTATAAGGAGTTCTTTGCAAGCAAAGCGTCCAAGGCCCGATGACCTTGGCCGAGCGCAGGAGTTGAGGAGTTTAGGAGTTCAGGAGTTTAGGAGTTCAGGAGTTCAGGAGTTCAGGAGTTCAGACAATACTTCCAACCCCTGTAAACTGACGAAAAGAGAGCTCTGCTTGCAGAGAACTCCTGTAACTCCGGCGCTCGGACAAGGGCATCAGGCCTTGGACGCTCTGCTTGCAGAGAACTCCTGCACTCGAACTCTGGTCGCTTTGCTTGCAAAGAACTCCAAGAAGTTGAGCGAAAGGAATACAAAATACATAACTCAACTTTCGCAAGTTGATGGAGTTCAGGAGTTCAGGAGTTACAGGAGTTCAGACAATACTTCCAACCCCTGTAAACTGACGCAAAGA